>PPYF01660196.1_pt1 | contig 308908 bp, 242 predicted proteins | sample 1559871 | NCBI WGS metagenome assembly PPYF01 (sample SAMN08240021, study PRJNA423297) | Human gut metagenome, whole genome shotgun sequencing project. | reverse complement strand
TATTTGCGACGATGTATAACGCCTAAACACAGGGATATTGTACTTTACAGGTCACAAGTCAACGTCGGTGGTTAAGCGCCCTGTGAGGCGTATAGCGGCGTTAAAAAACTGCCAAGAAGGGTTTATAGCCCGGAAGAAGTGCGTAAAACGAACTGACAGGATAAAAGCGCCCTGCTCACCCTGTCAGTAAAGAAATTCTTATTAATCGTGGCGATGCCTTTCCTGAATAGCCATTAATGAGCCGACTTGTAACGCCTCTTTATAGTGTTTACGGCATACAGAAACGTAGCGTTCATTACCACCAATAACAACCTGCTCACCTTCGTTATAAGGTCTGCCTGCTTGATCAAGACGCAGCACCATGCTTGCTTTACGGCCACAAAAACAGATGGTTTTTAATTCAACCAGTTTGTCGGACCATGCCAGTAAGTATTGGCTGCCAATAAATAATTCACCTCGAAAATCGGTACGTAAACCATAACAAAGTACGGGTATATCGAGTTGATCGACAACCTCCGATAATTCATATACTTGTTGTCTGGTTAAAAACTGGCATTCATCAACCAGTACGCAATGAATTGCCTGCTGTTCATGTTCCGCACGAATCTCATCAAATAATGATGAATTTTGGTTAAATAATTTTGCAGGCGATGACAAACCTATACGCGAACTGACTTTCCCGGCACCAAAGCGATCATCAATTTCTGCCGTATATACGACAGTGCGCATGCCGCGTTCCTGGTAATTGTATGAAGATTGCAACAATGCTGTAGACTTACCCGCATTCATTGCGGAATAGTAGAAATATAGCTGTGCCATCAGCCACAGGCCCTCAATGATATGAAATAAAGTTGGCTGGAGTTTATCATAATTCGTCAGTTTTTCAGCTCAACAGTATGCACAGAAGTGGTATATGCGTTCTCCCTTACTAGACTGGCCCCCTGAATCTCCAGACAACCAATATCACTTAAATAAGTGATAGTCTTAATACTAGTTTTTAGACTAGTCATTGGAGAACAGATGATTGATGTCTTAGGGCCGGAGAAACGCAGACGGCGTACCACACAGGAAAAGATCGCAATTGTTCAGCAGAGCTTTGAACCGGGGATGACGGTCTCCCTCGTTGCCCGGCAACATGGTGTAGCAGCCAGCCAGTTATTTCTCTGGCGTAAGCAATACCAGGAAGGAAGTCTTACTGCTGTCGCCGCCGGAGAACAGGTTGTTCCTGCCTCTGAACTTGCTGCCGCCATGAAGCAGATTAAAGAACTCCAGCGCCTGCTCGGCAAGAAAACGATGGAAAATGAACTCCTCAAAGAAGCCGTTGAATATGGACGGGCAAAAAAGTGGATAGCGCACGCGCCCTTATTGCCCGGGGATGGGGAGTAAGCTTAGTCAGCCGTTGTCTCCGGGTGTCGCGTGCGCAGTTGCACGTCATTCTCAGACGAACCGATGACTGGATGGATGGCCGCCGCAGTCGTCACACTGATGATACGGATGTGCTTCTCCGTATACACCATGTTATCGGAGAGCTGCCCACGTATGGTTATCGTCGGGTATGGGCGCTGCTTCGCAGACAGGCAGAACTTGATGGTATGCCTGCGATCAATGCCAAACGTGTTTACCGGATCATGCGCCAGAATGCGCTGTTGCTTGAGCGAAAACCTGCTGTACCGCCATCGAAACGGGCACATACAGGCAGAGTGGCCGTGAAAGAAAGCAATCAGCGATGGTGCTCTGACGGGTTCGAGTTCTGCTGTGATAACGGAGAGAGACTGCGTGTCACGTTCGCGCTGGACTGCTGTGATCGTGAGGCACTGCACTGGGCGGTCACTACCGGCGGCTTCAACAGTGAAACAGTACAGGACGTCATGCTGGGAGCGGTGGAACGCCGCTTCGGCAACGATCTTCCGTCGTCTCCAGTGGAGTGGCTGACGGATAATGGTTCATGCTACCGGGCTAATGAAACACGCCAGTTCGCCCGGATGTTGGGACTTGAACCGAAGAACACGGCGGTGCGGAGTCCCACGGGAATATCTGCGGCAGCGGGCCAGTAATGGGTTAAGTGATAACAGGTGTCTGGAAATATAGGGGCAAATCCACTGGAAATGTTCTTATAAAAGAATATAATCACAGCGGCGTAAGCAGCTCAATAAATCCATGAAATCTATCAAACGGAGGCACCGTATCCGACAATGGCGATCAATAGTAGTTTTGGCGGGCGCGGAAGATTTAACCCAATGTAGGGTAAGACGCATAATTTGCGCCTAAACCTTTTAGGGCTTCAAGATCCCGGCCCTAAGTTTATACATGTCCACACAAGGTTAAATAAAAATTAAATGCATAAAAACTCACCATACACGGCCTCTCATTCACTAAATGTTCAAAGTGAGCTCAAATGTAAAGCTATGTTATGAAATAAGTAACAGTTGGATGTATCTGTTTGAAATCCATGAACTATTTTACTTTATAGATTTTTCTTATGAAACAACCAGTTAGCTATAGGAATCATCCAGTAGGCATAAAATGCGTAAGAAATTATGCTCTTATAATGCAAAACATATGCTGTCAGGAATATATTTCATAATAGCCTGGTTTTTAGCCGAATCACGGGAGTTTGGAAACCTGTGGTCAGTGAGGTGTATGCTGGTATTTAACAACCAGACATTGGGTAGTTGCAGCGGTCAGTAGCCTGGCCGTCAATACTCCTGACAAAACAAGAGTTTCGCCCTTTGGCAGCCAGAGCCAAGGGCGGTAGCGTGCCTACATTACATGTAGTAAGCCGTGATTGACCATCTCGCGGGTTGTTGAGGAATGGTATGAGGATAGTGTATTTTGTCAATGCAGCGTGGTACTTCGAACTGCATTGGTTGGACCGGTCAGAAGCGGCAATTAGCAAAGGGTATGAAGTTCATCTTGTAAGTAATTTTGCTGATGACGCCATCAAAAATAACCTGGAAAAAAAAGGTATAAAATGTTGGGATATTGAGCTTAACAGATTTTCTAAAAATGTGTTTAAAAACATTTCAATATTCACTGCATTTAGAAAGATCTGTAAGCAAATTAAACCCGATCTTATTCATCTAATTACTATAAAACCAATCCTTTTTGGTGGATTGTATGCCCGGGTTGCAGGCATCCCTTTTGTCGTGAGCTTTGTGGGATTAGGGAGATTGTTTGGCAATAAACGAGGTTGGTTGAATAAATTCATTTTCAACTCAGTACTGTCAATTTATAGTCTTTTGCTATCAGCAAAAAGCCCAGCGCAAGTAATATTTGAGCATAATGCTGACTTTGCTGAGCTGAATAAATATATTAAATTTGATGAAAATAACATCCATATCATTGAAGGAGCCGGGGTAGACAGGTTTCGCTTTAGTTATCAGCCAGAACCAACTCAGAATAATTTCTCGGTATTATTTGCCAGCCGTTTGCTATGGTCAAAGGGGCTCGGTGAAGTAGTCGAGGCCATCGGTAAGGTTAAACAAAATGAAAATAACACAACCTTATACGTTGCGGGAATTCTCGATGACAAAGATCCGGATAGAATTGAATTAGATCAAATTTTGCAATGGGAAAAAGAAGGAAAAATCATTTGGTTAGGTCGAAGAGATGACATCCAAAATTTAATCAGAAATAGCCATGTCGTGATTTTGCCAACTAAATATTCAGAAGGCGTGCCAAGAATAATCATTGAAGCGTGTGCTATGGGCCGAAGTTGCATTGTCGGAAATGTACCCGGCTGTAAAGCTATAATTAAAGATAATTTCAATGGATGTGTACTAAAAACACATAGCGCTAGTGAGATCGCGGAGAAAATTGAATATCTTAGAGATAACATGGAAATAAGAAAAAAATTCGGCCTACGCTCAGCCGAAATTGTAAAAGAAAGATTCAGCAAAGAAATTGTTATAGATAAAACGTTATGTGTTTACAATAAAATACTAAGTACAACAAAGCGGTAAAAAATAATGATTGGAACTTTAGTAAATATTTCGAAGATAATTATCCAGAAGCGCGAGTTAATCTGGCAAATGTCTAAAAGAGACGTTATGGGACGCTATAAAGGATCCTTTCTTGGTCTGGCATGGTCACTTTTCAACCCCATATTGATGTTAACAGTCTACACATTTGTATTCTCGGTTATATTCAAATCTCGTTGGGGAAGCAGTCCAGATACCGGGCATGCAGATTTTGCAATCATTTTGTTTACCGGACTGATTATTTTTAACTTATTTGCAGAATGTATTAACAGGTCAACCAGCCTTATCACCTCAAATGTAAACTTCGTCAAAAAAGTTGTTTTCCCTATTGAGATATTACCTATAGTAAATCTGCTGGCTGCTTTATTTCATGCCAGCATTAGCCTCATAGTCTTATTTATCGCAATACTGGTGTTTAAGCATCAGCTTCATTTTACTGTCCTGTTACTGCCAGTCATTACTATTCCACTTATGCTCTCTATACTTGGATTAAGCTGGATCCTGGCCTCACTGGGCGTTTTTGTTCGTGATATGCCACAAACTATTAGTATCATCGTAACAATATTAATGTTTTTATCTCCCGTATTTTATCCGTTATCAGCATTACCGGTGGTTTTCCAAAAAATTGTAATGTTGAATCCTCTGGCATTTATGATTGAAGAAGCAAGAAAAGTTGTTTACTGGGGAATTGAGCCTAACTGGACCATGCTCGCAATTAATATGCTTATTGGTTTAGTTATCTGTGCTGCAGGTTTTTTATTTTTCCAAAAAACAAAAAAAGGATTTGCCGATGTCATCTGATAACATTGCAATTAGCGTAAGTAACATTAGCAAATGCTATAACATTTACCAAAACCCCAGAGATAGGTTAAAACAGTTTTTCTTACCTAAAGTCCAGAGTATGGTTGGGAAACCTGTACAACGCTACTATAACGAATTTTGGGCGTTAAATAACATCAACTTTACCATCAATAAAGGTGAGTCAGCGGGAATTATTGGACGCAATGGTTCTGGCAAAAGTACATTACTACAGCTAATCACCGGCACGCTAACTCCAACAACGGGCACGATACAAACCAAGGGAAGAATAGCTGCCCTGCTGGAATTAGGCTCCGGTTTCAACCCAGAGTTTACCGGTAGGGAAAACATCTATCTTAACGGCGCCGTTCTGGGATTATCGCGGGCAGAAATAGATGCAAAATTTGATGCTATTGCCGGTTTTGCTGATATAGGAACCCATCTCGACCAGCCGGTAAAAACATACTCCAGCGGAATGATGGTGCGCCTTGCATTTGCCGTTCAGGTACAATTAGAGCCAGATATTCTCATCGTAGATGAAGCACTTGCTGTAGGCGACGCACTTTTTCAAAAGCGCTGTTTCCAACAAATTGAGAAATTAACCAGCAATGGCGTAACTTTACTGTTTGTTTCACACGATCAAGAGTCCGTGCGTACCTTAACAAACAGAGCTATTCTTCTCGATCGTGGGACGCAATTAAGTACTGGCTTATCATCAGAAGTTTTACTTGAATATCGTCGTTTACTACACCGGGAAGAAAGTAAGTATTTTTCTCAGTTAGCAGAGGAAGTTGCTGCCCACGCGGACGCCACTCGCGATATTAATCAAACCCCCACCGCGCCGGCTAAGATAGAAATTAGTGCTAATGCTGAAACCCCTGCTGTAGAGGAAACCTCGCCCTCTCGTACAGATAAACTATCGTTCGGTGAAGGTGAAGCAGAGGTTGAAAATGTTGAATTGTTTACGGCTTCTGGTGAACGCAGTAATGCCTTTAACCCTGGTGATAAAATCAGAGTTCGTGTTAATTGCAAAGTAAATAAAGATATAAACCACATTAACGTTGGCATTCGTATTCGCAATAAAGAAGGCGTCAAAATTTATTCATGGGGAACGTTAAACCAGGACATGTATGTTCGTTTCCATCAACTTAAAGATCCCCAATTTTGGGAACGTGAGTTTAAAGCAGGCGAGCGTTTTTATGTTGATATGGAATTTGAATGTACTTTAGGAACAAACCTATATGAAATACAGGCGGCGATATCCTATGAGGGGACACCTAATTATTTCTCGCAGCGCATTTTACACTGGCGTGATGAAGCCGCGTTTTTTCACGTTAATGTCCTGCGTGATGAATATTTCTTTGGTGGCATTCTGGATCTCAAGATGACTGCAGAGTGGTAAGTTGATGAATGATATTTCAATAACTGATTATCTCGGGCCTGGGGTGTATTTATTACAAAATTACCCAAAAGAAACTGAGGGCCTGATTGCAGAGAAGGGTTATAAGGTGCACAACTGCGCTGATCTGGCGCAGTGTAAAGATATTCTTAACCGCAATAAGGTTAATTTCCTTTTAACCAATGATAAAGATAATAATTTTAATGAATATGTCAAGATTGTCAGAACCGCTGCAAGACAGCTTGTAAATAAAATCGTTATTAATATCTTTGTAGAAAAGGGAAACGGTCAGAGTTTCCAGGATTTTATTAATATAACTGACAATCTTGGTTATTCGATAGACACTGTATTTTATTTGCTCAATCCTGGCTATGATGAACAATTTCGGGATGATCAAAGCCTAAAGATAGTTTTGAGTTATAGACGTCAGTCAGGAGTTTCGACAGACAAAAATATCTTAGAAACGACTATTTTTGAAAAAAAACTTGTAAATACTTTTCCCTACATACGTCCTGGGGATCGAGTACTTGTAATCATTAAGAATAAAAATTCGATAACAAACATTAAAAATATTATTGCAGAACAAACCAAGGCATCTGAAGTTGAAATTTACTCATTGGATGAAATTAAAAGTGTTCAGCTAAATGGCAATGGCTACCATTTTCTCATTACTGATAAATATGCCGATGATGGACTAAATAATGCACTCAAAGTCATTATATCTTACCTGGTGCCCGCTGGCAGGTACGTTAGTTTTCATACAGATAAAACTGTAGTTGAGACATTAAGTAATTACAATTTACAACCTGAAGTTTATTTATTTTATGAACATGGCCATTTAAAGACTCAAATACATCAGGGAGAGGAAATTACACTCTCTCCTGAATTATGTGTTTTTATGAAAAGCCCTTTAGCCAGGTCAGAGCTTCCGTATCAGGAAACGATTTATGGCTACTCGCATCCACCAAAAAACCTATTAGCTTTTGCCAGAGATTATACTAACCCGTGGCTTATTCGCGGGATCGTAGAATTCCCATTCAGGAATAGGTCAACTTATCATCTACAGCAGTATAGCCATCAGATTTTGGAGCACAGTGCTCCTGACAGCCCCGATTATGCCGCTGCATTGGCAGTATTAGGTTATCAAATGCTAAGCGGCAGTGATGATACAGCTGACATTTACGCAAAAATGCTAGATTACTGCTCAAATGTGTCGCAGATGGATAATCCTACGCCACATCAATATCGTTGGCTCATATCTTTATCGACACTTTTAGGTCTTATTTGTAACAAAAATAATGATAAAACTAATGCGTTAATCCATTTATCTCGTGCAGCAAACTCCAGCATTGATAAATTTAGCCCCTCTATCGGCACGAAGATTTTACAAAGCTTTTATCTTCAGTCCGTTATATTAATTTCTTTAAATAGAATCTCCTGTGCCGAGATAATCGTCGATAGAGGGATTAAAAGAGGTATACAGCTACTTTATCAACATCCTGACGAACTGGTGGGTAAAATATCTCAACCATTTAATTTTGTGCTTTATATTTACCATGATATTCTTGATTGGCTTATAAAGATGGTCAACATTAAAAACGCCATACCAGGCAGAAAATTCAACATTGCAAATTTTGACAACGGTAACACCTGGTCGGCTTTGCTTCATGAACGCATGAATGCAATAAATAATATGTCGCAAATGATAGATGAGCGTGACAGAACAATTCATGATCAAAAATGCTTAATTGATGAACGCGATAGAACTATTCACGACCAGAAGCGCCTTATTGATGAGCGAGACAGCACTGTTCTTACGCAAAAAAATTTAATTGATGAGCGTGACCTGGTCTCTGCTCAGCAAAATCAATTAATTGAGCAGAATAATAAAACTATTCAGCAGCAAATTCAAAATGTAACTGACTTAAATAGTCAAGTTTCCTCTAAGGAACAGAAAGTTGATGAATTACAGAATCAAAACATAAAATTAATTTCATTAATCGATGAAAAAGATCTCCATATTGCCCAGCTCTCTGCAGATCTAGAACGTGCAAATACCATACTGCGTAAGATTAATAGCACGCCTGTAATAAGGCATCTACTACGCATGCTAAATATAAAATAATTCTATTGTGAAAGGTTATAATGGCTAATATTGCTTGGTTTATACCTCAACTCATTGAAGGGTCTGGTGGCCACCGCACAATGCTGCAACATGCCGCTTATCTGGAAAAAATGGGTCATACATGTACAATTTATCTTGAAGATAAAAGCGGCAAAACAAGCGGTGCAGAGGTAATTCATAAATTATTTGGTCTAAAATTTAAAGACGTCATTTATGACTGGAATAATGCGCAACCATGTGATGCTGCAGTTGCAACAATATGGTATTCTGCACCATTCGTGGCCGCTCTACCATTTGATTGTAAACGTTTATATTTCGTTCAGGATTTTGAAGCTTACTTCAACCCGGTGGGCGATGCTTACCTGATGGCTGAAAATTCATACTGTTACGGCTTAAAGCCAATTACGATTGGGCGCTGGTTACGATATAAACTGCAAAATGATTTTGCTGTTGAAAGCTATCACTTCGAATTTGGGGCGAATCATAATATCTATAAGCGCGTTCCCACCATTCAAAAAGAAAAAGCGGTTTGCTTTATCTATCAGCCAGATAAACCGCGACGTTGTTCGCGTATTGGTATTGAGGCTTTAGGTATAGTTAAACATTGCATGCCAGATGTTAAAATTTATCTTTATGGTTCATCAATTAATGATAATCTCTGGTTCGAGCATGAAAATCTAGGTTTATTAGATTTGCCGAAATGTAATGAGCTATATAATAAATGCTCCGTAGGACTCTGTATTAGTTCTTCAAATCCCTCTCGCATCCCCTTTGAAATGATGAATGCAGGCCTTCCCGTTGTTGAAGTCTGGCGAGAAAACAATCTTTATGATTTTAGCGAAGATGCTATGCTGTTGTGTAAACAGACACCTGAAAGCATTGCCACCGGTATTATGAAAATTCTAAACGATGCTGATTTAGCCGCGAGTATGAGCTCGGCTGGTCAAAAGTTTATGAATGGGCGTACCCTGGAAACGGAAACAGAAGGCTTTTACAAAGCGTTCAACTGCGTGATGAACGAGCAGGCATACACAGCAGAAGTGATTTCACGATCGTATAATAAGCCCCCGTTTGAAGCCCCTCTTGCCAGACCTGATATTGCCAACACGTTAACATTCGCGCATCAGAGTCTGTTAAAGAGAATTGCTCTACGTTTACCGTTATTTGTGCGCACACCTTTAAGCGCGCTTTATTTTAAGTTGAAGAAGTAATCCAGATGAATAAATTTAAACTCAAAACTGTTGATGTATGGGATACAATTCTGCGTCGTGATTGCCATCCAGACTTCATAAAGCGGTCAACTGCATATTATTTTTTCCTTAAATTTCATTCGCTACACAATGTTGATTCCGTCGACCAGCTATTTACTAAGCGAGTTGAAACAGAGCGCTTAATTGGTAAGAAAAACAAAGATCTTGGTTATGATGATGAGTATCTCATTCAGGATGTAATGCTTCTATGGGTAGAAAACTATATCTCTGCAGAGCAATATGATACGCCAGCGATAGCACATGAGCTATATTCCTGGGAAATTGAGCAAGAGAAGAAGCACATCTATCTGGATCCAGGTATTGAGGACTTTCTTGCGCAATATCCCTCTGATAAGACAATCTTTCTGTCCGATTTTTATACTTCATCCACTGATTTAACAGAGTTACTCGTTAGCGCTGGATTGGATCAGTCTGTCATATCAGATGGCGTTTCTTCAATTGACGAGCGACTGAACAAGAGAAGTGGACGTCTCTTCGATTTTATTCAACAAAAATATCAGTTAGCCGGCGTTGACTGGATACATATTGGCGATAATGAATGGTCCGATGTGCAAATGCCGACATCAAAAGGTATAAAAAGTATTCGGTATCTCCCAGCCCAACAGCATCAGCTGCGTGAGCAAAAAGAGTTTCTCTGGAATAAAAATGAAGATCTCACGGAAACGATCACCAATAATATTCTTAATAAATATGCAGCATCTAAAGATTTATCAGTTGATTTTCAGCTTGGCTTGAAAACAACTCCGTTAATCGCTGGTTTTTGCCTTAAAATTTTGGAACAAGCCGTCATATCAAAAAGTGAAAAAATCCTCTTTTTCACTCGTGAAGGCGAGTTTTTCATTAAAGCAATGAATATTTTGATTAGTCATCTCAAGACTAATATTAAAGAAATAAAGTTACCAGAAATCGATATTATAGAAGTCAGCCGTCTGGCTACCTTCGCGCCGTCTCTACAAGAAATTAGCATAAAAGAGATGATGCGTGTTTGGAATTTATATAGCACACAGTCCATTAGCTCTTTATTCAAGACCCTTAACGTTGCCCCTGAAACATTCCAGAGTTTCATCGACAAATATGGGATTCCTGCAGATGAACAGATCCAATATCCATGGCAGGACAGCCGTATTCAGCAACTTTTTGACGACTCTGGTTTCAAAGAGACGCTCTGGCAGCATGTGATGCAGCAAAGAGCTCTTTTGAAGAACTATTTTGCGACAAAAGGTCTAACTGATGATATCAATGCGCGTATTTGCGTAGTCGATGTCGGCTGGCGTGGCACCATTCACGATAATATTGCTCTTCTTTATCCTGATATTCATTTTACCGGCATATATCTGGGCCTGCAGAAATTTCTCAACGAGCAACCATCAAACACATCAAAAGTTGCTTTTGGCCCAGATTTGAATCACCAACTGGAGTATCCTCATTTTCTTGATTCCGTTGCTCCTATTGAAATGATTACCAACTCCCCTTCAGGTAGCGTAACAGGCTATGGGCTGGAGAATGGTAAGATAGTCGCTATTCGCAGTGTTAACGACGACGAAAACAGCGCGTGGCATAATTTCACAAAAACATTTCAAGAAGGGATCCTGGCCGGTATGGAATCCTTCTCCGCTGCAGTGTTGAGTTATGGCATTACTCACGACGTTGTACGTGGCTACGCCCTAAATATTTGGGATGTGCTAATTAGTGGTAGTAATAAATCTCTAACTGACGCTTTTAATAATTTAAATCATAACGAAACATTCGGCTTAGGTGGATACGTTAAGAAAAACCATGTACCCACGACCTTCGAGATATTAAGCTCTTTATGGAATAAAAACAACCGTGCAGCATTGATTGAATTTATTAAAGCAAATCAATGGAGCGATGGCATACGTAAAAGAGACAATCTGCCCTCGCTAAATAAATACATTTTAGCACTGACGATTGACCTTGCGGTTTTTTATAAAAGAAAATTCTATCGCAAGTATTAATTACTTTTTATTCAGGGCATCGACAGATGCCTTTTTTTAAAGTTAGCAAAGTCCTGTCAGTGCTGGTTACAGGCATGCAAAATGCTATAGCCAGTTATCAACTTTCCTTGTCTCCCTCTTTAATAATTTTGTTAAATTTAGTGTTTTTTCCTCCAGTAACATATATTTTTTCACTAACTCCGGATTGGGGTAATCCGCTCAGGGATTGAATGCGTGCTTTGGTTTCATTGCTAGATTCCAGTAAACAATGATGGTAAATCAGGTGATCCACGCAGCCAGCCAGTGTAAAATCGACAATTATATATAGCGGGACTAAGTTAACTCGGAGGATAAATATGAAGTTTTTAGTGACTGGAGCCGCAGGCTTTATCGGGTTTCATACCTGCAAGCGCCTTCTCAATGCGGGCCATGAGGTTGTCGGCCTCGACAATATGAACGACTATTATGACGTCAATCTCAAGCAGGCCCGTCTGGATTTACTCCAGTCTCCCCTGTTCCGTTTTCACAAAATTGATCTGGCGGATCGTGACGGTGTCGCCCAACTTTTTGCTAATGAGAAATTTAACCGGGTGATCCATCTTGCTGCCCAGGCCGGCGTGCGCTATTCGTTGGAAAATCCCTTTGCTTATGCCGATTCTAATCTGATCGGTTATCTGAACATACTGGAAGGATGCCGACATAATCAAGTTGAGCATTTACTCTATGCGTCGTCCAGCTCGGTTTATGGTTTAAATCGCAAGATGCCATTTTCTACCGATGATTCAGTTGACCACCCGGTTTCACTCTATGCCGCGACGAAGAAAGCGAATGAGCTGATGGCCCACACCTACTCTCACCTTTATGGGATCCCGACTACCGGGCTGAGATTCTTTACCGTCTATGGACCCTGGGGACGGCCGGATATGGCGCTCTTTAAGTTCACAAAAGCCATGCTGGAAGGAAAGAGTATAGATGTATATAACTACGGTAAAATGAAACGCGATTTTACCTATATTGATGATATCGTTGAGGCAATTGTGAGGATGCAGGATATTATCCCGCAGCCTAATCCTGAATGGACCGTTGAAACGGGTTCCCCGGCCACCAGTTCCGCGCCGTATCGGGTATATAACATTGGCAACAGCTCACCAGTGGAACTGATGGACTACATCACCGCTCTGGAAGAAGCGCTGGGAATGGAAGCGCAGAAGAATATGATGCCGATTCAGCCGGGCGATGTGCTGGACACCAGCGCAGATACTCAACCGCTGTATGACCTGGTGGGCTTTAAGCCGCAAACGTCAGTGAAGGAAGGCGTGAAGAACTTCGTGGAGTGGTACAAGGATTACTATCAGATCTAATCCCCCTGCCCTGCCGCAATCCTCTGATTGCGGCAACCCCTTCTATGTAACCCTCCGTTGTCCTGACTATGTGTCGACGGAATGCACATTCATTATTTTTTATATAATATTTTGTGCTATAGACGCTATTTTTGCCTTTTTACTCGCCCGCCTGAAACCAGTTTCATCCAGCCTTTTTCAGAAAAGCAAATATCCGCGCGCCAGGCACTCAAACTTTTCTGGTATCCAGACCAATTTGGTTAGCGGAAACAGCATTATATGCTGATTGATAAAAAACATTACTATCTGTAGGAATTTTCCTAAATCCAGGATATGTTAGAGCAAGCCATGCAACAGCATAAAACTGATGTATTGCTTATCAAACTAATAATTCAATCAACATACGCCCTGTGGTAGATATTATGGAAAACCTATTTTTCTTAGTGGTCGCTGCCATACTACTTGCTGTTTCCGTTTATTTCTTAATTTCTTATTTAAAAGACAGAAAGAAAACGAAACTGACGTTTAATAAACGCAAGTGGTAAGGCCCGCTTCATATTGCAATTAGATTAAGATAATATTAAGAGATAAAAAAATGATATGACAGAATGACTATTCATTCTGCGTTTTGGCATGGCCTTAAGGCAAGAAAAAATAACGCTACTCGCGCCCTATCCCGCGTTTTTTCATAGGACATAAATAACAAAAGCCTGCGTTGCAGGCTTTGTTTTACCTCCCGGCGCTTATCTCCGGCATCTACATCACAGTGACGGTAGCTCTTCACAAGGTAAGTTTAACTTATCGGACCTGTTTTCAACCCGCAACGGCTTTTGAGCAGGATCGTAATGTCCATCACAATTTATTGAGGTTAATCTGAATGTGCGAGAAATACGCGTAGTGAGGGATATAGCGGGGAGATAAAGAAGAACACTGGCGGCAGGGAACCGCCAGTGTCAGACAGGCAGAATTAATCGTTACCAAACAGATCGCGGGTGTAGACCTTATCCGCCACATCCGCCAGCTCTTCCGCCATACGGTTAGAGATGATCACATCCGCCTCTTGTTTGAAGGCAGCCAGGTCGCGCACAACGCGAGAGTTAAAGAACTCATCTTCCTGCATTACCGGTTCATAGATAATGACCGGAATACCTTTCGCCTTGATGCGCTTCATAATGCCCTGAATAGAAGAGGCACGGAAGTTGTCCGAACCACTCTTCATGATCAGGCGATACACACCCACCACTTTCGGCTTACGAGCGAGAATAGAATCTGCGATAAAGTCTTTACGGGTACGGTTGGCATCGACGATAGCCGCGATGATATTGTTCGGGACCGATTCGTAGTTCGCCAGCAGCTGCTTGGTATCTTTCGGCAGACAGTAGCCGCCGTAGCCAAAGGACGGGTTGTTATAGTGGTTGCCGATACGCGGATCCAGGCATACCCCTTCGATAATCTGTTTGCTGTTCAGCCCCTGGCTTTCAGCATAGCTGTCGAGCTCGTTGAAATAGGCAACGCGCAGCGCCAGATAGGTGTTAGCGAACAGTTTGATCGCTTCCGCTTCGGTGGAGTCGGTAAACAGGGTTGGGATATCCTGCTTGATCGCGCCTTCTTTCAGCAGATCAGCAAAACGTTCGGCACGCGCAGAGCGCTCACCGATGACAATACGCGACGGGTGCAGGTTGTCGTACAGCGCACGTCCTTCACGCAGGAACTCCGGAGAGAAAATAACATTATCAATCCCTAAACGTTCTTTGATGTCGCGGGTGAACCCCACCGGGATGGTCGATTTAATGATCATCACCGCGTTCGGGTTGATCTCTGTGACATCGCGAATAACCGCTTCCACCGTAGAGGTGTTGAAGTAGTTGGTTTTGGGATCGTAGTCGGTCGGCGTGGCAATGATCACGTAGTCGGCATTACGGTATGCGTCGTGCTTATCCGTGGTGGCACGGAAATTTAACGGTTTTTCTGCCAGATATTCCTGAATCTCTTTATCCACAATCGGAGAGATCTTCTGGTTAAGCATATCCACTTTGGCCTGTACGATATCCAGGGCCACCACTTCGTGGTTTTGCGCAATCAGGACACCGTTCGATAAACCAACATAACCTGTACCGGAAATAGTAATTTTCATTCGATCACACTTCAATCAGTTAACTGGACGGCGGCTTAGTAACCACCCTGTAATCAACACTTCTGGCGGTTTTACTCTCTGTCCTGGTACATGTCAAGAAAACGACATGGGATAGTAGAAAACAAGCAGCAGAGCTCTAATACGGGGACAAACATTCTTAACAGAATGTAGTTAAATTGAGAGAGATTTATAGAAAAATCCCGGTTATCTAATAACCGGGATTTGATTATCTTTGAAAAAAATTATTCCATCCACTCAGTATGGAATACGCCTTCTTTATCAGTGCGCTTATAGGTATGAGCACCGAAATAGTCACGCTGCGCCTGAATCAGATTAGCGGGCAGAACTGCGGAACGGTAGCTGTCGTAGTAGGCAATTGCGGCAGAGAACGTCGGTACCGGAATACCATTCTGTACGGCATACGCCACGACATCACGCAGCGCCTGCTGATAGTCATCAGCGATCTGTTTGAAGTACGGCGCCAGCAGGAGGTTAGCAATGCCAGCGTTTTGCGCATAAGCATCGGTGATCTTTTGCAGGAACTGCGCACGAATGATGCAGCCAGCGCGGAAAATCTTAGCGATCTCGCCGTAGTTAAGATCCCAGTTGTATTCATCAGAAGCAGCACGCAGCTGGGAGAAGCCCTGAGCATAGGAGACGATTTTACCGAGGTACAACGCGCGACGCACTTTTTCGATAAATTCAGCTTTATCACCGGCCGGCTGGGCCTGCGGACCACTCAGCACTTTCGACGCGGCTACACGCTGGTCTTTAAGCGAAGAAATATAGCGAGCAAATACGGACTCGGTTATCAGAGACAGAGGTTCGCCGAGATCCAGTGAGCTCTGGCTGGTCCACTTACCGGTACCTTTGTTTGCTGCTTCATCAAGAATGACATCAACGAGGTACTTACCTTCTTCATCCTTCTTGGTGAAGATATCTTTGGTAATGTCGATCAGGTAGCTGCTTAGCTCACCTTCGTTCCATTCGGTGAAGGTTTGCGCCAGCTCTTCGTTGGAAAGTGCCAGACCGCCTTTCAAAAGCGCATAAGCTTCAGCAATCAGCTGCATGTCACCATACTCGATGCCGTTATGAACCATCTTCACATAATGGCCAGCACCGTCAGCACCGATATAGGTGACACATGGCTCACCGTCTTCAGCAACCGCAGCAATCTGCTTCAGAATCGGAGCAACTAACTCATAGGCTTCTTTCTGCCCACCAGGCATGATGGAAGGCCCCTTCAGAGCCCCCTCTTCACCACCGGAAACACCGGTACCGATAAAGTTAAAACCTTCGGCAGACAACTCACGATTACGACGGATGGTGTCCTGGAAGAAGGTGTTGCCGCCATCAATGATGATGTCGCCTTTTTCGAGGTAAGGCTTCAGGGAATCGATGGCGCTGTCGGTGCCAGCCCCGGCCTTCACCATCAACAGGATACGACGTGGTGTTTCGAGGGATTCAACAAACTCTTGTACTGTGTAGTAAGGAACCAGTTTCTTGCCTGGGTTTTCGGCAATCACTTCTTCGGTCTTTTCACGGGAGCGGTTGAAAACGGAGACGGTATAACCACGGCTTTCGATGTTAAGCGCAAGGTTACGCCCCATCACAGCCATACCGACAACCCCGATCTGTTGCTTAGCCATCTATAAACTCCTGCTACAAAATATATTTAAAGTAACCTACCGTACAATATGCAAAAATAATATAAATTAAATAATCGTAAACAGCAAGCATAATCAAAAAGCAAACATAAAAGCTTGTAAATTCAGGTCAAAGACATCAGTATATAATCTACAACTTCATTAAACGATGAAAAGTAAATGCCAACCAAATGAATTTTGGCAAATTAAACTTAACGAGCATATATATTATTCGATTTTGGAATGATAGCGTTTTAATGTCTATTTTTCCTAAATTATTTCTCACAAACGTAAAATCTTTTTCAAATAAATTATTTATTTCTTTGTACGGCAAGGTGCTTACAGACAAATTTCTACATCGATCCTTCAAAGCAATAATATATCGATTGTGAATATCTGGATAGTAGATCCCTTTCAATCTGCATAAATCATTTACTTTTGAAATACCATACTTGAAATACTCAAATGAATCAGGTAAATAACGCTTAGTTAAAGAGTTGGCACTATCAGTATTATATTGATAAAGAGAAGAACGAAATGCGGCCACGTTATTTGATACTTCAAGAAAGGAAATGTTAAAACGAAAATCCTCTCCCATATTAATACCTTCTTCAAAAAGCAAGTTGTTTTCTTTAATCAGTTTTGTTTTGTAGATTTTATTCCAACATGGTTGGATCAAACCCGACGTATATAACATGACGAAATTATTTGAAAGAGAAACATCCCCCTCTAACTTATGATCGTTTATTTTTGAGCAATTACCATTGTTACTTATGAAATTAAATAAAATCAAATCTGGATCATTTAATGATTTAACATCATTTAAAAAAGAATTCAAAACGTCAGAATAAAACCAATCATCACAATCAAAAAAAGCCAAATATAATGAGTCACAACTTATATTATTCAAGCCGACATTTCTTGCAGAAGATACCCCACCATTATTTTTATTTACCAATCTTACATTGGTGCTTTGCAGTGAGCTTATAAAATCCAGAATCAATAACTCAGTTGAATCATTTGAACCATCATTAACTAGTATGACTTCTATAGTTTCAAGGTCTAGCTCTTTTATATTATTAAGTAGATTAGGAACATGCAACTCAGCATTATAAAGAGGGATTATAATTGAAAGCATTTTTAGAACCTATAATTTCGAAAAAAAATATTTCTCACAAGATTTCTGAAAAAAAGATTAAAATCATAACAGGTCCTAATTAAATGTATTTTTTTTAAAAGATATATGACACCAGCAAAGGTGTTTTTTTGATCTGTAATAATTTTTGATTTCAAAGTGGCGTGCTTAAATTTCGCACTTGACAATTCATTCGTTGATAAAAAAGGGAATAAAGTTTCTTCCATTTTCATTCGTAACATATAGCCGCTGAAGCTTTTATCCGAATTTGTTATACGATGTCCCGAATGTTCATAATGTACTGCCAAAGGTTCATTCAAAACTCCAACTCTAGCTTGATGCTTTAATAACTTTAGCATAAAAATATGATCTTGGAATCTTGGGGTATCATCAAACATCCCTACATCTAATACACAATCCCTTCGAGCTATTATCATTGGAGTTAATGCCACACCTCTTACAATAAAATCCCCTATTCCAGCACATTGCGCAGAATGTATTTTCTCAAGCCGCTTACCATTTTCATCTTCAACAAACATGTCAGATAACGTTACATCATATCCACCATCAACTAAAAACTTTAATTGTCGGCTGATTTTATCCTCCAAAAAATAATCGTCATCATCAAGGAATGCAATAAAGTCACCTTCTGATTTTGAAATACCCGCATTTCTAGATAGAGAGCCGCCAATATTACTTTCATTTTTATAATATTTGACTGCTGGATGATATGAAAAACTGTCAACTATTTTTTTTGTTTCGAGAGAAATATTTTCATCTGAATTATCATCTATAATAATTACTTCAATATCCTCATGCTTCTGAGAAATAACGCTCTCAATGGCTCGTCCTATTAAGGAAGCTCTCCCATAAGTGGGTATAATAACGCTAACTTTTAAACTCATGTAGCCCTCTATATTTCTGAAGATATAAGATTATTTCTTTAGTAAATAGAGACAATCGTATAAACGCCCTAAATTACTTTCAAAGATTTTGTCATCACTTAGGAAACCATGTTGCTGTGAGGCGCTAATCATTATTTTAACGCTTTCATCTATAAACTTTTGATTTAACGATCTATTAATTTTCTCGACTAAAGAAGCTGCATTTATTGCCACTCGATTAGCTAGAAAACTGGCAGGTTTGCGATATAAAGGCCAAAGAGTGTGGGATTTTATTTTTCTTTGAATTTTAAATTGTTTGATCGAGGACTCTACATCACAATTATTATTGTAATATTTTTCGCCATATAAAAATAAACCTTTGCTCCTTACCATTTCTTTTAAGGAACTGCTCCCTAATACTATAGGAGTATATCTTTGTTCAATAGTTGAGGTCCAGTCAAGCCATTTAAATGTATTAATTTGAGGAGATGTTACCATCGGAACCCAAGGGACGCGAAAAGCATCAGCAATAATAGCTGCATGCATAGCATCAGCCAATACTAATTTAGCATTTCTAATCTTATCTAAAACATATTTAGAATCACTTTCAGGGTTTACAAATTCAACACCAGCAAGTTTACAAACTTCTTCCCATTCCCCTGCATGAACAGCATAATGATGTGGGATAAAAATTATCCCTTTCCTTTCCTTCTCAGATAGGGGTGAAAACTCAGGGATTTTATTTAAAAAGGCTGCTCCATCAGTTATAAATTTTTCCGGAGGTAGATTAAGTATATTAGCTGACAATGGGCCACGTACACATAGTATATTCCAATTATCCTTTCCAAAATGTGAGGGAGGAAAACCATATCCTACACCACTTGATAATACGTACCACTTTCTTGCGTGTGGCATATAAGAATCAATAATAGTACCTATACCTGAAAGTCTTGTATTTTCATCGTTATCAAAAAAATTGGGCAGTAATCTATCCCACAACCAACCATTAATATCATCACCAAAATTTCCATTTTTAGACTTATAATAAAATACTTTCAATTTATCACCTTAGTTAATTAACAAGACCAAAGAATTTTTTCTTTTTTGAAGAAAACCATCTTATATTAAAAAAATTTCTGACAAAACGATCAGGTCTTCTAATCAAAACATTTAACGAAAAGAAATTACTCATGACCCCTGAAGTTCCGCTAGTTGAGCCAGGGATACCGATATTATATAGGGCTGCATAAAACGGAATACTTTTAAATTCTTTCTTTTTATCAACCATGTATTTCTTTAAAAATCGATGGCTGCCAAGAAGTTCTTTGATCAATGAAATTGACAATTCCTTTTCTCCATTATTAAATTCGTAAACCAATGAAACTTTCAGAATATTTGAAGTCCCACATTTTGTATCGAATTTTTTTGTCTTAATTAAGACGTTACCACCAGAGTAAAAATAACCTTTATCAATATACCATCCATTTTCATTCTGGTGTTTGTTAACATATAAGGAGATATCTTTATGAATAAAGTCATCATAATCAACAACCATAAAAAAATCGTCATTGTTACATTTTTTAAAAGCTGTATATAAACGCTGTCCTTTATCTTCTCTTATAGCGTCATAATAAGAATGTAATCCAGCAGACTTTTGGACATTCTTTTTATTTAGATCTACAGATAAGATAGTGAACTTATTTTCATCAGGTAATGCAGGTAGATCGCAGCCAGTATTACATACAATATAGCAATGCCAATTATTATCGCTTTGGTTATTAATAGATATCAGAGTTGATTGAATATTTTTCTTTATAATATCCCAATTCTTAATATCGATATGATTTTTTACAGGTATCAAAAAGTTTAACATTCTCGCTCCACTATACTATTATTTCTTTAGCCCAGAAAGCATAATAATGATCTCGCGCCTTGCAAGTATGAGAATAGACAATATATAGAAAACAGCACATATAAAAATTTCAAGCACCACAAACAAATATGGATTGATGGATCCTAATAAAACTTTCAAAAGATAAAAGACGCATACAAGAACAGCACCACTCACAAATGGTTTGAATAGATTTCTAAGATAAGAGAAAACTGAAATTGATAGCAGTTTTGTTATATAAAAGATAGTGAAGGGCCAAACTAAAAATGTTTTTATTGTTATCATCGCCATTACAACAGTTGGTCCCTGTGGAGAAAATAAGATAGCTATAAGTATGGTAAGGATCTGCTGTGCGCATTGATATTTTAGAATCCACATTGATTTACCGACACCTTTAATTAAAGATGTTTGCAGAGAACCAATGCATGTTATGAATCCTAATAAACAACTTATTTGTAATACGGGCACTGCTTCATTCCATTGTGAACCAAAAAATAATGGAATTAATGAAGGAGATAATAGAATTAAGCCAGTGTAAGCTGGAATACCGACAAGTGCTGAAAGGAAGGTTGCTTTGAGAAATGATTCTTTAAGCTTATTTTTATCATCTTGTAATGAAGCATATAATGGATAAGTAACAGAAGAGATACCACCTGATAATATATCAGTAAATATACCGAATACTCTTTTACTAAAAGAGTATAATCCTAAAGTTACTCCAGAACCAAAAAAGCCAATAAATATGTTATCAAAGCTAACGCTTGATATTAACTTTGCGGCAGTTGTCGTAACACCAATATGTCTTAAATCTTTGTAGCTTTCCCTATCAAATTTTATAATTAGAGGATACGGTGATGAGATCCAAGCAATGATAAAACCTAAAATAGAAGAAGTTAAATAATTTACAATTAAAGCAGATATAGAACCAAAATAGTAAAAAACAGGAAGTGCAACTAATGCAGAAATAATTGATGAGTATAATGTACGTATACCAATCGCCTTAAATTCCATTTGCCTGGCTAAAAGAGCAACCGGGAGAAGAGAGAATGTATCTAATAAGCATTTCAAACCTAAGATTGTATATATATAGTTTAACCGTTTTGGGAAAACCCCAAAATATGTTAACATAAAAATGACCACAGCACTTATCGTAAACAAAATACTTGATGATATTGTGTTTAGAAAAAAAACAGTATTTATATGTTTTTGTTTAAGTTCTTTTATTTGTATTATTGCATCACAAAAGCCATTATAACTTAAGTATATTATAAAGGTTATTATCGAAACTGATAATGTAATCAATCCAAGATCTTCAGCTGTAATAGCTCTAGATGTCACGAAGAAAATTATCAGTCCGCTCAGTGCCGGAAATAACTTGCTAATAATAAACCAGATGAACCCAGTAAAAACCTTTCTACTACTAACTTCTTGATTCGCCATTTTAATTCTACTATATATATAAAGTTAATTAGACGGATAACCATAACCACTTACATCGCCATCAGCATCAATATGTTTTAAATATATTTTAAGATCATCATTAGAATAATATAAAGAATATATTACTGGTGTATAAAGACCTCTCCACATCTCACCAAATACTAATGCTCGCCTTTGTGCATAAACATATTGTAGCGCAAAGTTTAAAATTATAAAAAAGATGATTATTAACTTAGCACCTTTTTTATATGAAATAAAAAACCTTGCCATTATATAAACAAAAATGAAATATAGTAATACCCCATTCATATAACGGCTGAAAGCCGAAAAAGAAACGGTCATTAAAAAACATGTTATTAACATTAAGTTAATGAATTTCTCCAACCTCAACTCGCAATTAGAGATGCAAGTATTATTGGAAAAATAATAAATAACATAGAGAACAAAGAAAAATGTAAATCGGAATATACTCATTATCATTGCATTTCCGGTAGTATCGGCATTAGCAAATTTACCATCTATATAACCGGCTTGCGCGTAATCATTTATATTCCCTAATTGTATAGAATTAAATAATGAAAAAAATACAAAAGTGCCTGCTAGATAAGCTAGCAAACAATAAACAGGCGTGATTTTTTTATTCACACTATAAAACATACTTGCAATCAAAACTGCAACAGGTATTAGCATCGAGAAATGCGTACAAACAGATAATAGCAAAAATAGATAACTTAAGATTACTCGCTCTTTATAAATAATCTTAATCGCTGCATATGTAAAAAGACTTACAGCAAAGCCGAAACGTAGCCCAAGAGCAATACCTACAAAATTAATCATTAAAAAAGAAAGGAGAAAAACAAAAGCTTTTTGCTTATTTTTATATAGTTTATCTTTTATGGCTGTATTTACAGCTGACAGCCCTAAATAAACCGAAAAAGCAGCCTCTAATGCAGGAGCCCAAAAAAACGGAATGTTATTTTTTTTGAAAAACAACAAAACGACATACATCAAAATATCAACATGACCTGTAATAGCATCAATATAGGTTGTACTCTCCGAGTAAGGCAAATAATTAAGAGTATAACGACGATAAAGATCTTGAAGCGGGGGAATAAAATATGTAACTGCAAATGCAAATAAACTTAATGAGACGAATAAATTTTTTTCATGACCACGTTTATAGGTTAATAATGATAAAACGGCACCAATTAAGGGTGAAAAAAAGGTAACTATAAGAGATAAAAGACTCTCCCTTCTCAATTGCATTAGCCATTCTCCATATTTTAGATAAAAGAAACTGTAACTTATTTATTCACTAATGAGCATTTTCCATTGCTCTTTAATCTTTTCCACTGAAAATGGATTGGAGGTATTTTTAATATTTGAACAAAACTTGAAATATATATCATCTTCTTCTGCTAATAAGCATAGTTTTTCCACAAAAACGTCAATATCACCATCTTCTATAAGGAACCCATCTTCACCATGATTTATTATCTCTCTTGGACCTGTTGGACAATCGAATGCTACAACTGGTAATGACCACGACTTAGCTTCCAACAAAACCATAGGTAAACCCTCATACCGTGAGGTCATTGCATAAATACCAGCATTATTATATAGTTCATCGACATTTTTTACTTTACCAAGGAAAAATATTGATCCCTCTAAGTTTTCTTTCTTTACCTGATCTATTAATTGATGCTCACAACTTCCCGTTCCGGCAATATTAAGTATCCAGTCCGGATGTTTTTTATAAAATAAAGACCAAATACTAATTAACCTATCAATTCCTTTTTGATGTTCTAATCTTCCTATCGCCAGTACTATTTTAGGCTTTTCCGTTCTCACGATATTTTTCATATGAACTGGATTAGAAATCTTCAAGTTTTTAATAGCTAAAGAAGTTAATTTTTTTGAATCTCTTTCAGTCAGCACGATAACTTTTTTATAAAAACGTAAGGTGAATATTTTAAGTAATTTAACATACCATGGGAAAGAAGAATATGATACATGTTCACATGCAAATGTATTATTCAAACTTTTAAAACTAAAAAATGAAAGAAACGCATACAGTACAGAAAGTTTTCCCATACTTATGACAAAAACATAGTCTGGATTTATATTCTGAACATGTTTTACAATACTGTAAGTTGAAGCACCAATATCTTCAAGGCTGATAATTCTTTTGACATGTTCAAATTTATAAAACGTATCTCCTTTTCCTTTCAAAGAGAGTATTATTACTTCATTATCTGGGCCATAACAATCAGTCATGAAATTACACACATTTTCAGTTCCCGCGAAAGAAAATGCATTCTCTATAATAATTAGTATTCTCTGCTTCATCTATTTTTCCTTTTAAATAATATTCCATTTACCATATAATAAAGAAAATAATAAAAAACCTTTAAGTAATTATCATTGAAAATATATTTCAAACAATTCACATGCCATATAATGGCCTTTTTCTTATTAGATGAAAGTGAATTCTCGACTGAAATATATGATACTAGATTTTTATTTATAACTTTTGCATCCCCATACAATTTAAAAAGTTCAAATAAAAAAACAAAATCTTCATGTCCTATTTTTTTAAATTGATTTTCACACCTGATGTACAATAATGAAGAAAAACAGACTCTAAACTTTTTCTTCAAAAAATCTTTTTCAGTCAGATACTTTTTTCCCCATGATACAGAGAAAGTTCGTTGAGTAGATTGCTCAATGTAATCATAATCGGTAATAATAAACTTTTCACCTTTAGCTATTTCTTCGACTTGCAATAATAATTTATTCTCATTCCATAAATCATCACTATCAATAAAAGCTATAACAGGTTCAGTACTTAGAGTAATTCCTCGATTTCGACTACCAGCAGCCCCAATATTTTCTTCATTTTCTATAATTGTGATTTTATCATTAAGAGAATAATCTTCAAGAATAATAGAAGTATTATCCACCGAGCAATCATTAATTATGTATAAATGCCAATTTGTATACGTTTGATTAATTACTGATAGGATTGATTTTTTTATTGTACCCTCGCAATTATATGCAGGCATGATAATTGCTATTTTGATCTTCTCATTATTCATATTAATAGGTTATCTCAGTGTTTTTCTAACTACGATACATTATATTAATATTGCCACTTATCATGCCATTTTATTGTTGGCAAATTATTTTCAAATGTCAATGGCAACCAAACATATGTACTATTGTTTAAATTATCGGGGTCCCACCGATCTGCCATAAATATATATTTATCGACCTCTTGTGAGTTAACTTTTAATATATACGTTCCCTGGCTGAAAAAAGTTGTAGTTATATTATTTTTAGAAGAGTCTTTTACTGGTGAACCGGATGATTTCCAATTACCAAAAATGTTGTCTGAAAATGATAAGCGAGCCGAAGACGGTCCAAAACCATTTACGCCAGAGGTAATGAGAAAATATCGATTATCATGTTTTACTAAAGTTGGTGCCTCGTTCATCTCTCCTATCAGGATCCTGATATAACGACCATTAAAATTAGTATAATCATCATTGAGCTCTGCAATTTGTATCGACTTATTGCCATCAGAAGAATAAATTATATACGCTTTATCGTCATCATCGACAAATGCAGTCATATCTCTAAGCAAATTACCTGTTGCAATCCTCGATTCAAATTTCGAGTCAGCATCCATTATATTATTTTTTAAATTATTGGCAGCAACTGCGTACTGAGTACTTATTGGTAGAACACCAGCATTCGGCCATAACTGATTAACTAATTTAAAAGGGCCATTTATTGAGTTTGATATAGCAACACCCGCTTTAGCTGTTCTATATTTACCATTTAACTCTAAATGAAACCACATGATAAATTTTTTAGATTTTCTATTATATATTATCTTAGGTCGTTCAACAGAATACTTCCCTGGCAATCTTGAAAGATCCAAGATTACTCCCTCATTTTTCCAATTATATAAATCCTTAGATGAATATTCATTAACCTTACCTGTATTCTTACGACCAGTATCTCGATACTCTCCTATCCAATAATATAGATCATCGACTTTTATAACTTGACCACCATGCGCATTAATTTTATTTCCATCATCATCAAACCACATTTCCCCAGGGTTGAATGATGTATTATTGCCATAACAACTAATTGACCAAACAGCAAAAAGCAATACATATTTAAGTTTCATAATTTTCTCCATGCAAAGTACATGGGTAATTAATTACTCATTAATATTCAAGGAACCACTTTAATAGGCACCATCGCGCTTCAAAACTACACCTACAGTTTTAAACAAAATCGCAATATCATTCCACATAGACCAATTTTTTACATACCATGCATCTAAATAAACGCGTGTATCATAATCGACATCACTTCTACCGCTTACCTGCCATAAACCCGTCATTCCTGGTTTGCTTAAGAGGTAGTAGGCTACCTCATCGTTATAGCGTGCTAACTCGTCAGTTATGATTGGTCTAGGTCCGACTAAGCTCATTTCCCCTCTAAGAACATTAAATAATTGAGGTAGTTCATCTAAGCTTGTACGCCGAAGAAATCTTCCAATAGGTGTGACACGAGGATCATTCTTTAATTTAAACGTAGTATCCCATTCAACCCTCGCCACTGGGTCGTTTTCTAAAAGCTTAGATAGTACTTCTTGCGAATTTATTACCATAGATCGGAATTTGAGACATTTAAACTTATGCCCGTTTTTCCCAACCCTTTCATGACCATAAATAGCTGGACCACCGTCTTTTTTGACTTTTGTTGTAATATAAATTAATAATGGTGATAGAATTAGTATAATAGTCAAGGAACCTGCAATATCAAAGCATCGCTTCATTAATCGTGATGACCATTTTGCTAGATTTTGCTGCACACGGAAAATCATTACCTCATGACTAAATATAAAAGATACATCCGTACTATCCAGCGGCATTCCCCTAAGCGTTGGGATGACCGACACGTATCTATATCCTTTGATCATTAAATCTCTAAGCCAATTATTCCTTATATCACTTTGGTTAGATTCTACCGCCAAAATAAATTGTGTCCTTTTATCTTTAGAAGATAACCATTTTTCATCGCCATAAACTACCGGAAGCCCTTCGATAGTTTTATTTTCATCTGATTTTGTATCACAAATAAACCCTACGATAACCAAGCCTAAATTATGCTCGCTTTTTATTGCTTTGTATGCCTCATACGCATTCTTGCCATTACCTACAATCCATGTATCCCGTTCCCAAAGCCCTAAAGCATTAAGAAGCCGTTTAACTATCATTCGCGCAACAGGCACAAGCAAAAATGTAATAAGCCATGATAATATCCATAAATATCTCGAGAACGCCCATGATGCGAATGCCAGAACAGCTATCTCAATTACGGCAAAGATAACCAAGGTACGTAAAATTTCCTTCAATTCATACCAAAATGTTTTTCTATAAAAATAATGACGTAGTCTAATTGAAAACCAAGAAACACAGCAAAAAGCCAATAAACAATGAAGTACAACCCATCCCCGGTATTGTTCGACAGGAGCTATTTTATCAAAATCATAGAATGCTAAGGATAAAATAAAAATAGCTATGAAAGGCGTTATCGCAAAAGTAATAATATCGGATAAAGCCAGAGCTGAACTAACTATTATATTCCTACCGAAAGGTGACATATTTTCCCTCTCAACTGAACTTCTGTTCTTTAATGTTTTAGTATGGTTTATACTGATTATTTTCTTGATTTGCTAACTTATACTCCTACATTTTTAATAAAATTGTAGTTTGCATCAAGAAAAGTGCGATAAATATCGTCTGCTATTAAAGTCGGCCGAGGAAACTCGGCCAAACCTTATTTATTTTTCATCTTTATAAGAATAACCATAATGGGCATAGCCATAACCATAGTAACTACTTGCTTTTTTTACAACTCCATTTAAGATACATCCTTTTATTGCAACACCACTTTGCTCAAATCGTTTTACGCTAACTTCTAACTCTTTAGTTGTATTTTGTTCAAACCTGGCAACAAGTAAAGTAGTTCCGACATAATTACCTATAATAGCTGCATCGGTAACCGCTAGAATAGGCGGAGTATCAATTATCACCATATCATATGCCTGACTGACCCATTTAATAAGTTCACCAAAACGTCGATGCATCAAAAGTTCAGCTGGATTTGGTGGTGCCATACCTCTCGAAATGAAATCAAATCCTTCAGAACCAAGATGCTTAATTGTGTCTTCTAATTTTATTTTCCCCGAAAGATACTCAGACAATCCATTTTCATTTGACTCGTTAAATATTTTATGCGTATAGCCTTTTCTTAGATCGGCATCAATAAATAGTATTTTTTTACCCGTCTGTGCTATTACGCCCCCTAAGTTTGAACTTACAAAAGTTTTTCCTGCGTTTGGACTTGCACCAGAGATCATTAATATATTATTGCGAGCTTCCATCATTGCAAAATGTAGACTCGTTCGAAGTCCTCTTATTGCCTCTATAGCCAGATCTGTTGGGTGACTAGTCGCCAGATAAGTATAATTAGCGTCCTCTTCCTTTTTAAACCTGATTTTACTTGGTTGCTTCGCCCGATTTGATAATACCTCAGCTACAGGTATACTTGCATATACTGTTATTCCTAAATCCTCAAGCTGTTCGGGAGACTCTATTCCTCTACGTAAGAAAGTTCTTAAGAATACAACACCTAGCGATATTGCAAAGCCTGAAATTAGGCCAATCGCTATAATGATTAATTTTTTAGGTTTTACTGGTTTTGGCTGTGTTACAGCATTGTCAATTATTCTGACATTACCTATTGCGCTCGACTTTGCGATATTCAACTCTTGCTGACGATTTAACAATTGCATATAAACAGCTCTGCCTGATTCTACATCACGACTCAACCTCAAAACCTCTTGCTGAGTTTCAGGCATTGTTGATACTCGTTTATTCAGCTTTGCTCTTTCATCTTGTAAAATTTTCCTCTTTTCCATCAAGGCTTTATAGGTAGGATGTTCTTGTGTATATAATTGCGATATTTCAGATTCTTTAAACGTCAACTCATTAAGTTGATTATCAACATTTACTATTTGATCTAAAACCGATTTAGCTTCCAAAGAAAGGTCTACTGAATCTTTTTGCCTTCTGTATGCATTTAATTTATCTTCAGATTCATTTAATTCTGTTCTGACTTTTGGTAATTGTTGATTTAAAAAATCCAAGCTCTTTGCATCTTGAGCTGCTTGGCGTGCAATATTTTGTTCTAAGTAATTGTCACTTATACTATCAATTACTCTTTTAATTAAATCTGGATCACTACCGAGAAGAGATATCGTTAACATCCCGGTATCTTTACCTTGATCTGCGATGAGTAATGAATCCCGTAAATAGTTTATAGCATTTATGCGAGATGTATAAGTTAACAGAAATCTTGTCCCGGGTTCAGCATTGATACTATCGACTTGAATCCTTATCCCATTCTTATCAATGAGCCGACCAATTTCCCCATCAAAATCTATATTTTCACCAGAAATACTATATTGATGATCATTTTTAACTGTCAAAGTAATAAAATTATCATCATACATATTCGGTGAAATAAAAAGTTTATGTACCTGAATAGTATTTTTTGTTTTATTAAAAAGACGCGCTAATCCTTGACCAATGACGGGGAAAAATAATTCTTCGACCTTGACTTGTAAATTTAAATCATCTACGGTCTTACCCAATATCATTCGTGATTGCAGTAGTGTAATTTCAGGTGCTGATTGAGGCTGACTATCAGGAAAGACTTGGCTCAGACTGCTAAGTATCGCGTTACCTTGCTTTTGTTCAACCTGTATCAATGCATCCGCCTGATATATTGGGGTAGCAAGTAAGGCATATATAAGCGCGATAAGCGTAAATAGTGAGGTTACCGCGATTATTAATTTTCTATGGTCGAATATTTCACCGATAACACGCCCCAGATCTAGTTCATCTGAATCATTAATAGGTTTGTTACTTTTTATTGATGACATGCATTATCTTCCCTGCTTAAGGGTTACTAAGTTTAGAAGCCCAGCAATTACCAGCTTCTTCAATTAATTTGTAAACTGAGGCAAATGCCTCGTCGCTTTTACGATAAGGATCTGGTATTTCACGTTGATTCAACCAGTGTCCAAAAAGCATAGTTTTTCCACGAACCTCTGGTGCTATACGCCCAATTTGTTCAATATGAGATTTTTCCATCACCAATATCAAATCGTATTGCCGTCCGATGGAAGCAGTAAATTGCCTTCCTTTATGCCCTTCTAAAGAAATCCCATGTTTTACAGCTATTTTTATCGCACTTTCATCAGCGGCATGATCAATCAAAGCACCTGTCCCTGCAGAGTCTATCCTTTTATTAGGCAAGACTTTACGTAGAAAACGTTCGCCTATTGGTGAGCGACAGATATTTCCCGTGCACACAACTAGAATTGAATCAAACATTAGTTAGGCCATCTCTTAATGTAACGGACAGTTTCAGTCATATCATGTACCCCAGTAATAGTTGGCACAAGCTGTGAAATCACACGGTTCCAACGAACCAGTGGTGCAGTAGTTACATAAACAATATCATATGGTTGCAATTGGAATTCTGTGCCCAGTACCATTGCCGAAGCATCTTGTGCATTAAGTTGATAGATATTTGCAATCTTACCTTGCTTATCACCCCTAAGCTGGCGAATAACGAATACCCCCGTGGCATCACTCATCGCCTGAGACAAACCTTCTGCATTGCCCAGCGCTTCCGCCAGGGTCATGCCGCTGCGGTCCATCTTCATGGTGCTCTGTTTGCCCACTTCCCCCATAACAAACACTTTCAGATCGTCATTACGTGGCACAAATAAAATATCCCCTGGGTACAGCAGATGGTTCTGGGTTAAGTCACCTTTCTGCATTAAGGCATACAGTGAGATTTTACTATCCTTGCCATTATGGGTAAGCACCACGTTTCGCCAGTCTGCGTCTGGTGCCAATCCACCTGCCGCATTGATTGCATCCATGACTGTTAAGGGAATATTGGTAATTGGCTGCTGACCAGATTTTGCAACTTCACCAGTCACATATACTTTTTGAGATCTGAAGGCCGCAACGCTTACATCAACCTGCGGGCTTTCAATATAAGTGGTTAAACGGCTGGCTATATCCTGGCGTACCTGGCTAAGCGTTTTTCCCGCTACCTGCACCTTACCGATATAAGGATAGAAGATGGTCCCATCGGAGTTAACCCAGTTACCGGTGTCGCTGGCGCTACGGTATTGACCTGCAGGCGTTGTGAGTTCCGGATGGTCCCATACGGTAACCATCAGCACGTCACCCACCCCAATACGGTATTCATAACTACGAAGTAAATTATCCAGTTGCGGATTGGGACGAGCAAGAACGGTCTCTGGACGGAGCTGATCGATCAGGCCTGGTGTCATTGGATACACGTTCACTAACTTATCCAGATCGTAGTCGCTGTCTGGAAGCTCAACCACGTTCTTGCGCAGACTGTTTAATCCCTGACCAGGGATGATTGTACAACCCGATAAAAACCCAATCGCCAACGCTAATGCCGAAAATCTAACAATTTTTTTCTTCATAATGTCACATCATCAGTAAATCAAAATTTGCCAATTCCTGAGCAGCTGTCATCGCCGTTGCTTACCTGCCGGCTTGTGGAGAGATAAAAACTGACTGCCTCCTGCAGCACTACCACCCTCTCTCCTCTATTTTCAGCATTCAGCCTTATAAACTAAACGGTATCTCTATCCCTGCGCTGGCACCAACGTCATCGCTGTCGCTGTTGTTAGCGTTGGTGTACCACAATGAAGTATTCAGACGAACAGACTGATACACATCTCCGCTCCAGCCCAGCTGTACACCTTTCAGAGTATCCGCATGAGGGAACGCTTTGTTGATCGACTGATTCTCCGGGTTAACTTTGGCGTAAACCAGGCGCGTACTCCAGCGCTGGTTATCCTCCGTAATAAGCTCAACCTTACCGGCAATGAGTTGGCCATCCCCGCCCATTGAGTCACCCAGCGGATAGCCCTGCTGATAGTAGCCATCCTTATAGATATGATGGGTATAACTGTAATTGGTTCGGCTCATATTGGTTCGCGTGTCATGCGCTTCCACATACCAGTTAACCGCATCTTTGCCCCACCCATGGTGCCCTTCAACACCGCCAAGGAACATATTTGCTGAAGGAAGAAAACCAGACTCATCCTCGCCGATCATCTGCCCGTAGAAGCTCACCGGCCAGCCAAGAGTCGGCTCGAGTTTGAACTTAAAGTCAAAACCGGCCAGTTGGTTCCCTGGTTCATTGGGATCGTTTGCGGCGGTATTATCCTTGCCTGTTAAACCATCCCAGAAGTTACTGAGTGATTCAGGCCGCCCTTCCCCACCCCACTGCATAATGCGTGATGCGCCTAATTCTAAAGACTGGAATGGTGAAAAGGTAAAACGACCGCCGATAATTTTCGTGTGTGGCACAGCGGTATATTGATTCATCTGGCTGGCGGAGATCTGGTACTGCCATGGCCCCACCCAGCGTAACCACCAGGTTTCCGGCGCCGCCTGCTCTGCGCGCTGCATCAGGAAACCGGTCATCGGCCGCATCGCATCCCCGCGGATCAGGCTACCTTCATAGCCCGGTCCCCACCACTGTGGTACCTGACCAAAAGAGAGCCACTGGTTCCAGAACTTCACCGCGCCGTATGCGCCGTTGGCGTTGAAGCGCGATCCGTTGCTGATCCGCTCCCCTCCTTCGACGTTACCCTGCAGGTGGATATCCCACCACTCGCCGCTGTTGTTGAACGCCAGGCCTAACGAGTTATCTGCCGGCTGTGTCTGACCAAACCCCTGCGGAGTGCCCGGCTGATCGGTTGAAGTGTAGCCGGTAACCCGGAAATCCGCTTTTAAGGCAGACAGTCGCTGGTTAATACGAGCCAGCACCACTTGCTCAGAAGAATAGGACGGTTTGGCCTTTTTTAGCGCCCGGGAGATCTCTTCCTGGCTCAGCGGCCAGGTCGACAGGCTCAGATGGATGACCCCACGATCGGAAAGCCAGGCCAGGTCGTTACGCAAGTCGTTGTCATTTACTACTAACCCGGCCGCGTAAGCCTGGGCTCCCAGGGAGGAAAGCAAACCCAACGTCACGGCAATGCGCGCAATTTTTATCATTGTACAAGATCCATTTTCAGCCCCGCTGTCGTATCTCAATGAGAATGAGGGGAATACCAAGATAGAAAGCGCTCGCGGCACCAGCTGACTTCGCTGTGCAACACCGGCGAGGCAAGTACATTTACCCTAAGCTGCTTGTTAGCCTTATAACATCCACTCAGCTCACAATGTAGGCGAATTTTACCCTACAGGCTATGGATGAGACAGGAAAGTTAATGTCCAGGCGATAACAGCAGCCACTCCTGGCCAACTTCTGAGGATATCCGTAGAAAATTGATAGATATCTATTGATGATGATCATCCTGACCGGGTCGATATTTACAGCCGTTGAAGAGAACCTCTGTGGAGCAGCAAGCGGCTTCAGCGACGCTACCGCCCCTGGCTTAACAGCTACCAGCGCACTGACTACCTGAACGGCTTAATTTTTATCGACCTGTGGATGAATAATTGGTCAGGCCATTATTTTTGGCGGCGTTAAGTTTACGGGATTTCGGTCACAATTGGGAGTGTTGTTACCGAATATCTGCCAATTAATGCCGCCTGTCGTTCTACTGACAAAAAATAAGCGGGTCACCAATTAAGATTATTCACTGATTTCCAGGGTTAGAAATCTTTCCGGTACTGCTACAACATCACACATGCAGCTAACTGACTGTAATAAAACGTCTTTTTCCATAGCTCATCTTCATGCAAAAATCAGATGATGGCGTTATAGTCAACTACAATTTCTAATAGTTTCCTGTGTCTGGATATTCATTGAATGTGCATCGGGTAACGTCTCAGCGCATTTAAGAAACGTCTGATCAAAGCTATATACAGACAAATATGCAATAACAATGTAGTAGCACTTCATTATTTCATAAATATGAATTATCAATTACCGGGTATATAGTAGATTATTTTCTTATTTGTCTAATTAACCGGCGAAAACTTAATTTCCCTTGTAAAACAAATGGCGATTACCAGGCCTGCTTGTGCAGATCGGTACGCGTAAAGGGTTTATCCAGCGGCCCCACCGCGGTGGCGATTTGTCCCAGCAGGGACTGAGTCGGCGCTTTGCTGCCGCTATGTAACAGGATAAGAGGGACCATCACCAGGCATGCGACACCGCCCCATGAGATATTCACGCTTTCCGGATCAGAGGTACGTTTTTGCAACACCAGGAACAAAGCGCTGCCAGCAGCGCCCAGCAGCAGGCCGGCAATCACTTCCGAGACGGAATGCGCATGGATGACCAGCCGCGAATAGCCCACCACGGCGGCCAGAACATAGCCGGTAATAACGGCCGCTTTACGCAGACCGACGGAGAAACGGGCGCTGAGCAGCCACAGGAAGATAGGCCAGAAGGCCGCGGAGAGCGCGGAGTGGCCGCTGAAGCCGGTGTAATCCAGTTCACGAATACCCAGACCCCAGCCCATAAAGGCCAGTTTGGAGGCGCAGACAATGGCGCCGGTGATGCCGAACAGCAAACTCCACTGCCACGCCAGCAACCGCGACGTTTTACGCAGCATCAGGACAATAAACAGCGCCGCTGCGCTGGGCAGCAAAACAGTGCTATCGCCAAAAAATGAGATGAGTTGCCAGTTCATATACCTGTGATCCTTCGATGATGTCCACTGCCGTGCTCAGGGATTATCCGTAATGTCTGTACCAGCTCGCATGCCAATTCATTTCACATTTTTATGCATGCAAGTGAGATGTTTAAAGCGGAAACATGATCGCAGTCAAGTTTTATTTTTGGCTGACGTTGACCGCTTTCCCTGCGCTTTAGGAATTGTCGCACTAAGTGACTATTCATAAAGCATTATTGCCGCTACTCCGACCATTGCACCACAGAGGCCAGAGACAAACTACCAGAAGTCTCCGAAGCCATACGTTTCTTTACAATCGTTATAACATTCGCGTTATGAATAATTTCTGCATAACGTTATGAGCGGCAGGACGAATGTTCACGCCCTGCCCCCCGTACTACGCTAGCAATCAGGCCAGCATTTTTTTAATACTTTCGCGGAATTTGGTGCCTTCTTTCAGGTTACGCATGCCGTAGGTGACGAAGGCCTGCATGTAGCCCATTTTCTTCCCGCAGTCGTAGCTTTCGCCGGTCATCAGCATCGCGTCGACGGACTGCTTCTTCGCCAGTTCGGCAATGGCGTCGGTCAGCTGGATACGGCCCCATGCGCCCGGCTCGGTACGTTCCAGTTCGGCCCAGATATCCGCCGACAGCACGTAGCGCCCCACCGCCATCAGATCGGAGTCCAGGGTCTGCGGCTCGTCCGGTTTTTCAATAAACTCGACGATACGCGCCACCTGGCCTTCAGCCACCATCGGCTCTTTGGTCTGGATGACGGAGTATTCGGAGAGATCGCCCGGCATGCGTTTCGCCAGCACCTGGCTGCGGCCGGTCTCGTTAAAGCGGGCGATCATAGCGGCGAGGTTATAGCGCAGCGGGTCAGCGGCGCCGCCGTCAAGGATGATATCCGGCAGGACCACCACAAACGGGTTGTCGCCGACTACCGGGCGGGCGCAGAGGATGGAGTGGCCCAGGCCCAGCGGCTGCGCCTGACGCACGTTCATGATGGTCACGCCCGGCGGACAAATGGCCTGCACTTCCGCCAGCAGCTGGCGCTTCACGCGCTGTTCCAGCAGGGCTTCCAGCTCATAGGAGGTATCGAAGTGGTTTTCCACCGCGTTCTTCGAGGAGTGCGTCACCAGAACAATCTCTTTGATCCCGGCGGCGACGATTTCGTCAACGATGTACTGAATCATTGGCTTATCAACGATCGGCAGCATCTCCTTTGGAATTGCCTTTGTGGCCGGCAGCATATGCATGCCTAGTCCTGCGACCGGAATAACCGCTTTCAAATTCGCCATATTCATCTTCACCTGTTTGGTTGCAAAACACGCGGTTTTGCAAAATTGTACATGTCACAAATCCATTGGAACTGATAATACACGGATACTGCCCGGGCATCTGCCCGCCAAATTCTTAAATTCACTGTCACGTAAAAGAATACACACAACTCCCTTTTACCAACAGTCAGAAGTGAGAATAATCTTATTTTTCGTTCAGGTTATTCAGCGGCTCGTTCCTTTGCGCCGCGCGATGTGGCTGAGAGGCCCGTCTATCGGGGTCTGTTGGCCGCCGGCCCCGCCGCGCCGCGCGTATGCCTGGAAAGAATAGATAGAGATAATAAATTTCGCCAGGCAATATATTTCAGCATAAACAGCCGGATATGACGACATATTAGCCTGAATCCGCGACGGTGAACTGCGATCCGCCCTATTCTGCACTCACTTCATAATATGAATTATGCCGGTTTTGTGAGCGGGCTTCGGGCTTCGCGCTTCGCTTCTGCTCTGCGCATCCGCGCTCGCCGTGACGAACCTCGGGAGGAAGCCCTTTTGCCGCCCTCGCTGAAACGCAGCGGAAAAAGTTCTGATATCGGCAAGCTTATTCCATGGTCGCCGCCATGGTGTTATTTTTTCACTGTTCTTTTCCGGAACATAATTCTTATCGGTTCGCTTAATCCGCTGGAAATATATCCACCCACGGCAGGGCGATATCCGCGTCGTTATTGCATTTTAGACTCATCTTATCCATGATCGTGGTAACACATACCGCAGTCGTACAGGTTTTAATACATATGGAATGGATTGCCGATCCGTCAATCTGGGCAGGTCTCGTCACGCTGGTGGTTATCGAACTGGTGTTGGGTATCGATAACCTGGTCTTTATCGCTATCCTCGCCGAGAAGCTCCCTCCCGCCCAGCGCGACCGCGCGCGGATCACTGGCCTGATGCTGGCGATGGTCATGCGTCTTCTGCTGCTGGCCTCTATCTCCTGGCTGGTCACCCTGACCAAACCGCTGATTGTTTTTCACGACTTCAGCTTTAGCGCTCGCGATTTAATTATGCTGTTTGGCGGCCTGTTTCTGCTGTTTAAAGCGACCGTCGAGCTTAATGAGCGGCTGGAGGGGAAAGACAGCGATAACCCCACCCAGCGCAAAGGGGCGAAATTCTGGGCCGTCGTGGCGCAGATCGTGGTGCTCGACGCCATCTTCTCGCTTGACTCGGTGATCACCGCCGTCGGCATGGTTGATCACCTGGCGGTGATGATGGCCGCGGTGGTTATCGCCATCAGCCTGATGCTGATGGCCAGCAAGGCGCTGACGCGCTTCGTTAACAGCCACCCGACCATCGTGATCCTCTGTCTGAGCTTCCTGCTGATGATCGGCTTCAGCCTGATTGCTGAAGGCTTCAGCTTTATCATTCCGAAAGGCTATTTATATGCGGCCATTGGCTTCTCGGTCATGATTGAAGCGCTTAATCAGCTGGCGCAGTTTAACCGCCGTCGCTTCCTCTCCGCCAATATGACGCTGCGTCAGCGCACTACCGAAGCGGTGATGAATCTGCTGAGCGGGCAGAAAGAAAAAGCTGAACTGGATGCTGACACGGCGTCGCTGGTCGCCGATCAGGATCAACATCCTCTGTTTAATCCGCAGGAACGACTGATGATTGAGCGGGTGCTGAACCTTAATCAGCGCAGCGTCAGCAGTATTATGACGTCGCGCCATGATATCGAGCGCATCAACCTCAGCGCGCCGGAGGAAGAGATCCGCAGCCTGGTGGAGAAAAATCAGCATACCCGGCTGGTGATCACCGGCGGGAAAGATAATGAAGATCTGCTGGGCGTGGTGCATGTTATTGACCTGCTCCAGCAGTCCCTGCGCCAGGAGCCGCTGGATCTGCAGGCGCTGGTGCGTCAACCGCTGGTCTTCCCGGAGGGGCTGCCGCTCCTCTCGGCGCTCGAGCAGTTCCGCCAGGCCCGCACCCATTTTGCCTTTGTGGTCGATGAGTTTGGTTCCGTCGAGGGGATTGTGACCCTCAGCGACGTGATGGAGACCATCGCCGGCAATCTGCCCAATGAGGTGGAGGAGATCGATGCCCGGCACGATATTCAGCATCATCAGGACGGTTCGTGGACGGTCAATGGCCATATGCCGCTGGAGGACCTGGTGCAGTACGTTCCGCTGCCGCTGGATGATAAACGTGAGTATCACACCGTTGCCGGTCTGTTGATGGAGTATTTGCAGCATGTGCCGCAGGTGGGGGAGACCATTGAGATTGACGGTTATACGCTGCGCACGCTGCAGGTCGACAGCCATCGGGTGCAGAAGGTGCAGATCGTCCCGCCGGTAAAGCAGGATGAGCTGGATTATGAGGTGTAATCGTCAGGCATAAAACGGCCCGGGGTATCCAGGGTAGTAAAATTGATAGCCAGGTATCCTGTTTAATACCTGATGGCGCTTCGCTTATCAGGCCTACGGGATGGCGAACTAATCGGGGGATGACACCCACCGTATAATCCAGACCGGGTCAGGCGTAGCTGCCACACTGCCTGATGGCGCTGCGCTTACCAGGCCTACGGGATGGCGAACTAATCGGGGTATGACACCCACCGTATAATCCAGGCCGGGCCAGGCGTAGCCGCCACACTGCCTGATGGCGCTTCGCTTATCAGGCCTACGGGATGGCGAACTAATCGGGGTATGAGGCCCACCGTATAATCCAGGCCGGGTCAGGCGTAGCCGCCACACTGCCTGATGGCGCTGCGCTTATCAGGCCTACGGGATGGCGAACTAATCGGGGGATGACACCCACCGTATAATCCAGACCGGGCCAGGCGTAGCTGCCACACTGCCTGATGGCGCTGCGCTTATCAGGCCTACATTAAGTGGCGACGCTAACGGATGATATTGCGTACATCCCAGGCCGGGTCAGACGCAGCCGCCACCCGGCATCATTGTGACATTACGCTTTGACGATAAACACAGCCCGGAAACTTCCGGGCCGCGGTGGTAGGAATTACAGCTTATCGAGCAGCTTTTTGGCATCGTTGCCGTCTTTGCTGCCTTTATTACGCTCAACCCAGTCGTTGAGGCGCTGCTTCGCTTCATCCTGCAGCTGTTTGCGCAGGATCTGGTCGACCTGCAGACTGTAGCTCAGCGACTGCCACTCGCCGTAGATGCGCAGCGGGATAGCGGTCTGTTTCAGGCGGTCGATAAGCTTGCCCTCCCCTTTCCAGCCGCCGAGCACGCGCACGTTGAAGCGCATATCGCAGTTCTCTTTCTGCAGATCGAGCTGTCCTTCGCCGGTCATCGCCATCACGTCGGACTGCCCCTGCAGGCGGTTCAGCGTCACCAGCCCGTTATCCAGCGTCAGCCGGCTGCTCACGGAATCCAGGCGGGTGGCATTGTCGTAATTTTCCTGCGCCCGCACGTTGGTGCTGCGCTCCACGGCCTGCTGCACCAGCTGCTGGAAGTTCAGCCCTTCGGTGCGGGTATCGGCCATCTGGAGCTGAGCCTGTCCCTGCCAGTGGCGACGGAAATCATCGGCGTCAATGCGCGTTCCGGAAAATTCGCCGCTCAGCGACAGCTTGCCGGTCAGGTTTAAGGAATAGTTAAAGGCTTTGATCAGCGAACCGATCTCCACATTCTGCAGCGCCGGCTGGAACGTCGCCAGCGGCGTGTCGCCGCGGGCATCAAGGGTGCCAGGGAGAGAGAGCTGCCCGCCGTCAAGATTGCCCTGCATTTTGCTGACCGTCAGCAGCCCCTGCTGGTTGCTGATTTCGCTCTGCACCTGGGTGAAGTTCAGACCGCGCCACTGCAGCTGGTCGGCGCTCAGGGCCATTCGGCCGTTGAAGCCGCGCAGGCTCTGGTAATCTTCGCGCTCATCGCTGTCGGCGATCACCGGGCGCAGCGGTCGCGTCTGACTCTGGCCCTGCTGACTGGCGCTACTGTCCGTCGCCGGCGACCTTTGCGCCAGCAGACTATCGAGATCGAGAGTGGTGGCGTGCAGATCCAGCGACCAGTCCGGGCGGTCTCCCAGCACCACGCTGCCGCTGCCGGTAACGGTGCTGCGGTTAGCCATCAGATTCAGGTTGTCAAAACGCAGGGTCTTGTCATCTTCCTGCCAGCTGGCCTGCAGACTCCCCTGACCATTAATGCCGTCCGGTGGGAGCTCGGCGCCGCGCAGCTGCCAGCTAAGCTGGGTAAAGTCGGCTTTTAAGGAGTGCGGATAATCGCCGCCCTGCACGGTGGCGGAGAAGTTCAGCGCCAGGTCGCGCTGGTCGCGGTTCACCCGGCCGGAGAAATCCACGGTGGCCCGGTGATTCTCATCCTGCTCCATCTGCAGACGGATATCGCGCACGGTCACCTGCTCGCCGTTCTCATGCTGGAAGAAGAGCACGCTGTCGGCCACCTGCAGCTGACGCACATCGTAGGACCATCCGCGATCCTCCGGGGCCAGCGGCAGGGTGTTGTCATGCGGCACCACCGGCGCTGAGCTGTCGCGAACCGCCTCGGTTTTCGGAGTCAGCTGGATCACCGCGCCCTTGAGCATCACCTGCTTCACCTGCAGCTGATGCGAGAGCAGCGGCAGCAGCGCCACGTCGAGGCGCATATTGTCGGCGCGGATCACCGGCTCTTCGGCGCCTCGGGCGGTCAGCGTCATCCGTCCGCTGAGAATGCTGAGCTGCGGCCAGACGTGCCAGCGCAGCGGGCCATCAAGGTCAAGCTGATAACCGCTGCGCTCTGCCACCTCATGCACCATATAGGCGCGAAAATCGTTGGGATTGACCAGCAATACCAACGAGGTAAGCCCGGCGACAATGACCGCCAGCAGGATCATCAGCGTTGTCAGTATTCGTCTCATGGCACCCTCAGCAACACCCCGTTGACGTTATCAATCCTTGTCGATTCGGCTCGCCACCGCGCCCTGCTGGTCGCGATATTTGGCGTCTTCACGGCGGTTATACGGCCGGGCCGCCGGGCCCGATAACGGTTCAAAGCTCAGCGCGCCGATGGGCATCCCCGGGCGCAGCGCCAGCGGCAGCTTACCGGAGTTGTAAAACTCAAGCACGATGCAGCCGGACCAGCCTGGATCGATACGGTGCGCGGTAACGTGCACCATCAGCCCCAGGCGCGCCAGCGAGGAGCGTCCGTCCAGCCAGCCTACCAGGTCGGCAGGCAGGGTGACAGACTCGTAGGTCACTGCCAGCGCCAGTTCGCCCGGATGCAGGAAAAAGGCTTCCCCTTCCGGCAGGACGATCTCTTCGCTCATCACCCGGTCCAGCGCGGCGCTGACCTCGGCCTTCGGGCCGCTTAAATCGATAAACGGCGCCGTGTGGCCACGGAAGGTGCGGAATTTATTACCCAGCCGTACATCAACCGTCGCGCCATTAATACGCTCAACGGGCGGACGCGGATTGATGGCGAGTCGCCCTTCATCCAACCAGGCTTCGATATCTCGGTCACACAGACGCATGGGCTTTCTCCTTATAAGGCTGCTTCCCGCACGCTTCGCGGCGGAGAGGGCAACAGGGCTACTCTTTGCACGTTACACAATTCGGCCAGGTTATTCAAAGAACTGACTGATTTTGGCCTTCAGAATATCAATAGCGATGCGGTTTTTGCCGCCGCGCGGCACGATGATGTCGGCATACTGCTTCGACGGTTCAATAAACTGCAGGAACATCGGACGCACGGTTTTCTGATACTGGGCCATCACCGAGTCCATGGAGCGGCCGCGCTCGTTAACGTCGCGCTTAATACGGCGCATCAGGCAAATATCGAGCGGGGTGTCGACGAAAATAGAGAAGTTGAGCTCGTTACGCAGGCGCGCGTCGGTCAGCAGCAGGATCCCTTCAAGGATAATCACCTTCTTCGGCTCGACGTGAATGGTGTTCGGCGTGCGGGTATGCTCGACGTAGCTATAGACCGGCAGTTCAATCGGCTGGCCGCTTTTCAGCATCTGCAAATGCTGGAACAACAGACTGTGGTCCATTGAGCTCGGGTGGTCATAGTTGGTTTTGACGCGCTCTTCCATCGACAGATGACTTTGATCTTTGTAATAGCTGTCTTCCGGAATGACGCCAATATGTTCGTCGCCAACTTGTTCACGCAATTCGCGATAGAGAGTACTGGCGATAAGACTTTTGCCAGAAGCCGATGCGCCGGCGATGCCTACAATGACGCACTGATGGGACATATCAGTCATAAATTTTTGCGACCTGATTAACCTGGATAGAGATGGAGGGTGGCGGCGGACCGCCAAACGCGGCAATTATAGGGATTTCAGCGTCCCGATACCAGTGGTATGCGCCCCGGGCGGCTATTCCGCCGCCGGCGCCCAGTCATCGGTATACCAGATATGCAACAGCGCGTAGGATCGCATCGGCTGCCAGCGGCGGGCATAGCGGGCGATGGCGGCCGGGGTCATTCCCGGAAAGCGCTGTTTAATCAGGTAATCATCCGGCAAAAAGATATCTTTCGCCTGCCAGCCGCGCAGGGCAAAGTAGTTTGCCGTCCAGCGGCCAATCCCGGGCAGGGTCTGCAGTTGACGCAGCCCGGCGTCAATATCCGCCGGCGCCGTCAGGGGCAGCTCGCCGCTGAGCGCCGCCCGGGCGAGGTGGATCAGCGCCTCCGCACGTCGCAGCGGCATCCCCAGCGCCTTCAGCGCCTGCGGATCGGCACGGGACAGGGCCTCTGGCGTCGGGAACAAGACATATCCAGGCGCCTCCGCCAGCGGTTCGCCCCAGCCAGCCGCCACTTTGGCGGTGAGCCGGGCGGCCATCGCCACGCTCACCAGCTGGCCCAGCACCGCGCGCACCGCCTGCTCGAAGGCATCCAGCGCCCCCGGCAGGCGCAGCCCCGGCCGCGCCTGCGCCAGGTCGCCCAGCGTGCGAGCGACCTGCCGCGGGTCGCAGGCTAAATCAAACAGCTGGCCAATTCGCGCATAGCAGATCTCCGCCACCGGCTGCAGCCCGGGGGAAAGGGTCACCCGCAGGCCCTGCGCCTCTTCGTCCGGCGCCAGATGAATCAGCCCGCGGTGGCCTTCCACGCCAAAGCTGCGGCTGTAGCCCCCATCGTGAAAACGCTCGACGCCGGCGACCGCGCGCGCCTGCAGAAAACCAACCATCCACGCCCAGTCATAGGGTGGGGTCCAGGGTAACAGCACCATAAGCTCTCCTTTATATAGCGTTTCAATGATAGTCGCCCTTGACCATCAGCGCCTTGCTTTTAAATTCCGGTTGTCGGCATGGCGACGATCCGCTAAAGTCGCCCCCCTTCTTCACCGGCATGGGGATTTTGCAGACGATGTTTATTGGTTTTGACTACGGCACCGCCAACTGTTCGGTGGCCGTGATGCGGGAAAATACCCCCCAGCTGTTAACGCTGGAAAACGGCAGCGCCCTGCTGCCCTCCATGCTCTGCGCGCCGACGCGCGAAGCGGTCAGCGAGTGGCTCTATCGCCATCATGATGTCCCCACCCACAGCGACGAAAACCAGGCGCTGCTGCGTCGGGCCATCGCCGCCAACCGCGACGAAGACATCGAGGTGCTGCGCAACAGCGTGCAGTTCGGTCTCGCCTCCCTGCAGCAGTATGTTGAAGATCCAGAAGAGGTCTACTTCGTTAAATCGCCCAAATCCTTCCTCGGCGCCAGCGGGCTGAAGCCGCAGCAGGTGGCCCTGTTTGAAGACCTGGTCTGCGCCATGATGCTCCACATTAAACTGCAGGCCGAAAGCCAGCTGCCCGAGCAGATCGACCAGGCGGTGATTGGCCGGCCGATTAACTTCCAGGGCCTCGGCGGCGATGAGGCGAACGCCCAGGCGCAGGGGATCCTTGAGCGGGCCGCCCACCGCGCCGGTTTCCGCGATGTGGTCTTTCAGTTTGAACCGGTGGCCGCCGGGCTCGATTTCGAAGCGACCCTCAGTGAAGAAAAGCGGGTGCTGGTCGTCGATATCGGCGGCGGAACCACCGACTGCTCCCTGCTGCTGATGGGCCCGCAGTGGCGGGAGCGCGCCGACCGACAGCAGAGCCTGCTCGGCCACAGCGGCTGCCGCATCGGCGGTAACGATCTCGACATTGCCCTGGCCTTCAAATGCCTGATGCCCCTTCTCGGCATGGGCGGCGAAACGGAGAAAGGCACCGCGCTGCCGATCCTCCCGTGGTGGAACGCGGTGGCGATCAACGACGTGCCGGCGCAGAGCGATTTCTACAGCACCGCCAACGGCCGCCTGCTGAACGATCTGCTGCGCAGCGCCCGGGATGCCGACAAGGTGGCTCTGCTGCTGAAGGTCTGGCGCCAGCGTCTCAGCTATCGTCTGGTGCGCAGCGCCGAAGAGAGCAAAATCGCCCTCTCCAGCGCCGCCAGCGTCGAAACCGCGCTGCCGTTTATTCAGGACGATCTGGCCACCGCCATCGCCCAGCAGGGTCTGGAAGCCGCGCTGGATCAGCCCCTGACCCGCATTATGGAACAGGTGCGGCTCGCGCTCGACAGCAGCCAGACCACCCCGGACGTGATCTATCTTACCGGCGGCAGCGCCCGTTCGCCGCTGATCAAAAAGGCGCTGGCCGCTCAGCTGCCGGGTATTCCGCTGGCCGGCGGCGATGATTTTGGCTCGGTGACCGCCGGGCTGGCCCGCTGGGCGCAGGTGGTTTTCCGCTAGCCCTCGCCCGGCGCTGCCGCGCAGCAGGTCTGTCCTGATCCTGGCGCTGCAGATTACGCTGGAATATTCCTGGTCTCCCACGCAAAATGGCCTGTTCGTCCGGACAGGCCTGTCCACTCTTCCCCGCTTCCGGGGGCGTATTATCTATACCGTAGCCAGATGTCTGCGGTCTGTATCGTTGGCATGCCGCAAGGGGGCGTGATTGAAAAGGGTGTCTGCGATCTTCGCAGCGGTCCGGCGTTGCCGGCCGCGATTCCTGGCAGGCTGGCTGCTCAGCTATGGATTATTCTTGCTGCTGGTCGCCCCACAGGCGCAGGCGGCGACGCGCCAGGTGGGCATTGATATCCCGGTCCAGTGGTACGCGGACGCCAGCGGCCAGATGACGGTCGATCGCTTCGCCGCCCTGCCCACGGACCAGCTCGCCACCACCCGGCAGATCCCCTCCTTTGGTTATTCGCGAAAAACCTGGTGGCTGCGCAGCGAGCTGCCGGGCACGTGGTTTGCCGGGGAGCCGCGTTGGCTGCAGCTGGGCCCCACTTTCGTCGACCATCTGACCATTTACTACCGGCCGCTGGGCAGCGATGGCCCGTGGACGCAGCGCATCTTTGGCGATCGCGACGGCGCCCGCGGAAGCGATCTGCATTATCGGGAAAGGGTGCTGATACTGCCCCCGCCGCCAACCGCCGCCGGCTATGAGCTGGTCTTTCGCCTGCAGAGCACCAGTACCCTGATCCTGCTGGCCTCGCTCTCCTCTGCGCAGGCGTTTGTGCAGCGGGCCACCGCTGACACCGCTTTCTGGAGCTTCTACTTCGGCCTGGCCGCTGTCGCCAGCGGTGTGGCGCTTTGGCTGGCGCTGGCCCTGCGCCGGCGTCTGCTATGGGGCATCTGTCTTTTCTCGCTCAATTATCCGCTGGTGGCCGCTCTGCACGGCTTCCCGGAGTGGTTCTTCGGCCACGCCGCGCTGCCCTTCCAGGATTTTATGATCAGTAGCCTCTCGCTGTTCAGCTATGCCACCGCCCTCTGGCTGCACAGCGAGATTTTTGATCTGAAGAAGAATATGCCGCGACTTCATCAACTGCTGATCGCCGCCGTGATACTCAACCTGGTGCTGCAGGTCAGTATTCCGCTCGGGTTTTACGGCTTCGCGATGCAGATTGAAGGGGTAGTATTCATCATTATCACCCCGGTGCTGCTGTTCACCTCCTGGTGGCTGTGGCGCAAAAAAGCTATCGACCGTACCACCCTGCTGCTGGGTCTGCTGCCGCCGTTCTATGTCGCCGCCGCGGTGCTGGTGCAGTTGTCGATCCATGGGATTATCCCGTTCCATATGGCGATCTATTCCCTCTGGCAGTACGCGCTGATCGTCCACATCATTACGGTGCTGATCATTGCCATTCTGCGGGTGCGTGCTGAAAACCGCCAGCTGGAGCAGAAGCAGCGCCTGGCGCGCGAACTGCAGATTGAGCGTGAAGCCAGCTTCCACCAGCGGCAGTTTATGGGCATGGTGGCGCACGAATTCCGCACCCCGCTGGCGGTGATCCAGGCGGCGCTGGAGAATCTTCGCCTCTCGGCGGCCTCGACCAGCCAGGAGGCGCGCTTCGATCGCATTGGCCGCGCCGCCACCCGCCTGGTGCAGCTCACCGATAACTGCCTTGCCGACGCCCGGCTCGCCTCCCACGATCTGCACGTCGAGCGCCAGCAGACCGCCCTGCTGACGGTGATCAACATGGCCGCCTCGGTGGTGGCCATCTCCCATGATCACTACCTGAACATCCGCCAGCACGGCGCGGTGGAAAGCCCGCAGCTGCAGGCCGATGCCGGCCTGCTGTGCATCGCCATCGCTAATCTGCTGGATAACGCCGTCAAGTATTCGCCCCCCGGTGAAATCGCCATCGATATTCATTCCGATGCCGGGCAAACGGAGCTACGCATTCGCGACCACGGCCCGGGACTCCCCGCCGGACAGGCGGAACTGATCTTTGAGCGCTACCGCCGCGGCGAGCACACATCGCCGGTGCCAGGCGGCACCGGTCTCGGACTGTATGTTGCGCGTCAGATAGTGCAGGCTCATGATGGCAAACTGTGGCTGGCCGAGCATGGCCCGGACGGCTGCACCTTTATTCTCACCCTCCCCACGGTTGCTTAAGAGGAGAACGACGTATGGCTTTACGGCTGGCGATAATTGAAGATAACGCCGATCTGCTGGATGAACTGCTGGCCTGGCTGGGCTATCGCGGCTTCGAGGTGTGGGGGACGCGCAGCGCCGAAGCCTTCTGGCGGCAACTGCACAGCCATCCGGTGGATATCGTGCTGGTTGATATCGGCCTGCCCGGCGAGGATGGCTTCAGCGTACTGAACTATCTGCATGAGCTGGGGCACTACGGTCTGGTGGTGGTCAGCGCCCGCGGTCAGCAACAGGATAAACTGCAGGCGCTGAGCCTTGGAGCCGATGCCTATCTGATCAAACCGGTAAACTTCGCCCATCTTGCCGAGACCCTCACCGCCCTCGGCGCGCGCCTGCGCCAGGACCGTCCGGCGGCTCCGCCTGCGGAGGCGATCGGCACGCCGCCGGCCGTCTCCCCCGGCAGCTGGCGTCTGCAAGAGGATAAACTGATTTCACCCGACGCCCGGACGCTGGAATTAACCCAGCAGGAATATCGCCTGGTGGAGCTCCTGATGCGCAATCGCAACGAAGTGTGCAGCAAACTGGATCTCCATGCCTGCCTGTTTTCCCATGAAAGCGAGCCTGACCTGCACCGGATCGACGTGGTGGTTAGCCGCCTGCGTCACAAGGCACGCCAGCAGGGGATCCACCTGCCCGTTCGCGCAATCTTTGGTAAGGGACTGGCCTTTATTTCCTGAACGACGGGGCGCGTCGGCGGCCGCGCGGGATATAAAAAACTCGGAAGTGTTAATTTTTCTCATTTTCTGAGAGAAATGAGAGGAATGAGACTGACGATGACCTTAAGAACTTTCTTATAGTGCTAGCACATCAGGATGATGGCGTAAGATTTTCACGGGACAGAAAAGCATATAACAAAACGTATTAGCCGTTCGCGGCAAATTCTGACACCATGCAACACAATCAGGGTAAAAACGATGGCCATGCAAACGTGGTTAGTTTTATTGCTATGCATTTTTTTCTTCAGCATCTCTGTATACAGTTTTATTTCCTATCTGAAAGACAGGAGGCGGCAGAAATTTACTTTTAACGATAAGCGTTCGATGCGTCGTAAATAATTCACTTTAAAATAATAAAAAATTATTGTAGGTACTTTTATATCTTCAACACACCGCATACGCCCGGAGGATTTGTCACAGCATGGCGTTATGTTTTGCGTAAGGAAATAACGCCATGAGAAACATTAATGTCACCATCAACACCCACAACGCCTTTGTCCGTGAATCGCTGGTAGCCATGGTCAATGACCTCACCCGGGGCGATCTGCGGGCGCGTTTTTCCTGGCGTAACACCGATCTGTCAGCTGAAGATATCATTATCTGCGAAGTGATCCCCGGGGAAATATACCTGTGTAATACCCTGATTAAGAACAGAAAAAGAGGTAGTTCGCTGATTATTCTCCATAGCTATGACCAGCTGCCGGAAGATGAGTTCATGATTAACTGCCTGAAAGGGGTCATTTTTGTTTCGCTAAAAACGGCCAGTATTCCGCAATTGCTGACGATCATTAAAAGCGAGCTCCAGCATTGTATGACCCCCACGGCTACCGACGCCGCAGGCCGGGAACTCAGCTGCGCCAGCTGTCCGCATCGCGTGTTATCGCGATCGCAGACCGCCGTAGTGCACGGTATTCTCGAAGGGCTGGATATGAGTAAAATCGCCGCCCTGCAGCGTGTGAGTCCCCGCACCGCCGCCTATCATAAGAATAAGATCATGGAAAAATACAGCCTGAATAATAATCATGAATTTTTCCAGTTTATGAATCTTTTACGTGAGCGCTGGTAGGCAAACAGCAGCACAAAAAAAATAAGATATTGACCTGGCTATATTGTCGGAAATCCGAAAATAGCCGCAGGATGCTAAAAAATATCCAGCGCTGGCGGACATAACGTTAAACTCTGACGCTTCCTCGGTATAAAGACGTTACCGCCCGTCTTTATATAATAAAAAACACGCTACACGAGGAAAACTGATACTTCGTCACATTGCCCCTGACGTGCCTGTCAGGGGTCCTTTTTTCCTTGTGGAATAGCGCCCTCAGTGAAAGGGCGCGGCAGGATCAGGCTTCCGCTTTCTCCACTTCCCAGTCCGGCTGCGCTTCCTCGTCGGTCAGCAACCCTTCATTTTTCGACAGCATCGCGGTGGCGATGCCATTACCCAGCACGTTGATGGCGGAGCGCCCCATGTCGAGGAAATGGTCGATACCCATCAGCAGCAGGATCCCGGCGACCGGTATATTGAAGCTGGGGATCGTCGCCGCCAGCACCACCAGCGCCGAACGCGGCACCCCGGCGATACCTTTCGAGGCCAGCATCAGGGTCAGCATCATGACCGTAATCTCGCTAAAGCTCAGCGGCACGTTATAGGCCTGGGCGATAAACATCGCGGCGAAGGAGCAGTAGACCATCGAGCCAACGAGGTTGAACGAGTAGCCAATCGGCAGGACGAACGAGACGATATTGCGCGAGCAGCCAAACTTCACCAGTCGCTCGAGGGTCTTCGGATAGGCCGCTTCCGAGCTGCTGGTGGTAAAGGCCACCAGCACCGGATCTTTCAGCATGTTCAGCAGGCGGAAAACCTCTTTTTTCAGCACCATATAGCCGACGGCAATCAGCACCGCGCTGGTCAACAGCACCGCCAGGTAGTAGCCGCCGATGAACGAAGCATAGTTGAGCAGGATCCCCAGCCCCTGGGAGGCAATCACCGACGAGATGGCGGCGAAGATGGCCAGCGGCGCAACGTACATCACATAGCCCGTCACCTTCAGCATAATGTGCGACACTACGTTAAGGGCCGCCACCAGCGGAGCATTAAACTTCTCCCCCAGCGACGCGCCGGCGATGCCGAAGAACATCGAGAACACCACGATCTGCAGGATCTCGTTGTTGGCCATCGCCTCGGTGATGCTGGTGGGGATGGTGTGCGACAGGAACCCTTTCAGGCTCATGCCGCTGACCGCCAGGCCGGTATCCACCGCCTCTTTCGGCACCGCCAGGTTTAACCCGGCGCCCGGGTGCTGGAAGGTGACGATCACCAGCCCGACGAGAATGGATAATACCGAGGAGGTGATGAACCAGACCATCGCCTTGCCGCCTACCCGGCCGATGGTCGCCGTCTCGCCGAGGCGCATAATGCCGACCGTCAGGGTGCTGAACACCAACGGCGCGATGACCATTTTGATCAACCGCAGAAACAGATCGGTGAGCAGCGTAATATTATCCGCCCAGGCGGAAACGGTGGTTGGCGTCGCGTAGGCATGGATAGCCGCGCCGGAGAGGATCCCCATCAGCATAAAAATGACGATGAAGAGCGTGAGTTTGTTTGCGTTTGCCACAGCAATGACCCCTGATTATTTAACACGTTGATTTTTAAGTGCATATTTTATTATTATGAGAATGCACTGATTTATTCACCGCATAAATCTAATTAAAGCCCCCGCGGATACAACTATTTTTTGCTTTTTTAAACTAAAAGTTGATATCACCCCGGATATCGGCCGCGGGAGCGCCCGGCGTCGCGGCGGTTATCCAGACATTTCTCAACCTTCTTTTCATAATTCCTCCATTTTTACGGCCCCTTCCCTCACTAAACTAGTATCATTCAGCGAAACGCTTCAGGATGAGACCGTAAACTAATGAAAGGCAGTAACATACGTCGTTGGGGCGCCGCGCTGGCGGTAGTGATTATCGCCGGGGCCGCCTACTGGTTCTGGCACGATCGCGGGACGAGCGGCAGCGGGGCTCCCGCCGCCGGGCAGGGCCCGCAGGGGCCGGGCGGCGCACGCCATGGCCGCTTTGGCGCCGCGCTGGCGCCGGTGCAGGCGGCCACCGCCACCGAAGAAGCGGTCCCGCGCTATCTCACCGGGCTGGGTACGGTAACGGCGGCCAATACCGTCACCGTCCGCAGCCGGGTCGACGGCCAGCTGCTGAGCCTTCACTTCCAGGAGGGTCAGCAGGTCAAAGCCGGCGACCTGCTGGCGCAGATCGACCCCAGCCAGTTTAAAGTCGCTCTCGCCCAGGCGCAGGGTCAGCTGGCGAAAGATCAGGCCACCCTCGCCAACGCCCGCCGCGATCTCGCTCGTTACCAGCAGCTGGTGAAGACCAACCTCGTCTCCCGCCAGGAGCTCGACACTCAGCAGTCGCTGGTGGTGGAATCCGCCGGCACGGTGAAAGCTGATGAAGCGGCCGTCGCCAGCGCCCAACTGCAGCTCGACTGGACCCGCATTACCGCGCCAATTGACGGCCGCGTCGGCTTAAAGCAGGTCGATATCGGCAACCAGATCTCCAGCGGGGATACCACCGGGATCGTGGTCCTTACCCAGACGCACCCGATCGACGTGGTCTTTACCCTGCCGGAAAGCAGCATCGCCACGGTGGTGCAGGCGCAGAAAGCGGGCAAAGCGCTCAGCGTCGAAGCCTGGGATCGCACCAATAAGCAGAAAATCAGCGTCGGCGAGCTGCTGAGCCTCGACAACCAGATCGATGCGACCACCGGGACCATCAAGCTGAAGGCGCGCTTTAGCAATCTGGACGACGCGCTGTTCCCCAATCAGTTCGTTAACGCCCGCCTGCTGGTGGACACCCAGCAGAACGCGGTGGTGATCCCTGCCGCCGCGCTGCAGATGGGCAATGAAGGGCATTTCGTATGGGTGCTGAACGATGAGAATAAGGTCAGCAAACACAGCGTGACGCCCGGCATCCAGGACAGCCAGAAAGTAGTCATCAGCGCCGGGCTTTCCGCCGGAGATCGCGTGGTCACCGACGGGATTGACCGCCTGACCGAGGGGGCGAAGGTGGAAGTTGTCACCGCCAGCAGCGGCGAGCAGGCGCAGCCCGCCCCGCGCCAGAGCGGTAAACACGGAGCGCGTTCCTGATGCAGGTGTTACCCCCAGGCCGCACCGGCGGCCCGTCCCGGCTGTTTATTATGCGTCCGGTGGCCACCACTCTGCTGATGGTGGCGATCCTGCTGGCCGGGATCATCGGCTACCGCTTTCTGCCGGTCTCCGCCCTGCCGGAGGTCGATTACCCGACCATTCAGGTAGTCACCCTCTATCCGGGCGCCAGCCCGGACGTGGTGACCTCCGCCATCACCGCCCCGCTGGAGCGCCAGTTCGGCCAGATGTCCGGCCTCAAGCAGATGTCGTCGCAAAGCTCCGGCGGCGCCTCGGTAGTCACGCTGCAGTTCCAGCTGACCCTGCCGCTGGACGTCGCCGAGCAGGAAGTGCAGGCGGCCATTAACGCCGCCACCAACCTGCTGCCGAGCGATCTGCCCAACCCGCCGGTCTACAGCAAGGTGAACCCGGCGGATCCGCCGATCATGACTCTCGCCGTCACCTCCTCCGCCATCCCGATGACCCAGGTTGAGGACATGGTGGAGACCCGGGTGGCGCAGAAGATCTCCCAGGTTTCCGGCGTCGGTCTGGTGACCCTCGCCGGCGGCCAGCGCCCGGCGGTGCGGGTGAAGCTTAACGCCCAGGCCATCGCCGCCCTCGGCCTGACCAGCGAAACCGTGCGCACCGCTATCACCAGCGCCAACGTTAACTCCGCGAAAGGCAGCCTCGACGGTCCGGCCCGCGCGGTGACGCTTTCCGCTAACGATCAGATGCAGTCCGCTGAGGATTATCGCCGGCTGATTATCGCTTATCAGAACGGGGCGCCGATCCGGCTCGGCGATGTCGCCAGCGTCGAACAAGGGGCCGAAAACAGCTGGCTCGGGGCGTGGGCCAACCAGCAGCGGGCCATCGTGATGAACGTCCAGCGCCAGCCGGGGGCCAACATCATCGACACCGCCGACAGCATTCGCCAGATGCTGCCGCAGCTCACCGAGAGCCTGCCGAAATCGGTGAAGGTGCAGGTCCTCTCCGACCGGACCACTAACATCCGCGCCTCGGTGCGCGACACCCAGTTTGAGCTGATGCTGGCCATCGCCCTGGTGGTGATGATCATCTACCTGTTTCTGCGCAACGTGCCGGCGACCATTATTCCCGGCGTCGCGGTGCCGCTGTCGCTGGTGGGCACTTTCGCGGTGATGGTGTTCCTCGACTTCTCGATCAACAACCTGACGCTGATGGCCCTGACCATCGCCACCGGCTTCGTGGTGGATGACGCCATCGTGGTGATCGAGAACATCTCGCGCTATATCGAAAAAGGCGAGAAGCCGCTGGCCGCCGCGCTGAAGGGTGCGGGGGAGATCGGCTTCACCATCATCTCCCTCACCTTCTCGCTGATCGCGGTGCTGATCCCGCTGCTGTTTATGGGCGATATCGTCGGCCGCCTGTTCCGCGAATTCGCCGTCACCCTTGCCGTCGCTATTCTTATCTCGGCGGTGGTCTCCCTGACCCTGACGCCGATGATGTGCGCCCGCATGTTAAGCCACGAATCGCTGCGTAAGCAGAACCGATTCTCGCGGGCCAGCGAGCGTTTCTTCGAACGGGTGATCGCCGTCTATGGCCGCTGGCTGAGCCGGGTGCTGAACCATCCGTGGCTGACGCTCGGCGTCGCCCTGAGCACCCTGGCGCTGTCGATTATCCTGTGGGTCTTTATCCCGAAAGGCTTTTTCCCGATCCAGGATAACGGCATTATCCAGGGTACCCTCCAGGCGCCGCAGTCGGTCTCCTTCGCCAGCATGGCCGAGCGCCAGCGGCAGGTGGCCAGCATTATCCTTAAGGATCCGGCGGTGGAGAGTCTGACCTCCTTCGTCGGCGTCGACGGCACCAACCCGGCGCTGAACAGCGCCCGTCTGCAGATCAACCTCAAGCCGCTGGATGAACGCGACGACCGCGTCCAGACGGTGATAAGCCGCCTGCAGCAGGCGGTGGACGGCGTCCCCGGCGTGGCGCTCTACCTGCAGCCGACCCAGGACCTGACCATCGACACCACGGTGAGCCGCACCCAGTATCAGTTCACCCTGCAGGCAAACTCCCTCGAGGCGCTGAGCACCTGGGTGCCGCCGCTGCTCAGCCGCCTGCAGGCCCAGCCGCAGCTGGCCGACGTCAGCAGCGACTGGCAGGACAAAGGCCTGGCCGCCTATATCAAGGTGGATCGCGACAGCGCCAGCCGCCTCGGCATCTCAATGGCCGATGTCGATAACGCGCTGTACAACGCCTTCGGCCAGCGGCTGATCTCCACTATTTACACTCAGGCGAATCAGTATCGCGTGGTGCTCGAGCAGGATACCGAGGCGACGCCGGGCCTGGCGGCGCTGGAGAATATCCGCCTCACCAGCAGCGACGGCGGCATCGTGCCGTTGACCGCCATCGCCACGGTGGAGCAGCGCTTTATCCCGCTGTCGGTGAACCACCTCGATCAGTTCCCGGTGACCACCATCTCGTTTAACGTCCCGGACAACTACTCGCTGGGCGAAGCGGTGGAGGCGATCCTCGCCGCCGAACAGTCGCTGGATTTCCCGACCGATATTCGCACCCAGTTCCAGGGCAGCTCGCTGGCCTTCCAGTCGGCGCTCGGTAGCACCGTCTGGCTGGTGGTCGCCGCGGTGGTGGCGATGTATATCGTGCTGGGGGTGCTGTACGAGAGCTTTATCCATCCGATCACGATTCTCTCCACCCTGCCCACCGCCGGGGTCGGGGCGCTGCTGGCGCTGTGGCTGGCGGGCAGCGAGCTGGACGTGATCGCCATCATCGGCATCATTCTGCTGATCGGCATCGTGAAGAAGAACGCCATCATGATGATCGACTTCGCGCTGGCCGCTGAGCGCGAGCAGGGCATGCCGCCGCGGGAAGCGATCTACCAGGCCTGTCTGCTGCGTTTTCGGCCGATCCTGATGACTACCCTCGCCGCCCTGCTCGGCGCCCTGCCGCTGATGCTGAGCACCGGCGTTGGCGCCGAGCTGCGGCGTCCGCTGGGGATCGGTATGGTCGGCGGTCTGATGCTCAGCCAGGTGCTGACCCTGTTCACCACCCCGGTGATCTATCTGCTGTTCGACCGCCTGTCGCTGCACCTGAAGCGCCGCTTCCCGCGTCAGGAAGAGGAGGCGTAAGTGAAGTTTTTCGCCCTCTTCATTTACCGCCCGGTGGCGACGATCCTCATCTCGCTGGCCATCACCCTGTGCGGCATTCTCGGCTTCCGGCTGCTGCCGGTAGCCCCGCTGCCGCAGGTGGACTTCCCGGTGATCATGGTTAGCGCCTCGCTGCCGGGAGCCTCGCCGGAGACCATGGCCTCGTCGGTGGCCACCCCGCTGGAGCGCTCCCTGGGGCGGATTGCCGGGGTCAATGAGATGACCTCCTCCAGCTCGCTCGGCAGCACCCGCATCATTCTCGAGTTTAACTTCGACCGCGATATCAACGGCGCGGCGCGCGACGTTCAGGCGGCGATCAACGCCGCGCAAAGCCTGCTGCCGAGCGGGATGCCGAGCCGGCCGACCTATCGCAAAGCCAATCCGTCGGATGCGCCGATCATGATCCTGACGCTGACCTCGGACACCTACTCCCAGGGTGAGCTGTATGATTTCGCCTCCACCCAGCTGGCGCAGACCATCGCGCAGATCGACGGCGTGGGCGATGTCGACGTCGGCGGCAGCTCCCTGCCGGCGGTGCGCGTCGACCTCAACCCGCAGGCGCTGTTCAACCAGGGCGTGTCGCTGGACGCGGTGCGCACCGCCATCAGCGACGCCAACGTGCGCAAACCGCAGGGGGCGCTGGAGGACAGCGCGCACCGCTGGCAGGTGCAGACCAACGATGAGCTGAAGACCGCCGCCGACTATCAGCCGCTGATCGTCCACTACCAGAATGGCGCCGCGGTGCGGCTGGGAGATGTCGCCACCGTCTCGGATTCGGTGCAGGACGTACGCAACGCCGGGATGACCAACGCCAAACCGGCGATCCTGCTGATGATCCGCAAACTGCCGGAAGCCAATATTATCCAGACGGTGGACAGCATCCGCGCCCGCCTGCCGGAGCTGCAGCAGACCATTCCGGCGGCTATCGACCTGCAGATCGCCCAGGACCGCTCGCCGACCATCCGCGCCTCGCTGGAGGAGGTGGAGCAGACGCTGGTGATTTCGGTGGCGCTGGTGATCCTCGTGGTGTTCCTGTTCCTGCGCTCGGGGCGCGCCACACTGATCCCGGCCGTCGCCGTCCCGGTATCCTTAATCGGCACCTTCGCCGCGATGTATTTGTGCGGCTTCAGCCTCAATAACCTGTCGCTGATGGCCCTGACCATCGCCACCGGCTTCGTGGTGGATGACGCTATCGTGGTGCTGGAGAATATCTCCCGCCATCTTGAGGCGGGGATGAAACCTCTGCAGGCGGCGCTGCAGGGGAGCCGTGAGGTCGGCTTTACCGTGCTGTCGATGAGTCTGTCGCTGGTGGCAGTGTTCCTGCCGCTGCTGCTGATGGGCGGCCTGCCCGGCCGCCTGCTGCGCGAGTTCGCCGTCACCCTGTCGGTGGCGATCGGCATCTCGCTGGCGGTCTCCCTCACCCTGACGCCGATGATGTGCGGCTGGCTGCTGAAAAGCGGCAAGCCCCACCAGCCGACGCGCAACCGCGGCTTTGGCCGCCTGCTGGTGGCCGTGCAGGGCGGCTATGGTAAATCGTTAAAATGGGTGCTGAAGCATAGCCGGCTGACCGGCCTGGTGGTGCTCGGCACCATCGCCCTCAGCGTCTGGCTCTACATTTCGATCCCGAAAACCTTCTTCCCGGAGCAGGACACCGGGGTGCTGATGGGCGGCATTCAGGCCGACCAGAGCATCTCCTTCCAGGCGATGCGCGGCAAGCTGCAGGACTTTATGAAGATCATTCGCGAAGATCCGGCGGTGGATAACGTCACCGGCTTTACCGGCGGCTCGCGGGTCAACAGCGGGATGATGTTTATCACCCTCAAGCCGCGCGACCAGCGCCACGAGACGGCGCAGCAGGTGATCGACCGGCTGCGCAAAAAGCTGGCCAACGAGCCCGGGGCCAACCTGTTCCTGATGGCGGTGCAGGATATCCGCGTCGGCGGCCGGCAGTCGAACGCCAGCTATCAGTACACCCTGCTGTCCGACGACCTGTCGGCGCTGCGCGAGTGGGAGCCGAAGATCCGCAAAGCGCTGGCGGCGCTGCCGGAGCTGGCGGACGTCAACTCGGATCAGCAGGACAATGGCGCCGAAATGGACCTGGTCTATGACCGGGATACCATGTCGCGCCTCGGCATCAGCGTCCAGGACGCCAACAACCTGCTGAACAACGCCTTTGGCCAGCGGCAGATCTCTACCATCTACCAGCCGCTCAACCAGTATAAGGTGGTGATGGAGGTGGATCCGGCCTACACCCAGGACGTCAGCGCCCTGGATAAGATGTTCGTCATTAACAGCGACGGCAAGCCGATCCCGCTGGCCTACTTCGCCAAATGGCAGCCGGCCAATGCCCCGCTGTCGGTGAACCACCAGGGGCTGTCGGCGGCATCCACTATCTCCTTTAACCTGCCCACCGGCCGCTCGCTGTCGGAAGCCAGCGAGGCCATTGACCGCGCGATGACCCAGCTCGGGGTGCCGTCGAGCGTGCGCGGCTCCTTTGCCGGTACCGCTCAGGTGTTCCAGCAGACCATGAACGCGCAGGTGATCCTGATCCTCGCAGCTATCGCCACGGTCTATATCGTGCTGGGGGTGCTATATGAGAGCTATGTGCATCCGTTGACCATCCTCTCGACGCTGCCCTCCGCCGGGGTGGGCGCTCTGCTGGCGCTGGAGATCTTCGATGCCCCGTTCAGCCTAATCGCCCTGATTGGGATTATGTTATTAATTGGCATCGTTAAGAAAAACGCCATCATGATGGTTGATTTTGCCCTGGAGGCGCAGCGCAACGGCAACCTGACGCCGGAAGAGGCGATTTTCCAGGCCTGCCTGCTGCGTTTCCGGCCGATTATGATGACCACCCTCGCCGCGCTGTTCGGCGCCCTCCCGCTGGTGCTCTCCGGGGGCGATGGCTCTGAGCTGCGCCAGCCTCTGGGGATCACCATCGTCGGCGGTCTGGTGATGAGCCAGCTGTTAACGCTCTACACCACGCCGGTGGTCTATCTTTTCTTTGACCGTCTGCGGCTGCGTTTTTCGCGTCACTCCTCTCAACCGGTAAGCGAATAACATGACAGACCTCCCGGCCAGCGTGCGCTGGCAGCTATGGATAGTGGCGTTCGGCTTCTTTATGCAGTCGCTGGACACCACCATCGTTAACACCGCCCTCCCCTCGATGGCCAAAAGCCTCGGGGAGAGTCCGCTGCATATGCATATGATTATCGTCTCCTATGTGTTAACGGTGGCGGTGATGCTGCCGGCCAGCGGCTGGCTGGCCGACCGGGTCGGGGTGCGCAATATTTTCTTCACCGCCATCGTGCTGTTTACCGCCGGATCGCTGTTTTGCGCCCAGGCCAGCACCCTCGACCAGCTGGTGATGGCGCGGGTGCTGCAGGGGGTCGGCGGCGCGATGATGGTGCCGGTCGGCCGCCTGACGGTGATGAATATCGTCCCGCGCGATCAGTATATGGCGGCGATGACCTTCGTCACCCTGCCGGGCCAGGTCGGCCCGCTGCTCGGCCCGGCGCTGGGCGGCGTGCTGGTGGAGTACGCCTCCTGGCATTGGATCTTCCTCATCAATATCCCGGTGGGGATCGTCGGCGCGATCGCCACCCTCTGTCTGATGCCCAACTACACCATGCAGACCCGGCGCTTCGATCTCTCCGGCTTTCTGCTGCTGGCCGCCGGGATGGCGACCCTGACCCTGGCGCTCGACGGCCAGAAAGGGCTCGGCATTTCCCCTGCCTGGCTGGCGGGGCTGGTGGCCGTCGGCCTCTGCGCCCTGCTGCTCTACCTGTGGCACGCCCGCGGCAACGCCCGGGCGCTGTTTAGCCTTAACCTGTTTCGCAACCGCACCTTCTCTCTCGGCCTCGGCGGCAGCTTCGCGGGACGCATCGGCAGCGGCATGCTGCCGTTTATGACCCCGGTGTTTCTGCAGATCGGCCTCGGCTTCTCCCCCTTTCACGCCGGGCTGATGATGATCCCGATGGTGCTCGGCAGCATGGGCATGAAGCGGATCGTGGTCCAGGTGGTCAACCGCTTTGGCTACCGTCGGGTGCTGGTCGCCAGCACCCTGGGCCTGGCGGCGGTCAGCCTGCTGTTTATGTTTAGCGCCCTGGCCGGGTGGTATTACGCGCTGCCGCTGGTCCTGTTTCTGCAGGGGATGATCAACGCCAGCCGCTTCTCCTCAATGAATACCCTGACGCTGAAAGATCTCCCGGACGATCTGGCCAGCAGCGGCAACAGCCTGCTGTCGATGGTGATGCAGCTGTCGATGAGTATCGGCGTGACCATCGCCGGGCTGCTGCTGGGGCTGTATGGCCAGCAGCATATGAGTCTCGACGCCGCCAGCACCCATCAGGTCTTTCTCTACACCTATCTGAGCATGGCGGCGATCATCGCCCTCCCGGCGCTCATCTTTTCCCGGGTACCGGATGACGTCGGCAGCAATACCGTCCTCCGTCGACGCAACAGGAGTGGATCGTGAAATTTTGGCGCCCGGGTATTACCGGCAAGCTGTTCCTCGCTATATTCGCCACCTGCATCGTGCTGCTGATCAGCATGCACTGGGCGGTGCGCATTAGTTTTGAACGCGGGTTTATCGACTATATCAAGCGCGGCAATGAGCAACGCTTAACCATGCTCAGCGACGCGCTGAGCGAGCAGTATGCCCAGCATGGCAGCTGGGCGTTTCTGCGCAATAATGACCGCTTTATCTTCCAGCTGCTGCGCACCTTCGAACGGGATAACGACGACCGCTCGCCGCCGGGGCACGCCATGAAGCCGGACGCCGCCCCGGACGGGCCGCCGCCGGATGGCCCCCCTGACGGCCCGCGCCCGAGGCCGGAAATGCCGCCCCACGGCTGGCGCACCATGTTCTGGGTGGTGGATCAGTCGGGGCGCGTGCTGGTGGGGCCGCGTGAGCGCGTCCCGGAGGACGGCACCCAGCGCAGCATCGTGGTCAACGGCGCGGAGGTGGGCAAAGTTATCGCCTCGCCGGTAGAGCGGCTGACGCGCAATACCGACATTAACTTCGACCGGCAGCAAAAGCGCACCAGCTGGCTGATCGTCGCCCTTGCCACCCTGCTTGCCGCGCTGGCCACTTTCCCGTTGGCCCGCGGTCTGCTGGCGCCGGTGAAGCGGCTGGTGGAAGGCACCCATAAGCTGGCGGCAGGCGACTTTTCCACCCGCGTGACGGTGACCGGCGGCGATGAGCTCGGCCGCCTGGCGCAGGATTTTAACCAGCTCGCCAGCACCCTGGAGCGGAACCAGCAGATGCGTCGCGATCTGATGGCCGATATCTCCCATGAGCTGCGTACCCCGCTGGCGGTGCTGCGCGGCGAGCTGGAGGCGATTCAGGACGGGGTCCGGCGCTTTACCCCCGAGTCGATTCCTTCTCTGCAGGCTGAGGTGGCTACCCTCACCAAGCTGGTGGACGACCTCCATCAGCTGTCGATGTCCGACGAGGGGGCGCTGGCCTACCAGAAAACCTCACTGGATATCATCACCCTGCTGGAAGTGGCGGCGGGCGCTTTTCGCGAGCGCTTCGCCAGCCGGCAGCTAAGCATTCAGGTGTCGCTCCCGGAGCAGGCGATGATCTTCGGCGACCGCGACCGCCTGATGCAGCTCTTCAACAATCTGCTGGAGAACAGCCTGCGCTATACCGACAGCGGCGGCAGCCTGCACATTACCGCCCGCCGCAGCGGCCGGATGCTGGTGATTGACTTCGCCGACAGCGCCCCCGGCGTCAGCGATGAGCAGCTGGCCCGCCTGTGCGAACGCTTTTACCGGGCGGAAGGATCGCGCAACCGCGCCAGCGGCGGCTCCGGCCTCGGACTGGCGATTTGCCTCAATATCGTAGCGGCCCACGGCGGCACCCTGCGTGCCGACCATTCGCCTTTTGGCGGGGTTAGCATTAAAGTTGAGTTACCTCTGGAACATGATTTACCGAGAGACGTATGACTGAATTGCCTGTAGATGAAAACACCCCACGCATCCTTATCGTGGAAGATGAACCGAAGCTCGGCCAGCTGCTGATTGATTATCTGCAGGCCGCCGGCTATGCGCCTGCGTTGATTAACCACGGCGACAAGGTCCTGCCCTACGTCCGCCAGACGCCGCCGCACCTGATCCTGCTGGATCTGATGCTGCCCGGTACCGACGGTCTGACGCTGTGCCGGGAAATTCGCCGCTTCTCCGATGTTCCGGTGGTGATGGTGACGGCGAAAATCGAAGAGATCGACCGTTTGCTGGGGCTGGAAATAGGCGCCGACGACTATATCTGCAAGCCCTACAGCCCGCGGGAAGTGGTCGCCCGGGTAAAAACCATCCTCCGCCGCTGCAAGCCGCAGCGCGATCTGCAGGCGCTGGACGCCCAGAGCCCGCTGATTGTCGACGAAGGTCGTTTTCAGGCCTCCTGGCGCGACAAGCTGCTGGACCTCACTCCCGCCGAGTTCCGGCTGCTGAAAACCCTCTCCCAGGAGCCGGGCAAAGTGTTCTCCCGCGAACAGCTACTCAACCATCTGTATGACGATTATCGGGTAGTCACCGATCGCACCATCGACAGCCACATCAAGAACCTGCGGCGCAAGCTGGAGGCGCTGGACGCCGAGCAGTCGTTTATCCGCGCGGTGTATGGCGTTGGCTACCGCTGGGAAGCGGACGCCTGCCGGCTGGCGTAGTTAGCCTTTTCCCGGCTCGCGCTGCGCTTCGCCGGGCTACACGTTCACCGCCATCTGCAATCCGTAGCCCGGGTAAGGCGTTTACGCCGCAACCCGGGGAACTCCCTAGAGCCTATCCCACCAGGCGTTATTAACGCTGTCAGTGTGAGCACTGCCCAGGTTCAAAATGGCAAACAAATTAGCCATACTGAAAGATACCTATCTGATATTTACTCCCCTTCGCCGCGGCGCTACAATGCCCGCCCTTAATGTGGGGACACTCCCCAACTCGCCGCACCAGGTGCGGCGAATCTGACCTGTCATCAGAACGAGAACACCATGTTTAAACCAGAACTCCTCTCCCCGGCGGGAACGCTGAAGAATATGCGTTACGCTTTCGCCTATGGCGCCGATGCCGTCTATGCCGGCCAGCCGCGCTACTCGCTGCGCGTGCGTAACAACGAATTCAATCACGAAAATCTGCAGCTCGGCATCAATGAAGCCCACGCGCTGGGTAAAAAATTCTATGTGGTGGTCAACATCGCCCCGCATAACGCCAAGCTGAAAACGTTTATTCGCGATCTGAAGCCGGTGGTGGAGATGGGTCCGGACGCGCTGATCATGTCCGATCCGGGTTTAATCATGCTGGTGCGGGAACACTTCCCTGAGATGCCGATCCATCTTTCAGTGCAGGCCAACGCCGTCAACTGGGCGACGGTCAAATTCTGGCAGCAGATGGGGCTCACCCGCGTGATCCTGTCGCGTGAACTGTCGCTGGATGAAATCGAAGAGATACGCCGCCAGGTGCCGGAGATGGAGATCGAGATTTTCGTCCACGGCGCGCTGTGCATGGCCTACTCCGGCCGCTGCCTGCTCTCCGGGTATATCAACAAGCGCGACCCGAACCAGGGGACCTGCACCAACGCCTGCCGCTGGGAATACAACGTGGCGGAAGGCAAAGAGGACGACGTCGGCAACATCGTCCACAAATATGAGCCGATCCCGGTGCAGACCGTGGAGCCCACCCTCGGCATCGGCGCGCCGACCGATAAAGTCTTTATGATTGAGGAAGCCAAACGTCCGGGCGAGTACATGACCGCCTTTGAGGACGAACACGGCACCTACATCATGAACTCGAAAGATCTGCGGGCTATCGCCCACGTTGAGCGTCTGACCCAGATGGGAGTTCACTCGCTGAAGATCGAAGGCCGCACCAAATCCTTCTACTACTGCGCGCGCACCGCTCAGGTTTACCGCAAGGCGATCGACGATGCCGCCGCCGGCAAACCGTTCGATACCAGCCTGCTGGAGACCCTGGAGGGGCTGGCCCACCGCGGGTACACCGAAGGCTTCCTGCGCCGCCATACCCATGACGATTATCAGAACTACGAGTACGGCTACTCCGTCTCCGAGCGCCAGCAGTTTGTCGGCGAATTCACCGGAGAGCGTAACGGCCCGCTGGCGGCCGTGGCGGTCAAAAATAAGTTCAGCGTCGGCGACAGCCTTGAGCTGATGACCCCGCAGGGTAACGTCAATTTCACCCTTGAGCATATGGAGAATGGCAAAGGCGAAACCATGCCGGTGGCCCCGGGCGATGGCTATACCGTCTGGTTGCCTGTGCCGGACGACCTGCCCCTGCAGTATGCCTTGCTGATGCGCAACTTTACTGGTCAAACAACCAGAAATCCGCACGGTAACTAGTTAATTTGCGTTATTTTTTCACGATGTAAGGATATTAGAATCGGATCACATACCGTTTCGATCGAAACAGGTATCATCCATTTCGCTGAAAAACATAACCCATAAATGCTAGTTGTACCAGGAACCACCTCCTTAGCCTGCGTAATCTCCCTTACGCGGGCTTATTTTTTTGCCTCTCCTCCGGTCTTCGCTTTCGTCATGCGGTACACTTTATGCAACATTGAGCAATAAAGGTTCCCTTGATGATGTCTACGTTTCCTGCCAGCTTACTGATCCTTAACGGCAAAGGTGCCAATGAACCGCAGCTACGCGAAGCGGTTAACCTGTTACGCGATGAAGGGATTGATATTCACGTCCGCGTGACCTGGGAAAAGGGCGATGCCGCTCGGTTTATCGATGAAGCCCTGCAGCTGAACGTTGAAACGGTGATCGCCGGCGGTGGCGATGGCACCATTAATGAAGTGGCGACCGCGCTGGTGGAGCGCGGCGGCAAGATGGCGCTGGGGATTTTACCGCTGGGCACGGCTAACGACTTTGCCACCAGCGTCGGTATTCCGCAGGATCTGGCCAGCGCCCTCAAGCTGGCGATCGTCGGCCGCGATGTGCCGATAGATATCGCCCGGGTGAATGATAAAACCGGCTTTATTAATATGGCGACCGGCGGGTTCGGCACCCGGATCACCACCGAAACGCCGGAAAAACTCAAGGCCGCGCTCGGCGGTGTCTCTTATTTAATCCACGGTCTGATGCGCATGGATACCCTGAAGCCGGACCGCTGCGAGATCCGCGGGGAGAACTTTCACTGGCAGGGCGATGCGCTGGTCATCGGCATCGGCAACGGCCGCCAGGCCGGCGGCGGCCAGCAGCTGTGCCCGGAGGCGTTGATTAACGATGGTCTGCTGCATCTGCGCATTTTCACCGGCGAAGAGCTGATCCCTGCCCTGTTCAGCACCCTGGCGAATCCGGAAAACTCGCCGAATATTGTTGACGGTGTCTCCTCGTGGTTTGAAATAACCGCGCCCCATGAGATGACGTTTAACCTCGACGGCGAGCCGCTCAGCGGCAAAACCTTCCGCATGGAGCTGTTACCGGCGGCCCTGCGCTGCCGGCTGCCGCCCGACTGCCCGCTGCTACGCTGAGGCGGACAGGGGCACACTGCCCGGCGGCGCTGCGCTGGCCGGGCCTACGGTTCGCAGATCTCATCTCGCGCGGATAAGCGCCGCGCCATCCGGGGAAGTCAACCCAGGCCGGGTCAGGCGGCAGCCGCCACCCGGCAAAAAACCGGTTTGGCGCCCCCTGAACCTTTCCCGCGGATTAAGGCTGTCAATGGGGCGTGAGCGCAGAAAAGAGATTAACCGACCAGCTACATCCCGGGAATGTCTGCGCCCACAAATGGCTGACTTAAACCGCCGCCGCTGGCTCCGCGCTAAGCGCTTCCAGCAGTTCAGGTAAGGTTTGATAGCGGCCAGCGGCGGCCTGAAAACGCGCGTGCTGGCTATCTTCTGCAATCACTATCGTGGCAATCCCCGCCGACTGGGCCGCGCAAAAGCCGGTAAAGCTATCCTCAATCACCAGACACTGGCTGGCGTTGAGATTGAGCTTCCGCAGCGTCGTGAGGTACACCGCCGGGTGCGGTTTGCCGCGTGGTTCATCATCGGCGCTGGAGATCGCGTCAAAAAAGTGCCAGAGCGAAAGCTTGTTCAGCACAGCGGCAATAACCTGACGAGATGATGACGTGGCGAGCGCAATCTTATAACCCGCTTCGCGAAAATAGCGTAACGCCTCCTGCACCCCGCGCATCGGTTCGCCTTTCGCGGCAATCAGGCGGGTGATGCGCTGCAGGATGGCGTCTTCAAGCCGCTGCGGAGCGAGATCAAGCTGAAAATAGCAGCACCAGGTGCCGGCAATGTCGTCGAGGCGCTTGCCCTTGGTCAGGGTTTCACATTCAGCAACGCTCGCCGTTGCTCCCCACTGCGCGAGGGCGTCAATCTGCGCCTGACGCCACAGCGCCTCGGAATCAATAATCACGCCATCCATGTCAAAAATAACCGCCTGCATACTCATTCGTTCACCTCATTAAGGCTGGCATGAAGCGCATGCCAGCCGGAGTACCTACGAGAATTCAACCTGCTCGCGGGCGGTTGCTTCCTTGTGGGAGAACCCCGGCTGCTCCACGCGGATAAAGGCGCAGAGGAAAAAGGCCACCACGTACAATGCGGTATAGGCGATCACCACCCCGATGGTGCTGAAGAACGGCAGCAGCACCACGGCAATCGCCGGCGCGAGAAAGTTCGACATCCCCGCCGACAGGTTATAGACCGAAATGGCCGCGCCTTTATGCTTCGGCTCCAGCGCCGGGAACACGGCCGCCAGCGGCACGAAGGCGGCGACAAAGATCCCGAGGGCGATGGCGGGGATCAGCGCCATCGCAAAGCTATGGCCAAAGTGCTGAGGAATGTAGTAAAACGCCAGGCTGGAGAGCGCCATCCCGATGCAGCCGAACCAGCGCACCACCTTCATCCAGCCCAGTTTTTCCCCGAGGATCCCCCACAGCACGTTAGAGAAAATGGTGGTGAAGAAGAAGACTGCCCATACCTGGAGCCATTCTGAAGTGCTGAAGCCCAGCTCATCGACAAACATCATCGGCATAATCACCGCAAAACCGAACAGCGAGAGGGTATTGATAATCCTCACCATGCTCGACAGCAGAATATTGCGGTTGGTATAGAGCAGCGTCGCGGCGCGTCCCAGCTCGGAAAACTTCTCACGGGTGGTGAGATTCTGCATATGCTGCGGCGTTTGAATATGGCGCAGGGAAACCAGGGCAATCACGCCCCCGGTAAGGCAGAAGGCCAGCGCCAGCCACAGGGTGCCTATTTCGCCAATGTGCGGAATGGTAAAGCTCGGAATATAGCTGCCGAAGACCCCGATGCCGATGGAATACACCGCCCAGAACCAGCCGATGGCCGAGCTGGCGTTGTCGCTTTTGACGTTATGGACAATCGCCACGATAAACGAGTAGAGGAACAGCGGATAGGCGAAGCCGCGGATGCCGTAGAAAAGCAGGATCAGCGCATAGTTGGCGTGACCGAGGCCGAAAACGAGGAACAGCACGTGGAATACGCACCACAGCACGAAGCCAATCATCATCGTTTTCAGCGGGGTGATAATTTCCGCCACCACGCCGGAAATCCACGCCGACAGCGCGGCGGCCAGGCCGTAGAGGGTAAAGGCAAAGGAGGCCTCCGCCGGAGAGAAGCCGAGCGCTTTGATATAGTGCGACAGAAAGGCTAATTCAAAACCGTCGCCGGTCATAAATACCGCAATGGCGATGTATCCCCAGAGCAGGTTCAGGGGTAAACCGAGCCACTGTTTATTATTGATAGACATAATGACCTCGTTTTCAGGGTACAGGGTGGCCGCTCCGCGACGTGCAACGAAGCGGCGGTTATGATGAAAATCAGTGCTGTCGATAGTGCAGATCGTTTAAATACAGGGTCTTAAACTGCGCGTAGCGTTGCATCAGGGTGTGGTGGCGAATGGGATCCGCACGCCAGGTCTGCCAGACTTCCGGTTTTTCACACACCGCGGCAATGGGTTTGCCCGCCGCCAGGCAGGCCAGCCGCGCCGCGCCCAGTGCGCCGCCGGTCTCTCCGCCTTTGTGGGTCACCACCGGCATAGCGAGAATATCGGCCAGCAGCTGGGCCCAGAACGGGCTGCGGGCGCCCCCGCCCACCAGCGAGCACTGCGCGATCGGCGTCCCGCTCTCTTTCAATGCCTGCAGGCCGTCGTTGATCCCAAAGCTCACCCCCTCCAGCACCGCGTAGCCGAGCTGCGCGCGCAGGCTGGCGTGGGTCATGCCCCAGAAGATGCCGCGCGCGTCAGGATCGTTATGCGGGGTTCGTTCCCCGGAGAGATAGGGCAGGAAGAACGGCGCGTTGGCTTTATCCTCCTCGCTTAGCTCGGCAATCTCCGCCAGCAGCGCCACCTCCGTGGTGCCGGTCAGGCGGCAGAACCACTGCAAACAGCTGGCGGCGCTCAGCATGACGCTCATCTGGTGCCACAGGTTCGGCAGCACGTGACAAAACGCATGGACCGCCGACTGCGGCGCCGGACGATAGGCGTCGGTCACCACAAACAGCACCCCGGAGGTGCCGAGCGAAATAAACGCATCCCCCGGCGAGACCGCGCCGACGCCAATGGCGCTGACCGCGTTATCCCCCCCGCCCCCGGCCACCACTACCGAGGCGTTCAGCCCCCAGCGGGCAGCCACCTGCGGGTCAAGGGTGGCGGAAACCTCGCAGCCTTCGACCAGCGTCGGCATTTGGCTACGCGACAGGCCGCACTTGTCCAGCAGAGCGTCGGACCAGTCGCGCTTCGCCACGTCCAGCCACAGCGTCCCGGCGGCGTCCGACATATCGGAGACTTTCTTCCCGGTCATCCGATAGCGCAGATAATCCTTCGGCAACAGCACCGTGGCGGTGCGCTGAAAGTGCTGCGGCTCGTGACGGCGCACCCACAACAGTTTCGGCGCGGTAAAGCCCGGCATCGCCAGGTTGCCCGCCACCTGATGCAGCTCCGGCGCCATCGCCTCCAGCTCGGCGCACTCTGCGGCGCAGCGGGTGTCGTTCCACAGAATGGCTGGACGGATCGCCTGCCCCTCTGCATCCAGCAACACCGCGCCGTGCATCTGCCCGGAGAGGCCAATCGCCTTAATGGCCGGCCAATGCTGCGCGCATTTTTCCCGTAGCGTGGACATCAGGTACTCCGTCGCCTCCCACCATAGCTCCGGCGCTTGTTCTGACCAGTGCGGATGGGGCCGCTGAATGCTCAGCGGCGCGCTATGGCTGGCGATAACCTCATGGTTCTCATCAATGACCAGCGCTTTGACTTCCGATGTGCCGAGATCGATACCCAGATACATAGCCACCTCTTAATTAATCAGCGTGTAAACGGCGGCGACTTTCTCGCGCATCAGCGCCAGGAAATCCGCGTTGTTGGCGAGATCACCAAACAGGGCTTTATCACGGGCGTAGACAGCCACCGGATCCTGAGCCTCGAACATCTCATGCACCGCCTGCGCATCCAGGATGCCGTCCTGGTACTGATACGGCAGAGTTCCCTTGTGCCACTGCTCCATAAAGACGAAGAACAGCGCCGGCAGCATGGCGGTCGCTTCCGGGCGGACGCCGCGTTGGTAGCACTCCTGCAAGGTTGGCGCGATCATCGCCGGAATTTTCGAGAAACCGTCGGCGGCGACGCGCTGGTTGGTGTCCTGGATATAGGGGTTGGTAAAGCGCTTAAGCACCACATCCCGGTAGGTCGGCAGATCAATGCCGTTATCGCCGAGACACGGAATAACGTCCTCCGTAACGTAGCGGTCGGCAATGGCGTAGATAACATCGGTCAGCGTGCTTTCATGAATATACTGCTGGCCGATTAAGGTTCCCGCCCAGGCAATGCAGCTGTGCGACGCGTTCAGAATGCGAATTTTCGCCTCTTCATACGGGATGACCGACTCCACCATCTCCACGCCGACCGCCTCCAGATTCGGGCGGGCATCGCGGAAGTTGTTCTCCACTACCCACTGGATAAAGGTCTCCCCCATCACCGGCGCTTTGTCATCAATTCCGGTTTGCGCTTTGATGCGGGCCGGCAGATCGGCCGCCGGACGCGGGGTGATGCGGTCCACCATGGTGTTCGGACAGGTGGTATTGGCCGCCATCCAGTCAATCACCGCCTGTTTGCCGGTGAGCTGCAGGAACTCGACCATACCGTCGTGGAAACGCTCGCCGTTATGGCGCACGTTATCGCAGTTGAGCAGGGTCAGCGGCCCGGCGTTGTCGGCCATGCGCTTTTCCAGGATCCGCGCGAGGGTGCCGTAAATGGTTTTGCACTCGCCTTGCAGGTCGGCCTGCAGATCGGGGTTGCTGGTTTCCAGCCGATGGCGAGTGTTCAGGTAGTACCCCCCTTCCGTCACGGTAAAGGCGATAACTTTGGTCTGCGGGTTTGCCCCTTCGTTAATCAGCGGCTGTAGCCCGGCCTGCCACGGTAGCAGTTTCTGGATTGAGGTGATCTCTTCATATTCGCGCTCCCCTTCCGGGCTGACGGTCTCGAGGACGTAACGTCCTCCCTGCGCCGCCAGCGCCTGGACCACCTGCTCGGCGTCGTTGCGAATATTCCCCGCCGCGATGCGCCAGCGATTATCCCCGGAAGCAATCAGACGATGCAGATACCACGCCTGATGCGCGCGATGAAAAGAACCCAGACCGATATGAAGCCATGTGAATTGATTGTTCATGTTCTGCTCTCCTTGAGTTGATGGCGCCACTGTAATTGATCATTTGACCTAAATAAGAGCCATAGATCACAAAAGAGCAATTACCCAATTAAATTACAAATGACCAGAAAAGAGCAAAAGCTTGCCAGTTATGCCAACCACGGCGAGAATGCGGGTATTCGCCGGGCCAATTGCGTGCCCTGGCCAGTAACTTAGGGCGGGAAACCATGAGTAAAGAAGACGATATCCGGTTGGATCAGAAGGTGCGTGCCGCATGGATGTACTACATCGCCGGCCAGAATCAGAGCGAGATTGCCAGCCAGCTGGGCACCTCCAGACCGGTGGTGCAACGGCTGATCGCCGCCGCGAAAGAAGAAGGGATTGTGTCGATTAATCTGCACCATCCGGTAGCGAACTGCCTCGATTATGCGCAGTTGCTGCAGGAAAAATACCGCTTGATCGAGTGCAATGTGGTCCCCGCCTTTAGCGAAGAAAGCACCCTCGACAGTGTGTCATTTGGCTGCTATCAGCTGATGGCTCGCTATCTGCAGGATGATAAAGAGAAAATTATCGGTCTGGGCTCGGGCCTGACCCTGAAAAAAGCGCTGCAGCGCATCGATTTTGACAGCCTGAATACCCGCTGCGTGGCGCTGATCAGCGCCATGAACGCCGACGGGCAGTGCAATTATTACGATGACGTGCCCCTGCTGCTGACCCGCAAAATTAAGGCCAAGTACTATCAGTGGCCGGCGCCGCGCTACGCCCAAAGCGCGGATGAGTATGAAATGTGGTGCACCAATCGCCTATTCCGCAGCGTCTCCAGCGTCGCCCGCGAGGCGGACGTGATTTTTGTCGGCATTGGTCCGCTGGGCACGCAAAGTCCGATCTTTAAAGACGGGTTTATCAATCAGGCGCAGATGGATGAGCTGACCGCCCGCGGCGGCATTGGGGAGATCCTCGGGCGGTTTATTGATGCGCAAGGCGACGTGGTAGACAGCGAGATCAACCGCATGATCACCAGCTATGATATCCGCCAGAGCCACTGCCCGCGGATTGCCGCTGCCTGTGGAGAACATAAACGACCGGCGATCCTGGCCGCCCTTAAAGGCGGCTGGATTAATGGCCTGGTGACCGATGAGCATACCGCCCGCTGGCTGCTGACGCGGTAACGTCGAACAGCCAGACAGCGACTCAGCTGCTGCTCATCAGTCGCGGGGGAATTTCAATCCGCTGCTGGCTGGCTTCGCCGGCGTCAATAATCGAAAAAACAGCGTCCAGCATCGCCGGCACGTCCTGCTGCACCATGTCGATATCGTGCCCCAGCAGATAGACAAACGGATCCCAGTCGAAGCAGCCCATCGGCGGCTGCTCGCTGCCGGTCAGACCCACCTGCGACAGCCAGCGCACAACCCCTTCCAGGGATATCGTCGAGTTAACAAATATCCCCTGCAACAACGTCTTCGCGCTGCCAAACCGCTCCTGCAGGCAGTCCTCAACGTGGCCTTTCGAATAGCCGGGAGCCAGAATATTCTCCTGCGGCACGCTAAGCCCCAGCTCGCGATGCGCATCGTGGAAGCCGCGTAAACGCTCGCTGGTGTTATGGTCGCTGCTGCGCCCGCCGATAAAGGTCAGCGGCGCCAGCTCTCCGCGGCGGCGGGCGCTATTAGCCAGGATCTTATGAGTCAGCGCTTTCGCGCCGCCGTAGTTATCCGAAATCACCGACGGCGAGAGAGAGCCCGGCAGGTCGAGATTGACCGTTGGCACGCCCGCCTGCTGGCATAGCGCGGAAATTTTATCCGGATTGGTCGCCCCGGTCGCGACCACCCAGTCAACCTGCCAGGAGAGCATCGCCTTTACCGCCTCGATCTCCAGTTCCGGACGCCGGCGCGTACAGGTGATAATCGGCAGCAGGCCGCGCTCGCGGGCCATCTCCTCAAAGCGTTCGGCGATGGAACCGAAGTAGCGGTTATCATATTTGGGGATAATCATACCGATGACGTGTGATTTTTTACTGCGCAGCATGCTGGCCTGACGGTTAATCGCATAGCCCTGCTCCTCGGCAATCCGCGTCACCTTTTCCGCAAGCTTGGCGCTGATGCGGCGCTTTTTCCAGTTACCGTTGAGGATAGCGCTCACCGCGCTCGCCGAAACGCCGGAAAGTTCCGCCAGGTCGTAAATCGTTATCTTCTTCATTTTTCCAACTTGCGTCACAAAATCATGTCGCTGTTAATTTCCCCACTTGCTCAATCGATGAAGCGAGAGCAACATAGCTTCATCGATTGAGCATCCTTTTCACGCCAGGAAGTACGCGCGCATACCGCCTCAACATGCCAGCAAGCCTGAATTAAGATGCTGATATTCAATATGTTACCAGGTTTAGTCTATCACCTCGAACGTGATGCCCTCGCGTTCGATAGTTTTAACCAGACACGGCAAAGGATTATAAAATGAAGCACTCTGTCTCCTCTATGAATACTTCCCTCAGCGGTAAAGTCGCCGCGATCACCGGCGCGGCGTCCGGTATCGGCCTCGAGTGCGCGAGGACCCTGCTGGGAGCTGGCGCAAAAGTGGTACTGATCGACCGCGAAGGCGAAAAGCTCAACAAACTGGTCGCCGAACTTGGCGAAAACGCCTTCGCCCTGCAGGTCGACCTGATGCAGGCGGACCAGGTCGATAACCTACTGCAGGGCATTTTGCAGCTTACCGGGCGTCTCGATATCTTCCACGCCAACGCCGGCGCCTATATCGGCGGGCCGGTGGCCGAGGGCGACCCGGACGTCTGGGACCGCGTGCTGCACCTCAATATCAACGCCGCCTTCCGCTGCGTGCGCAGCGTCCTGCCGCATCTGATCGCGCAAAAATCCGGGGATATTATCTTCACCAGCTCGATCGCGGGCGTGGTGCCGGTGATCTGGGAGCCTGTCTATACCGCGTCGAAATTCGCGGTGCAGGCATTTGTGCACACCACTCGTCGCCAGGTGGCGCAGTATGGCGTGCGCGTCGGCGCCGTACTGCCGGGCCCGGTGGTTACCGCTCTGCTGGACGACTGGCCAAAAGCCAAAATGGACGAAGCGCTGGCCAACGGCAGCCTGATGCAGCCGATTGAAGTGGCGGAGTCGGTGCTGTTTATGGTGACGCGTTCGAAAAACGTCACCGTGCGCGACATTGTGATCCTGCCGAACAGCGTGGATCTCTGACCCTGGCCAGCCTGTGAGAGGATGTGATGCAAAACGATACGCAAAACATTATTGGCGTGGATGTCGGTTCGGGCAGCGTGCGCGCCGGGGTATTCAATCTGCGGGGCGAGCTCCTCGCCCACGCGACCCGGGAAATAACCCTGTTTCGCAGCGCCGGAAACAAGGTCGAGCAGTCGAGCCGTGAGATCTGGCAGGCGGTGTGCTACTGCATTAAAACGGCGGTGGCCAACGCCGGCGTTTCGCCGTCGTCGATAGCCGGGATCGGCTTCGATGCCACCTGCTCGCTGGTGGTGATTGGCGATAACGATGCGCCGCTGGCGGTCGGGCCTTCGGACGATGCGGACCGCAACATTATTGTCTGGATGGATCATCGCGCCACCGGGCAGGCGGAAAAGATCAATGCCACGGGCCACCCGGTACTGCGGTACGTTGGCGGCAAAATCTCGCCGGAGATGCAAACGCCGAAAATTTTGTGGCTGAAGGAGAATCGCCCGCACATCTATCAGCAGGCGCGCCACTTCTTCGACCTCGCCGATTACCTCACCTGGCGCTCAACCGGCGATGAAGCCCGCTCGGTCTGCACGGTGACCTGTAAATGGACCTACCTGGCGCATGAACAACGCTGGGATGCCGGTTACTTCCGCCAGATTGGCCTCGAAGAGCTGGCGGATGAAGATTTTGTCCGCATCGGCCAGCGGATTGTCGATCCAGGCACCCCCTGCGGCGAGGGCCTTTGCGCCACGGCGGCAGAGGAGATGGGCCTGCCGATCGGCACGCCGGTGGCGGTGGGGATGATTGACGCCCACGCGGGCGGCATCGGTACCGTCGGCGTGCTTAACGGCGCGGTCAACAATATGGCCTATGTCTTCGGTACTTCTTCCTGCACCATGACCACCACTCAGGACGCGGTATTCGTCCCGGGCGTCTGGGGCCCTTACTATTCGGCGATGGTGCCGGGCTACTGGCTAAGTGAAGGCGGGCAAAGCGCCGCCGGCGCGGCTATCGACCAGCTGCTGAGCTTCCATCCGGCGGCGGCAGAAGCGCGCGAGCAAGCGAAAGCCGCAGGCGTCCCTCTGCCGGTCTGGCTGGCGGATCGCGTTCTGACGCAAGTTGCTTCCCCTTCTGAAGCGGTAACGCTGGCCGCCGGTCTGCACGTCGTTCCGGAGTTTCTCGGTAATCGCGCGCCGCTTGCCGATCCCCACGCGAAAGCGCTGATTGCCGGGCTGGGGATGGAGCGGGACCTGGATAACCTGACCGCGCTGTACGTTGCCGGCTTATGCGGGATTGGCTATGGTCTGCGACAGATCATTGACGCCCAGCGCGCCTGCGGAATTGAGAGTGAAAATATCGTCATCAGCGGCGGAGCCGGGCAGCATCCGCTGGTGCGTCAGCTGTTGGCCGACGCCTGCGGCGTTAGCATCGTGAGCACCGCCAGCCGCGAGCCGGTGCTGTTAGGTTCCGCCATCCTCGGCGCGGTGGCGGGCAGAGTCGCGGCTTCGCTGCCGGAGGCCATGAAGCAGTTTACTCAGGTGGATGCCACCTATCACAGCGAGACGGTGTTTAGCCCGCTTCATCAGCGCAGGTATGCGGCCTATAAGGCGCTACAACAGGCCGGCAGGCTGATTCGCGAATAACATACCTCCTTATTTTATAACAATAATGCTCCGCTGCTGTGCAGCGGAGACACTCATCTGCACTCTGAAATCGAGGTCAACATGTCCGTTAATAACAAACAGTGGTACGGTCTACCGCTCAACCTCATCTGGGGATATGTCGCCATCGCCGTGTTTATGACCGGCGACGGCTTTGAGCTGGCTTTTCTGTCGCACTACATCAAAGCACTCGGATTCACCCCGGCGCAGGCTTCCTTTGCCTTTACTCTCTACGGTCTGGCTGCCGCCCTGTCGGCGTGGGTCTCCGGCGTGGTGGCGGAAATCATTACCCCACGTAAAGCCATGCTGATTGGCTTCGTGCTGTGGTGTGTGTTCCACGTACTGTTCCTCGTCTTCGGCCTCGGTCGCGCCAACTATGCGCTGATCCTGCTGTTTTATGGCATCCGCGGCCTGGCCTACCCGCTGTTCCTCTACTCCTTTATCGTCGCCATTATCCACAACGTCCGCAGCGACAGTTCCAGCTCCGCGCTGGGCTGGTTCTGGGCGGTCTACTCGGTGGGTATCGGCGTGTTCGGCAGCTATATTCCGAGCTTTACCATTCCCCACATTGGCGAAATGGGCACCCTGTGGCTGGCGCTGCTCTTTTGCGCCACCGGCGGCATTATTGCGCTGGTGTCGATGCGTCATACCGAAACGCCGCGCCATATGCAGAACCTGACCACTCGTGAAAAATTCGCCGAACTGGGGCGCGCGGCGACGCTGCTCTATACCAACCGCAGCATTCTGTTCTCGAGCATTGTGCGCATTATCAACACCCTGTCGCTGTTTGGTTTTGCGGTGATCATGCCGATGATGTTTGTTGATGAGCTGGGATTTACCACCTCGGAATGGCTGCAGGTATGGGCGGCATTCTTCTTCACCACGATCTTTTCGAACGTTTTCTGGGGGATTGTGGCGGAGAAAATGGGCTGGATGAAGGTTATCCGCTGGTTCGGCTGCATCGGGATGGCGCTTTCCAGCCTGGCGTTCTATTACCTGCCCCAGCACTTCGGCCATAATTTTGCCATGGCGCTGGTACCGGCTATTGCCCTGGGGATTTTTGTCGCCGCGTTTGTGCCGATGGCGGCGGTGTTCCCGGCGCTGGAGCCGAACCATAAAGGCGCGGCGATTTCGGTCTATAACCTGTCAGCCGGGCTGTCGAACTTTCTGGCGCCGGCGATTGCCGTGGTACTGCTGCCCTATTTCAGCACTATCGGCGTGGTAATAGCCTATACCGCCTTATATATTCTGGCCTTCTTCCTGTGCCCGTTAATCCGCGTTGAACAGCCTGGCTTTACCAGCGATCAGCATGCGAAACCGTTTACCGCCAACGCGGCAGAGTCTTAATAAACCGCATCTGGTACAAACAATGCGCAATCCGGGCGGTGCCGCCCGGATTTTTGCCTTATGCGATAGTCACTTTGCCATCCAGATAAACATCCTGCACGGCATTGATCAGCTTCACGCCGTCGGCCATCGATTTCTTAAACGCTTTGCGGCCCAGGATCAGCCCCATGCCGCCGGCGCGTTTATTGATCACCGCCGTGCGCACCGCGTCGGCAAGGTCGGTCTCCCCGCCCGCCGCGCCGCCGGAGTTGATCAGCCCGGCGCGGCCCATATAGCAGTTGGCCAGCTGGTAGCGCACCAGATCGATGGGGTTATCGCTGGTCAGTTTGCTGTACACCCGGTCGTCGGTATAGCCGAAGTTAACCGCTTTGTAGCCGCCGTTATTCTCCGCCATCTTTTGCTTAACGATATCGGCGCCGATGGTGGCCGCCAGGTGGTTGGCCTGACCGGTCAGGTCAGCGGAAACATGATAGTCGACGCCGTCTTTCTTGAACGCCGAATTGCGCAGATAGGCCCACAGCACGGTGACCAGGCCCAGCTCATGGGCCCGCTCAAAGGCGGCGGAAATCTCTTCTATCTGACGACGCGATTGTTCTGAGCCGAAATAGATCGTCGCTCCCACGGCCACCGCCCCCATATTGAACGCCTGCTCAACGCTGGCGTAGAGGGTCTGGTCGTATTCGGTGGGGTAGCTCAGCGTTTCGTTATGGTTGAGCTTCACCAGGAAAGGGATGCGATGCGCGTAGCGGCGCGACACCGAGGCCAGCACGCCGTAGGTCGACGCCACGCAGTTACAGCCGGCTTCGATCGCCAGCTCGACGATATTTTTCGGATCAAAGTACAGCGGGTTGGCGGCAAAGGAGGCGCCCGCCGAGTGCTCCACGCCCTGGTCAACCGGCAGAATGGAAAGGTAGCCGGTTCCCCCCAGGCGTCCGGTATTGTACAGGGTCTGCATATTGCGTAGCACCGCCGGTGGTCGGTTGTTATCCACCATCACCCGATCAACATAATCTGCGCCAGGCAGATACAGCTGGTCGGACGGAATGGTTATACAACGGTGCTGCAACAGGCTCTCGGCATCTTTGCCCAGCAACTGCGTAATATCAGTCATAGCAATCTCCCGTAAGGCCGGCCGAAGCCGGCGTGCATTATCCCAACCCAATTTTTTTGGGCAGGTTAAGCCTGGTACCGACTTAGCCTATTTTCCAGCCGGGGGGCCATTTTTTCAGGAGATTCTGCTGTCCCGTTGCGCTGCCATTTACCACCAGGCGTGGAAATGGTGCACCGGCCCGATACCGTGGCCTACCTCCAGAGAGTCGGCCTGCGCCAGAGCCGCCGACAGCCAGGCCTTCGCCTCGATAACGGTGGCTGCCCAGTCCGCGTGACGCGGGCGCAGCGCCGCCAGCGCGGCGGAGAGCGTACAGCCGGTGCCGTGGGTATTTTTGGTCTGCACTCGCGGCGCGGTGAACCGCTGTTCCCCTTCGCGGGTGAAGAGCCAGTCCGGGCTTTCGGCATCGTCGAGATGGCCGCCCTTCATCAATACCGCGCCGCAGCCCAGCGCCAGCAGCGCCCGCCCCTGCTCCAGCATTTCCCGTTCGTTACGCGCATGGGGGGCATCGAGTAGCGCGGCCGCTTCCGGCAGGTTCGGGGTGATCAATGACACCTGCGGCAACAATCGTTGACGCAGGGTCTCCACCGCCGAGGCCGACAGCAGCGGATCGCCGCTTTTCGCCAGCATGACGGTATCCAGCACCACGTTGGCCACCCGGTAGCGCGCCAGCCGCTCGGCCACGGCTTCCACAATATCGGTCTCCGCCAGCATGCCGATTTTGGTGGTATCGATACGCACATCGCTGAACACCGAGTCGAGCTGCGCGGCCACAAAATCCGGTTCGATGCGATAGACCGACTGTACGCCGCGGGTATTTTGCGCCACCAGGGCGGTGATCGCCGAGCAGCCATAGGCCCCCAGCGCGGAGAAGGTTTTCAGATCGGCCTGGATACCGGCCCCGCCGCTGGGATCGGTGCCGGCGATGGTCAGGGCGTTGATGCGTTTCATCCCTGCACCTCCTGATACAGCGCGTCGAGAAACGCCGGAATAAAGCTGCCTGGGCCTCCCTGACGGGCGGCGATCGCCCCGGCCTGCTTCATCAGCCCGCAGGCGGCGGCCACGTTTTCCAGCCGGTCTCCCGGCAGCGCCGCGCTCGCCGCCACCACCGCCGACAGCGCGCAGCCGGTGCCCACCACCCGGGTCATCAGCGGATTGCCCCCCGCCACGCTGAGCACCCGCTCGCCGTCGGTGACGTAATCCACCTCGCCAGTGACCGCCACCACGGTAGCCAGCCGACGAGCCAGCGCCTGGGCCGCCGGCAGCGCCGCGGCGGCCGTATCGGTGGTATCCACCCCGCGCCCACCGGCGCTCATCCCGGCCAGCGCCAGAATTTCAGAGGCATTGCCGCGAATGGTCGCCGGCTGGAGGGCCAGTAGCTCGTGACAAAAGGCAGTGCGCACGGTCAGGGCGCCGACCGCCACCGGATCCAGCGTCCAGGGCTTGCCGGCCTGCCGGGCGTGCTCCACCGCGGCGCGCATCGCCACGGCGCGATCTTCGGTCAGGGTACCGACGTTAATTAACAGCGCATCGGCGATAGCGGCAAACTGCGCCGCTTCGCGGGGATCGATCACCATCGCCGGCGAGGCGCCGACGGCCAGCAGAACATTGGCGGTAAAGGTCTGCACCACGTCATTGGTCATGCAGTGCACAAGGGGGGAATGGGCGCGCAGCAGATGGCGCAGGTGCGCGACAGGCGCGGGATTCAACAGCTCAGGCATAGTTTGCTCCCGCCAGACGAGGTAGAAGCAATGACCCTGCGGTCTCTGACTTCCCTACGCTGGCATTATCCAGATCAGGTGGTACGGGTATTTCTCAGCCTTCAACGAAGAAGGGCACCCCGAGTCATAAAAGCGGTACAACATTTTCAGTCAGCAGGGTACGAAATGTGGCGGTGTAACACAAGCCAGGTTGATTTCTTTTCACGCCAGCGTCAGTACTACAAAAGGAGTAAAACACGCATTTTTTGTAAGCAAAACTGGATGAATGTTAATGCATGGTTATATTTAAAAAGTCCGTAACAAACAGTCACCTGCGTTATATCGGTAAAACCGAACGAACCAGCCATTAATGAGGATTCCAATGAAATTAACCCCGATAGTGAAAGGGTTAGCGTTAGCGGGTATGTTAAGTAGTCTCGCTTTTGCGGCCTGGGCAGATACGTCAGCCAAAGAGGCGACCGAAGCGACCAAAAAAGCAAACGATGCCCTCTACAACCAACTCCCCTTCTCCGATAACACCGATTTCACCAATGCGCATAAAGGCTTTATTGCCGCCCTGCCGCCGGAAGTCATTAAAGGCGAACAAGGCAATGTCATCTGGGATCCGGGCCAGTATGCCTTCATTAAAGAAGGGGAAAAAGCGCCGGAGACGGTGAACCCGAGTTTGTGGCGCCAGTCGCAGCTGATTAACATCAGCGGCCTGTTTGAAGTGACCGACGGGGTCTACCAGATCCGCAACCTCGATCTCTCCAATATGACAATTATTGAGGGTAAAGAGGGGATCACCGTCGTTGACCCGCTGGTCTCGGCAGAAACCGCCAAAGTGGGCATGGACCTGTATTACAAAAACCGCGGTAAAAAACCGGTCGTCGCGGTGATCTACACCCACAGTCACGTTGACCACTACGGCGGCGTGCGCGGCGTGGTTGATGAAGCGGATGTGAAGTCCGGCAAAGTGAAAATCTACGCGCCGGCCGGCTTTATGGAAGCTGCCGTGGCGGAAAACATCATGGCCGGGAACGTCATGAGCCGCCGCGCCAGCTATATGTACGGCAACCTGCTGAAGCCAGAGGCCAAAGGCCAGGTGGGCGCCGGGCTGGGCACCACCACCTCTGCGGGCACCGTCACCCTGATTGCGCCAACCAATATTATTGACAAGGACGGCCAGAAAGAAGTTATCGACGGCCTGACCTACGACTTTATGCTGGCGCCGGGCTCCGAAGCGCCGTCAGAAATGCTGTGGTATATCGAAGAGAAGAAACTAATCGAATCCGCAGAAGACGTCACCCATACTCTGCATAACACCTACTCGCTGCGCGGGGCGAAGATCCGTGAACCGCTGCCGTGGTCGAAATATATCAACCAGGCGATCGTTCGCTGGGGCGATAAGGCTGAGATCATTATGGCCCAGCATCACTGGCCGACCTGGGGCAACGAGAACGTGGTGAACCTGCTGAAGAGCCAGCGTGACCTGTATCGTTATATCAACGACCAGACCCTGAGGATGGCTAACGAAGGCCTGACCCGCGATGAAATCGCCGCTAACTTTAAGCTACCGGACAGCCTCGCCAATACCTGGGCTAACCGCGGCTACTACGGCTCGGTCAGCCACGATGTGAAGGCCACCTACGTGCTGTATCTCGGCTGGTACGACGGCAACCCGGCGACCCTCGACGAACTGCCGCCGGAAGAAGCGGCGAAGAAATTCGTCGATTATATGGGCGGTGCGGATGCGATCCTGAAGAAAGCGAAAGAAGATTACGACCAGGGTAACTACCGCTGGGTCGCCCAGGTGGTCAGCAAAATTGTCTTCGCCGACCCCAACAACCAGCAGGCGCGTAATCTGGAAGCCGATGCCCTGGAGCAGTTAGGCTATCAGGCGGAATCCGGCCCGTGGCGTAACTTCTACCTCACCGGCGCCCAGGAGCTGCGTAACGGTGTGGTGAAAGGCCCGACCCCGAACACCGCCAGCCCGGACACCGTCCGCGCCATGACCCCGGAAATGTTCTTTGATTATCTGGCGGTCCATATCAATGGCGAAAAAGCGGGTAACGCGAAGTCGGTGTTCAATATCGATCTGGGCAATGACGGCGGTAAATATAAACTGGAACTGGAAAACGGCGTGCTGAACCACACCGCGAATGCGCAAGCCAAAGAGGCGGATGCCACCCTGACGCTGGATCGCGCCACCCTGAATAAAATCATTCTCAAAGAAGAGACCCTGAAGCAGGCGGAAGAGAAAGGGGAAGTTAAAATCAGCGGTAACGGGGCTAAACTCGATGAAATGCTGGGCTATATGGACAAGTTTGACTTCTGGTTTAACATCGTGACGCCGTAATGATCTGCTGACGGCTATCCTGAGTAACAAGGCGGCGATCCCGCCTTGTTACCCTTCTCAGCGTCGTTCAATAGTCCGCGGGCAGCGGGCGATCGATAGAGATAAGCTTGCCCCGTTTCATGGTGATGTATCCTCCCGCCTTTAAGTCCGCCAGCACGCGAAACACATGGGTGCGCGAAAGATTGGTACGCCTGATGATAAATAACGCCAGTCCCTCATTTTCGCCCTCATGGGTGTGCTGTCGATAAAGATAGCGATATAGCATCGGGCGAATCGTCTGATAGCTCGTCACCTGACGGCGTTCATTGTGCAGGTCGATGGTAAAGATACTCATGAACACCAGCACTTTCGCCAGCGCCTCAACGCGCTGCGGGTGATTATCAATGAACAGACGATCGAAGGTCGCGTAGGTAATTTTACGCAGCGTCACCGGAGCGCTACCGGTATATTCAAATTTCGCCAGCGGGCAATACCGCTCCATCAGGCCAATCGGCATATGCTCAATGGAATTACCAATACTCAATCCATTATCCGGCATTAATATTGATAACGAACCCTCGGTACAAAAATAAATATATCCTGTCTCCGGACGCCAATTTTTACTGGCGGCGAGAATAACCTCTTCACCTTCCACGAGGATATCAGCAAAAAAGTCGGCTATGGCTAACGTTTTATAATAACTATGTATTTCCTGGAAATTCATCCTCTGCCCTCGCCTGCGCCGTTAGCGACAGTATAGCAGTCCTCGCCTGCTAAAGACGAGAGGATCCTTTGGCGGCGCCGCGCCAGTCCCATATGGGACTATTCAGCGGAATATTAGTCTTTAGAATAAACCGCAAGCCATTCACTTTTTAAGCGGGAAATATTGCTTTTATTCCCACGTAATAAATTACCTGAGAGGTAGTGATGAAATTAAATCAGATAGCCAAAAATCTGACGCTGGCCGGAATGTTATCGTCTTTGTCGATAACCGCCTTTGCCGCCGCGCAACAACAGGATGCCACACCGGCCACGCGGGAGGCGAATCAGGCGCTATACCACAAACTGCCGTTCGCGGATAAAACCGACTTTAATAACGCCCATCAGGGTTTTATCGCCCCCCTGCCGCCAGCGATGCTCAAAGGCGCACAGGGAAATATTATCTGGGATCCCGCCAAATATGATTTCGTCAAAGAAGGCGAAAAGGCGCCGGACACCGTCAATCCCAGCCTGTGGCGACAGTCGCAATTGCTCAACATCGGCGGCTTGTTCAAAGTCACCGACGGCGTTTACCAGATCCGTAATCTCGATCTTTCCAATATGACCATTATTGAAGGCAAAACCGGGATCACCATCATCGACCCACTGCTAAGCGCCGAAACGGCCAAAGAGGCTATGGCGCTCTATTTTACCCACCGGCCGAAAAAAACGGTGGTGGCGGTGCTGTTTACCCACAGCCATGTGGACCACTACGGCGGTATCCGTGGCGTGGTCGATGAAGCTGACGTGAAAGCCGGTAAAGTGAAGATTTACGCCCCTGCCGGCTTTATGGAGGAAGCGGTTTCCGAGAACATCATGGCCGGTACTGCGATGAGCCGCCGCGCCAGCTATATGTATGGCAACCTGCTGAAGCCAAACGCCAAAGGTCAGGTTGGCGCCGGTCTCGGCACCACCACCTCGGCGGGTACCGTTACGCTGATCCCGCCGACCAACTACATTACCCATACTGGTCAGCAGGAAGTGATCGACGGCCTGACCTATGACTTTATGATGGCGCCGGGCTCGGAAGCGCCGTCTGAGATGCTGTGGTATATCAAAGAGAAGAAAATGATCGAGGCGGCAGAGGATGTCACCCATACCCTGCACAACACTTACTCGCTGCGCGGCGCCAAAATCCGCGATCCGCTGGCGTGGTCGAAATACATCAACGCCGCCATCGACCGCTGGGGCAGCGATGCGGAAGTGATTATCGCTCAGCACCACTGGCCGACCTGGGGGAACGACAATATCGTTAAGCTGATGAAAGGTCAGCGCGATATGTATCGCTATATCAACGACCAGACTCTGCGGATGGCGAATTTGGGCATGACCCGCGATGAGATCGCCGCCAACTTCAAGCTGCCGGACTCCCTCGAGAAACAATGGTCCAGCCGCGGCTACTACGGTTCCGTCAGCCACGATGTGAAAGCGACCTACGTCTTCTACCTCGGCTGGTTCGATGGCAACCCGGCCACCCTCGACGAGCTGCCGCCAGAGCAGACGGCGAAGAAGTTCGTGGAATATATGGGCGGCGCAGATGCCATCATGCAGAAAGCCAAAGCCGACTACCAGCAGGGGAACTACCGCTGGGTGGCGCAGGTGACCAGCAAAATCGTCTTCGCCGATCCTGACAATCAGCAGGCGCGTCATCTGGAAGCCGACGCCCTGGAGCAGCTCGGGTATCAGGCGGAAGCCGGGACCTGGCGCAACTTCTACCTCACCGGCGCTCAGGAGCTGCGTAACGGCGTGCAGAAACTGCCGACGCCGAACACCGCCAGCCCGGATACCGTGCGGGCGATGACGCCAGAAATGTTCTTCGATTACCTCGGGGTGCATCTCAACGGCGAAAAAGCCGGGGCGGCTAAAGCGGTCTTTAACATCGACCTGGGTAAAGACGGCGGCAAGTACAAACTGGAGCTGGAAAACGGCGTGCTTAACCATACCGCCAATGCGGTGGCGGACAATGCCGACGCCAGCATCTCGCTCAGCCGCGACACCCTGAATAAGATTATCCTCAAGCAGGAAACGCTGAAGCAGGCTGAAGCTCAGGGCAAGGTCAAGATTAGCGGTAATGGCGCTAAGCTCGACGAGATGCTGAGCTACATGGACACGTTTGCCTTCTGGTTCAATATCGTCACACCATAAGCGTTTAACGCGGACATCCCCCGTCGCCGGTCAGGCCGCGGGGGATTTTTTGATCCCCCCGCCACGATAATCAATGTGCGGATCAGGCATCAGCGCGACGCAATTCTCCCTGCAGCAGGGAAAAACAGGCTTCGATAAGCGGCGGCAGCGCCTGCGGGCCGCGCATCAGGGCCACCGTACGGGTCAGCGCCGGCTGCTGCAACTGGGCGACCTGGAGCGCCGGGTCCTGCAGATGGGTGGTGTACAGCGCCGGCAGAATCGCCACCGCTAAGCGCGAGCGCACCAGGCCATACAGGGTTTCGATATAGTCCACCTGGTAGCGGGTGGTCAGCGTCAGGCGATGGCTCTCCACTAATGCCGCCACCAGCCGCTGGATATTGCCCTTCGAGAACACAGCAATATCCCGCCCCACCAGCTGTTTCCACGGCAGATGTGCCTGCGCGGCCAGCGGATCGTCGCGGTGCAGCACCGCCACGAAGGGATCTTCGCGCAGCGGATAGACCAGCAGTTCTGCGGGCAGTGAGCTGTCGATCGCCCCGATGCCGAAATCAATCTCGCCGCGCTGCAGCGCCTGGATAAGCGCATCGTTGGTCTGATCGTGAAATTCAATGCGCAGACGCGGAAAGGCCTCAGCCAGGGTCTGCGGCAGCAACGGAAACAGCAGCGAACTGACCGACGGCACCAGACCGATACGCACCGTCCCGTCGCCACCCGCCTCGACAATCTGCTGCATATCGGAAAAGGCCGCCTGCGCCACGCTGAGGATCCGCTGGGCGTGGGGTAAAATCGCCGCCCCCAGTTCAGTCAGAGTGACCGTCGCAGCGGTACGGTTGACCAGTTTGCCGCCGAGTACCGTTTCAATCTGCCGCAGGGCGCTGCTCAGCGCCGGCTGGCTAATCGCCAGCCGACTGGCGGTATCGGTAAAATGGCGCAGCTGGGCCAGGGTGACGAAATACTGAAGCTGTTTAAGAGAGAGCGCGGGCAGCCGCTGCCAGGGTTCGTTCATCATCGGGTTCGCTACGGTGGTCCTGCACAATAACCCGAGCTTATCGGGTGATAAATTTATTCATCTGGGCAAACGTTTGCTGTGCCCCTAGAGTATCCGCATTATCCTTGTGCCGGAGTGGTTATGTCCAGCAATGCTCAAGTCCGCCGTCGCGCCGTGCAGGCCGCGCGCGGTGAATCCCCGTTTGATCTGCTGCTGATCGATGCGCAGATCGTCGATATGGCCACGGGCGAAATTCGCCCCGCTGACGTCGGTATCGTCGGCGAGATGATCGCCAGCGTCCACCCGCGCGGCAGTCGCGAAGACGCCCATGAAGTGCGTTCCCTGGCCGGTGGCTACCTGTCCCCCGGCCTGATGGACACCCACGTGCATCTCGAAAGCTCGCACCTGCCGCCGGAGCGCTATGCGGAAATCGTCCTCACCCAGGGCACCACCGCAGTGTTCTGGGATCCACATGAGCTGGCCAACGTCCTCGGCGTCGCTGGCGTGCGCTATGCGGTGGACGCCAGCCGCCATCTGCCGCTGCAGGTGATGGTCGCCGCCCCGTCCAGCGTCCCCTCCACGCCGGGTCTCGAAATGTCCGGCGCCGATTTTGCCGGCGCGGAGATGGAGACCATGCTCGGCTGGCCGGAAGTGCGCGGCGTGGCGGAGGTGATGGATATGCACGGCGTGCTGCACGGTAGCGAGCGGATGCAGGAGATTGTCCAGGCCGGTCTCAACAGCGGCAAACTGATTGAAGGCCACGCCCGCGGCCTGAGCGGCGCTGACCTGCAGGCCTACCTCGCCGCCGGCGTCACCTCCGATCACGAACTTACCTCGGCGGACGACGCGCTGGAAAAACTGCGCGCCGGGCTGACGATCGAGATCCGCGGCTCGCACCCCTATCTGCTGCCAGATATCGTCGCGGCGTTAAAAACGCTGCCGCACCTCTCCTCGCAAATCACCGTCTGCACCGATGACGTGCCGCCGGATATGCTGCTGGAGAAAGGCGGGATCATCGCCCTGCTTAACCTGCTGATCGAGCACGGTTTACCGGCGGTTGATGCGCTGCGATTCGCCACCCTCAACGCCGCTATTCGCCTGCAGCGCCACGATCTCGGGCTGATTGCCGCCGGGCGGCGCGCGGATCTGGTGGTGTTTGATTCCCTGGAGAAACTGGTGGCCCGCGAAGTCTACGTAGGCGGTAAGCTGCTGGCCCGCGCGGGCAACCTGCTGAGACCGATCGCGCCCGCCGCGGGCGTCACGCCGCCGCGCGATACTTTGCAGATCGACCCCCTCCGCGCCGATGACTTTATTCTGCGCGTCCAGGGCATTCGTCACGGCATCGCCCGCCTGCGCCATATCCGCGGCGCGCGCTTCACCCAGTGGGGCGAAGTGGAAGTGCAGGTTCGTGACGGGAAAGTCCAGCTACCCGCCGGCTTCAGTCTGATCTGGGTCAAGCACCGCCACGGCCGCCATCAGGCGACGCCGCAAATCGCCCTGCTTGAAGGCTGGGGTGAGCTGCGCGGCGCCATCGCCACCAGCTACTCCCACGACTCGCATAATCTGGTGGTGCTCGGGCGCGACGCTAATGATATGGCGCTGGCGGCCAACCAGCTTATCGCCTCCGGCGGCGGGATGGCGCTGGCGCAACAGGGCGAGATCCTCGCCCATGTGGCGATGCCGATTGCCGGCATGCTGTCGGATCTCCCGGCCGCGGAACTGGCGCGTCAGTTCCGCGAGCTGCGCGATCTGAGCAGCCAAGTCGCCGACTGGGAGCCGCCGTACCGGGTCTTCAAGGCCATTGAAGGCACCTGCCTTGCCTGTAACGCCGGGCCGCATTTAACCGATTTGGGTCTGACCGACGGCGGCAGCCGCCAGATAGTCGACCCGTTGATAGCCTGCCGGGAGATCCCGGAGCCAACCGATCACAACAATAATCCTCAGGGAGCCTGAGCATGGCCGATAACACACTTCACTCTTCCGCCCGCGCTAACTGGCTGGAGCGCCGCTTTGCGCTGCGCTCGCGCGGCGGCACGCTACGCACCGAATGCCTGGCCGGGATCACCGGCTTTCTCGCCGCCGCCTATTTACTGGTGGTCATCCCGGGGCTGCTGGCGATCGGCGGGATGGATAAAGGCGCCGCCACCACCGGCACCATTCTGGTCTTCGTCGTCGGCTCGCTGCTGATGGCGTTTTATGCCAACCTGCCGTTTATCGTCGGCCCGGGCATTGGCGGCTCGGTGCTGGTGGGGGTGACGCTGGCCGGTAGCGAAGGGATTGGCTGGCAGACTGGCCTCGGAATTGCCTGCTGGTCGGGGATCCTCTTCTTCCTGCTGACCCGCTTTGGCCTGCGCGAAGTGGTCACCCGCTCGGTGCCGCAGTCGATCAAGCTGGGATTGACGGCCTCCATCGGCCTGTTTGTCGCCGTCCTCGGTTTTCGCAATGCCGGGCTGGTGCTGGCCAATGCGAAAACCAACGCCCTGATGCTCGGCGACTTTCTCGCCCCCGGCGCGCTGGTGGCGCTGTGCGGCCTGTTCCTGGCGATAGCCCTGCAGGCGCGTAAGGTTCCGGGCGCGATTTTGTGGGCTATTTTGTGCGCCACGCTGGTGGGTATCCCGTTCGGCGTGACTAAACTGCCGACGCATTTTATCGATGCCCCCCACTCGCTGGCGCCGGTGCTGGGACAGGTTGACCTGCTGGGGGCGTTAAACATCGCCTTCCTGCCGTTCCTGTTCGTCTTTTTCGCATCTGAGTTTTTCTCCACCATGGGCACAACGCTGGCGGTGGGCGGCGAGGCGGGTCTGCTGGATGAAGAAGGCAACATGCCGCAGATTAATCGCCCGTTCATGGTCGATTCGATTGCCGCCGCGCTCGGCCCGTGGGTGGGCATTCCGGCGGCTACGGCGCTGATTGAGTCTTCGGCGGCAGCGGAAGCGGGCGGCAAAACCGGCCTCACCGCCCTGTCGGCGGCGGTAATGTTCCTGCTGATGCTGCTGTTCACGCCGGTGGCGTTGATGATCCCGAAAGAAGCCACCGCCCCGGCGCTGATCCTGATTGGCCTGAACATGTTCAGCGGCCTGCGCAAAGTGGATCTTGGCAACTTCACCGACGGGCTGCCGGTGCTGATGATGGTGATGATCACCCTTATCGCCAACAGCTTTGGCACCGGGATTGCCGGCGGGCTGCTGTTTTACATTGTGATCAAGGCTATCGCCGGTAAGTGGCGGGAGATCCCGATTGGCCTGTGGGTATTGGCCGTCCCGCTGGTGTATTACTTCGCGACCTTAGTCAGGCATTAAGCCCTTCACAATGTGATTTCACCTCTTCATATAACAAACGCACCGCGGCAGAGAGCTGTTTGCGGTGCGGACAAATCAGATTCAACGGCACTACATCCCCCTGATAACGCGGCAGCAGGCGCCGCAGGCGCCCCGCCCGCAGATCGTCGCTGACGTCGAGCATCGATTTATAGGCAATGCCCTCCCCGGCGATCGCCAGCCGACGGATCACCTCGGCGTCGTCGCTCATCACCGTGCCGGAGACCTTCTGCTGCTGAACCACGCCGTCGAGGCTCAGCGACCAGCGGTCGAACGGACGGCCGCGCAAAATGTAGATCAACGCATTATGCTGGCTGAGTTCCTCGAGGGTCTGCGGTTCGCCATGGCGAGCGATCCACTCAGGCGAGGCCACCAGCACCCGACGATTTTCCGGCGCCACCGGCAGCGAGATAAACGAAGCATCGTCGTTATTGCCATAGCGAAACGCAACGTCCACCGGATCTTTAAACACGTCGGTCAGCTGATCGGAAAAGAGCAGCCGCAGGCGCAGCGCCGGGTGGCGTTGGCGGAAATCGCGGAACAGGGTCAGGAGCAGGTTACGCCCGAGGTCCGACGGCACGGCAATCTGCAACATGCCGCGAACTTCATCATCCGGGGTCTGGATCTTCTGCAGACCGGCCTCGAGGGTATCGAGCATCTGGGTGGCGTAGGGCAGCCAGGTCTCCCCCTCCGGCGTCAGGCGCAGGCTGCGGGTCGAACGGGCAAACAGGCGAATATTGAGGATCGTCTCCAGACGCTTAATCGCCGCGCTGACCTGCGCCGGCTGCTGCCCGGCCTCGCGCGCCGCGTCGCTAAAACTGCCCAGCGCCGCGGCGCGGACAAATAAGGTCAGATCTTCCAGCCTGAACATGCCGATTCTCCCCTGCTTCAGATTGCTCCCAAAATACGCATCACCGTCGCTGCAACGCAAGCGGCACAAGACTTGCGCCGCGTTTTGCTTACACTTTTTAAAAATCCAGTGCTTGCCATTTCAGCAACGCATCAGGAATGATACGAGGCTGCTATTTTGAGTCCAGGTAATATTGAGGAAACTATGCGTAAAACAAAAATGATGCTTCTGGGCGTACTTCTTGCCACCGCTGGCGCCAGCTGGACGGCTACTGCCGCGGGGATCGATCAGTATGCGCTGAAAGAGTTCACCGCCGATTTCACCCAGTTTCACATCGGCGACACCGTTCCGGCGATGTATCTCACCCCGGAATACAACATTAAACAGTGGCAGCAGCGTAACCTGCCTGCGCCGGACGCCGGCAGCCACTGGACCTATATGGGCGGTAACTACGTGCTGATTACCGATACCGAAGGCAAAATCCTCAAAGTGTACGATGGCGAGATCTTCTATCATCGCTGATCCGCGCAATCTCCACATCCGCCCCGGCGAGCCAGCGGACTCTCCGGCGCTGCGCCAGATCTTCCTGCGGGCGCGCAGTTTATCGTGGACCTGGCTTCCCGCCGCGGCGTGGCGGCTGGAGGATTTCGATGCCGCCACCGCGGATGAACAGCTGTGGGTCGCGGAATGCGACGGCCAGCCGGTGGGCTTTGCCGCCGTATGGACCGCCGATAATTTCCTTCACCATCTGTTTGTCGACCCCGACTGGCAGGGCAAACATATCGGCAGCGCGCTGCTGGCGCAGGTCGAACGGAGCTTTACCGCCAGCGGAACGCTGAAATGCCTGATGGAAAATAAAAACGCCCTGCGCTTCTACCAGCGTCATGGCTGGACCATTGAAGCACAGGGCGCGTCGCCCGAGGGCAGATACTGGCTGATGCGCTCGCCGCGGCCTTAAACGGCGCGGAAGGCAATCTCACCCGGGATCACTTCTCCCTGCCAGTACATCTGGGCCGCCACCCGGCCCGCCAGCTGGCGGTAGATGTCGGTAAATTCGCTGTCCGGACGCGCCACCACCGTCGGCGTGCCGTTATCCAGATCTTCCCGCAGCGTAATATGCAGCGGCAGCTGGCCCAGCAGCTGGGTGTGGTATTTCTCGGCCAGTTTTTGCGCGCCGCCGGTGCCGAAGATAGGCTCGTGGTGCCCGCAGTTGCTGCAGATATGCATGCTCATGTTTTCCACGATCCCCAGCACCGGTACTTCCACTTTCTCGAACATCACGATGCCTTTTTTGGCGTCGATCAGCGCGATGTCCTGCGGCGTGGTGACCACCACCGCGCCGGTCACCGGAATGTTCTGCGCCAGGGTCAGCTGGATGTCGCCGGTGCCCGGCGGCATATCCAGCACCAGGTAATCAAGATCCGGCCACAGCGTCTCCTGCAGCATCTGCATCAGCGCCTTGCTGGCCATCGGCCCACGCCAGACCATGGCGTTGTCGTCGGTCACCAGGTAGCCGATGGAGTTGGTTGCCAGACCATATTTCATGATCGGCGCCATATGGGTGCCGTCCGGCGAGGTCGGGCGGCTGTCTTCCGCACCCAGCATGGTCGGAATCGACGGACCATAGATATCGGCATCCAGAATGCCCACCTTCGCCCCTTCCGCCGCCAGGGCCAGCGCCAGGTTTACGGCAGTAGAAGATTTACCGACGCCGCCTTTTCCGGAGCTGATGGCGATAATGTTTTTCACGCCGTTGACCCCGGGCTGGTTTTTCACCCGCTTGAGGGTCGCGATGCTGTGGGTCAGCTTCCAGTCGATGGCCTTCGCGCCGGTGATGCGCAGCAGTTCGGCGCTGCACTGCTCTTTCAGCGCTTCGAAGGCGCTGCTCCAGACGAACGGCATTTGCAGTTCAATATGGACGGTATCGTCCAGCCAGGCGACATGGTGCAGCGCCTTAAGGGCGGTGAGATTATGCTTCAGGGTTGGGTGCTGGAAATTGGCCAGCGTCCCGGCGACCATCGCACGTAGGCGCTCAGGGGATTTGGCCTGGGATTGCGAATTCATCCCGACTCCTTTGTTGTTTTGAGATGCTTTCAGTAATCACAGAGTTTATCACAGGTAACGATTATCCATATATGGGCAGCCATTTATGGCGCACCCACAGCCCTTTTGGTAATATCGGAAGCCCTTTTTACAACAGAAGATGTAATGCTCACTATGACTCAAGTCGCGAAGAAAATTCTGGTAACGTGCGCCCTGCCGTACGCCAACGGCTCCATCCACCTCGGCCACATGCTGGAGCACATCCAGGCTGATGTCTGGGTCCGTTACCAGCGAATGCGCGGCCACGAGGTCAACTTCATCTGCGCCGACGACGCCCACGGCACGCCGATCATGCTCAAAGCACAGCAGCTCGGTATCACTCCGGAGCAGATGATTGGCGAAATGAGTCAGGAGCATCAGACCGATTTCGCCGGCTTCGACATCAGCTATGATAACTATCACTCGACGCACAGCGACGAGAACCGTGAGCTGTCGGAGCTTATCTACACCCGCCTGAAAGAGAACGGTTTTATTAAAAACCGCACCATCTCTCAGCTCTACGATCCGGAAAAAGGCATGTTCCTGCCGGATCGTTTTGTGAAAGGCACCTGTCCGAAGTGCAAATCTCCGGACCAGTATGGCGATAACTGCGAAGTGTGCGGCGCGACCTACAGCCCTACCGAGCTTATCGACCCGAAATCGGTGGTCTCCGGCGCCACGCCGGTGATGCGTGACTCCGAGCACTTTTTCTTCGACCTGCCGTCGTTCAGCGAAATGCTGCAGGCGTGGACCCGCAGCGGCGCCCTGCAGGAGCAGGTCGCGAACAAAATGCAGGAGTGGTTCGAATCCGGCCTGCAGCAGTGGGACATCTCCCGCGATGCGCCGTACTTCGGCTTCGAAATTCCCAACGCGCCGGGCAAATATTTCTACGTCTGGCTGGACGCGCCGATCGGCTACATGGGCTCCTTCAAGAACCTGTGCGACAAGCGCGGCGACACCACCAGCTTCGACGAATACTGGAAGAAAGATTCCACGGCCGAGCTGTATCACTTTATCGGCAAGGACATTGTCTACTTCCACAGCCTGTTCTGGCCGGCGATGCTGGAAGGCAGCAACTTCCGTAAGCCGACTAACCTGTTCGTGCACGGCTACGTGACGGTTAACGGCGCCAAGATGTCCAAGTCGCGCGGCACCTTTATCAAGGCCAGCACCTGGTTAAATCATTTCGATGCCGACAGCCTGCGCTACTATTACACCGCCAAGCTCTCTTCACGCATCGATGACATCGACCTGAACCTGGAAGATTTCGTGCAGCGCGTGAACGCCGACATCGTCAACAAGGTGGTTAACCTCGCCTCGCGCAACGCCGGCTTTATCAGCAAGCGTTTCGACGGCGTGCTGGCCGCTGAGCTGGCCGACCCGGCGCTGTACAAAACCTTCACCGACGCGGCGGAAAGCATCGGCGAAGCATGGGACAGCCGCGAGTTCGGTAAGGCCATCCGCGAAATCATGGCCCTCGCCGACGTGGCTAACCGCTACGTCGACGAGCAGGCGCCGTGGGTGGTGGCGAAACAGGAAGGCCGCGACGCCGACCTGCAGGCCATCTGCACCATGGGCCTGAATATGTTCCGCGTGCTGATGACCTGGCTGAAGCCGGTCCTGCCGCAGCTGGCCGCGCGTGCGGAAGCGTTCCTCAACAGCGAACTGAGCTGGGACGCCATTCAGCAGCCGCTGCTGGCGCATAAGGTCAATCCGTTCAAGGCGCTGTACAACCGTATCGAGATGAAGCAAGTGGAAGCCCTGGTAGAAGCTTCTAAAGAAGAGGTGAAAGCCACCGCGGCGCCGGTCACCGGTCCGCTGGCGGACGATCCGATTCAGGAGACCATCACCTTTGACGATTTCGCCAAAGTCGATCTGCGCGTGGCGCTGATTGAAAACGCGGAATTCGTCGAGGGCTCCGACAAGCTGCTGCGCCTGACGCTGGATCTCGGCGGCGAAAAACGCAATGTCTTCTCCGGCATCCGCTCCGCTTACCCGGATCCGCAGCCGCTGATTGGCCGCCTGACGGTGATGGTCGCCAACCTGGCGCCGCGCAAAATGCGCTTCGGCATCTCCGAGGGCATGGTGATGGCCGCCGGCCCTGGCGGGAAGGATATCTTCCTGTTAAGCCCTGACGACGGCGCCAAGCCGGGTCAGCAGGTGAAATAACAAAAAAGCCGGAGAGTATCTCCGGCTTTTTTTTGCCCGGCGGCGCTATGCTAGCACGCGCCCGGGGGGGGCAGTCGTTGTAGGCCGGGTCAGGCGAAGCCGCCACCCGGCAAAAAATCATGCCTTCGGGTTATGCACCCGCTGGGTCAGTCCGCGCAGGAAATTGCGCAGAAACTGGTCGCCGCACTCGCGGTAGTTTTTGTGGTCAGGCGAGCGCATCATGGCGGTGATCTCCGGCACCGACACCCGGTATTTCTGCTCGCTCATAATCGCCTGGATATCGTCCGTTTTCAGCGAGAAGGCGATCCGCAGCTTTTTCAGCACCGTGTTGTTATTCACCCGACGCTCCAGCGCCAGCTCCGGGGCCGAATCATCTTTGCCGCGCTTGTCATAGATAAGGCCGTTCAGGAAACCCGACAGGATAATGTCCGGGCAGCGAACAAAGCCCTCTTCATCCTCTTTCGTCGTCCAGGTGTCGAAGCTGGCGGCGGTGGATTCCATAGCGGAGAGCGCGAGAATGCGCACCATATCGTTATTATTGACTTTCAGGGTGTAGCGCAGGCTACGAAGAATATCATTACTGAGCATGAGGGCCTTTTACTGTCGATGATGCAATGGGGCGCAGTGTACCAGCTTTACAGGCCAATCGCCTCTTTCAGGCTTTTTAAATAGCGTCGGCTCACCGGCACCGTTTGCCCGGCGCGCATCAGCAGCTCCGCCTGACCATTCTCCTCCAGGCGAATCTCCTTCAGGTGCGCCATATTCACCAGATACTGGCGATGGCAGCGCAGCAACGGCGTGCGGCTCTCAAGGGTGCGCAGGGTCAGTTCGGTAAAGCCCTCTTTTCCCTCGCGGTCGGTCACGTAGATGCCGCTCATCCGGCTGCTGACGAAGGCCACATCCTCCATCTGCAGCAGCCAGATACGACTGTGGCCGGTACAGGGAATGTATTTCAGCGTCTGCTGAGCATCATCCAGCAGCGACACATCCTGCAGATTACGCTCCTGGCGCAGGCGGGCGAGGGTTTTCTCCAGCCGGGCAGCTTCAATCGGCTTCAGCAGATAGTCAAAGGCATGCTCCTCAAAGGCTTTCACCGCGTATTCATCAAAGGCGGTGAGAAACACGATATAGGGGCGGTGCTCCGGGTCGAGCATCCCGACCATCTCCAGACCGCTGATGCGCGGCATCTGGATGTCGAGAAACAGCACGTCGGGACGCAGCTTATGCACCGCGCCAATGGCCTCCACCGCGTTGCCGCACTCGCCGACGATCTCGATATCGCGCTGTGTCTCCAGCAAAATGCGCAGGTTTTCCCGCGCCAGCGGCTCATCATCGACGATCAATACTCTCAGCATGCATTCTCCTCCAGGGGCAGACGTAGGGTGACACGGGTAAAGCGCTCCGGCTCGCAGGTGACGCTGATGCCGCAGTCGGCGCCAAAACGCGCCCGCAGCCGCCTGTCCACCAGATTCATCCCCAGCCCGCTGGCCTGGGGGTTGGCCCGGTACAGCCCGGCGTTATCTTCGATATCCAGCTGCAGCCAGCGATCGTCCTGGCTGGCGCGGATGGTAATTTCGCCGACGCCAAGATGTTGCGATGTACCATGCTTAATGGCGTTCTCCACGATCGGCTGCAGGGTAAAAGCCGGCAGCTGGTGATGCGCCAGCCCTTCCGGCACCGCCATCTGGATCTGCAGGTTAGCCTGAAAGCGAGCCTTCTCAATCTGCAGATAGGCGTTAACATGCTCGATCTCATCGGCAAGAGTGACAATTTCCGTCGGCCGTTTCAGGTTCTTGCGAAAGAAGGTCGACAGATACTGCACCAGTTGGCCGGCCTGATCGCTGTCGCGGCGGATCACCGCCTTCAGCGTGTTAAGCGCGTTAAACAGGAAGTGCGGGTTGACCTGGGCGTGCAGGAGCTTGATTTCGGATTGCGTCAGCAGCGCCTTCTGCCGCTCGTACTGTCCGGCGAGGATCTGCGCCGACAACAGCTGGGCAATCCCCTCCCCGAGGGTGCGGTTGATCGAACTGAACAGGCGATTTTTCGCCTCATACAGTTTAATGGTGCCTATCACCCGTTGGTTCTCGCCGCGCAGGGGGATCACCAGCGTCGACCCCAGCTTACAGTGCGGATGAATCGAGCAGCGGTAAGGCACCTCGTTGCCGTCGGCGTAGACCACCTCCCCGGTCTCAATCGCCCGTTGCGTATACGAGGAGGAAATAGGCTTGCCCGGCAGATGGTGGTCGTCGCCGATGCCGGTAAACGCCAGCAGCTTGTCGCGATCGGTGATCGCCACCGCGCCGATGTCCAGCTCCTGGATCAGCACCTGGGCCACCTTCATGCTATTCTCTTCGTTGAATCCCTGACGCAGGATCCCCTCGGTGGACGCCGCCACCTTCAGCGCCGTGGCGGAAAAGGCGGAGGTGTACTTCTCGAACATCGCCCGTTTATCCAGCAGAATGCGCATAAACAGCGCCGCTCCGACGGTATTGGTGACCATCATCGGCGCGGCAATGCTCTGCACCAGATGCAGGGCGTCCTGGAACGGGCGGGCAATCAGCAGAATGATCATCATCTGCACCAGCTCGGCCACGAAGGTGATCGCCCCGGCGGTCAGCGGGCTAAAGACTTTGTCCGGCCGGCCGCGTTTGACCAGCACGCTGTGCACCAGACCGCCCAGCAGCCCCTCAACGATGGTGGAAACCATGCAGCTTAAGGCGGTCATTCCCCCCAGCGAGTAGCGGTGCAGGCCGCCGGTGAGCCCTACCAGCCCGCCGACCACCGGCCCGCCGAGCAGGCCGCCCATCACGGCGCCGATGGCGCGGGTGTTGGCGATGGAGTCTTCGATATGCAGACCGAAATAGGTCCCCATAATGCAGAAAATGGAGAAGGTGACGTAGCACAGCAGCTTGTGCGGCAGGCGAACGGTGACTTGCATCAGGGGGATAAACAGTCGGGTTTTGCTCATCAACCACGCGATGACCAAAAATACGCACATCTGCTGAAGCAGCAGCAACACCAGATCAAACTCGTACATACCCGCAAACCACACATGCCTGAAAGCGCGTACCATACCCTGCCTGGCGAAAACTTTCTTTGAAGCCCTGCATAAAAATGAAAAACGACGGCCAGGATCACACTTTTTTGCGGCGCGTTGCGCAGCAAACGCGGCAAAAACCCCGGCGCGGCGCGCTAAACCGCAATTAATGTTTCATTAACACCTGCGCTTCACCGTATAATCCCCTTGTTAACATCAGGAGCCTATTATGAAGCCAGCGAAAATCGCGGTCGTCACTCTCTTCTTACTTATGGCCATCGGCGGGATCAGCGGCGTAATGCTGGCCGGCTATTCCTTTATTGTGCGTGGCGGTGTCGGCTGATCCAGCGGGTCAGACGCTCAAACGCGCGGTCGACGATAATCGCCGCCAGGGCCACCAGCAGCGCCCCCTGAACAATATAGGCGGTATTAAAGCCGCTCAGGCCGATGATGATCGGCGTCCCGAGCGTACTGGCCCCCACCGTCGAGGCAATGGTCGCGGTACCAATATTGACGATGACCGAGGTGCGGATCCCCGCCAGGATCACCGGGGCCGCCAGCGGAAGCTCCACCTTATACAGACGCTGCCAGCCGGTCATTCCCATCCCTTCAGCCACACCTGACACCCCAGGCGGTATCGAACCCAGCCCGGCCAGCGTCCCCTGCAGCACCGGCAGTATGCCATACAGCGCGAGGGCGATGAGCGCGGGCAGCCAGCCAAAGCCCAGCACCGGCACCGCCATCGCCAGCACCGCCACCGGCGGAAAGGTCTGCCCGATAGCGGCGATGGTCTCCACCAGCGGACGAAACGCGCTGCCGGCGGGCCGGGTGACCGCCACCCCAGCCCCCAGCCCGATTGCCGTTGCCGCGAGGCTGGACGCCACCACCAGCCAGCCGTGATCGAGAGTGAGCGCCCAGAAGCTCTCCTGCTGGTAGACCGGCCGCGGCAGCTCCGGGAACAGCCGACTGAACAGCGGCGCGCTGTAGGGCAGCCCTGCCAGCAGGCCGATAAACAGCGCGATAAGCCACCACAGCGGCTCACGAAGCGCCTTCATGGCTCATCTCCTGGCGCAGCAGATCGGCAAAATGCAGCGTACCGCAGGGCCTGCCTTCGGCATCGACCACCGGCAGCGTCTCGCAGCGCCGGGCGACAAACTGCGACAGCGCTTCCCGCAGGGTCATGGTGATGGTCAGCCCCTCGCCCGCCAGCCGTTCGTCGGGACGCAAATAGTCCCCCACCTCGCGCAGCGACAGCAGGCGCACGCCCAGCTCGCTGCGGCCAAAAAAGGTCTGTACAAAGCTATTTTTCGGTCGCAGGAGCATCTCCAGCGGCGCCCCCTGCTGGACCACCTCGCCCCCGTCCATCAGCACCAGGTGGTCCGCCAGACGCAGCGCTTCGTCAATATCATGGGTCACCAGCACAATCGTCCGTCCCAGCAGACGGTGAATGCGCAGCATCTCCTGCTGCAGCGCCTCGCGGGTCACCGGGTCGAGGGCGCCGAAGGGCTCATCCATCAACAGCACCTCCGGATCTGCCGCCAGCGCCCGCGCCACCCCCACCCGCTGCTGCTGGCCGCCGGAGAGCTGATGCGGGTAACGGTCGCGCAGCGTCGCCTCCAGCCCCAGCAGCGCCATCAGCTCGTCGATCCGGTCGGCGATCCTTGCCCGCGGCCATCTTTGCAGCTGCGGCACGGTGGCGATATTCTGCGCCACCGTCCAGTGGGGAAACAGGCCGATGGACTGGATGGCATAGCCCATCCGCCGCCGCAGGGTCAGGACCGGCTGCAGGCGGATGTCCTCGCCGGCAAAGCGAATAGTGCCCCGGTCCGGCTCCAGCAGACGGTTGATCATCTTCAGCGTCGTCGACTTGCCCGAGCCGGAAGTCCCCACCAGCACCGAGAAAGCGCCTTCGCGCAGCTCCAGGGTCAGGTCCTTCACCGCCGGGTGGCCGGCAAACACTTTGCTGACCCCTTGAAATTCAATCATTGGCCTCTCCTTTTAGCCAGGCGCCCCACAGGGCGAACAGGGCATCCACCACCACCGCCAGGGCAATGGTCGGCACCACGCCCAGCAGCACCAGATCCAGCGCACTGCTCAGCAGCCCCTGAAAAACCAGCGCGCCAAAGCCGCCGGCGCCGATCAGCGCGGCCACTACCGCCATGCCGACGGTTTGCACGCTGACCACCCGCAGGCTGCGCAGCAGTACCGGCATCGCCAGCGGAAGCTGCACCTGACGAAAGCGCTGCCCGGCGCTCATGCCCATTGCCGTCGCGCTTTCCAGGGCATCCTGCGGTACCTGCTGCAGGCCGGTCACCACCCCGCGCACCAGCGGCAGTAGCGCATAGAGAGTGAGAGCGATCAGGGCTGGCGCCACGCCGGTCCCGGAGACGCCCAGCTCGCCCAGCGTCGGGAAATAACGCGCCAGACCGGCAAGCGGCGCAATCAGCAGGCCAAAAAGCGCTACCGACGGAATAGTCTGGATCACATTGAGCGCAGTGAAAGCCGGCGCCTGCCAGCGCGGACGCCGCCACAGCCATACCCCCAGCGGCAGGCCAATCAGCAGGCCCGGCAGCAGGGTGCCGAACAGCAGAAGCAGATGCTGGCGCAGGGCGTCATCAAATACCTCCTGACGGTTGGCATACTCCTTCAGCAAGGAGAGCTGATCGAGCGCCCCGATAGCGAGCAGGATGATGGGCAACAGCCAGACTTGCGCATTGAGCAGCCAGCGCCAGAGCGGCCGGACGGTAAGATGACGGATGGCCTCGCTGGCCAGCAGCAGACAAAGCGCCAGCGACAGCCACAGGCCGCTGCCGGGCGAGGTGCGCGCCAGCGGCGAGCCGTGCCGGGAGAGCTCAAGCGCCGCCTGGCCGCTGCCCCAGATAAGCAGCGGGAAGAGCAGTTCGGCCAGCAGCAGGTGGAGAAACGGCACGATCCTGCCCGGCAGCCAGCAGAGCAGCATCCCGGCAAGGGCCGCCGCCAGCTGAACGCCGGCGAGCCAGGGCAGCGCCTGCCACAGCCCGCGCCCTTCCCCGGAGAGTAAGCGATTCGGCGCATAAGTGACAAACGGCAGCGCCAGCGTAACCAGCAGCAGACCTGTCAGCAGCAGACCGACGCGGTGAGTACAGCGAATGGTCACCGGTGGCTTACTTCAGCAGGCCTTTCTGCTGCAGATAATCTGCCGCCACGCGCTTCGCATCCTGGCCCTCCACCGCAATGCGGGCGTTCAGCTGCTGCAGCGTTTTTTCATCGAGGCTGGCGAAGACCGGCTGCAGCCAGTCGGCGATCTGCGGGTAGGCCTTCAGCACCGCCTCGCGCACCACCGGCGTCGGGGCATATATCGGCTGCACGCCCTGCGGGTCGCTCAGCGTCTGTAACCCCAGGGCCGCCACCGGGCCATCGGTGCCGTAGGCCATCGCCGCGTTAACGCCGGAGGTCTGTTGCGCCGCCGCTTTGATGGTCACCGCCGTATCGCCCCCGGCCAGCGACAGCAGCTGGTTCTGGTTGAGGTTGAAGCCATACGCTTTTTCAAACGCCGGCAGCGCGTCCGGGCGCTCAATAAATTCCGCCGAAGCCGCCAGCTTAAATTCGCCGCCCTGCTTCAGGTAGCGACTGAGGTCGGCCAGCGAGGTCAGCTTATTTTTCTCCGCCAGGTCCTGGCGCACGGCGATAGTCCAGGTGTTGTTTGCCGGCGCCGGGGTGAGCCATACCAGCTGATGTTTCTCCTGATCGAGGCGCTTCACCTTCTCATAGCCCTGTTGGGCATTCTTCCACGCCGGGTCGTTTTCATCTTTGAAGAAGAAGGCGCCATTGCCGGTATATTCCGGGTAGATATCCAGCTCGCCGGCGACAATCGCCCCGCGCACCACCGGCGTGGTGCCGAGCTGGATTTTATTAATCGTTTTTACGCCGTGGCTTTCCAGCACCTGCTGGATCATATTGCCCAGCAGCGCGCCTTCGGTATCAATTTTCGAGCCGACCTTCACCGGCTCCGCCGCCTGCAGCGGTAAACTTATCAGGGCGGCCAGCGCCAGCGCGCCGGACCATGTCGTTGCCATCTTCATCCCGCATCCCTCAGTTCTTTTGCGCTTCGCTTACAGAAGCTTAAGAGAAAAGCGTAGCCCATTTGCCAGCGATGCGAAAAAGAAAAGGCCGATTAATCGGCCTTTAAAGCGTGACGTTGGACTTAAGAGCGATGCCTTACAGCAGCTCAAACTCGCTCTGCTTCACGCGGGCGGAGTCCACGCCGATAAAGACATTGAATTTGCCCGGCTCAGCAACGTATTTCATCTGCTGATTCCAGAACTTCAGCGCGTCGACGTCGATTGGGAAGCTAACGGTTTGCGTTTCGCCCGGTTTGAGGGTGACCTTTTTAAAGCCGCGCAGCATTTTCACCGGCCGGCTCATGGAGGCGGTGACGTCCTGCAGGTAGAGCTGGATCACCGTCGCCCCTTCGCGACTGCCGGTGTTGGTCACCTGCACGCTGGCGGTCACGCTGCCATCGCGCGGCATGGTGGCCGACGACATGTTGACATCGGAGACGCTAAAGGTGGTGTAGCTCAGGCCGTAACCAAACGGATACAGCGGGCCATTGGCTTCATCGAAGTAACGCGAGGTGTACTTGTTCGGCTTCTCCGGATTATACGGCCGGCCGGTATTCAGGTGGCTGTAGTAGGTTGGGATCTGCCCCACCGAGCGCGGGAAAGACATCGGCAGCTTGCCCGACGGGTTGTAGTCGCCAAACAGCACGTCGGCGATGGCGTGGCCGCCTTCGGTGCCAGCAAACCAGGTCTCCAGCAGCGCATCGGCTTGCTGATCCTCTTTCACCAGCGCCAGCGGACGCCCGTTCATCAGCACCAGCACCAGCGGTTTGCCGGTGGCTTTAAGAGCGGCAATCAGATTGCGCTGGCTCTGCGGCAGGGTGATATCGGTCCGGCTGGAGGCCTCATGCGCCATGCCCTGCGCCTCGCCCACCACGGCGACCACCACATCGGATTGCTTCGCCGCCGCGACCGCTTCGTCGATCATTTCCTGCGGCGAGCGTGGGTCAACCTGCACCGCGTTCTCATACAAATTGAGGAAATCGACAATGCCTTTGTCATCGGTAACGTTCGCCCCTTTGGCGTAAATCACTTTGCCGTTATCGCCCAGCGCTTCTTTGATGCCGGTCAGGACGGTCACCGACTGGTCGGCCACCCCGGCCGCGGACCAGCTGCCCATCATGTCGCGCTTGCTGTCCGCCAGCGCGCCCACCACCGCGATAGTGCCGGATTTTTTCAGCGGCAGCGTATCAAGACGGTTCTTCAGCAGCACCAGGCTCTCGCGAGCCACTTCGCGCGCCTCTTTACGATGCAGACGACTTTCCGCATTGGTGTCCTGCGGGTCAGAATCTTTCGGTCCCAGGTGGCTGTAGGGATCGTTGAACAGTCCCATATCATATTTCACGTTGAGCACGTGTCGGGTGGCATCATCCAGCTCGGCCATGGTCACCTTGCCGGACTTCACCAGCCCCGGCAGGTACTTGCTGTAATACTCGTCGCTCATGCTCATGTTGATGCCGGACTTCAGCGCTACGCGCACCGCGTCTTCCGGGTCGGAGGCCACGCCGTGCTTAATCAACTCTTTGATGGCGCCGTGGTCGGAAACGGTGATGCCTTTAAAGCCCCACTGGTCGCGCAGGACGTCTTTCAGCAGCCAGGAATCAGAGGTCGCCGGGGTGCCGTTCAGCGAGTTCAGGGCTACCATCACCGCGCCGCTGCCGGCATCAAGCCCGGCTTTATACGGCGGCATATAGTCGTTGAACAGGCGCTGCGGGCTCATGTCGACCGTGTTGTACTCTTTCCCGCCCTCCACCGCGCCGTAGGCGGCGAAATGCTTGACGCTGGTCATCACCGAATAGCGGTCCGCCGGGCTCTTGCCCTGCATCGACTCCACCATCGCCTGGCCCATCATCGTGGTCAGATAGGTGTCTTCCCCGAACCCTTCGGAAGCGCGTCCCCAGCGCGGGTCGCGGGAGACGTCGACCATCGGCGCCCAGGTCATGTTCAAGCCGTCATCGGCGGCTTCATAAGCTGACACGCGGCCCACAGTCTTCACCGCATCAAGGTTAAACGACGAGGCCAGGCCGAGGCTTATCGGAAACACGGTGCGCTGACCGTGCAGCACATCGTAGGCAAAGAACAGCGGGATCTTCAGGCGGCTAAGCTGCATCACCTGATCCTGCATTACACGGATATCCGGGCGGGTAACGGTGTTAAAAATCGCCCCCACCTGACCGTTCTTGATCATTTCACGGATCGCCTCTTTCGGGTTATCCGGGCCAACGCTTATCAGACGCAGCTGGCCGATTTTCTCGTCCACCGTCATTTTTTTCAGCAGGTCGGTGACAAAGGCATCCCGCGCCTGCGGGGTCAGGGGGTGGTTACCAAACAGTTCATCCGCCAGCGCGGGTTGCAGCGCCAGACTCACGGCGACGCCTACAGTGCAGAGCCATTTCATTGTTATCTCGCTTTATCTCAGACGGGGACTCGGTAAAACATAATAAAAACCGCAGTTTGCCATATATATAAACAACGCGCCCGCAGAATGCTAAGGTTCTTCTCTGATTTTTGCGAAACATTCATGCATCAAATTGTCATACAAAGCGCTATGCTTATCCTCGATATTTCGCGCACCACCACAAGGAGTGGAACATGTCATCTGCACCCACTGACACCCATAAAACGTTTCTGGCTGACCTGGCGCGCCTGGTTGGCCCTTCGCATCTGCTGACCGACCCGGCAAAAACCCAGCGCTACCGCAAAGGCTTCCGCTCCGGTCAGGGCGAGGCCCTGGCGGTTGTCTTTCCCGGCACCCTGCTGGAGCTCTGGCGCGTGCTCAACGCCTGCGTAGACGCCGATAAAATTATTCTGATGCAGGCGGCCAACACCGGCCTGACCGAAGGTTCGACCCCCAACGGCAATGATTACGATCGCGAGATCGTGATTATCAGCACCCTGCGCCTGGACAAACTGCATCTGCTGGACAAAGGCGAGCAGGTGCTGGCCTGGCCCGGCACCACCCTCTATTCGCTGGAAAAAGCGCTCAAACCGCTGGGACGCGAACCGCACTCGGTGATCGGTTCGTCATGCATCGGCGCATCGGTCATCGGCGGGATCTGCAACAACTCCGGCGGCTCGCTGGTGCAGCGCGGGCCGGCCTACACTGAGATGTCGCTGTTCGCGCAGATTGACGCCGACGGCAAGCTGAAGCTGGTCAATCATCTGGGCATCGATCTCGGCAGCACGCCGGAGCAGATCCTCAGCCGCCTCGATGACGAACGGATTAGCGATAGCGATGTGCTGCACGACGGCCGCCACGCCCACGATCACGACTATGTCACCCGCGTGCGCGATGTCGATGCCGACACCCCGGCGCGCTATAACGCCGACCCGGACCGCCTGTTCGAATCCTCCGGCTGCGCCGGCAAGCTGGCGGTTTTCGCCGTGCGTCTCGATACTTTCCCGGCGGAAAAGCGCCAGCAGGTGTTTTACATTGGCACCAACCAGCCACAGGTATTGACCGAGATCCGCCGTCATATCCTCGCTGAGTTCCAGCATCTGCCGGTGGCGGGGGAATATATGCACCGCGATATTTACGATATCGCCGAGAAGTATGGCAAAGACACCTTCCTGATGATCGACAAGCTCGGCACCGACAAAATGCCGTTCTTCTTCACCATGAAGGGGCGCACCGACGCGATGCTGGAGAAAGTCTCGCTGTTTAAGCCGCACTTTACCGACCGCTTTATGCAGAAACTCGGCCACGTCTTTCCGGCACATTTACCGGAGCGGATGAAAACCTGGCGTGATAAATATGAACATCATCTGCTGCTGAAGATGGCTGGCGACGGCATCGAAGAAGCGCAGCGTTGGCTGACGGAGTACTTCCAGCAGGCCGAGGGGGATTTCTTCGCCTGTACGCCGGAGGAAGGCAGCAAGGCGTTCCTCCATCGCTTTGCCGCCGCCGGCGCGGCGATCCGCTATCAGGCGGTGCATGCCGACGAAGTCGAAGATATTCTGGCGCTGGATATCGCCCTGCGCCGTAACGATACCGAGTGGTTCGAACATCTGCCGCCCGAAATCGACAGCCAGCTGGTGCATAAGCTCTACTATGGCCACTTTATGTGCCATGTGTTCCATCAGGATTACATCGTCAGGAAAGGGGTCGACGCCCACGCGCTGAAGGAAAAAATGCTGGAGTTACTGAAAGCGCGCGGCGCCCAGTACCCGGCGGAGCATAACGTGGGTCATCTGTATGAGGCCCCGGAGAGCCTGCAGCAGTTCTATCGCCAGAACGATCCCACCAACAGCATGAACCCGGGGATTGGTAAAACCAGCAAGCAGAAATACTGGGGTGAAGCGGCCCCGACGCCAGCCTCTCCGGCGGATCCGCAATAATCGACGGCAGGACTATTCAGCCTGGCGCTTCTGTATTACGCTGCACGCCGGAGAATGTTTCTCCGGCAGATTCAGGAGCGCCGCCATGCCCGCAGAGGCCCCGTTACTCGACAGTGATTTAGAAATTCGCGAAGCGCTGCCCGACGATGCGCACGCTATCGCCGCGCTGTATGTCTGGCACGTGCTTAATGGCCGCGCCTCCTTCGAAGAGATCCCCCCCACCGTTGACGAAATGCGTAAACGGATCCAGACCGTGCGCGACAACGGCCTGCCGTGGCTGGTAGCGCTGTGGCGCGGGGCTATCGTCGGCTACTGCTATGCCACTTTCTATCGCCCGCGTCCGGCCTATCGCTACACCCTCGAGGAATCGATATACGTGGAATCCGGAATGGGCGGACGCGGCATCGGCAGCGCGCTGCTGTCCAGGCTAATCGCTGAGTGCGAGAAAGGCCCGTGGCGGCAGATGCTGGCGATCATCGGCGATGGCCATAACAATGCCGGCTCGCTGGCGATCCATAAAAAGTTCGGCTTTACCGTGGCGGGTCAGCTGCGCAGCGTCGGCTACAAGATGGGCGACTGGCGGGATACGCTGATTATGCAGCGCGCGCTGGGTGACGGCGACTGGACGCTGCCGGAGTGATATCCGGCGCCAAATCCCCGGCTCGCGGCGTAAACGCCTTAGCCGGGCTACCGTTCAGCGCGGTTCCGGAGAGGCGTCAGCCGCCATCCTGCACAAACACCGGCACTCGGCATGATTGCCCGGCGGCGCTGCGCTTGCCGGGCCTACGAAGGGGATGAACCCGCCGCCAAATCACGTAGGCCGGATAAGGCGCGAGCCGCCATCCGGCACATACGCGGCACGGTGTCGGCTATATTGTCCGGCGGCGCTGCGCTTGCCGGGCCTGCGAAGGGGGCAAACCCGGTGCCAAATCACGTAGCCCGGATAAGGCGCAATGCGCCGCCATCCGGGAGACATGCAGATTAATCGTTCTGCGCGGTCTGCGTGCCGCCTTTCAGCATCGCCTCCGCCATCTGCGCTTCGCGCTGCTTTTTATAGCTCAGCGCCGAGGCGGGTACCGGCATCACCTTCCCGGTTTCAATCCAGGTCCGCAAGCGGCTGGCGTCAGCGAAGTGGGTATATTTGCCGAAGGCATCCATCACCACCAGCGCCACCGGACGTTGGTTAATCACCGTGCGCATAATCAGGCAGTGGCCGGCAGCGTTGGTGAAGCCGGTTTTGGTCAGCTGAATGTTCCAGTTATCGCGATACACCAGATGGTTGGTGTTGCGGAACGGCAGGCTGTAGGCCGGATGGGCGAAGGTGGCGGTCTCTTCTTTGGTGGTGCTCAGCTGGCCGATCAGCGGATACTGCTCGCTGGCGATCAGCAGTTTGGTCAGATCGCGGGCGGTGGAGACGTTATGCACCGACAGGCCGGTGGGCTCCACGTAGCGGGTATGGGTCATGCCCAGCGCCTGGGCTTTGGCGTTCATCGCGCGAATAAAAGCGTCGTAGCCGCCCGGATAGTGATGCGCCAGGCTGGCGGCCGCGCGGTTCTCGGAAGACATCAGCGCCAGCAGCAGCATATCGCGGCGACTAATCTGGCTGTTGAGGCGCACGCGGGAGTAGATCCCCTTCATTTCCGGCGTATGGCTGATATCCACCGTCAGCATCTCATCCAGCGGCAGATGGGCATCGAGCACCACCATGGCGGTCATCACTTTGGTGATCGACGCCATCGGGCGCACCAGATCCGGCTGGCTGGCATAAATGATTTTTTTCGTGGCCAGATCGACGATCATGGCGCTGCCGGAGGCAATTTCCGGCTGCGAGGCGGTCACCGCCGTCGGGGTTTTTGCTAACGCCTGGGGCGCAAAAGGCACAGCCAGCAGCAAGGTCAGGCTGAGCAAAGAGACTCGAAATTTCGGCATCATGGGCATTCTGAAAAGTATTTTTGCACGTTATGGAACGTACGCCGCGAGGTTAAGTGGGCAACTTCGCTGGCAAACGCCATCATACCGCGCCGTAAGGCCCTCTGCCTAATAAGAATCGTGAAGAAATGCTGCATTGCCGACATAAAATACATATTTGCCGGCAATGCATATTTACCCGTGACGTCCGATCAGAAGAGTCGGTAGCCATACCCCCAGAGCACCACGGTGATGGCCAGCAGCACTTCCAGCACCAGTACCCCAATAGCTAGCGTCGAGCTGGCAAAGCTTAACCCCTCTTCCCGATTAATGCTCAGGAAGGTCGGAATGCCGAGATACAGCAGATACCCGGTATAGAACAGCGCAATAGTACCGACCAGCGCGCACAGCCAGACCAGCGGATAGAGCGCCACAATCCCGCTCAGAAACAGCGGGGTGGCGACGTAGCCGGCAAACACCATACAGCGTTTCAGGGAAGGCTGCTGCGGATATTGCCTCGCCATCCACCAGATGACCCGCCCCATGATCGCCACCCCGGCGAGCATCACGGCGTAAAACAGCACCGCCAGCGCCAGTCCGGTCAGCATCGACAGTTTAATCACGGTGCCATCGCCGAAGTTCCAGCCCAGCTGCGTGGTGCCGATAAAGGCGCAGATTACCGGAACCGCCGCCATCAGCAGCACATGATGCGTATAGTGATGAGAAATGGTTTCATTCTCGCTCTTAATCACGCTCATTTCCCGGTTGGGATGAGCGAAGAGCCCCCAGACATGGTTCATAGCGTCCCCCTTGTCACGGCTTCGTACTGCACTGATCCAAGTATAATTCACCCTGTAGATTATTTTATGTACAGCACAGAAAATTCTGCGTCGCCGCGTTTTGGTCAGCAGGGTGTATGATTAAGAGGTGATGAGGTAAGGAGAAAAGCTTTTTATGGATATCAATCACCTGATTTCCCAGTATGGCTACGCGGCGCTGATCGTCGGCAGCATGGCGGAAGGTGAGACCATTACCCTGCTGGGCGGCGTCGCGGCGCATCAGGGTCTACTGAAATTTCCCCTGGTGGTGATCGCCGTCGCCCTCGGCGGGATGATTGGCGATCAGCTGCTCTATCTGGTCGGTCGCCGCTTCGGGGGACGCATCCTGCGCCGTTTCGCCAGTCAGAAAGCGCGGATCCGTAAAGCGCAGCGTATGATCCAGCACCGGCCGTGGCTGTTTGTCATCGGCACCCGCTTTATGTATGGCTTCCGGGTAATCGGCCCCCTGCTGATCGGCGCCAGCCGCCTGCCGCCGCGCATTTTCCTGCCGCTGAATATTGTCGGAGCGCTGGTGTGGGCCCTGCTGTTTACCACCATTGGCTATCTCGGCGGCGAGGTGGTTGGCCCGTGGCTGCACCATCTGGATGCCCATCTGAAGCACTGGATCTGGCTGATCCTCGCGGTGGTGGTGGTGGTGGCCGCCCACTGGTGGCTCAGGCGGCGCGAGAGTAAGAAGAAAGACTAAGCGGCGCGCCCGCGGGCGCACCGTGGTTGGCGGTTACTTCACCGTCTGGTGGTAGCCGCCGCCGAGGGCCGAGGTCAGTTGAATGCTAGCGTCAATCCACTGGCCGTGCAGGCGCAATGCGGTGATCCGCTCCTGCATGGCCGGGAGCTTCGCCATACTGACTCTGGAGCCAGGTAAGATCCCCGCCGCCATTCGGGCCTGCGCCAGATCCACTACCCGCTGAGCGTCTTTTTCAACCTGCTGCTGCTGCTGGCTTTTGGCCATTAATGTTTCGACCTGGCTGGCGGTTTTCGCCACCTGGTTAACGGCATCCACCACCGCTTTGTTGTACTGGGCGATCGACAGGCTATTCTGCGCGCTGGCGATATCCAGGTTGGCGTTAAGGCGGCCGCTGTCAAAGATCGGCAGCGTCAACCCGGCAGTAACGCCCATCTGCTGCGCCGAATGGCGGAAAAGATCGCTTAAGTGCAGGGCATCCTGCTGCAGGAACGCCATCAGATTGATGTCCGGATAAAACGCCGCTTTCGCCGCGTCCATTTCGCTCAGGGACGCCTCAATATACCAGTGGGCGACCTGCAGATCCGGGCGGCGCGCCAGCAGCTCATAGCCGAGGGTATCTGGCAGCTGCGCGCTGACCGTTGGCAGGCTGGCGGGTTTGAGGTTTAGCGACTGGCTCTGGCTGTTGGTCAGGGCCATCAGCCGCGCTTCAATCTCTTTCATCGTGCCCGTCACGTCCGCCAGCTGCTGGTCGGTTTTGCTGACGTTAATATCGTTCTCCGCCCCTTCGGCGGAGTTAGTGATCCCGCGCTGATACAGGGCCTTGTCGACCGTCACGATATTATTTTGCTCGTTTTTCACCTGCTGCAGCACCGCTTTGATCGCCGCTTCCGTCTGCCACTGCCAGTACAGACGCGCCACGCTGCCGGAGAGCAGATCACGGGTCTGGGCCTGTTCAGCAACCTGGGCTTTCAGCTCGCCGATACGCGCTTTCACCAGCGCACGGTTTTTGCCCCACAGGTCCAGATCCCAACCAGCGGTCAGGCCAAAGGTACCGTTGGTGTACCACGGGCCGGTATTGCCGTCGGTGTCGGTAGCAAACGGTCCCATCAGGCCTTCGGCCGACATGCGCTGGCGTTCAATATCGGCGGAGAAATCCATCTCCGGGCCAAGATTCGCCTGCGACATTCGCGCCTGCGCTTCGGCAAGCCTGATGCGCTGTTCGGCAATCTGCATATCCGGCGCGTTGGCCAACGCTCGCTGAATCAGATTATTAAGCTGTGGGTCATGGTAATCTTTCCACCAGTCAGTCTGCGGCCAGCCATTTTTCACGGCGGCAGGGAGATCCATGGAAACATGGGAGGCTGGAATTTGCTGCTGCGGCGGATTAGCAACCTCATGAGATGGCGCGCAGCCAGCCAGCGCGATGGCCAGGGGCAATGCCGCCAGCACGCTTTTATTTAATATCAATTTCATTGGACAGGTCAGATAACTTAATCAGGTTGGTTATCATAAGTTAATTGAATTAAACGCGTTTAGTAAAGCGTGTGACTAAATTATTAGTTTGCTAAAAATAAACAACCTTATCAATTCAAGGAGTGAATATAAGCCAGCATCTTTTAACGAGCCGCACCTCTTTTCCACCCTACCCGCTCTGGATGAAGAGAAAGAACGTCCGATGACCTTTTTACTGCGCGCGCGTAAACCGGCTAATCTCCCGCCCGGCGATGGCCGGGCGGGCATCCTTTAGGCTTTCAGGCTGGCGCCGCGGCTGGCAATCACCTCTTTATACCAGCCAAAGCTCTTCTTCTTACTGCGCGCCAGGGTGCCGGTACCGTCATCATGGCGGTCGACATAGATAAAGCCGTAGCGCTTCGACAGCTCCGCCTTTGAGGCGCTCACCAGGTCAATCGGTCCCCAGCTGGTAAAGCCCATCAGCTCAACGCCATCGTCAATGGCTTCCCGCGCCTGCACCAGGTGGTCGTTCAGGTAACTGATGCGGTAGTCATCGTTAATGCTGCCGTCGGCTTCCACCTTATCTTTGGCGCCCAGACCGTTTTCCACGATAAACAGCGGCTTCTGGTAGCGATCCCACAGCACGTTCAGCAGCGTGCGCAGGCCCAGCGGGTCTATCTGCCAGCCCCACTCCGAGCTCGCCAGGTGCGGGTTCGGCACCATGCTGAGAATATTGCCGCGAGCCTGCTGGTTCAGCGCCTCGTCGGCGGTGACGCAGCCGGTCATGTAGTAGCTGAAGGAGATAAAGTCGACGGTGGTTTTTAGCGCTTCACGATCGGCGTCGGTGATGGTGAGCGTGATGCCGTTGTCACGGAAATAGCGCTGCATATAGCCCGGGTACGCGCCGCGCGCCTGTACGTCGCCGAAGAACTGCCAGCTGCGGTTCTCCTGCAGCGTCTCAAACACATCCTCCGGTTTGCAGCTCAGGGGATACATCAGCCCGCCGAGCAGCATATTGCCGATTTTGCCCTCAGGCACCAGCTCATGACAGGCTTTGACCGCCAGCGCGCTGGCCACCAGCTGGTGGTGAATCGCCTGATACACCTCGCCTTTGCTGCTGCCGGCCGGCAGGCCGACGCCGGTCATCGGGGCATGCAGCGACATATTGATTTCGTTAAAGGTCAGCCACAGTTTGACCTTATTTTTATAGCGGCTGAACACCGTCCGGGCGTAGCGCTCAAAGAAGCCAATCACCTCTCGGCTGCCCCAGCCGCCATAGTTTTTTACCAGCGCCCATGGCATTTCATAATGCGACAGCGTCACCAGCGGGGTGATGTTGTGCTTCGCCATCTCGTCGAACAGCTTGTCGTAGAAGGCGAGGCCGGCTTCGTTCGGCTCGGCGTCGTCGCCGTTGGGGTAGATGCGGGTCCAGGCGATAGAGACTCGCAGGCAGTTAAAACCCATCTCGGCAAACAGGGCGATATCTTCCGGATAGCGATGGTAAAAATCGATCGCCACATCTTTTATGCCGCTGTCGCCGGGTACACGCTCGACCACTTCGCCGAACACGCCGTGCGGCTGTACATCGGAGGTGGATAAGCCTTTGCCATCTTCCAGATAAGCACCTTCCACCTGATTGGCCGCGGTCGCGCCGCCCCACAAAAAATCCGCCGGGAATGTTTTCATCTCTTTCTCCTGTGATTAATGGCTGACTGACAACAGCGGCTGACCGGCTTCGACGGCGCTGGACGCCACCGTGTCAATCTCCCGGTAGTCGTCGCTGTTGCTGATAATGATCGGGGTCGCCAGGTCGTAGCCGGCGTCCAGAATCGCCTGGCGATCAAACTCAATCAGCAGATCGCCGGCCTGTACCCTGTCGCCCTCTTTCACATGCGCGGTAAAGGGCACGCCGTCGAGTTTGACCGTGTCGATGCCGACGTGGATCAGCAGCTCAATGCCGCTGTCGCTTTGCAGGCCGATGGCGTGTTTAGTCTGAAACAGGGAGGCCACTTCGCCCGAGAACGGGGCAATCACTTGGCCCACCGCCGGGATAATGGCGACACCTTTACCCAGCAGGCCGCTGGCGAAGGTGCTATCCGGCACCTGCTCGAGGGCGATAACGCTGCCGCTCATCGGCGCCAGAATATCGTTTGCCGAGGCCGGGGCTACCGTCACGGCGCCTGGTGCAGCGCTGGCGCGCGGCAGGCCGGCGAAGAAGGTCAGCACGCAGGCGAGCACGAAAGCCACGCCGGTGCCGATAAGCCCGCCCCAGACGCTGGCGTCAATTCCGCCGGGCGGGATCATTTGCGCCGGGAAAAAGATGTTTGGCAGGCCAAACGAGTAGGCATAACTGTTGCTAAAGGCAGTGATCGCCCCGCCAATCGCTCCGGCGATACAGCCGAAGATAAACGGACGGCGCAGCGGCAGAGTCAGGCCATAGATAGCCGGCTCGGTGATGCCGAACAGCCCGGCGGAGAAGGCGGAACCGGCCAGCACCCGCTGGCGCGCATCGCGGGTGGCGAGGAAAATACCGAGCACGGCGCCCACCTGGGCAATCACCGCCGGGAGGATAATAGGCAGCATGGAGTCGTGACCAAGCACCGTCATGTTATTGATCATCAATGGCACCAGCCCCCAGTGCAGGCCGAAAATAACGCACACCTGCCACATGGCGCCCAGTACCGCGCCCGCCAGCCATGGCGCAAACGCGTAGATAAACTGGTAGCCGTTGGCCAGCAGATGGCTCAGCCATGTGGCGACCGGACCAATCACCAGGAAGGTGAGCGGGACCACCACCGCCAGGCAGATGGCCGGGCTGAAGAAGTTTTTCATCGATGACGGCAACAGCGCGTTGCTCTTGCGCTCCAGCCAGCAGCAGACCCATGAGGCGAGAATAATCGGGATCACTGACGAGCTGTAGTTGATAAAGGTCACCGGAATGCCGAGAAAGTGCTCCACCGCCGCGCCCGGCGCCTGGCTGGCCTCAAAGGCCTGAATCATCAGCGGGTGGGTTAACGCCCCGCCAATCACCATCGAGATAAACGGGTTGCCGCCAAACTTCTTCCCGGCGGTATAGCCAAGAAACAGCGGGAAGAAAAAGAACAGCGCGTCGCTGGCGGCAAACCAGATTTTATAAGTCCCCTGCTCCGGCGTAAGCCAGCCGCAGGTCACCGCCAGCGCCAGCAGGCCTTTCAGCAGACCGGTTGCCGCCATCACGCCGATAAACGGTGTAAAAATGCCGGAGATGATGTCGATAAGCTGGCTTAACACCGATCCTTTGGCCGCTTTTTCCTCGGCAACCGGTTCGCTGTCATCGCTTAACCCCGCCTCCTGGCGCACCGCCAGCCAGACGTCGTGAACGTGGTTGCCAATCACCACCTGAAACTGGCCGCCGCTCTCCACCACCATAATCACGCCCGGATTGGCCTTCAGCCCTTCGGCATCGGCTTTGCCGTTATCCTTCAGTTTAAAACGCAGACGTGTCGCACAGTGAACCAGACTCACAATGTTCTCTTTGCCGCCGACGCGGTTGAGAATATCCTGCGCGAGTGCTTTATATTCCATGCTCTTTTCCTTACTGCCGCTGCCCGCAGACAACCGGCGACTGAGTAGTAAAAAATAAAAAAACCCGAGAACCACGCCGGTGGGCGTCGCGCTCAGGTTTTGCCTGCATCATGCAGTAACAATCCAGTTTTGTTGGGGAGAATTAACGCCCCTCTTTTCTTACCCGTTCGATATGAATGGCAAGAAACATAATTTCTTCGGTGGTCAGCGACCGCTGATACTGCTTTTGCAGATGCGTCGCCACCGTTTCCGCACACTTCCACGCTTTGGCGTAGTTATCTTTCACCGCGCTGTGCAGCGAGACGTCGTCATCTTCCACCACCGTGCGCGTCAGCATCCGCTGGGCGAAAAACTTCAGGTGGGTGACGAAACGCTGATAGCTCAGCGACTCTTCATCGTAGTTAAGCTGCAGCTGATACTTCACCAGCTGCAGGATCTCCTGCATCACCCGGGTCACGTGCATGACCTCCGGCATTTCGCTGTTGAGCTGCGCCGTCACCAGATGCAGGGCGATAAATCCGGCTTCGTCCTCCGCCAGCTCCACGCCGAGCCTTTTGGCAATGATGGCCCTTGCCTCCTGGCCCAGCGCGAACTCCTTCGGATACAGCCGCTTAATCTCCCACAGCAGCACGTTACGCAGTGCGATGCCCTTTTTCTGCCGCTCGATAGCAAAATGACAGTGATCCGTTAATGTGATGTACAAACTTTCCTGTAACTTGCCCAGCCGTCCGCGTGCCAGGTCGATAATGCGATCGCAGGTGGTCATCACTTCTAACGGTATTTGACTGAGCAGCTCGCCTAAGCGGCCGACCAGCTCATCGCTTTGTAAGGCGAAAACTTTTTCAATTTTACTGTCGTCCAGCACGTCGCCCGGGCGTTTCTGAAAGGCCAGCCCTCGCCCCATCACCACCTGTTCGCGCCGGTGCTCGTCGAGAACCACCACCACATTGTTATTGAGTACTTTGGCGATTTGCATATAGACCCCAGAAACAAAAAAACCTGACCCCCGACGAAACGCCAGGTGATCAGGTTTTGCCTGCCGCAGCAGTTGCAATCCAACACCCGCACTGTAACAACTTCTGCTGCGCGCTCAACCTGACAAGTGAAAAAACGTGATTAAGATCGCGACTATCAGAAGGTCACGACGGTTTTCCACTCCACTACCCACGCGTCCTGGGTCTGCGCGACGCCGCCCGGACGGTGCCAGTACTGCAGGCCCGGCTGCAGCTCCAGCCAGGAGACCGGGCGGAAGCGATAATAGAGTTCACCGTTCAGCGAATGACCGGCCACCGGCAGGTAAGCCGGATCGTTATAGTCGGTGGCGCCGCTTATCTGATTCATATAGCGCTGATTACGTGCGTAGTGGCTGCTCATGTCGATCCACGTCAGGCCGAAGCCAATCCAGTCCTCCGGGCGGGCGTCAAACAGACCGCGGTAGCGCATGGAGGCGGCGACGGCGGAGTGGATATAGTTGCTGCGCTGGTCGCTGAGGCTGCCGCTCAGTGAAACGCTCATTCCCCGCAGCGGGTCGTCGGCGTGGCGGGTGATCTGCTGGTTCAGGCCGGCGTACATAAACCAGGTGCTGTCGTGCTCGGCGTAACCTTGCGGATCGGTCGCCCCGGCGCCGCCGGATTTACCGCTGTAGAGGTCGCTCTGCGGCGCGTTAGTCCAGACCACGCCAAGGTTATAGGCTCCCGGCAGGCCATTAATCAGCGGACGGGTTTCGATCTCCATCGGCAGTAAGATGCCTTTGCTACCCTTCGTCGACCAGCTCCACGCGTGGCTGCGCGCGGTAGCCTGCGGGTTTTGCTCCATCACCCCGCCTTTCAGGGTGACGGTCGGCGTCAGCTTGTACTCCAGGGTGGTGCCCCAGGTATGAATGTTCCAGTTATTCCAGGTCAGCGAGTTGGCCGATTTCCCACCGCACTGGGTCAGCAGCTGAAAATCGCAGGGTATGATCTGGTCGAAGGTTTGCACCTTGTTCATCATGCCGATGCGCCAGGTCAGGCGGCGGTCGTCAAAGCTGCGGGCAAAGGTCAACCAGCCAAGGCGGGTAATCGACCCGCCGCCCCAGCTCTCCTGCGATAGATCGTTGAAACTCACCCGCGGATCCTGCAGCCGTTTCGTGGTGAGATTATCATCGTGGTTGCGGTTGACGATGTTGCCTTCGAGACGCGCATCCGGTATGCCGGTCCAGCGCTCCAGATCCTGGGTAAAGGTCAGCGCCACCTGGTCAATATAGGCCAGGTGTTTATCATGGTCATAACCGCCGCCGGCGTTGTAGGCCATCTCGTTAAGATAGCCGAGATTATAATGAAAGCCGTTTTCTTCAAGGATCGGACGAATGCCTAGCATATCGCCCAGCAGACCTTGCTGCCCGGCTTCAAACCCCAGCGCGCTGCCGTTCCACGCCGGGATGTCCGCGGCGCTCACGGCAGGCGCCATGGCCGCCAGCATAGCGCCGATCAAAAGCTGATTTATTTTTTTGTTATGCATTGTGATATCCACCGTGACTGAATAAAAACAAAGGGGATCCCCAGGCTATTTATTTACCCGTTTTCTTTTTTTAAAAATGAATGGCAAAAAGCGTCCGTCGGTAATAAAACCGCGACAATGCCAGAGAAATCGTTATTCACATCTCATTGTTTTACATCATCATTTTATCCACCCTGAATTTTTACCAAAAAAAAACCTAAGCACTTTGCGCCACGAATGACGAAAGTGCTTAGGTTTTGCCTGAGTTCAGTAGCAATCCTGAATTGATTGACCGCACATTATCACTTTATTCAACCCATGCCTATCATCAATAGGCATGCAAGTAATAATATGTGAAGCGAATAACAGTATGGCGGTTAATAGCGGCCGATCGCCGCCGCTATTTCAGCAGACGTTTGCAGGGCGCGAATTTCATTAAACAGGGTCAGCGCCTCGGTATATTCCTTGCGTAAATAGCCTAACCACTGCTTAATTCTCGCCACATGATACAGACCGGTATCACCCTGCTTTTCCAGGCGGGTATATTTTTGCAACAGCTGGACCACCTGCGGCCACGGCATGCGCGGTTCATTGTATTTGATCACCCGGCTGAGGTTCGGCACATTGAGCGCCCCGCGGCCAATCATCACCGAATCGCAGCCGGTGACAGCCATACAATCCTGGGCGCTTTGCCAGTCCCAGATTTCACCGTTGGCGACCACCGGGATAGTCAGGCGCTGGCGGATCTCGCCGATCGCCTGCCAGTTGATGCGTTCGGCTTTGTAGCCATCTTCTTTGGTACGGCCGTGAACCACCAGTTCGCTGGCCCCCGCCTGCTGCACCGCGTCGGCGATTTCAAAGCGCCGTTCACCGCTGTCCCAGCCAAGACGAACTTTCACCGTCACCGGCAGATGCTCGGGAACCGCCTCTCGCATGGCTTTCGCGCCGCGATAGATCAACTCTGGATCTTTCAGCAGCGTTGCCCCGCCGCCGCTGCCGTTTACCAGCTTCGACGGACAGCCGCAGTTTAAATCCACCCCCCATGAACCCAGCGCCACCGCGCGGGCGGCATTTTCCGCCAGCCACTCGGGATATTGTCCCAGCAGCTGGACGCGCACGCGGGTGCCGGACGGCGTGCGGCTCTGGTGATGCAGTTCCGGGCATAGCCTGTAGAACGATTTTACCGGCAGCAGTTGATCCACCACGCGCAGAAATTCGGTGATGCAGAGATCGTAATCGTTAACCTCGGTCAGCAGCTCGCGCACCAGCGAATCGAGCACGCCTTCCATCGGCGCCAGTAGAACACGCATATCGTTACCCGGAAAAAAAAGAGGCGCTATGGTAGCGCCTCCGGGCGCTGGTTGAAAGCGCTCAATGCGTCGGACCAGACGCACGCCGTACCCCGCACGCTCGATGCGGCAAAGCGGCGAGATAATCTCTATGCTTTACAGGGGTCTGTGGCGTCCCATTCGCCTTTATTTGCCGCGCCTCATCCAGCAAGATAGCGTGGTGAGCGCTCCCGCCTGAGCCGCAAGGTGTCGGGCCCTGACGGGTGAGACTATGGTTCCCGTAAGCTATCAGCGCTATGCATAGAATTCATGATGTGATCGGTAGCACATTTTAGGGATTAATTGTATGATGAATGCACTTCATCAAGGGTTATTACCATGAGTAAATCGCTGACTATTATCTGGCAGTACCTGCGGGCTTTCGTCCTGATTTACGCCTGCCTGTACGCCGGAATTTTTATCGCCGGGCTGCTGCCTATCACTATCCCCGGCAGCATCATCGGCATGCTGATCCTCTTCGTGCTGCTGGCGCTGCAAATTATGCCGCCGCAATGGGTCAACCCCGGCTGTAATATCCTGATCCGCTATATGGCGCTGCTGTTCGTGCCGATCGGCGTTGGGGTGATGCAGTACTGGGATCTGCTGCGCGCCCAGCTGGGGCCTGTCGTTATCTCCTGCGCCATCAGTACGCTGGTGGTGTTTGTAGTGGTGAGCTGGAGCTCCCATTTGGTGCATGGCGAACGTAAAGTGATTGGCCAAAAAGGAAAAGAAGAATGATGCATGAAATCTGGTGGTCGCTACCGCTAACCCTGATCGTCTTTTTTCTCGCCCGCAAACTGGCGGCCCGCTTTAAGTTCCCGCTGCTCAACCCGCTGCTGGTGGCGATGGTGGTGATTATTCCATTTCTTCTGCTGACCGGGATCTCCTATGAGCGTTATTTTGCCGGCAGCAAAGTCCTGAACGATCTGCTGCAGCCGGCGGTAGTGGCCCTTGCGTTCCCGCTGTATGAACAGCTGCACCAGATCCGCGCCCGCTGGAAATCTATCATTACCATCTGCTTTATCGGCAGCTGCGTGGCGATGATCACCGGCACCACCGTCGCTCTGCTGATGGGCGCCACGCCGCAAATCGCCGCCTCTATTCTGCCTAAGTCAGTCACTACGCCGATTGCTATGGCGGTTAGCGGCAGCATCGGCGGCATTCCGGCCATCAGCGCCGTGTGCGTAATTTTTGTCGGCATCCTCGGCGCGGTATTTGGGCATACGTTGCTTAACCTGATGCGCATTCGCACCAAAGCGTCGCGCGGCCTGTCAATGGGCACCGCCTCGCACGCCCTCGGCACCGCCCGCTGCGCCGAGCTGGACTATCAGGAAGGCGCGTTTAGCTCACTGGCGCTGGTGCTGTGCGGGATCATCACCTCGTTGATGGCGCCGTTCTTATTTCCGCTGATCCTCGCAGTGGTAGGTTAATAGTGATTTAAATCACATTTTTTAATGCAACAAATCGGAGTTGCATAAAGAATGAGATATTCATCACATATGGAACCGCTGGCCGCCCGTACACTGGCTTCCCATTACACTGTTATGAGGCAACGCTATGCACTCACGTTTTCAAGCTGCTTTGACGACTCTGGCAGCAGATCTGCAGGCGGCCATCGCCCCGATGCTCGCCGACCCGCATTTCCCGGCGCTGCTCGAAGCCGATCAGGTGGCGACGCTGCAGCATGCGACAGGTCTGGACGAAGACGCGCTGGCTTTTGCGCTACTGCCGCTTGCCGCTGCCTGCGCGCGCCCCGACCTTTCTCATTTTAACGTCGGGGCTATCGCCCGCGGCGTCAGCGGCCGCTGGTACTTTGGCGGCAACATGGAGTTTCTCGGCGCTACCATGCAGCAGACCGTTCACGCGGAACAGAGCGCCATCAGCCACGCCTGGCTGCGCGGCGAGACCTCCCTGCGCGCTATCACGGTGAACTACACGCCGTGCGGTCATTGCCGTCAGTTTATGAACGAACTGAACAGCGGGCTGGCGCTGCGCATTCATCTGCCGGGTCGCGAAGCGCATGCCCTGGAGCACTATCTGCCGGACGCCTTTGGCCCGAAAGACCTGGAGATCAAAACCCTGCTGATGGATGAACAGGACCATGGCTTCCCGGTGAGCGGCGATGCCCTGACCCAGGCAGCTATTCAGGCCGCCAACCGCTGCCATGCGCCCTACAGCCACTCGCCTTCCGGCGTGGCGCTGGAGCTGAAAGACGGTACCATTTTCAGCGGTAGCTATGCGGAAAACGCAGCGTTCAACCCGACGCTGCCGCCGCTGCAGGGGGCGCTGAATCTCCTGAGCCTCAACGGCTATGATTATCCCGCTATCCAGCGGGCAATCCTGGCGGAGAAAGCCGACGCGGCGCTGATCCAGTGGGATGCCACCGTCGCCACCCTGAAGGCGCTGGGCTGCCACAATATTGAGCGCGTCCTGTTAGGTTGATCAGCCTGAGCAGATTGCCGGACGGCGTCTTCGGCTTATCCGGCCGACTTTTTATACCGTTAGGTGTCGGGTGGCGCTACGCTTACCCGACCTACGGTTCGCGCCATGGCGAGCTGAAGATCCCTATGCCGGGTGTCGGCTCACGCCTTACCCGGCCTGCATTCGGCGATCTGTCTATATTGCTGAAAATCCCCGCAATCAAACGCGGGTTTCTTGCGCTTACCCGGCGGGTAAAGTAGCCTGAAGACTCCGTTGTCTATTATTGAGCCAAGTTCATGTTAAAGCGTGCGTTCTACAGCCTGTTAGTCCTGCTCGGCCTGCTGCTGTTGACCGTGCTGGGCCTTGACCGCTGGATGAGCTGGAAAACCGCGCCCTATATCTATGATGAACTGCAGGACCTGCCCTACCGTCAGGTCGGTGTGGTGCTGGGCACCGCCAAATATTACCGCACCGGCGTCATCAATCAGTATTACCGTTACCGCATCCAGGGTGCGCTGAACGCCTACAACAGCGGCAAGGTCAACTATCTCCTGCTGAGCGGCGATAATGCTCTGCAAAGCTACAATGAACCGATGACCATGCGTCGGGACCTGATTAAAGGCGGCGTCGATCCCGCGGATATCGTACTGGACTATGCCGGTTTCCGTACCCTCGACTCGATCGTCCGTACCCGGAAAGTGTTCGACACCAACGACTTCATTATCATCACCCAGCGCTTCCACTGCGAACGGGCGCTGTTTATCGCCCTGCATATGGGGATCCAGGCCCAGTGCTACGCGGTGCCGTCGCCGAAGGATATGTGGAGCGTGCGGCTGCGCGAGTTCGGCGCCCGCTTTGGCGCGCTGGCGGACCTCTATATCTTCAAACGGGAACCGCGGTTTCTCGGCCCTCTCATCCCGATTCCGGCGCAGCAGCATGACGTGCCGGATGACGCCCAGTCCTACCCGGCCGTCACCCCGGAGCAGCTGCTGGAGCTGCAGAAAGAAAAGTAGCCTCCATCAACGCATTCGTTTCAGATATAAAAAAACCCGCGCCAGGCGCGGGTTTTTGATGCGTTCAATCTTATTTCTTACGGGCGTATTTCAGGGAGTCCAGCGCCACGGCGAAGATAATAATCGCCCCCTTAATAATGTACTGCCAATAAGGGTTGACGCCGATATAGGTCAGGCCGTAGTTGATGACGGTGAAAATAATCACCCCGGTCACCACGCCAAACACCGTCCCTACCCCGCCGCTGAACGATACGCCGCCCACCACACAGGCGGCGATGGCGTCCAGTTCATACATAAAGCCGAGGTTATTGGTCGCCGAACCGATACGTCCGGCTTCCAGCAGGCCGCCGAAGGCGTAGAACACGCCGGAGAGGGCATAGATCATCAGCAGGTTTAACGCTACGTTAACCCCGGAGACCTTCGCCGCTTCCGGGTTACCGCCGATAGCGAAAATGTTTTTGCCAAAGCGCGTCTTGTTCCACAGGATCCAGACAAAGAAGACGGCAATCAGCGCGTAGAAGGTAATGTAGGACAGGCGGAAGGAGCCCAGCGCCACAAACCCCTGCGCGAAATGGGAGAAGTGGCTGTCGAAGCCGGAGATCGGCGACGCGCCCACGAAGTCGTAGTACAGCGAGTTAATGCCGTAGACGATAATCATGGTGCCGAGAGTGGTAATAAACGGCGTCACGTTCAGGTAGGCAATGACGATCCCGTTAATCAGGCCGATGACCGCCCCGATGGCGCACACCAGCAGGATCACCAGCGGGATCGGCATGGTCGCCATATCCGGGAATACCTTATTGGCATTATCCACCGCCTGCAGCATGGTGGCGGCAATCACCGCCGCCAGACCCACCTGACGGCCGGCGGAGAGGTCGGTCCCCTGCGTGACGATAAGTCCAGCCACGCCGAGGGCAATTATAATACGCACCGAGGACTGGGTCAGAATATTACTCAGGTTGAGCAGACTTAAAAATGTCGGATCCTGGAAAATAATAATGGCCAGCAGGACCAGAAGGACAACATATATCCCACCCTCTTTCAGGTAAGTGAGAAAACTCTTTTTATTTAACGCACTCATGTGAAGCCCCTGATCTTAAAGGTGCAATGACGCAAGACGCAGTATTTCGTTTTGCGTGGTGGTTTTAGTCTCAACAATGCCCGCGACCAGGCCGTTGCTCATCACCAGAATGCGGTCGGTAATCCCCAGCAGTTCCGGCATTTCGGAAGAAATAATAATGATCCCTTTGTCTTTTTTAGCCAGTTCGGCAATCAGCTGATAGATTTCAAACTTGGCGCCGACGTCGATACCGCGCGTTGGCTCATCCAGCATCAGGATCTCCGGCTGGGTCAGCAGCCAGCGGCCTATAATGACCTTTTGCTGGTTACCACCGGAAAGCGAGCCAATCTGCGTATGCTGACCGGGGGTTTTGACGCGCATCGAGTCAATAACCCATTGGGTATCGCTCTTCATTCGCGAGTTATCCAGCAAGCCGACGCTGTTTTTATATTTCTTAATATTGGAGATCAGCGAGTTAAACCCGATATCCAGATAGGCGTAAATCCCGGTAGAGCGCCGCTCCTCGGTCACCAGCGCAAAACCGTGGTTAATCGCCTCGTTGGCGCTGTGGTTGTTGATCTTCTTGCCGTGCAGCGTGATGGTGCCGCTGGCCTTCTCACGGATGCCGAACAGGGTCTCCACGATGTCGGTGCGTTTAGCGCCCACCAGGCCGGCGATACCGAGAATTTCGCCCTTATGCAGGTCAAAGGAGACATCGCGAATGGAGGGCTGGCGCAGCGAGGTGAGATTGCGCACCTGGAGGATCACTTCGCCCGGGGTGTTTTCGCGATCCGGAAAACGCTGGTTAAGCGAACGCCCGACCATCATGGCGATGATCTTATCCATATCCAGCCCTTCCAGCGGCTGGGTGGCGATCCACTGGCCGTCGCGCAGGATGGTTATTTCATCGCACAACTGGAAAATTTCTTCCATTTTATGCGAGATATAGACGATACCGCAGCCGCGATCTTTCAGCTTACGGATGATCTTAAACAGATGGTTGACCTCTTTTTCCGTCAGCGATGACGTCGGCTCATCCATGATGACGATTTTGGCGTCATAGGAAAACGCCTTCGCGATCTCAATCATCTGCATCTGAGATACCGATAAGGTACCGACGCGGGCACGCGGATCGATATCAATATCCAGCTCATCAAAAATGGCCTTGGTATCCCGGTACATTTTGTCCTGATCGACAAACATGCCTTTAGTTGGATAGCGCCCGAGCCACATGTTATCCATGACCGAACGCTGTAATACCAGGTTTAATTCCTGATGCACCATCGAAATACCGTTTTCCAGGGCTTCTTTCGCCGAATGGAAATCGATCTCTTTTCCCTGAAAAAGAATGCTACCGGAATCTTTTTGATAGATCCCAAAAAGGCATTTTAATAATGTCGATTTACCGGCGCCGTTCTCACCCATTAACGCATGAATGGAGTGCGGACGAACCTTCAGGTTGACATTATCAAGAGCCTTGACGCCAGGAAACGATTTGTTGATGTTGCTCATCTCCAACAAATATTCGCCTGACCGTTCGCTATTATTGCTGACCATAGTTATACCTGGCTGCGTTCATGCAAGCCCCGTCCGGCGCACTAGCGCCAGCAGGAGTCTGGTTCTGTATCAGGAATAATCGGGCGTGGATAACCCACGCCCGCAACTCACATCACGATTATTTGCCGGTAAACTGGCTCAGGTTGTCTTTATCGACGCCCACGTAGGGGACGCGAACAATCTTGTTGTCAATTTTCCAGTTGGTGCCTGCCGCGGCGTCTTTCCCGTCGGCAAGGTTTTTCGCCAGCTCGAAGGTCGCTTTTGCCTGGTTGTTGGCATCGTTCAGCACAGTACCGGCCATCGCGCCGGATTTCACCAGCGCCAGGGCTTCCGGCAGGGCATCAACGCCGAACACCGGAATGCTGCTCTTGTTGTGCGCTTTCAGCGCTTCAACCGCGCCCATCGCCATGGCGTCGTTGTTAGCGATCACCACTTCAATCTTGTTGGCATTCGGGCCGGAGAGCCAGGCGTCCATTTTGTCTTTCGCCTGGGCGGTATCCCACATCGCGGTATCCAGCTGCAGCTGCTGGGTCTTCAGACCTTTATCATTCAGCTCTTTAATAACGTAAGTGGTACGCGCTTCCGCATCCGGATGGCCCGGCTCGCCTTTCAGCAGGACGTACTGGATCTGACCGTCTTTATTCAGATCCCAGTTCGGGTTGGCTTTCCAGTGCTTGGCGATCAGATCGCCCTGAATAATCCCGGACTCTTTCGAGTCGGTACCGACGTAATAAGCCTTGTCATAACTATCCAGCGCTTTGCGGGAAGGCTCTTTGTTGAAGAACACCACCGGAATATTCTGCCCGCGCGCCTTTTCAATCACCGTACCTGCGGCGGCCGGGTCAACCAGGTTAATCGCCAGCGCCTTCACGCCTTTCGCCAGCAGCACGTCAATCTGATCGTTTTGTTTCGACTGATCGTTCTGCGAATCATTCATCAATAGCTGGACGTCTGGCGCGGATTTGCCATCTTTTTCAATCGCCTTACGCACTACCGACATAAAGTTGTCGTCATATTTATAAATCGTCACGCCGATACGGGTATCTGCTGCGTGTGCGGCGGCGCCAAATAACAGACCAGCCATTACAGCAGACAGGGTAAACACCTTCTTATTCATGGAATCTCCGGTTTTATTATGCAGGGTCATTATTGTGAGAAAATGCAGGCGGGATTTGTTGCATTAGTGTTACCGCACAACGCATTTCACGACGAAAATTCGGTCTTCCGTGTCGGGTAACGCTCCAGAAAAATACGACTGTAAAACTCGTTTAACGCCTTGTTCCTACTAAATAAAGTGAGGAATATCCATCACCTCGTGGTTCAGACTGGTAAACGCTGCCATCATAATCAGGCGAATGTTAATATACTGTGAATTTACTCACAAATTGAAAGCGGTTACATCCCGCGATCGCGTCAGTTAGTGATCGGCCCCACAGTTTGCCGCTGGGCAACGGAATGACGGCGCACCAGCGTCGGCATAAAGCAGTGCGTCGCCTCGCGATCCAGCTTGCCGGCCGCCCCCAGCAGCGCCAGCTCGGTGGCCAGCTTTGCCATCGACATTACCGGATAGCGCACGGTGGTGAGCTGAGGATCGGTGTAACGGGAAATAGGAATATCATCAAAGCCAATCAGCGACAGATGCTGCGGCACGACAATGCCGTTGTCCTTCAGCGTCGTCAGCGCGCCGGCCGCCATGCTGTCGTTATAGGCAAACACCGCGGTGAGGCCGAGATTGCGCCCCAGCAGTTCGACCATCGCCGCTTCACCGCCCTGCATATCCGGGGAGCCGGAACCGATCCAGCTGTCCGGGGCGATGATGCCTTGCTCCTGCAGCGCTTTGCTCCACCCTTCCCGGCGCATATCGTCATCTTCAATACCGTGGTTTGAGGAGAGATAGCCGATGCGCTGGTGACCATGATTGAGCAGCATACGGGTGGCCATCAGCGCGCCGCTGACGTTGTCGAGTCCGACGCAGCGATGGGCATACCCCGGCACGATGCGGTTGATCAGCACCATCCCCGGGATATGTTGCATAAAGTCGCTCAGTTCATCATCGCTCAGCGCTTTCGAATGGACGATCAGCGCCGAGCAGCGCTGACGGATCAGCACCTCGATGGCGTGACGCTCTTTTTCCGCCTCGTGATAGCTGTTGCCGATCAGCACATATTTCTGATGCTGCTGAGCAACGGTATCCACTGCTTTCACCAGCGCGCCGAAGAAGGCATCGGAGACGTCCATCACCACTACGCCGATGGTATCGCTGACCTGGGTGGCCAGCGCCTGGGCGTTGGCGTTGGGCCGGTAGCCCAGTTGGGTCACCGCTTTCATCACCACGTCGCGCGTATCCGGACTCACCAGCGCGCTGTTATTCAGCACCCGCGACACGGTGGCCACGGAAACGCCCGCCTGGCGGGCGACATCACGAATGGTGATCATACTCAGCAACCTTAAGAGAATTACAGCACGTCACATTCACCTCCTGTGCTTAGCAAGGAGGCTATTCTGGCAGCGACCCGCGGTCCGCTGCGTGAGTGAGGTCACACGGCTGGAAACGTTTACATCCGTTTTGTTAATGATTGTGATCGAGATCGTTATCTGGATGTGTCTTTCAATGATGTGCCTGACGCACGCAGGGTTAACTGACGCCACAGCCATTCCACCGGCCCCTGGCGGAAGCGGCGCAGCCAGAGCGATGAGACAAGGAGGTTAACGGCCCAGATGGGGGGGACAAAGGCCAGCAGCTGCAGACGATCGAAGCGCATAAACAGCCCAAGATGATAAAACAGGGTGGTGCAGATCAGGGTCTGCAGCAGGTAGTTGGTCAGCGCCATGCGTCCGACGCAGGCGATAGCGCCCACCAGGCGGAAACGGCAGAGCTGCGGCCAGTAGCCCCAGGCCAGCGCGGCATAGCCGATAGCCTGCAGCGGGGCGCTAAGTTCGCGCGGCGCCTGCAGTAAAAACGCGCACCAGCGATAGTCCCAGGCCAGATACCACTGGGCGAATATTGCCGGCAGATTGACCGCCATGCCGGCCGCCACCAGCAGCGCGCCGGTACGCCGGTAGTGACGCAGGCTAAACTGCCCCTTCAGCCAGCCGCTACGCATCAGCGCCGCGCCCATCAGCATCATCCCCGCCAGCTGCCAGCCATACTGCGCGCCCAGCGCCAGCAGATTGTCAGATAGCATATCCGCCCGGTTGCTGACCGCCTCCATGCCACCGTGCAGCTTCCAGTACTGCTCATATTGCAGGTTCGCCGCGTCCGGCGCCCACGAGCGATTCGCCGCGGTCCCGGAGATCATCCCCAACAGGACCAGCACCGCAATGCCGGTGAGGTAGAGCACCACCCCGGTGTTAAACAGCGATTTGACATGGTGCGCCTCACGCACCATGCGCCAGCTCACCAGCCCCACCAGGGCATAGGCCAGCAGAATATCGCCATCCCAGAAAAAAAGACCGTGAATGAAACCGAGCAGCGCCAGCAGCGTCAGCCGCGACTGGATCCAGCGCTTCCCTCGCGGAAGCAATAGCTGAAGACCGGCGCCAAACAGCAGCGCGAACAGGGTGAGAAACTTCACCTGCGCCAGCAGGTCGAGGAGCGCCCAGGTCCAGGCATCGCTAAGGGACGCGCTTCCTGACCAGGCGGGATTGAGATAAGCGGCCTTCGGCAAGCCGAAGGCGCTGATATTGAGAAGCAGGATACCGAGGATGGCGACGCCGCGGACAAAGTCCAGCGTGACATTTCTCTCCATGCACCCTGCTCCGTTTTAGTCGTGGTGACGTACTGCGCGCAGGAATTCCTGGCGGGTATTCTGGCTGGATTTAAACAGGCCGCCGAGAGAGGTGGTGGTGGTGGCGCTGGTCGCGTCGCGAATGCCGCGCGCCTTCACGCAATAATGCACCGCGTCAATGGATACCGCCACGTTGTTGGTGCCGAGCAGCGTCTGCAGCGCGATCAGGATCTGCTGCGTCAGACGCTCCTGGACCTGCGGACGTTGGGCGAAGAACTGCACGATGCGGTTGATTTTCGACAGGCCGATCACCGAATCTTTCGGGATATAGGCTACCGTCGCTTTACCATCGATTGTAACGAAATGGTGTTCGCAGGTGCTGGTCAGGGTGATATCGCGCACGGTGACCATTTCATCGACCTTCATTTTGTTTTCAATGACGGTGATTTTCGGGAAGCGAGAATAATCCAGCCCGGAGAAGATCTCATCGACATACATTTTGGCGATGCGATGCGGGGTCTCCATCAGACTGTCATCACTCAGATCCAGATTCAGCAGTTGCATAATCTCGGTCATATGACCGGTAATCAAACGCTTGCGTGTTTCGTTATCAATTTCTTGTACTGGCGCACGCATCGGCGTCTCCAGCCCACGAGCGACCAGCGCTTCATGAACGAGGACGGCTTCTTTACTCAGTGATGACATTTATGTTTCTCCTGCAGGTGTGGCGCTCTTTGCTTTTTCTGGGGGCAAAGTTTGTATTCATTGTGCGTGAGGTGGCGCACAGAATCCAGTAGCCGTAACGATAATTATTGAAATTGGCGCTGCCTTTTATTAGGGAGCGAAGCCATGCCTCAGGCGCAACGCCAAATCCTTATCGCCGTATCCGGAATGTTCCAACCGCTGTACGCATTCATAAGCGCCGTCGCTACACCGGCATGTTGGCTATAAGTTGCATTAATGATGCAGTAAGTTCTCAAAAGGAGAAAGTGAAAGTTGCTCACCGGCTAATGAAATATCTGTATTATGAACGTTTACGCGCACATCCCTTCCGAGGAGCCTTGCATGGAACTGCTTGAAGAGCATCGCTGTTTTGACGGCCAGCAACAACGCTGGCGTCATCACTCCCCTGTCCTGAACTGCGCCATGACGTTCAGCATTTTTTTACCGCCTGAGCGCGAAACGCCGCCGCCGGTGCTGTACTGGCTGTCGGGGCTGACCTGTAACGATGAGAACTTTACCACCAAGGCGGGCGCCCAGCGCATTGCCGCCGAGCTGGGCATCGCGCTGGTGATGCCGGATACCAGCCCGCGCGGTGACGAGGCGGCCAACGACGACGGTTACGATCTCGGACAAGGCGCCGGCTTCTACCTGAACGCCACCGAGGCGCCCTGGGCGGCGCACTACCGAATGTACGATTACCTGCGTGACGAACTGCCCGCGCTTATTCGTAGCGAGTTTAGCGTCGGCGAACGCTGCGCCGTCAGCGGCCACTCGATGGGCGGCCACGGCGCGCTCATTATGGCGCTCAAAAATCCCGGCCACTACGCCAGCGTCTCCGCCTTCGCGCCGATCGTCAATCCCTCCCAGGTCCCGTGGGGCAAGAAAGCGTTTACCGCCTATCTCGGCGCGGATGAATCGGCATGGCACTCCTGGGACAGCTGCGCGCTGATGCAGGCCAGCCGGCCGGAGGACGCCGTGCCGACGCTTATCGATCAGGGCGACAACGATCCATTCCTTGCCGGACAGCTGCAGCCGGCGGTACTGGCGGAGGTCGCGCGGCAGAAGGCCTGGCCGTTAACGCTGCGCATCCAGCCCGGTTACGACCACAGCTATTACTTCATTGCCTCGTTTATTGAAGACCATCTGCGCTTCCATGCGCAGCATCTCTTTGGCTAAACGCCAATGCGCCGCGAAGCTGCTTCGCGGCGCATGTTCAGGCCTACAGGATGCGTTTTAGCGCCGGCAATCAGAAGCGATAATCCACCGCCATAAAGTAGCGACGGCCTTCTTCGGTATAGCTGTAGTCGTCCCGGCTCAGATCTTTATCACCCACGTTCTGCACCCCGGAGCGCAGTTTCACGTTTTTGGTCACCTGCCATGCCGCGCCAACGTCAAACAGGGTGTAGCCGCCCGGCGTTTTGCCGGTGGCGCTCACCGCGCGCTGCTGGCCGGTATAGTTGGCCGTCACGTAGAAGGACCAGTCGTCCAGCGGTTTCCAGTCGAGCGTGCCGTTGGCGGTATGGAACGGCAGCGTCTGCAGCGGTTTGTCGCCGCCATTGCTCAGATCGCGACCATCGTTGTAGGTGTAGTTCACCGTCAGCTTCCACTCATCGCCAAACGGGATCTTCACCTCCGTCTCCACCCCTTTGATGCGGGCTTTGTTGACGTTGAAATAGCGGAAGATCGGCACACGCTTGCCGTTGACGGTTTTCCAGCCGACAAAGTTCGGGTAGCCCGGCGCTTCGCTGGCGCTGGAAGTGCGCAGAACGTCGATCATGTCGTCGACATTATTCTGGAAGGTGGTGATGCTGCCTTCGACATTTTCAAGCCAGCCCTCTTCCCCGCGGTAGTAGAGACCGAGCTCGAAGCTTTCGCTGGTTTCCGGTTTCAGATCCGGGTTACCAACGATGCTGCACGAGCCGCGGCAGGAGTTGGTGGTCCAGTCGGGGTTAAGCTGCAGCAGCGACGGGGCTTTAAACGCCGTCGCCCAGCCGCCTTTGACGGTGACGGTATCGGTGGCGTTATACACCAGATAGGCGCGCGGGCTCCAGTGATCGCCATAGGTCTGATGGTCGTCCATACGAATGCCGGTGGTCAGCGCCAGCGGCTCGATGATGCGCCATTCGTCTTCGATAAACAGGGCGTACTGGCTGGCCGACGTTGACTGGCCGCCGCTGCTCAGGTTGACCGGATCTTTCAGTTTGTCGTGGCGCCATTCGCCGCCGAAGGTCACCAGCTGGTTAATCATGCCCAGCGGCAGGACATACTTGCCGTCGATGGCATTGCTTTCCGAGGTAATAGTCCCGCTCTGCCCTGGATTTTTGTTATCCACCTTTTCGCCGTAGAACTTGAGCTCGCTATTGCCGATATCCCAGCGGCCGTTATGGCTCAGAGAGTAGTTCTCCCGCTCAAGGCGGTTGCGGTCAAGGGAATCGGAATCGCGATCCTGACGGTCAAAGCCGTAGCCTGCGGTAAAATCGTGGTTTTCGTTCGGCGTCCAGGCGAATTCAATATTGCCATCGCGGCTGGTGAAGCCCTCGATGCGCGGCGTCTCGCCGGTGGCATTACTGGATGACTGCGGATCGTCCTTGGCGCGTTTTGCCAGGCTGCCGTAGGCCTTCATTCCAAGTACGCCGTCGATCAGCGGGCCGCTGGTGAAGAACTGGCCGTTATAGGTATCCCCGCGATCGCGGTGCTCCTGAATAGTGGTATCAGCACTCAGCGTCCCGGTCCATTTCTGGCCGATTTTTTTGGTAATAATGTTGACCACCCCACCGAGCGCATCGGAGCCGTAGAGGGAGGACATCGGGCCGCGCACCACTTCGATACGCTCAATAGCATCCACCGGGATCCAGTTAAGGTCGAAGTCATTGTGGCGGAAGACGGCGTTCCGCGAGTTAACGCGCTTGCCGTCGACCAGGATCAGGGTATAGCTGCTGCTCAGACCGCGGATGCTAACGCCCTTGCGGTTATCCCCTTCGTTGGTGAGCTGGACCCCAGGCACATCGCGCAGCACGTCTTTCAGGTTCTGAACAGGCTTGCGTTGTAAATCCTGTTGGGTGATGACGCTGATGCTCGCCGGCGCGTCTTTGACATTCTGTTCAGTGGCCGAGGCGGTCACCACCAGCGTTTCTTCATTCACATCGGCCAGAGCCGGAAACGCCAACGATACGACGGACGCAGACAATCCCGCCCGGATAAAAGGGTTTAACCTGAACATTCCAAATCTCCATGAGGTGTACAACCAAACAAACAACAAGGTGCTGCTCACACGCGCTGGCGGCTTGCCGCTCTGTCGGCGGCATGCTCGCGCTGTTTTCTCGTCGATGTGGCTGGTCGCCCGGTGTCAGTCTGTACAAGCGGCAGAGACGGGGAGTGGCTTCATCCGTAATGGGCGAAAATGATAAAGATAATGATTACGATTATCAATATAATTATGAAGAATTGTGACAAGCTGTAACCGCACAAACATAAAAAAAGCCCTCTGTTCAGAGGGCTTGCGGGTGATGACAAATCTGTCTTCGTTATTGTGCTCACATGTCTGCCGGGTGGCGGCTTCCGCCTTACCAGGCCTACGAAACATCGCAATATCAATCAGTTACGCGGTTATCTGTAGGCCCGCGCAAGCGCAGCGCAGCCGGGCAATCCCTGAAGATTGCACTTTGCCAGCAATATAAAGCCCTCTTCACAGAGGGCTTTTATCGCACAATCGCGAAGATTAACGCTTAAAGCGGTCCGGGAAGGTCATTTCGCTGTAGCGAACAAAGCGGGTGCCTTTCGCCAGCTTGTAACCAAACCAGATAACGAGGAACAGCGGAATACCAATGTAGGTCGCCGCCACGCCGCCCCAGTCAATGGTGTCCTTGAGGAACGCTTCGTAGTTCTGTCCGAGAGTAATGATCAAGCACAGCACGAAGGCGAAGATCGGCCCCAGCGGGAAGAACCCGGAACGATACGGCAGATTATTAATATCGTTACCCTGCAGGACGTAGCCGCGACGGAAACGATAGTGGCTGATCGCAATACCCAGCCAGGCGATAAAGCCCGTCATCCCGGAGGTGTTCAGCAGCCACAGGTACACCGTCTGGTTGCCAAACATGGAAGTCAGGAAGCACAGCGCCGCGATCACGGTGGTCGCGTACAGCGCGTTACGCGGCACGCCGCCACGCGACAGCTTCGAGAAAATACGCGGCGCTTTACCGTCGCAGGCCAGGGTGTACAGCATACGCGTGGAGGCGTACATCCCGGAGTTACCCGCCGACAGCACGGCAGTCAGGATAACGGCGTTCATGATTGCCGCCGCCGACAGCAAACCAGCATGCTGGAACACCAGGGTGAACGGGCTGACGGAGATATCCTTCACATCGTTGCGCAGCAGACTCGGATCGGTATACGGAATGATCAGGCTGATAATCAGGATCGCGAAGACGTAAAACAGCAGGATACGCCAGAAGACCTGGCGCACCGCGCGCGGAATGTTCTTCTCCGGATTTTCAGATTCACCGGCAGCGATGCCGATAAGCTCGGTGCCCTGGAACGAGAAGCCGACAATCATCGCCACGCCAATCATCGCCGAGAAACCGCCGGCGAACGGCGCATCCGCGATCCCCCAGTTGCTCCAGCCGGCTGGCTGCGCCCCTTTGAAGATGCCGACAATCATCATCACGCCGACGATGATAAAGATAATGACGGTGGCCACTTTTATCAGCGAGAACCAGTATTCCGCCTCGCCAAAGCCGCGCACCGAGATCCAGTTCAGCAGGAACATGATGCCGAGGAACAAGGCGCTCCAGATCCAGCCCGGAGTGTCAGGGAACCAGTAGCTCATCACCAGCTGTGAGGCCACGAGGTCAACGGCGATCGTCACCGCCCAGTTGTACCAGTAGTTCCAGCCCAGCGCGAAGCCGAAGCCTTCTTCAACATAATTCTGCCCGTAGGTGGCGAAGGAACCGGATACCGGCATAAACGCCGCCAGCTCGCCGAGGCTGGTCATCAGGAAATAGACCATCAAACCGATCAGAATATAAGACAGCAGCGCCCCGCCGGGACCTGCTTGCGAAATGGTTGCGCCAGAGGCAACAAAAAGACCCGTACCGATGGAACCGCCGATGGCGATCATGGTCAAGTGGCGCGCCTTCAGTTCACGACGTAGCGTGGGCGCTTCTGTGGTTTTAGTTTCCGAAACCATGTGATAATGCTATCCATCCAAAAAATGAGGCGCGATTGTAGCAGACGATCGGGGTTCCATCCGGTACAAATGCAAAGTTATAAGAGAGCTTCATGATCGCCCGCAAATTATTAGTAAAGCACTAACCTGCGGAATTGCCAGCGAATTCCCCCCGTAATCAGGCGATAAAACCGGGCTGCTACACCTGGCAATAGTGCAGAAAACGTTGTAATGCTTTAGAAATATGCTTCTGCCGGTGATGGATCCGCCACAGCGTGCGCGTCAGCCGGGGCAATGGCACTTTCAGTTCCGCCAGCGTGCCCGAGGCAAGCTGTTCGGCAATCACCCGCCGCGATAGACAGCTGATGCCCAGGCCATGCCTGACCGCGTGCTTGATCGCCTCTGAATTACCCAGTTCCATGCCCAGATGAAACGCCGGCAGATGCGACAGCAGAACGTAATCGACAATCTCCCGGGTGCCGGAGCCATGCTCGCGCAGGATCCACGGCGCCTCAGCCAGTTGCTGCAGGGTCACCTCCCCCGCCAGCAGCGGTGAGTTGGGCGCGGCAAACACCACCAGTTCATCCTCCAGCCACGGCTCGGCAATAATATCGGCGGCATGGCACGGCCCCTCAATCAGGCCGAAATCCACCCGCAGGTCGGCGACGGCGTTGATGACGTCCAGGCTGTTGCCGACGCTCAGCTCGACCGGCAGATCCGGGAAGTCATGACGATAGCGGGCAATAATCTCCGGCATAATATAGTTGCCGATGGTGCTGCTGGCGTAGACTCGGATCGCCCCGTTATCGCCGCGAAACAGCTGCTCGATCTCCAGGGCCCGCTCCAGCAGCGCCAGCGCACGCGGGTACAGCAGCCGTCCATGCTCATTCACCACCAGTCGTTTACCGACGCGGTCAAACAGCTGCACGCCGAGCTGCCCTTCCAGATCGGTCAGCGCGGCGCTGACCGCGGATTGCGAAAGCGCCAGCATCTGTGACGCCTGAGTGGTCGACCCACTCTTGTGGACTTCGGCGAACACTTCCAGCTGCCGCAGCGTAATATGCATAACCCACCCGTTTAGTAATCCAACCTGAATAACCTTCCTTACTATGGTGACACAAATCGAGGCGGCTGACGGAAGGAAAATCCGCTTATATCACAAAATCATCGTCTTGCCGGCGAGACCGCCCCGCTTCTGCCTAACCCGCTCTCGCCCCGTTGTAACCGGCGAAGCGGCCATTAACCACTTATTACGATTGATTATAAACATATAATCAATTTTATATTTAATCCCGCGCGGCGTAACCTTTAGGCAGACAAAGGAGAAGGTTATGACAGCACTCACTTTACCCACCAAACATCGTTCCCTGTGGCATTTTGTCCCAGGCCTGGCGCTGACCGCCGCTCTGACCGGCGCCGCCCTGTGGGCCGGTAGTTTCCCGGCCATCGCCGGCGCAGGCTTTAGCGCCCTGACCCTCGCTATCCTGTTCGGGATGGTCGTCGGCAACACGGTCTACCCGAAAATCTGGCAGCCCTGCGACGGCGGGGTGATCTTCGCCAAGCAGCATCTGCTGCGCCTGGGGATCATCCTCTACGGCTTTCGCCTGACGTTCGCCCAGATTGCCGACGTCGGCGTGAGCGGTATTTTGATTGACGTTCTGACGCTCTCCAGTACCTTTTTTATCGCCTGCTTCCTTGGCCAGAAAGTGTTTGGTCTCGATAAACACACCAGCTGGCTGATCGGCGCCGGCAGCAGCATCTGCGGCGCGGCGGCCGTGCTCGCCACCGAGCCGGTGGTCAAAGCCGAAGCCAGTAAAGTGACGGTTGCCGTCGCTACAGTGGTTATCTTCGGTACCATCGCCATCTTCCTCTACCCGGCGATGTACCCGCTGCTGGCGCACTGGTTTACCCCGGAGACCTACGGGATCTATATGGGCTCCACCATGCATGAAGTGGCGCAGGTTGTTGCCGCCGGCCATGCGGTCAGCCCGGACGCGGAGAACGCGGCGGTTATCGCCAAAATGCTGCGCGTCATGATGCTGGCTCCGTTCCTGCTGTTCCTGGCGGCGCGTGTTAAACAGCTGACCCCGGCAGGCAACGGCGAGAAAAGCAAAATCACCATTCCGTGGTTCGCCATTATGTTCATCCTGGTGGCGGTGTTTAACTCCTTCCATCTGCTGCCGAAAGCCGTGGTGGATATGCTGGTGACGCTGGATACCGTCCTGCTGGCGATGGCAATGGCCGCCCTCGGGGTCACCACCCACGTCAGCGCGCTGAAAAAAGCCGGGGCGAAACCGCTGCTGATGGCGCTGATGCTGTTCGTCTGGTTGATTGTCGGCGGCGGGGTCATTAACGTCGCTATCCACAGCCTGATGGCATAAAGCACTACATCTTTCTCCAGTTAAGCCGCTATCATTACCCACCCCCCAGCGGCTTTAACTGGAGTTTTTTTTATGAAATACGTAGGAGCGCACGTGAGCGCCTCAGGTGGACTGGCCAATGCCGCCATTCGCGCCGCCGAAATCGAAGCAACCGCCTTCGCCCTCTTCACCAAGAACCAGCGCCAGTGGCGCGCCGCGCCGCTCAGCGACGAGACCATCGCCGAATTCAAAGCCGCCTGTGAAAAGTATCACTTTGGCCCGGGGCAGATCCTGCCGCACGACAGCTACCTGATTAACCTTGGCCACCCGGTGGAAGAAGCGCTGGAAAAATCCCGTGATGCTTTCATTGATGAAATGACCCGCTGCCAGCAGCTGGGGCTGACGCTGCTCAACTTCCACCCCGGCAGCCATCTGCAGCAGATCCCGGAGGAGGAGTGCCTGGCGCGCATCGCCGAATCGATCAATATCGCGCTGGCGAAGACCGAAGGCGTTACTGCGGTGATCGAAAACACCGCTGGCCAGGGCAGCAACCTCGGCTTTAAGTTCGAGCACCTCGCGGCCATCATCGACGGCGTGGAAGATAAATCCCGCGTCGGCGTCTGCATTGATACCTGCCATGCTTTCGCCGCCGGCTACGACCTGCGCAGCGCCGAAGCCTGCGAAAAAACCTTCGCCGCCTTCGAACGCATCGTCGGTTTTCAGTATCTGCGCGGCATGCATCTCAACGATGCCAAGAGCGCCTTCGGCAGCCGGGTCGACCGTCACCACAGCCTGGGGGAAGGCAACATCGGCCACGATTGCTTCAGCTGGATCATGCAGGACAGCCGCTTCGACGGTATTCCGCTGATTCTGGAAACCATCAACCCGGATATCTGGGCGGAAGAGATTGCCTGGCTGCGGGCGCAGCAGATTGCCGAAGTGGCGTAAATAGAGACAAAAAAAGGGCCGAACAATCGGCCCTTTTTTATTGCGGTAGGATTATGCCGCTTTTTCAACTTCCGCTGTTTGCGCCTCAGGGCGTTTCAGCACGGCGTAGGCAAGGCCCGCCACCAGCGTTCCGGCAACAATCGCCAGCAGGTAGCCCAGCACCGGCGTAATCGCCCCCGGGATCAGCAGAACAAACAGCCCGCCGTGCGGCGCCATCAGTTTCGCGCCGACCGCCATGGAGATAGCGCCGGTTACCGCGCCGCCGACGATACAGCACGGCAGAACGCGCATCGGGTCACGGGCGGCAAAAGGAATCGCCCCTTCCGAGATAAAGCACAGGCCAAGAACCAGCGCGGCTTTGCCCCCTTCCCGCTGCCCTTTGTCGAACTTATTGCGCGCTACCAGCGTCGCGATACCCATCGCCAGCGGTGGCACCATACCGGCCGCCATGATCGCCGCCATCGGCGCATAGGTCTGGGTACTCAGCAGGCCAACGCCAAAGGCATAGGCCGCTTTGTTTACCGGCCCGCCCATATCGGTACACATCATCGCGCCGAGGATCGCGCCCAGCAGAACCGCGTTGGCGGTGCCCATGGTTTGCAGCCAGTGGGTCAGCCAGGCGAGGATACCGGCTACCGGTTTACCGATCAGATAGATCATTGCCAAACCCACGATCAGACTGGAGACCAGCGGAATGATCAGGATTGGCTTCAGGGCTTCCATACTCTGCGGCAGTTTCAGCTTCGTGCTGATGGCTTTCGCCACATAACCGGCAAGGAAACCAGCGATGATCCCGCCGATAAAGCCGGAGCCGCCGCTAACCGCCAGCATACCGCCGATAAGGCCCGGGGTCAGACCCGGACGGTCGGCAATGGAGAAGGCGATAAAGCCTGCCAGTACCGGCACCATCAGCGCAAAGGCCGAGCCGCCGCCGATCTGCATCAGCGCCGCCGCCAGGGTGTCTTTCACTTCAAACGCTTTGATCCCGAAGGCAAAGGAGAGCGCGATACACAGGCCCCCGGCCACTACCATCGGCAGCATATAGGAGACGCCGGTCAGCAGGTGGCGATAGGCGCCCGCCGACTCTTTTTTCCCTTCAGCAGCCGCCTGAGGTTTGCCGGATGGCTGGTACGGTTTGGCTTCCGCCACCGCTTTATCCAGCTCCTGGGCGGTTTTCTTCAGCGCCAGACCGGTGGTGGTGCGGTACATCGGCTTGCCGGCGAATTTCGCCAGGTCCACCTCGATATCGGCAGCGACGATCACCAGATCCGCCTCGGCCACCTCTTCCGGGGTGATGGCATTGCCCGCCCCAACGGAGCCGCGGGTCTCCACCTTCACCCACCAGCCGCGTTTTTTGGCTTCGGTTTCGATGGCTTCTGCCGCCATAAAGGTGTGGGCGACGCCGGTCGGACAGGCGGTGACCGCGACAATGCGTTTCTGCCCCTGAGCGGCGGCCGGAACGGCTACCGCCGCTGGCGCAACGTAGGGCTTAGCGTGGTCTTTCGCTTCTCCCAGGAACAGCTCCGGATGGGCGACAGCACGGTTAATATCGCCCAGGTAAACGTTTTTACCATTCAGCGCGCTATCGGCCGGCAGCGCGGTTCCCAGCACGATGGCCAGTTCGGCGTCATTCGGGTTATCAATCAGCTCAAGGTGCGCTTTCGGCGCCGCGGCACCCAGCAGGGTTTTCGCCATGTAGGCGCGCGCCTGTCCGAGTCCGGCATCAATAATCAGCAGCGTTTTCATTATGCCTCTCCTGCTGTCAATTAAAGGGTTGTAAGTCGACGCGCGCCATCATCGCGGCCAACTGGGTACGGTCGGTAATTCCTACATTGCTCTGGCTGACGGCCAGGGCAGCGACGGCGGTCGCCAGGCGCAGGGTATGCTCGCTGGATTCACGCATCAGCAGGCCGTAAATCAGGCCGCCGACCATCGAATCGCCGGCGCCAACGGTGCTGACTACTTCCACTGAAGGTGGTTTAGCAATCCACTCCCCAGAGGCGTTGACCCACAGCGCGCCCTCTTCGCCCAGGGAGATCACCACGTGGGCGATACCCTGCTCGCGCAGCGCATGGGCGGCGTCGATAACATCTTTCATCTCCGGCAGCTTGCGGCCAGCCCAGATTTCCAGTTCGCGACGGTTCGGTTTCACCAGCCACGGCGCCGCTTTTAGTCCGGCAACCAACGCTTCGCGGCTGCTGTCGAAAATGATGCATGGGCACTGACTGCGCAGACGGGTCATCCAGTCGGTGAAGGCTTCCGGGCTAACGCCGGACGGCAGGCTGCCGCTGACGCAGACCATATCGAACTGCCCGAGCCAGCTCAGGGAGTCGTTGACGAAGCGTTCCCAGTCGCCCGGGGTGACTTCAAAGCCGGAGAAGTTGAAATCGGTCACTTCGCCATCTTTTTCCGTCAGCTTAACGTTGATACGGGTCCGGCCCTGCACCACCTGGAAACGGTTGGCGATCCCCAGCTCGCTGAACAGCTGCTGAAAGCCGTCCTGGTTGTCTTTACCCAGGAAACCGCCGACGGTGACGTCAATGCCGAGATCTTTCAGCACTTTCGCCACATTAATGCCTTTCCCGGCAGCGTGCAGGCCGGTGGTGCGCACCAGGTTCACTTCGCCGCGTTCAATCTCCGGGGTGAATCCCACCAGGTCGTATGCCGGGTTTAACGTAATCGTTGCTACACGTCTGCTCATTTATGCGCCCTCCCCAAGGCCTGCGGCGATCGCTTCGCCAATCGCATCCAGCGCTTGTTGCGCATCCTCACCCTGCGCGGTAAAACGCAGACGGTGACCTTTTTTCACACCCAGCGCCACAACCTTCATCAGGCTGCGACCGTTAGCCGGCTTGCCGGAACCGTCGAGATTGGTGACGGTGATGTCGCTGGAAAATTGTTTAATGGTGTTGACCAGCATGGTGCCCGGACGGGCATGCAGGCCGTGTTCATTGCGCACCACGAATTCGGCGCTCAGCACATCTTCGGCAATGGCGTCGTCGCTGGTCAGCAGCGCCAGCACGGTGGCGGCGTCGGCTTTCAGCAAATGTTCAGCTTTCTTGTCCAGCAGCAGCTTGCTCAGACGGTTCAGCACTGCGGTCGGCTGCTCGTCGGCCATCGCCACCGTGACCAGCAGGGAAACCGGCTGTTCGTCGCGGGTAAAGGCGTTAGCCGCGCGGCTGACCGCCACGGCGCTGCGCAAATTGCCTTCCGCACTGTCGTTCAGCCAGACGCCCTGACCGAGGTTCAGCGGCGTATCGTTAATGACGTGGCTAACGAAGGCGGCATCGACAGCGCCAACTTCTTTCAGACGCGCCGCGTTCAGCGCCTGCAGGGTCAGCAGATCGCTGGCCGCGACGTCGAGACTGAGGGTCTCGTTATCCAACTTCAGCGCTTCGCTCTGCTTCTCTCCCATCAGCAGCGCGCGCAGCTCTTCCGCGGTGGTGGCGGACTGCAGCTGCGCGGCGACCGCGTCATCGCTCAGCACGTGGGTCAGCTGACGCAGCAGGCCGAGGTGTTCATCTGAGCTGGCGGCAATCCCGAGCGCCACATAGGCGGTCTGCCCTTCGCCCCAGGTGACGCCCTGCGGGAACTGAAACACCTGAACGCCGGTCTTCAGCACCTGGTCACGCGTATCCGTCGTGCCGTGCGGGATCGCGATCCCGTTGCCGAGGAAGGTCGAGGTCTGCTGCTCGCGAGCCAGCATGCCGTTCACGTAGCCATCGGCCACGTTGCCGGCGCTGACCAGCGCGGCGGCGACCTGCCGGATGGCCTCTTCTTTATTACCGGCCTGCTGGCCGGGATGAATATCCTGCACAGATAACTGGAACATGGTTCTCCTCTCCTGCTGAATTGAATCGTTTCAGCTAACTTGAGAAAAAAGGCGCCATCTGACGGGGAACGGATTGCCGAATGACGCTGAAACGTTTCAAGAATTTTGTACCTTTCTTGCTCAACGCGCAAGGTACGTCAGCGACTTGATCGCAGAACTTAGAGGTACTGCACACTTTTGCTGAAGCCTTAGCTATCGACCGCCTCGAACGTCAGCTTTTTGCTGAACCCTATATTTTGAAACGCCTTTTTAATTATTCGTGCCATACTACTGTTTATTTTTAGCCAGCAGGCGTAAACTCCGCGCCGTCTCCTGAAACTACAGAAAACCAAACCCATGGAAAACCGTAGCGCCGCTCTCCCCCGACGCGGGTTCGATGTCACCTCTTCCGCCTTCTTAATCGTCGCCTTTCTGACGGGCATTGCCGGGGCGCTGCAAACCCCGACCCTGAGCCTGTTTCTGACCAACGAAGTGCACGTCCGCCCGGCGATGGTCGGTTTCTTTTTTACCGGCAGCGCGGTTATTGGCATTCTGGTCAGTCAGTTCCTCGCCGGCCGCTCCGACCGTCAGGGCGATCGCAAGCAGCTGATTGTCGTCTGCTGTCTGCTGGGGGTGCTGGCCTGCGTCCTCTTTGCCTGGAACCGCAACTATTTCATTTTGCTGTTCATCGGCGTTTTTCTCAGCAGCTTTGGATCGACCGCCAACCCGCAGATGTTTGCCCTCGCGCGGGAGCATGCCGACAGGACCGGCCGCGAAGCGGTGATGTTCAGCTCCATTTTACGTGCCCAGGTCTCCCTGGCATGGGTGATTGGTCCCCCGCTGGCCTACGCCCTGGCGATGGGGTTTGGTTTTACCGCGATGTATCTCAGCGCCGCGGCGGCGTTTATCGTCTGCGGGATCATGGTCTGGCTATTCTTGCCCAGCATGCGCAAAGAAAACCCGGTAGCGACCGGCCGGCTGGAAGCTCCGCGCACGCATCGCCGCGATGCGCTGCTGCTGTTCAGCATCTGCACCCTGATGTGGGGTACTAACAGCCTGTACATCATTAACATGCCGCTGTTTATCATTAACGAGCTGCATCTGCCGGAGAAGCTGGCGGGGCTGATGATGGGCACCGCCGCCGGACTGGAAATTCCGACCATGCTGATTGCCGGTTACTACGCCCGGCGTTTCGGCAAACGCTTTCTGATGCGTCTTTCTGCAGTGGCCGGGGTGCTGTTTTACGTCGGCATGCTGACGGTGCATACGCCAGCGCTGCTGCTGGCGATGCAGGTGCTGAACGCCATCTATATCGGGATCCTCGCCGGGATCGGCATGCTCTATTTCCAGGACCTGATGCCGGGGCAGGCGGGCGCGGCCACCACCCTCTATACCAATACTACCCGCGTCGGCTGGATCATTGCCGGTTCACTGGCGGGGGTAGTGGCGGAGATCTGGAGCTATCACGCGGTGTTCTGGATTGCGCTGGCGATGGGCGTTGTCACTCAGGCCTGCCTGTGGCGGATAAGAGACGTGTAAGCACATTGCCCGGCCAGAGCCGGGCAATGCAGATTAATGATCATGATAGAGTCAATGCAGCCAGCTCGGCCTGCAGATGTTTCAGCCATGCGCAGGCATCCGTGTCGTCAGTGCTATAGTGCAGTTGCCCTTTATGATTAACTTATTGATCTTAATATAATTTTTGATTTCCGCATTAATAACTGAACAATATGACACCAGAGTAATATCGACAGCACCATTATTTGGTCCGGGGCTCAAAAAAATGCTGGGAGATAAAACAAATGTATTTAAAATACAATAAGTTATTCGATGTTTTGGAGGCGACCCATATTCAACGCCGGATCGCCCTTTAAGCAGTTATACTGAAATATTAGCGTTCAGGAATCAAAATTTGGTGAATACTTCACAGGAGACATTGACCCTTTCTTTCTGAGGTCATCAGGGATCTTCTTACCAAGATAGAGCTGTGTAATTTCAGGAGATGCCGCGCGACCTCGAAAACCAAAGCGTGAACTTTGAGTAGCTTCAAACTCATCATCTTCATCCCATTGGCGCATTTCAGGAAAGTTGTCACGGGTAGATTTTAACCACTCATCAGCAACATATACCCCTCTGACAATTCCTTTTACTGTAGCCAGGATAACTTCAGCTTTGCTTGCACGTTCGAGGCTTACACGCCAACTGAAGCGTACTGCGTCATAGAGATCAACATCCTTTGAACTTCTGTTAACAGATATCATCAGCGCTTTGTGCTTAAACTCCACTGTCTCAGGCTGGTACGTTGCAATTAATTCTTTAATATGTGCAGCGCCATACTCGTTACTGCCAGCACCGTTCATGATATTGGTCAAACCTGGGTAGGCATCGATTAGAGCAGCCTCCACCTCATAAGCAGTCTTTTCATCGGCAATACCATGCCGATGGATTACATGGATGACCTCCAGACCAGCTAATCTAATCTCACGAAGTTGCTTGAGTTTATTACTGAGCAGTTCATCATCATCAGCGGCTGCCACTTCGCCGCGCATGTGAGCAAAAACGCGATTGCCTTTTCCCTTACCCACGTAAAAAGTGCTTCCATCTCGTGGATCAATCAGTCGATATACATACCAACCGAGATGTTCGATAACTCCCGGAGGGAACTCATTAATATCCATATCACAACACCTATCACTTGATTACTGGTGTATACGTTATACTTTCAGCTGTAGATTGACAATTTGTAAGCAATACAAAAATTCACACTGCCTACTGCTGTCACGCTCAGATAACATTATCCTCATCAAGTCGATATTTATCCCCCTTCCTCCCGAGCGCGAGTCTGCAAAGGACGGGATATTGATGGTACAAATATGTTTAGTGACTATATTGCAGAGAAAACAGGCTATCGTGTTCAATTTGATATTGAGCAGTTGAAGCCAGACCTCAATGTCGATGCCACTGATAGATTTCAACAACAAAACCTGGAAGACGTGTTGGTAGATTAAATGGCTGCGTGATAGCTATCCTCTCAGAGGAGCTCCCTATCCTGTTGATATATAAAAAAAATAAACACCACCATAGGTTATATACTTACAAGCAATGTTCTACAAATACCTATGGTGCCGTGCTGGACTCCAGGTGAAGCAGGTAAGTTATAGCGGCGTCACGATCCGTCGAACACATATCTGGCGAAGGTTGAAGATTGCCGCACACTTTTGGTCGCAGTTCCGAACCGAAAATGTTACATAGGTTGTCATTAGATAATTGAACACACCTGACATTAGCCGGCTTGCCCTGCGGCATGCCGGGGATCGGCGATGATATAGAGGGGGCGATGCAACATGCGCCACAATCAGTACGACATTCCACAACCCGACTCCCAAACGCTCATTTTGCGCCACAGCCTAAACGTTTTGCCAGAAGATAGCAAAACTCGCGAAATCCGCTTGCCTGAACGCCCGGGCGCGAGTAGTTTTACGCGATATTTTTGACTCGTTAAGTGACAGGATTACTGCAATGCCAAGAGCGAATGAAATTAAAAAAGGTATGGTGCTGAATTACAACGGCAAGCTGCTGATTGTGAAAAATATTGATATTCAGTCACCCAGCGCCCGCGGTGCTGCGACACTGTATAAAATGCGCTTCTCCGATGTGCGCACCGGCCTGAAAGTAGAAGAGCGCTTCAAAGGCGACGATATCGTCGATACCGTCACCCTGACCCGCCGTTTCGTCGACTTCTCCTACGTCGATGGCAACGAATACGTGTTCATGGATAAAGAAGACTATACCCCTTACACCTTTACCAAAGAGCAGATTGAAGAAGAGCTGCAGTTTATTCCGGAAGGTGGGATGCCGGACATGCAGGTGCTGACCTGGGACGGCCAGCTGCTGGCGCTGGAGCTGCCGCAGACCGTTGACCTGGAAATTATCGAAACCGCGCCGGGTATTAAAGGCGCGTCCGCCAGCTCCCGCACCAAGCCAGCCACCATGAGCACCGGCCTGGTGATTCAGGTGCCGGAATACCTGACCACCGGTGAGAAAATCCGCATTCATATCGAAGAGTGCCGCTATATGGGCCGCGCGGATTAATCATTGGTAACGCCCCGACAGTAAAAAAGGACAGCGCTGGCTGTCCTTTTTATTATCCCCATTGCCGCGATTACAGCAGTTCAGGGTATTTGGTCATTTTCAGCGCCAGCTCGACGCCGCGCACTTCCGCCATCCCCTTGAGACGGCCAATCGCCGAATAGCCTGGGTTGGTTTTCTTGCGCAGATCGTCGAGCATCTGATGACCATGATCCGGCCGAAATGGGATCGGGCGCAGATCGCCGGCCTGTTTACGCCGCTGCTCTTCACGCAGGATAGCATCCACCACCGCCACCATATTGACGTCGCCGCTAAGGTGCGCCGCCTCGTGGAAGGTTTTCGGGTTTGCTTCACGGCAGGTAGAGCGCAGATGGGTAAAATGGATGCGATCGCCAAAGGTCTCCACCATCTTCACCAGATCGTTATCGGCGCGAACGCCATACGATCCGGTACACATGGTGAAGCCATTATTAATGCTGTCCACCGTCTCCTTCAGCCACTGCATATCTTCGATGGTCGACACGATACGCGGCAGGCCAAGGATCGGCCGCGGCGGATCGTCCGGATGCACAGCCAGGCGGATCCCTACCTCTTCGCATACCGGCACGATGGCGCGCAGGAAATAGGCCATATTTTCACGCAGCTGCGCTTTATCAATGTGGTCGTACTCCGCCAGACGCGCGCGGAACTGGTCAAGGGTGTAGCCCTCTTCCGCTCCCGGCAGGCCGGCGATGATATTGCGGGTCAGTTTATCGATATCTGCTTCGCTCATCGCCTTGAAATAGACCTCAGCCTGACGCTGCTCTTCTTCACTGTAATCCGCTTCCGCTCCCGGGCGTTTAAGGATATGCAGCTCAAAGGCGGCGAAAGCGATCTGATCGAAACGCAGCGCCCGGGAGCCGTCCGGCAGCTCATATTCCAGATCGGTGCGCGTCCAGTCGAGGATCGGCATAAAGTTGTAGCACACGGTATCGATGCCGCAGGCCGCGAGGTTGCGGATGCTCTGCTGATAGTTGGCAATCCAGGTCGCATACTGCCCGCTGTGGGTTTTAATATCCTCGTGGACGGGAATGCTTTCGACGACCGACCAGGTCAACCCTTTTGCCGCTAACAGCGCCTGACGCGCTTTAATCTCGTCGACCGGCCATACCTGACCGTTTGCAATATGGTGCAGCGCAGTGACGACGCCGGTCGCCCCCGCCTGCCGTACATCATCAAGCGATACCGGATCGTTCGGCCCATACCACCGCCAGGTTTGCTCCATCGCTATGCCCTCACAAAAGTTGTTATACCAATAATGGCGACACTCATGACGACTACCATACATGTTTCTCACCTGGCTGCAAACAGTGCTGGCCTATTGATTGATCCAGCTCACAGTCAGCGGATAATTTCGGCTTACCAATTTAACTTCCTGTCATATAACTTTAGACTGGCATTGTTAATAAGCAGTTAAACAGGTGTGGGAAGAATGACAACAATTGCAACCGCTACGCTACCGAAGAACGTGCAATACCCTCAATACGATCGCAGCCAGCTCCGCTCGCGTATTGTCCATTTCGGCTTTGGCGCGTTTCACCGCGCGCACCAGGCGCTGCTCACCGATCGCGTGCTGAATAACGTCGGCGGCGACTGGGGGATCTGTGAAATCAGTCTGTTCAGCGGCGACACGCTGATGAGCCAACTTCGCGAACAGGACCATCTGTTTACCGTGCTGGAAAAAGGCGCCGACGGCAACCAGCCCATTGTGATCGGCGCGGTGCACGAATGTCTGAACGCCAGGCTCGATTCGCTGGCGGCGATTATCGAAAAATTTTGCGAGCCGCAGGTAGCGATTGTCTCGCTGACCATTACGGAAAAAGGCTACTGCATCGATCCGGCGACCGGGAAACTGGATCCGACGCATCCGCGCATTATTCACGATCTGGAGAATCCGACGCTGCCGCAGTCAGCTCCCGGTATTTTAGTTGAAGCGCTGGCCCGCCGCCGGGAACGAGGCCTTCCGCCCTTTACCGTGCTCTCCTGCGATAATATCCCCGACAACGGTCACGTGGTAAAAAATGCCGTCCTCGGCATGGCGGAAAAACGCAGCCCGGCGCTGGCGGACTGGATCGCCGACAACGTCAGCTTCCCGGGCACCATGGTGGATCGCATTGTTCCCGCGGCCACACCGGAGTCGCTGGCGGAAATCGCCGCCGTGCTGGGGGTCGACGATCCCTGCGCCATCAGTTGCGAACCCTTCATTCAGTGGGTGGTCGAAGATCACTTTGTCGCCGGGCGACCCGCCTGGGAGACAGCGGGCGTGCAGATGACCGATGACGTGTTGCCCTGGGAGCAAATGAAGCTGCGGATGCTCAACGGCAGCCACTCTTTCCTCGCCTGGCTTGGCTATCTGGCAGGGCATGCGCACATTAGCGACTGCATGCGGGATGACGTCTTCCGCCGCGCCGCCCGCCAGCTGATGCTTGACGAACAGGCTCCGACGCTGACCATTACCGGCGTTGATCTGCTGGCCTATGCCGACAGTCTCATCGCCCGCTTCAGCAATCCGGCGCTCAAACACCGCACCTGGCAAATCGCCATGGACGGTAGCCAGAAGCTGCCCCAGCGCATGCTCGATGGCATCCGCGTACATCTGGCGCGCGACAGCCGTTGGCCACTGCTGGCTCTCGGCGTGGCCGGCTGGATGCGCTACGTCAGCGGCACGGACGACGCCGGTCAGACGATCGACGTGCGCGATCCGCTGGTCGACAAGATCCGGCTGCGGGTGGCCCAGAGCGATGAGCAGCAGCGCGTCGACGCCCTGCTGGGGCTGGAGGAAATATTTGGCCGCGACCTGCCGCACAACGCCCAGTTTGTCGCCGGGATCCGCGCCGCCTGGCAACAGCTGGCGACGCACGGCGCCCGCGAGGCCGTCGCCCGCGCGCTGAATTCTTAACAATATTTGCGCTTATGCGGACAGAATTCTCTTCTGTCCGCCTCAGGACTTCTCTTTTCCCCCTTTTTTCGTCAGGATAGGCGTAACTGTTACAACATTACATTTATCCTGGAGAAAAGAGTGACCAGAACCAATTTGATCACCGGCTTTCTCGGCAGCGGTAAGACGACCTCGATTCTTCATCTGCTGGCGCAGAAGCCTGCGGATGAAAAATGGGCCGTACTGGTTAACGAGTTTGGCGAAGTCGGGATAGACGGCGCGCTGCTGGCCGACAGCGGCGCCCTGCTCAAAGAGATCCCCGGCGGCTGCATGTGCTGCGTCAATGGCCTGCCGATGCAGGTTGGGCTGAACACCCTGCTGCGCCAGGGCAAACCCGATCGCCTGCTGATCGAACCCACCGGTTTGGGCCACCCAAAGCAGATCCTCGATATCCTCACCGCGGCGGTGTATGAGCCCTGGATCGATCTGCGCGCCACGCTGTGCATCCTCGATCCCCGCCAGCTGCTGGATGAAAGAGCCGTCAGCAACGACAACTTCCGCGATCAGCTGGCCGCGGCGGACATCATTGTGGCGAATAAAAGTGATCGGGAAACCGCCGAAAGCGCCCGAGCGCTGGCCGACTGGTGGCAGCGCTGGGGCGGCGAGCGTCGCAAGGTGTCGGCAATCCAGGGCAATATCGATCTGGCCCTGCTCGATGAGCCACGACGGAACACCGCCCCTCTGCCGGCGAGCGCGGAGCACGCCCACCGCCATCCCCCCACTTCCGGCCTCGCCGCGCTCAGCCTGGCGGAACACCAGCGCTGGCGCCGCCATCTCAACAATGGCCAGGGCTATCAGGGCTGCGGCTGGATCTTCGACGCGGAGACGGTTTTTGACACCATCGGCCTGCTCGAATGGGCCAGGCTGGCGCCAGTGGGGCGCGTTAAAGGCGTGATGCGCATTGCCGAGGGGGCGGTGCGAATCAACCGTCAGGGGGAGGATCTCCATATCGAGACCCTCAGCGTCGCTCCGCCCGATAGCCGGATCGAGCTTATTTCCGCGAATGAAGCCGACTGGAACGCACTCCAGACCTCGTTGTTGAGGCTTCGTTTAAGTTAAGGCGGCTAAGGTTGCCGCCGACTGTCACAAAATCGCAATGGCTATGATGAAAAACCGAATTCCTTTAATCCTGCTGCTTAACATCGCGGGTGTAGCGCTATTTTGCTCCTGGTATCTGCCAGCCAACCATGGCGCGTGGTTGCCGGTCGACTCCGCGATCTTCCATTTCTTTAACCATGGCGTCAGCGTCAGCCATGCTTATGCCTGGCTGCTGGCGATCATCAACAATCGCGCCTTCGACGCCTGTTCGCTGCTGGCGATGGGCTGCCTGATGCTGAGCTATTGGCTAAAGGCGCCGACTGCAGGCCGTCGTCAGATCGCCATCATGGGCCTGGTGATGCTGCTGGCGGCGGTGATCATCAACCAGCTCGCACAACACCTGATGCCGGTACAGCGCGCCAGCCCGTCTCTGTTTTTTAGCGATATTACCCGCGTCAGCGACGTCGTTAACTTCCCCACTAAGGATGCGTCGAAGGACAGCTTCCCTGGCGATCATGGGATGATGCTGCTGATCTTCGCGAGCTTTATGTGGCGCTATTTTGGCCGTCGCGCGCTGGGCGTCGCGCTGATTATCTTTGTGGTCTTTGCTTTCCCGCGGGTAATGATTGGCGCCCACTGGTTTAGCGATATTGCCGTCGGCTCCCTGACCGCCGTGCTGATCGGCGCGCCCTGGGTATTGATGACCCCGCTGAGCGATAAATTGATCGCCTTTTTCGATCGCTACTTACCCAGCAGAATATCGGCCAAATAATGACTCCGGCAGCCGCCAGAGTCATTAACTATAAGGGGACCTTTTGGGTCCCTTTTTACATTTTCCCTTTTTTTTCAACATGACGTTCATCTTCTTGTCACATTAATCCCGTGACAAATGAAGGAATTGTCTGTTTTTTGCCCGATATTGCCGTAATTTTGGCCTTTCCCGATGATTCACTTTTTGTCACCAAAATACTTATAAGAAATCGCGCAAAACCGCTCGCCATGCGGCGTTTGATAGGGTAATCTCGTTCTCGTTTTGCCTTTTCCGCAGCATTAATTCAGGGCATGAATAAAATTGTGCGTGACTGCACAAATTTAAGCTTAAGGAATTGTCTCATTGCGGATGGGTATTTAGGCTCTAACACGTTTGGCATTTTTTATAACGACATTGTCGTTAAGGACAACAAGGGAAAATAAACAGCATGGTCAAATCTCAGCCGATTTTGAGATATATCTTGCGGGTAGCCCCCGCGATTGCAGTAGCGGTTCTGCTTTCCGCGTGTAGTTCAACAAGTACCGCCAGGAATATGCATTCTGAGACGCATGCTGTGGGTAGTGGCGATTTATCATCACTGCAAGCCTCTCAGGATGAATTTGAAACGATGGTCCGTAACCTGGACGTAAAGTCCCGTTTAATGGATCAGTATGCCAGCTGGAAAGGCGTGCGTTACCGCCTCGGCGGCAGCACCCGCAAGGGTATCGACTGCTCAGCGTTTGTGCAGCGCACCTTCCGCGAACAATTTGGTCTGGAACTGCCGCGTTCAACCTCTGAACAGCAGGAAACCGGAAAATCGATTTCCCGTGCCCAACTGCGTACAGGCGATCTGGTTCTGTTTCGCGCCGGCTCTACCGGCCGCCATGTCGGGATCTACCTCGGCAACAACCAGTTTGTTCACGCCTCCACCAGCAGCGGGGTGACTATCTCCAGCATGGATGAGCCGTACTGGAAAAAGCGCTACAATGAAGCGCGTCGAGTCCTGAGCCGCTCGTAAACTGTCCTCCACCGCCGCCGGTTATCCCTTGGCTGGCTGCGGGATAAAAAACACTGCCCCAGGCAGTGTTTTTTTTTGCCACCTGGTTCTCAACGTCGCAAAATAAGCTATGTCTTTTAAGTGGGAATGAGAAAAACGACGACCGACACTCCGTTGATGCGCTTCAATAATACGGAAAGAATCTGGCTATGCTTACTCGCTACTTTTCGCCCCAGCGTAAAACCTGGTTAACCAGCCTGAGCGTGGGGATCATCGTCGCGCTGTTGGCCGGGAGCATTCAGTTTATGGTGATCTACCATAACCGGGCCGAGCGTTTCGACGCCATTATCAACAATGTTAATACCTATCTGAAAAGCTATTTTCACGACCTGCGCCAGACCATTGACGGCCTGCAGCCGCTGGTGGACCAGCCCTGCGAGAATATTGACTCCGGGCTTACCTCCCACGCCGCGTTCAGCCCCAACGTCCGCGCTTTCCTGCTGGTCAAAAACGGCATCGCCTTTTGCTCATCGGCTACGGGAGCCATGAATACGCCCCTCAGCCAGCTGATCCCGGCCATCGATATCAGCAAACCCGTTGCTATGGCGATTTTACCAGGCACGCCGATGATGCCGAAGAGCGCGGCGCTGGCGCTGTGGGTAGGTAAACCCGGCGATCAAAACAGCGGCATTTTCGTGTCGATTAACGCTAATCTCACACCGTATATCCTCTATTCCGCACGGCAAAACGATTTCAGCGGCATTGCGCTGGCCATCGATCACACCGCTATCTCCACCTTCAGTAATCGGCTGGTGGATCCGCAAACGCTGCATAACGCGCCGATCCGCCAGGCACAGATCGAGGGCTTACCGCTGAAGGTCTACCTGTATGCCAACAGCTGGCTGGCGGAAAATACGCAGTTTGCTCTGCTGCTCGGGGTCGTCTGCGGCCTGCTGGCGGGGCTGCTCTGCTATTACGTGCTGACGATCAAATCGGATCCGCGAAAATCCATTCTGCTGGGGATCAAAAATAACCAGTTCTACATCGTTTATCAGCCGGTGGTTAATGCTCAGACTCTACGTATCAGCGGCGTGGAGGTCCTAATGCGCTGGCGCCATCCGGTGGTTGGTGAAATTCCGCCCGACGTTTTTATTAACCTGGCCGAAACCCAGCAGATGATCGTGCCGCTAACCCATCACCTGCTCGCGCTGATCGCCAGCGACGCTGCGGTGTTGAAGCGTATTCTGCCGCGCGGCGTGAAGCTGGGGCTGAATATTTCCCCTGCCCATCTGCAGGCCGACAGCTTCCGCGACGATATGCTGCGCTTCGCCGCCGCGCTGCCAGCCGACCACTTTCACGTGGTGCTGGAGGTAACCGAGCGGGCGATGATTGATAAAGAAAAATCGATGGCTAACTTCGCCTGGCTCCACCGCCAGGGATTCGAAATCGCGATTGATGATTTCGGCACCGGGCATAGCGCGCTGATCTATCTCGAACGCTATAACTTCGATTATCTGAAGATCGATCGCGGTTTTGTGCAGGCGATTGGTACTGAAACAGTAACCTCGCCGGTGCTGGATGCGGTACTGACCCTCAGCCGCCGGCTGAAATTAATGACCGTCGCCGAAGGGGTGGAGACCCAGGAACAGGCGGAGTGGCTTCGCGGCCAGGGCGTTCATTTCCTGCAGGGGTACTGGATCAGCCGACCGCTGTCGCTGGCCGGGCTGGTGGCTGCGCACGATGAACCCGCGAACTATTTCACAACGCGCTAAGTCTCACTTATGATGCGGGAACGGATGTCGGCCATGGGGGCCGGCCATGACAGGGTATTCTGCCGCCTATGTATGCGCGCCTCTTTCTGATTCTGCTGGCTCTGTTTAGCCTGGACGCTAAGGCGCAAACCATTCAGGAAAGCGTAGCCTTCGCGATTATCGGCGAACCGAAATACGCCGCCGGTTTCAGTCATTTTGATTACGTCAATCCCAGGGCGCCGAAAGGCGGCACCCTCACCCTGGCGGCGATCGGCACCTTTGATAACTTCAACCGTTATGCGCTGCGCGGCAACCCCGCGGTACGCACGGAGGCGCTCTACGATACCCTGTTCACCACCTCGGATGATGAGCCCGGCAGCTACTACCCGCTGATTGCCGAGCGGGCGCGCTATGCCGAGGACTATTCCTGGATGGAGATCGCGCTCAACCCGCGCGCCCGCTTCCATGACGGCACGCCGATCACCGCCCGCGATGTGGCGTTTACCTTCAACAAGTTTATGACCGAAGGGGTGCCGCAGTTTCGCCTGTTTTATAAAGGCACCACCGTGAAGGCCATCGCGCCGTTGACCGTGCGTATTGACCTCGGCCAGCCCGGCAAAGAGAACATGCTGAGTCTGCTGAGCCTGCCGGTGATGCCCGAGGCGTTCTGGCGCCAGCACAAACTCAGCGACCCGCTGTCGAAGCCGCCGCTGGCCAGCGGGCCATACCGCATCAGCGCCTGGCGAATGGGGCAATATATTACCTATTCCCGGGTCGCCGACTACTGGGCGGCCGACCTGCCGGTCAACCGCGGTCGCTGGAATTTCGATACGCTGCGCTATGACTATTATCTCGACGACAATGTCGCTTTCGAAGCCTTTAAAGCGGGAGCCGTCGATCGCCGGGAAGAGACCGTCGCCAAAAACTGGGCTACCCGCTACGTCGGTCGCAACTTCAGCCGCGGCTACATCATTAAAGATGAGCATACCAATACCTCGGCGCAGGATACCCAGTGGCTGGCGTTCAATATTCAGCGCCCGATTTTTGCCGATCGCCGGGTGCGGCAGGCCATTACCCTGGCGTTCGATTTCGAATGGATGAACAAGGCGCTGTTTTACAGCGCCTATCAGCGCGCCAACAGCTATTTCCAGAACACCGAATATGCCGCCCGCAGCCTGCCCGACGCAGCCGAGCTGGCCCTGCTGACGCCGATGAAAAAAGAACTGCCCCCGGAGCTCTTCAGCCAGGTTTACCAGCCGCCGGTCTCCCGCGGCGATGGCTTCGACCGCGCAAACTTACTCAAAGCCGACGCCCTGCTCAATGCGGCGGGCTGGACGGTGAAGAACCAGCGCCGGGTCAACGCCGCCACCGGCAAGCCGCTGCGCTTTGAGCTACTGCTGCCGGCCGGAGGCAATGACCGCTGGGTGCTGCCGTTTCAGCACAACCTGCAGCGTCTGGGGATCGTCATGGATATTCGTCAGGTTGATAATTCGCAGTACAGCAACCGCCGCCGCAGCCGGGATTACGACATGATGCCAAGCCTGTGGCGCGCCATGCCCTGGCCGGGGACCGACCTGCAAATCTCCTGGGCGTCCGACTATATTCACTCCAGCTACAACGCGCCGGGGGTGCAAAGCCCGGTAGTGGATAAGCTGATTGCGCAGATCCTGCAGTGGCAGGGCAATAAGCAGAAACTGATCCCTCTCGGTCGGGCGCTGGATCGTGTGCTGACCTGGAATAACTACATGTTGCCGATGTGGTATATGGCGCAGGACCGCACTGCGTGGTGGAATAAGTTCTCTTTCCCCGCGACCCGCCCCATCTATTCGTCCGGCCTCGATACCTGGTGGTACGACGTGAACAAAGCGGCCACCCTCCCCGCGGACAGACGCTAAGGACATCCCATGGGCAGCTACCTGATCCGCCGTTTGCTGTTAGTCATCCCCACCCTGTGGGCCATCATCACCATTAACTTTTTTATTGTCCAGATCGCGCCTGGCGGCCCGGTCGATCAGGCCATCGCCGCCATCGAGTTTAATCAGCGCGGCGGGATGCCGGGGGCTGGCGACGGCGGGATGGGCGCCAGCCATGCCCGCACCGGCGCAGGCAATATCAGCGAGGGTCACTATCGCGGCGGGCGCGGCCTCGACCCGGAAGTCATCGCCGAGATCACCCACCGCTACGGCTTCGATAAACCTCTCCACGAGCGCTATCTGAAGATGCTGGGCGATTATCTGCGCTTTGATTTCGGCGACAGCCTGTTTCGCAGCGCCTCCGTGCTGCAGCTGATTAAAGACAGCCTGCCGGTCTCGGTGAGCCTCGGGCTGTGGAGCACGCTGATTATCTATCTGGTCTCCATTCCGCTGGGCATCCGCAAAGCGGTCAGCAACGGCAGCCGCTTTGATATCTGGAGCAGTACGCTGATTATCATTGGCTATGCGATCCCTGCCTTTCTGTTCGCCATCCTGCTGATCGTGATTTTTGCCGGCGGCAGCTATTTCGACCTCTTCCCGCTGCGCGGTCTGGTCTCGCCAAATTTCGACACCCTCCCCTGGTATCAGAAGATCCTCGACTACCTGTGGCACATCACCCTGCCGGTGCTGGCGACGGTAATTGGCGGCTTTGCCGCGCTGACTATGCTGACCAAAAACAGCTTCCTCGACGAGATCCGCAAACAGTATGTGGTCACCGCCCGCGCCAAAGGCGTTGGTGAGAAACAGATCCTCTGGGGACACGTGTTCCGTAACGCCATGCTGCTGGTGATCGCCGGCTTCCCGGCCACCTTTATCAGTATGTTCTTTACCGGCTCGTTGCTGATCGAAGTGATGTTCTCGCTAAACGGCCTGGGTCTGCTGGGCTATGAAGCGACGGTCTCCCGCGACTATCCGGTGATGTTTGGCACGCTCTATATTTTCACTCTGATTGGCCTGCTGCTGAATATCGTCAGCGATATCAGCTATACGCTGGTCGACCCGCGCATTGATTTTGAGGGCCGCTAATGTCTTTCTTCAGTCCCGTTAATCAGGCCCGCTGGGCGCGCTTTCGCCACAACCGTCGCGGCTACTGGTCGCTGTGGCTGTTTTTAATTCTCTTTCTTTGCAGCCTGGGCGCCGAGCTGCTGGCCAACGATCGCCCGCTGCTGGTGCAGTACCGGGGCCAGCTGTACGTCCCGGTGTTAAAAAACTACACCGAGCAAACCTTCGGCGGCGCGTTCGCCACCGCCGCCGACTATCAGGATCCCTGGCTGCAGCAGCAGCTGGCGACTCACGGCTGGGCGCTATGGCCGCCAGTACGCTTCGGCGCGACGACAATTAATTTTGCCAGCACGGTTCCCTTTCCATCGCCGCCCTCAGCCAGCAACTGGCTCGGCACCGACGCCAACGGCGGCGATGTGCTGGCGCGGATCCTTTATGGGACACGCATCTCGGTGCTCTTCGGTCTGCTGCTGACGCTGTTCTCCAGCGTGCTGGGGGTGCTGGCCGGAGCGATACAGGGTTACTACGGCGGTAAAATCGACCTGTGGGGGCAGCGCTTTATCGAAGTCTGGTCCGGCATGCCAACGCTGTTCCTGATCATCCTGCTCTCCAGCGTCGTGCAGCCGGGCTTCTGGTGGCTGTTGGCAATCACCGTTCTCTTTGGCTGGATGACGCTGGTGGGCGTGGTGCGCGCGGAATTTCTCCGCACCCGCAACTACGACTATGTTCGGGCGGCGCAGGCGTTAGGGGTTAGCGACCGGCAGATCATCCTGCGGCATATGTTGCCCAACGCGATGGTGGCGACCCTCACCTTCCTGCCCTTTATCCTGTGCAGCTCCATTACCACCCTGACGTCGCTGGATTTTCTCGGCTTCGGCCTGCCGCTCGGCTCGCCCTCCCTCGGCGAGCTGCTGCTGCAGGGCAAAAACAACCTGCAGGCGCCCTGGCTGGGCCTTGCCGCATTTCTCTCCGTCGCCGTGCTGCTGACGCTACTGATTTTTATCGGTGAAGCGGTTCGCGACGCCTTTGACCCGAGTAAGGCGGTGTAATATGACCCACCCGCTATTAGCTATCGACAATCTCTCTATTGCCTTTCGCCAGCAGGGCGAGACGCAGACCGTGGTGCATAATCTGTCGCTCGAGGTGGCGGTCGGCGAAACGCTGGCGCTGGTGGGCGAATCCGGCTCCGGTAAGAGCATCTCCGCCCTGTCGGTGCTGCGGCTGCTCCCTACCCCGCCGGCCAGCTACCCCAGCGGTGACATCCGTTTTCATGGCCAGTCGCTGCTGCATGCGGATGAGGCGACCCTGCGCGGCGTGCGCGGCAACCGGATCGCGATGATCTTTCAGGAGCCGATGGTATCGCTCAATCCCCTGCACCCCCTGGAAAAACAGCTCTACGAGGTGCTGTCGTTACACCGGGGAATGCGCAAACAGGCGGCGCGCGGGGAGATCCTCGACTGCCTAGAGCGCGTCGGGATCCGTCAGGCGCCGCGACGGCTGGCGGACTATCCGCATCAGCTCTCCGGCGGCGAGCGCCAGCGGGTGATGATCGCCATGGCGCTGCTGACGCGCCCGGAGTTGCTGATCGCCGACGAGCCGACTACCGCCCTGGACGTATCGGTGCAGGCGCAGATCCTGCAGCTGCTGCGCGAGCTAAAGCAGGAGCTGAACATGGGTCTGCTGTTTATCACTCATAACCTGAGCATCGTCCGCCAGCTGGCTGACCGGGTGGCGGTAATGCAGAACGGCCGCTGCGTGGAACACAATGACTGTTGGGCGCTGTTCAGCGCGCCAGCGCATCCCTACACCCAACGCCTGCTGGATAGCGAGCCGGACGGGGAGCCGGTGCCGCTGGCCGCCGATGCCCCGGTGCTGCTGCAGGCGGACGATTTAAAGGTGGCGTTTCCCGTTCGCAAAGGGATCCTGCGTCGGGTGGTCGATCATCATCGGGTGGTCAACAGCCTCAGCTTTCAGCTGCGCGCCGGCGAGACGCTGGGCCTGGTGGGGGAATCGGGTTCCGGTAAAAGCACCACCGGCCTGGCCCTGCTGCGCCTGATCCCGTCCGGGGGCAAGATAACCTTCGCCGGCCAGCCGATTCAGGGGCGTAACCGCCGACAGCTGCTACCGCTGCGCCGACAGATGCAGGTGGTTTTTCAGGATCCGAACTCGTCGCTCAATCCGCGCCTCACGGCGCAGCAGATCATTGAGGAAGGCTTGCGCGTCCACCAGCCGACGCTGACGGCGGCCGAACGCGAACAGGCGGTGATCCTTGCCATGCAGGAGGTCGGCCTCGACCCGGCCAGCCGCCAGCGCTATCCGGCGGCGTTCTCCGGTGGCCAGCGACAGCGTATCGCCATCGCCAGAGCGTTGATCGTCAAACCGCAGCTGATCGTCCTCGATGAACCGACCTCATCGCTGGACAAAACCGTTCAGGCGCAGATCCTGAACCTGCTGAAAGCCTTACAGCGAAAGCATCAGCTGGCCTATATTTTTATCAGCCATGATTTAGGCGTGGTGCGGGCGCTGTGTCACCAGGTGATGGTGCTGCGTCAGGGAGAGGTGGTCGAACAGGGCGAGTGCAAGTCCGTCTTCAGCGCACCCCGGCATGAGTATACCCGCCAGCTGCTGGCGCTAAGCTGACGGTCAGAAAGGGTTATTGCCGGAGAAGGGCTCGGCGATGGCCACGCCAAAGTTTTTCAGACGACAGGTGGCGGCAAACTCATCCTGCAGGTTTACGAACAGGCAGGGTTCACCTTCGCACTCCAGCACGGAACAGTCGACTTCGATGTCGCTTAACGCCTGGCTGAGCTTATGCATCACCGGCCAGGCTTTCTCACCGTCCGGGCTCAGCAATTTCAGGGCAACGAGACTGTTCTCGTTCTGCGCGCCGTTTTGCGGAATCGGTTCAACTCTGGAACCCGCAAAACCGGCCAGCCAGCGATAGCTCTGCGGCAGACGGTGTACGATAGAGAGTTGTTGTGTATTCACTTGGTTTCCCCGGAAGCAAAAGGCTTCACAATAAATTTACATCAATATTAACACACTGTTGACAAATAGTCCTGCCTTGAGGCAGAAAACGTTTACAGCGGCGGCGGACCAGGGGTAAGCGCTTATAATCCAGCGCTTTATTTTTTATACCCGGCGAGCCGATTGGCGCTATATGTACCCGTTTCTGTGATCCAAAACAACTTTTTTATCGCAACAATGCGACTTTTTACACTAATTGATTTTACATAAAGGAAACAAATGGCAGAACCCTGAAGCCCATTGCGGTTGACATGCATCAAGAAAGGGGCGATTTCGCCCCTGAAAATGTGACCTAGCGTGCGATTTTTCGCCGCCGGGATGCGTAAAGCGAGAAGAAAATAGAGCAGGTTGCGCAGAAGGCAATAGAGATCAGCATCGGCCAGGCGGTGGTAAACGTCGCCATCGACAGCAGCGCGCCGATAATCGCCCCGATACCGAAACGGAAAGTCCCCGCCAGCGACGAAGCAGTGCCTGCCATATGCGGAAACTCATCGAGGATCACCGCCATGGCGTTAGACGACACCATGGATACGCAGCCGACAAAGGCCGCTACGCCGATCACCAGTGACCAAAAGCCGACATCCAGCAGCGCGCAGACCACCATCCACACCGCCATGGCAAACTGGATCCACAGCCCGGCGCGGAACATACGCAACGCCCCTACCCGCCGCACAAACCGGCTGTTGAACATGGTCATCAGAAACAGAAAAACGATGTTCAGCGCAAAATAGTAGCCAAAGTGCTGAGGCGCGACGTGGTTTATATTGATGTAGACAAAGGGACCGGCGCTAAGGAATGAGAACATGCCCGCGAAGCTAAAGCCGCTCGCCAGCATATAGCTCAGTACCCGCTTGTGGCGGAACAGCGTGGCAAAGTTACCCAGCGTGGTGCGCAGATGGAACGGCTGACGCCTTTCAGCCGGCAGCGTTTCGCGGATAAACAGGCCGATCATCAGCGAGGCCAGCAGGGCCACCAGGGCGAGGATCCAAAAGATGGCATGCCAGCTGAACCAGACCAACACCGCCCCGCCGACCATCGGCGCCACCAGCGGCGCAATGGTCGTGACCAGCATGACAAACGACATCATGCGCGAAAACTCATCTTTCGGATAGATGTCGCGCATCAGGGCGTTAATCACCACGCTGGCCGCCGCGGCTGCCAGACCGTGGAAGAAACGCATGACAATCAGCATATCGACGGTTTGCGACAGGGCGCAGGCTACCGCCGCCGCCGCGAAGACCAGCGTCCCGCCGAGGATCACCGGCTTGCGGCCAAGGCTGTCCGCCATCGGGCCGTACAGCAGCTGACCCAGCGCAAAGCCGAGGATATAGGTGCTGAGCGTCATCTGCGCGCTGCCGTCCGGGACGTTATACTGGGCGGCAATCACCGGCAGGGCCGGAAGATACATATCAATAGACAGCGGCATCAGCATGGCCAGCAGGCCAAGGATAAACACAATCCCCAGTGAAGAATTCTGCTTCAGCGTCACGTTTTACTCCGTGGCTGCGGGGCGCCCACGCTGGCGATTTCCGCTTCCGTCAGCGGACGATATTCACCCGGCGCCAGCGATTCATCCAGCAGGATGTCGCCGATGCGTTCCCGATGCAGGCCAACCACGTGGTTGCCCACGGCGGCGAACATGCGTTTCACCTGATGGTAGCGGCCTTCGCTGATGGTGAGGCGCACTTCGGTCGGAGTGATAACTTCCAGCAACGCCGGTTTGGTGAGATCTTTTTCGTTATGCAGCTGGACGCCTTTGGCGAACAGCTCCGCGGTCCCTTCCGCCAGCGGGCTTTCCAGCGCCACCAGATAGGTTTTTTCACAGTGGTGGCGCGGCGAGGTAATGCGATGCGACCACTGGCCGTCATCGGTCATCAGCACCAGCCCGGTGGTGTCGATATCCAGCCGTCCGGCGGCGTGCAGCTTATGCGCCACCGGCTCGTCGAGGAAATAAAGGATAGTCGGATGATCGGGATCGTCGGTGGAACAGACGTACCCTTGCGGCTTGTTGAGCATAAAATAACGCGGGCCATTCTGCTGGGTCAGCGTATTTCCGTCATACTCCACCTCGTGCTCCGGCTGGAGCTTAAAAGAGGCATCTTTCACAATGTCGCCGTCCACGGTAACGCGGCTGCCGCGAATTTCACGCCCGGCAATAGCCCGGCTGACGCCCAGCTGCTGAGCGATAAACTTATCAAGTCGCATGAGATTTTTTTAGCCTGTCATAGTGCTGGAGCGGGCAAATCGCCCGAAAAAGAAGAATTTCACCGGCTAGTATAACGGGCTCTTAACACCACTCAAGGGAAAAGATTCATGGCATACTATTCGCCAGTTAATTAGCCCCGTGAATTCATGACTTTTACATTACGTCCTTACCAACAAGAAGCCGTCGATGCCACCCTCGCCTGGTTCCGTCGCCATACCGAGCCGGCGGCGATTGTCCTGCCCACCGGCGCGGGCAAAAGTCTGGTGATCGCCGAGCTTGCCAGGCTGGCGCGCGGCCGCGTGCTGGTGCTGGCCCATGTCAAAGAGCTGGTGGCGCAGAACCATGCCAAATACTGCGCCCTTGGACTCGAGGCGGATATCTTCGCCGCCGGTCTGCAGCGAAAAGAGAGCCACGGCAAAGTGGTGTTCGGCAGCGTGCAGTCGGTGGCGCGCAATCTCGACCAGTTTCGCAGCGAATTTTCGCTACTCATCGTCGATGAATGCCACCGCATCAGCGATGATGACGACAGCCAGTATCAGCAGATCATCGGTCACCTGCGGCAGGTCAATCCGCAGATCCGGCTGCTCGGCCTGACGGCCACGCCGTTCCGCCTTGGCAAGGGCTGGATCTATCAGTTCCATTATCATGGGATGGTGCGCGGCGATGAAAAGGCCCTGTTCCGCGACTGCATCTATGAGCTACCGCTGCGCTATATGATTAAACACGGCTATCTGACGCCGCCGGAGCGCCTCGATATGCCGGTGGTGCAGTACGATTTCAGCCGCCTGCAGGCGCAAAGCAACGGCCTGTTCAGCGAAGCCGATCTTAACCATGAGCTGAAAAAACAACAGCGTATCACGCCGCATATTGTCAGCCAGATCGTGGAGTTCGCCGAAAACCGCAAAGGGGTGATGATCTTTGCCGCCACCGTGGAACACGCCCGGGAAGTGACCGGCCTGCTGCCGGTAGGCCAGGCGGCGCTGATCACCGGCGAAACGCCTGGGCCGGAGCGGGATCGCATCATCGAGGCCTTTAAAGCGCAGGCGTATCGCTATCTGGTGAACGTCGCGGTGCTGACCACCGGCTTCGACGCCCCGCACGTCGACCTGATCGCCATCCTCCGCCCCACCGAGTCGGTGAGTCTTTACCAACAGATCGTTGGCCGCGGTCTGCGCCTGGCGCCGGGGAAAACCGACTGTCTGATCCTAGACTACGCCGGCAATCCGCATGACCTGTATGCCCCGGAAGTGGGGACGCCGAAGGGCAAAAGCGACAACGTGCCGGTGCAGGTCTTCTGCCCGGCCTGCGGCTTCGCCAATACCTTCTGGGGCAAAACCACCGCCGACGGCACCTTGATTGAACACTTTGGCCGCCGCTGCCAGGGGTGGTTCGAAGATGACGACGGCCACCGCGAACAGTGCGACTTCCGCTTTCGCTTTAAAAACTGCCCGCAGTGTAATGCGGAAAACGACATCGCCGCCCGCCGCTGCCGGGAGTGCGACACTATACTGGTTGACCCGGACGATATGCTGAAGGCGGCGCTGAAGCTGAAGGACGCGCTGGTGCTGCGCTGCAGCGGCATGGCCCTGCAGCACGGCGGCGACGAGAAGGGCCCGTGGCTGAAAATCACCTACTACGATGAAGACGGGGCGGATGTCAGTGAGCGCTTCCGTCTGCAGACCCCCGCCCAGCGCACCGCCTTCGAACAACTGTTTATTCGCCCGCATACCCGCACCCCCGGGGTGCCGCTGCGCTGGATAACGCCGGCGGATATCGTGACCCAGCAGGCGCTGCTGCGCCATCCGGACTTTGTCGTCGCCCGCATGAAGGGGCAGTACTGGCAGGTGCGGGAAAAAGTGTTCGATTATCAGGGGCGTTTTCGTCGCGCCAACGAGCTGCGTTAATTACCGGAAAGCTGAGGTTTTGATTGCCCGGGTGTCGTTTGGCGGCTATAATGCCGCCCGCTTTTGCATTCGCAAAGCAGATAATCCGCCTGTTGCTGGGTCGCCTGTAGCAGGCTTTATATATAGAGAGACATCAATGTTTACTATCAACGCAGAAGTACGTAAAGAGCAGGGTAAGGGTGCGAGCCGCCGCCTGCGCGCAGCTAACAAGTTCCCGGCAATCATCTACGGTGGCGAAGCTGCTCCGGTTGCTATCGAACTGGACCACGACAAAGTATGGAACATGCAGGACAAAGCTGAGTTTTACAGCGAAGTTCTGACCGTCGTTGTTGATGGCAAAGAAGAAAAAGTCAAAGTTCAGGCTGTTCAGCGCCACGCGTTCAAGCCGAAACTGACTCACATCGACTTCGTTCGCGCGTAATCGCCGATAGCAAGTTGTATGGCAAGCGCCCCGGGGTCTCAGGCTCCGGGGCGTTTTGTTATCTGCGCAGCCAAAGCTCCGGCGCCTCGTGCACGATGTCGCTAAGCATCCGATGCTTATTCATTCCGGGCAGCCAGAGCATCACCATAGTGACGTTCAGCCCCTGACTGCCGACCTCCGTCGCGATTTCACTGACTCCCTGCCACTCGCCTGGCCGCAAATGGTCCGGTAAAAACCCCCAGCCCCTCCCCTGCTCCAGCGCATGGCGCAACAGGGTAATTTCATTCATATACAACGTATGGCCGGAAATCTGCAGCCGGCGGGCGATTTGATCGTCACTGCGCCGGTGCATCACTAACTGCGGCGTCAACGAAAGATTCAATAGCGTCAGCGGCCGCGGAGCGTCGTGGAACAGGCTGTCCGCCGCGTAGAAACGCAGATCCACGGTGCCGAGCGCCCGCCACTCCATTTCGCTCCCCAGCGTGCGGTTGTTAGCCTGACAAATCGCCATCTCCGCCACGCCATCGCTCAGCGCCTGCTCGGCTTCGCGACGCGAGGCGCTCCAGCAGCTCAGGCGGATCTGCCGTCGGGCCAGGTTATCGGCCAGCGCACAGAGAAATTCACGCGGCACGAAGGGATCGTACACCAGACGCAGCGCCTGCCCGGCGGTTTGCGGCAGCGTTTGCGCAAAAGACTCGAAAGCCTGCGCCTGACGCAACAGCAGATGCGCCTGGCGAAACAGCTGCTCACCCTCGGCAGTTAGCGTCAGGCTACGTCCTTCACGGCTGAACAGCCGGTAGCCCAGCGCATCTTCCAGATAGTCCAGCAGATCGCGCAGCGTGGTCCGGTCTTTAGCTAAACGAATGGCCGCCTGCGACAGGCTGCCGGTCTCAGCAATCGTCGCGAAGGCTTCAATCTGTGCGAATGAGTACTGTAGGGTTTTCATCCTTTTTCTCCCTTAAGGGGGAAAATCCCCCATGTGCTGATTTTAGCCGGCGCGCGCCGATTTATATACTGCGCAGCGAATCTATGGCAAACGAGGAAATGACAATGATAAGAAAACCACTGGCCCTGGCGTTAATATTGGCGGCTCTGCCGGCGGCGGCAATGGCGCAACACTGCGGCAGCCTGACGCTGGATGTCTGCCCAACGCCTTACGATCAAACGCTACCCGCGGCCAAAGACATGCTCAGCTGGGATCAAACTTCACGCGTGATTGGCTTTCGCAATGACTATCGCAACTATGCCGGCGATGTCTTCCGCCACGGCGCCTCGACGCCGCTGGAGCGCGCTGAAAAACAACTGACCGACGCCCGCTATACGCTCAACGGCCACACCTGGAATTTGCAGGATTACCTGAAGCGCGAGAACGTCAGCGGTATGCTGGTGCTGAAAGATGGTAAAGTCGCCTGGAAATATCTCGCCGAAGGTAATACCGACACCACCCTGTGGACCTCGCGCTCGGTGGGCAAATCGGTGGTCTCGACGCTGGTCGGTATCGCCATTCAACAGGGTAAAATCCACTCCCTTGATGACCTGATTACCGTTTATGAACCCGAACTGAAAGGCACCGCCTGGGACGGCGTAACGCTGAAGCAGTTGATTCAACACACCAGCGGGGTGGAATGGAATGAAGACTACACCGACCCGCAGTCGCATTTCGCCCGCCTGACCCAGTGTGAAGCGCAGCCCGGCGCCTATGCCTGCGTGCGTAAGATCGTCACCGGCCTGGCGCGTCAACACCCGGCGGGCGAGCAGTGGTCCTACTCTTCCGGCGGCGCCTGGCTGCTTGGGGATATCCTGGAGCGCGCCACCGGCATGTCGCTGGCCGCCTGGCTTGAACAGGCTCTATGGCAGCCGGCCGGGATGGCCCACGACGGCGTGTGGCATGCTTATCAGCAAGGGAAGCACGACGTCGGCGCCCACGGCTTTAACGCCACCCTTGAAGACTGGGGCCGCTTTGGTGAATTCGTTGCCCGTGACGGTCGGTTAAGCAATGGCAAACAGCTGGTGCCGACTGGCTGGTTCGATCAAGCCGCCAGCTGGACCAAGGCGCTAAACTCGGTCTCGGCAGCGCATCCGGAGGGTATTTACGGCTATCAGTGGTGGAATAACGCGATTCCGGCGAATGCGCAAAACGTCCAGCCGACGCCGCAGGAAGGGCTTAAAGGGTCGCTGTGGGCGCTGGGGATCTACGGCCAGGTGATCATGGTGAACCGCGCGGAACACCTGGTGATCGTCCAGTGGTCGACCTGGCCGCAGGCGGAACCTTCCTTCAACGCTCAGCCGTTGGAAGCGGCGCTGATGTACAGCGCCATTGCCCGCGAGCTGCGTTAACTCCCCGCTCCTTGCCGCTCAGCCGGCGAGGAGCGTGTCGGCATTCAGCGCCAGGTGTTGCAGCAGGATAATGGTTTTAGCATCCATGATCTCGCCATCGCGAATGGCCTGCAGCGCCCGCGTCAGCGGCCACTCCAGTACTTCAATGTCCTCACCTTCCGCCGCCAGTCCGCCGCCGTCGCCCCGACGGTCATTGGCCTGATATTCGGCGATAAAAAAGTAGAGTTTTTCGGTGACGGAGCCGGGGCTCATAAAGACGGTGAAGACGGGTTCGACACGCGTCACGCGAAAGCCGGTCTCCTCTTCCGCTTCGGCAACGATCCGCGCCTCCGGCGAGGCGTTATCCAACAGCCCGGCGGCCGCCTCAATGAGATATCCGTCGTGGCCATGAGTAAATACCGGAAAACGGAACTGACGGGTCAGGACCACCGTCCGCTTTTCCCGGTTGTAGAGTAAAATGACTGCGCCGTTGCCCCGGTCATAGGCCTCGCGGCTCTGCTCCTGCCAGCGACCGTCCCGACGCAGCAGTTCGAAGGTATATTTTTTCAACGTGTACCAGTTATCCGAGAGCAGCGTCTCGCGAACGTGGCGGACGTGCGGTGCATGTGTTTGCATGTTATTTCCCCTTTGAGGTGACAGCAGGCACCATAACATGCATAATCGTGCACAAACAAGATCGTTCGATGAAGGAAAACCGATGCTCGCCAGTCAGAGAAAACAGCAGATCCTCCAGATCCTCACCGAGGAAAAACAGGTGATGTCCGGGGAGCTAAGCCAGCGGTTTAACGTCTCCGAGGACTCCATTCGCCGCGATCTGCGCGAGCTGGCGGCGGAGGGAAAACTGCAGCGGGTCCATGGCGGGGCATTGCCGGTATCCGCCGCCATTGCGCCAATTGAAACGCGCAAAAGCGTGCAGATCGCCTCCAAGCAGGCGGTCGCCCGCGCCGCCGCCGCCCTGATCCAGCCGGGACAGGTGGTGATTGTCGATGGCGGCACCACCACCGCGGCGATGATCGGCTTTTTACCCGCCGACCTCAGCTGCACGGTGGTCACCCACAGCCCGGGCATCGCCGTGGCGCTGGTGGACCACCCGCGAATCGAGGTGATCCTGCTCGGCGGCAGAGTATTTAAACATTCGGTTGTCGCCGTCGGCGCCGAGACGCTGGCGGGAATGGCGCGGATCAACGCCGATCTGTTCTTTATGGGGGTGACCGGCGTCCACCCGCGGGCGGGTTTCACCACCGGTGATTACGAAGAGGCAGGCATCAAGCGCGCGCTGACGGCCAGGGCGGCAGAAACCGTGGTAATGGCCTCCCGGGAAAAGCTCAACGCCGCGTCGGCCTTTGCCATCGGCGAGCTGAGCCTCGCCAGTACGCTGATTGTCGATGGAGAACCCGACGCCGCGCTGCGCCAACAGTTGGTGCAGAGCGGCGTGGAGATCGTCCCCGTTCAGCGGTAGCGCCGACGGGGCGCAGGGCTTAATTGCCGCCTGACGTCCGGCGCTGCAGCTGGTCGCGCAGGTTCGGCGGGGTACCCTTAATGGTCAGGGTATCAGTGGCGGGATCCCAGAATACGCGTTCGCCCAGCAGCATGGCGTCGAAGTTAATGGTCAATCCGCCGCCGCTGCCGGTAAACTTGGTCAGCTGACGTAAGGTGCTGCGATCCGCTGGGAAGCTCTCTTCCAGCTCATAGCCCTGCTCAGCGGTGAATTCCTGGAAGCTCTTTTCGCTGACGCCGGCGAGCTCTTTGGACAGCGACTCCAGCTCAATCTCTTCCCCAGCCTGCAGCTGTTCGTTGCAGTAGGCGTAGACCTGCTGGCGCACGTTCTGTCGCTCGGATTTATCAAGCTGGGCATCGGCGGCGAAGTCATCCACCGCCTGCAGCAGGCCGCGGTTCTGCGCTTTGGCGTTAAGCCCTTCGCTGGCGCCGAGGAAATCCATAAAGAAATCGGCCACTTTGCGCCCTACCCGCCCTTTCAGGAAGGTCAGATAGCGGGTCGACTCCGGGTTGGTTTCCCACTCGGTGAGATCGATGCGCGCGACGATATCGGCATGGTTAATATCCAGATAATGGGTCGAGCGGATATCCAGCTCTTCGTTGACGCGCATACTGCTCAGGTTATTGAGTACCGCCACCAGCAGATACTCGACCGCAAGGTAACGATACTGGCAGAAGAGGACAATGCCTCCTTCGGCGAACGGGTATTTCGCCAGCTCATCGCGCAGGCGACCGGTCGCCGCGCGGCTAAACGCCAGAAACTCTTCTTCCCCCTGACGCTGCAGGCGCAGCGCCTGGGCCAGTTCGCTCTCTTCATTGAACAAGCCATAGGCTTTGCTTTTGGCGCTATAGACCCGGTGCAGTTCAGCCATCATCTCGACGACCGTCGCGTTCGGCTCCAGCAGTGACTCGCGCAGCACCAGCTCCAGATTTTGTTCATCACGTTTGATTAACTGATGCAGGGCAATCTGGTCGATATCCAGACTCATGTTAAACTCTCCTTTTAGACCGGGCGGTATTCAACCACCGCCGGGTGGCCGACGCAACTGGCGCCACACATTTCGACGTCGTTAACGTCGATTGATGCGCTTTTGCGCCGCGGCGAAAAAATGCGGAAAAAAAGCTGCTGCTACGGTAATATGTTGCCCTTTCACGAACAAACAGATTTTGAGTTTATGCCGCAAATTTCCCGCTATAGCGATCAACAGGTCGAACAGTTGCTCAGCGAGCTGACGAACGTCCTGGAATCACACAAAGCCCCGGTGGACCTTTCACTGATGGTGTTAGGCAATATGGTGACCAACCTGATCAACAGTAGCGTCGCGCCGGCGCAGCGTCAGGCCATCGCCCGTTCTTTCGCGCAGGCTTTGCAATCTTCGATTAACGACGATCCAGCGCATTAAGGATAACAGCAACAGTATATGGTGACTCTACGTCAGCCCTACCGAGAAAAAGTCTCCCAGATGGTTAGCTGGGGGCACTGGTTCGCCCTGTTCAACATGTTGTTGGCCATGGTGCTCGGCAGCCGCTATCTTTTTGTCGCCGACTGGCCGACGACGCTTGCCGGACGACTGTTTTCGTACGTCAGTCTCGTCGGGCATTTCAGCTTTCTGGTGTTTACCAGCTATGTGCTGATCCTCTTTCCGTTGACCTTTATCGTGGTCTCGCAGCGCCTGATGCGCTTCCTGTCGGTGATCCTTGCCACCGCCGGGATGACGCTGCTGCTGATAGACAGCGAGGTTTTTACCCGCTTCCATCTGCACTTAAACCCGGTCGTCTGGGAGCTGGTCATCAACCCTGACCAGAATGAGATGGCGCGCGACTGGCAGCTGATGTTTATCAGCGTCCCGGTCATCTTTTTGATTGAAATGCTCTTCGCCACCTGGAGCTGGCAAAAGCTGCGCAGCCTGACGCGCCGCCGCCATTACGCCCGCCCGGTCGCCTGGTTCTTCTTTTTGTCGTTCGTCAGCAGCCACCTGGTCTATATCTGGGCGGACGCCAATTTCTATCGCCCGATCACTATGCAGCGGGCGAATCTGCCGCTCTCCTATCCGATGACCGCCCGTCGTTTCCTTGAGAAACATGGCCTGCTCGACGCCCAGGATTATCAGCGTCGTCTGGTGGAGCAAGGGGCGCCGGAGGCGGTATCGGTCCAGTATCCGCTTAGCAACCTGCGCTACCGTGACCTCGGCGCGGGCTACAACGTGCTGCTGATCACCGTCGACAACCTGAACTACTCGCGGTTTGAAAAGACCATGCCGGCGCTGGCGGCATTTGCCAAAGAAAACGTTAACTTTACCCAGCATATGAGCTCGGGCAATACCGCCGACAGCGGCCTGTTTGGCTTGTTCTACGGTATTTCGCCTGGCTATATGGACGGTGTCCTCTCGGCGCGTATTCCCGCCGCGCTGATTACCGCCCTCAACCAGCAGGGCTACCAGCTGGGCCTCTTCTCCTCCGATGGGTTTAGCAGCCCGCTGTATCGCCAGGCGCTGCTCTCCGATTTCTCGCTGCCGAGCGCGAAGACCCAGAGCGACGAGCAGACGGCCAATCAGTGGATCGGCTGGCTGGACCGTTACGCGCAGGATGAGAATCGCTGGTTCTCGTGGATCTCGCTCAATGGCACCACCCTCGACGACACGCAGCAGCAGGGCTTTGTCCGCCGCTACAGCAAGGCGGCTGGCGACGTTGATGCCCAGATCGATCGGGTACTGACTGCGCTGCGCGAAGCCGGCAAACTCGATAATACGGTGGTAATTATTACCGGCGGCCACGGCAAGCCGCTGAATGCGAAACACGACGCGTTCGACTGGTCGCGCGAGCAGCTGCAGGTGCCGCTGGTTATTCACTGGCCGGGCACGCCGGCGCAGGAGATTGCCACCCTGACCGATAACAAAGATGTGATGACTACGCTGATGCAGCGCCTGCTTCACGTTTCGACGCCGGCCAATGAGTACTCGCAGGGAGAAGATCTGTTCAGCGCCGCGCGGCGTCGTAACTGGGTCACCGCGGCCAACGGCGATACGCTGGCCATCACCACCCCGACCATCACCGTGGTCCTCAACCATAACGGCACCTATACCACCTGGAGCCGCGACGGCGAGAAAATTAAAGATCAGAAACCGCAGCTCAGCCTGTTGCTGCAGGTCCTGACTGACGAAAAACGCTTTATCGCTAACTGATTGATTAATTATGAATCAATCGCGCGTGACCCGCTTGCATTCGCCTGGGGAACGGGTAATATTGTTCCCCACGCGTCGGCACGTAGCGCAGCCTGGTAGCGCACCGTCATGGGGTGTCGGGGGTCGGAGGTTCAAATCCTCTCGTGCCGACCAAAAACTCCACAGAAACCAGCCTTTTAAGGCTGGTTTTTTTATGCCTGTTTCCCCTGTTGCCGCCCGCTCGCTTAATTTGTGCCCTTTCTTCAATGTATCGTGAAGATGTACGATTATCCTGATGGTAAATTACGTCGTAGCATCTATTATTCGACCGTATGACTCATAAGCAGGAGCGGATAACATGAGAGTTAATGGACTTACCAAGGGATTTTTCATCCTTATCGTCTTCATTGTAACCCTGGCCTTTTTTGATGTTCTCTCACCCTATTATTCCGCCATCCTTTGGGCTGCGATCCTCGCGGTGATTTTTAATCCGGTCAAAAACAAGATCCGTACCCGCCTCGGCGAGCGCAATGGCCTCGCGGCGCTGATGACCATCGTCATTATCTGTCTTATCGTTTTTACGCCGCTGGCTATCATTCTCTCCTCGCTGGCCTACGAGCTCAACCTGGTGTACAGCAAACTGCAGCATAACGACACCCAGTTTCCGACGGTGGTCGCCAGCCTGTTCGCCCATCTCCCCGGCTGGGCCAGAAGCTTCCTCGCCGATCATAACCTTGATAGCGCGCAGCAGATCCAGCAGCAGCTCTCTGATGCCGCTCTGAAAGGCGGTCAGTATCTGGCCGGCAGCGCGTTTCTGATTGGCAAAGGGACTTTTGGCTTCACCGTCAGCTTCGGCATCATGCTGTATCTGCTGTTTTTCCTGCTGAAGGATGGACCTTATCTGGTGCTGTTGATCCTCGAGTCTCTACCGTTATCAAGCTATGTGAAGCAGCATTTGTTCGCTAAATTCGCCGCTGTGGCCCGCGCCACGGTAAAAGGTACCGTCGCCGTGGCGCTGGCGCAGGGGGCGCTGGGTGGCTTTGCCTTCTGGATCGCCGGTCTGGACGGCAGCATTCTCTGGGGAGCGCTGATGGCGTTTCTGTCGCTTATCCCGGCGGTGGGCTCGGCCATTATCTGGGTGCCAGCGGCCATCTACCTCTTCGCCACCGGCCAACTGTGGCAGGGCGCCTTTATCGTCGGCTTCTTTGTGATTGTGATTGGCCTGGTGGATAACATTCTGCGTCCACTGCTGGTGGGCAAGGATACCAGGATGCCGGACTATCTGATCCTTATCGCCACTCTGGGCGGCATGGAGATCTACGGTATCAACGGCTTCGTGATCGGGCCGCTGATCGCCGCCCTGTTTATCGCCTGCTGGAACCTGCTGTCGGGACGAGAACATGCCGGCAATACCGATGAAATCGATGAAGAGTTTATTGAGGAAGCGAAAAATAGCCGTAATGAATAGCTTTCCCGGCAGGGGGCTGGCGGCCCGCCAGCGCCTCTGTTGCGCTCTGCGCGGCCGATGTCTAACCAGTAGATAACACTATTCATTTTGCAAAAATTGGTAAATAAATCTTAACATTCAGCTGAGTGATGATAGGCTATCTCTGTCAGGAACGAAAATAAAGGATGATCAACCGTGAAAAAAATCACTACGCTAGCCGTTTCTCTGCTGACCGCCGCCTGCATGTCCGCTGGCGCATTGGCCGCAGACCAGCCGCTGGAAAAAGTCGCGCCGTTCCCGAAAGCGGAAAAAGGCATGAAGCGTCAGGTTATTCAGCTGCCGCAGCAGCAGGATGAGTCGGCGCTCAAGGTTGAGCTGATGATCGGCCAGACGCTGGAAGTCGACTGCAACCATCATCGTCTCGGCGGGGAACTGGAAAGTAAAACCCTGGAAGGCTGGGGCTATGATTACTATGTCTTTGAGAAGCTGAGCGGCCCGGTATCCACCATGATGGCCTGCCCGGACGGCAAAAAAGAGAAGAAATTTGTCACTGCCGGCCTCGGGGATGACGCCATGCTGCGCTACAACAGCAAACTGCCGATCGTGGTATACACGCCGAGCAATGTCGATGTGAAATATCGCATCTGGCGCGCCGACGAGACTATCGGCAACGCCGTCGTCCGCTAAGGCGAACAGCGCAAACGGCAATAAAAAACGGCAGCCCGCAGGCTGCCGTTTTTGTCAGAGCGTTTATCAGAGCGCGATATCCGCCATCGGCTTGCCGCCGCTCAGCGGCTTCAGCTCCGCCTGCGGTACCTCATCCACCGCCCCGGCTGGCTCATATTTCAGCTCCAGCACTTCACTGGTCCACGCCAGCGCTTTCTCGATCTCCGCCGGGTTGCCGTCAAGACGAATACCGTAGGTTGGGATGATCGCCTTCAGCTTGGCCTGCCATTCCGGCGAATTGACTTTATCTTTAAACACTTTTTCCATTAGCTGCAGCATGATAGGCGCCGCGGTGGAGGCCCCTGGCGACGCGCCGAGAAGCGCCGCGACGGTGCCTTCATCATCGCTGACCACTTCGGTGCCCAGGCGCAGTACCCCGCCCTTCTTCGCGTCGCGCTTAATGATCTGCACGCGCTGACCGGCCTGCCACAACCGCCAGTCCTCTTTCCGCGCTTCCGGATAATATTCGCACAGCGCGGCCAGACGATCTTTATCTTTCTGCATCACCTGGCTAATCAGATATTTTACCAGATCGAAGTTGTCCAGGCCGACGTTGAGCATTGGCAAAATATTTGAGGTATTCGTCGAGGCCAGCAGATCCCACAGCGAACCGTTCTTCAGGAAACGGGTCGAGAAGGTGGCGAATGGTCCGAACAGCACCACGCGTTTACCGTCGATAATACGGGTATCGATGTGCGGCACCGACATCGGCGGCGCGCCCACTTCGGCCTGACCGTAGACCTTCGCCAGATGGTGGTTCACCACCTCCGGATTTTCGCAGACCAGGAACTGGCCGCCGACCGGGAAGCCCGCATACTCTTTGGCCTGCGGAATGCCGGTCTCCTGCAGCAGGGTCAGCGCTGCGCCGCCGGCGCCGATAAAGATAAATTTAGCTTTAATGACCCGCTTCTGACGACGATTGTCGGCATCCGCCAGGGTGACCGTCCAGCTCTTGTCGGCGTTGCGCTTGAAGCGACGCACCACGGTGCCCAGCTGTAGGGAGAAATTATCATGCTTTTGCAGACCGGCGATCAGCTGGCGGGTAATTTCACCATAGTTGACGTCGGTTCCCACTTCTGAGCGAGTGGCGGCGATCTTTTGCAACGGGTCGCGGCCTTCCATTACCAGCGGCGCCCAGGCTTTGATCTGCTGATGGTCTTCAGAATAGCGAATACCGCGGAACAGTTCACTTTGCTGCAGCGCCGCGTAGCGCGCACGCAGGAAGTTGACGTTATCTTCGCCCCACACAAAGCTCATGTGCGGCACGCTGTTAATGAAAGATTTTGGTTTGTTCAGGACGCCGCGCGTCACCTGATGCGCCCAGAACTGACGCGAGATATGGAAGGCTTCGTTGATGTCGACCGCTTTGTCGATATTGATGCCGTTGGCGGTCTGCGGCGTGTAGTTCAGCTCCATCAGCGCCGCGTGGCCGGTACCCGCATTATTCCACCCGTTTGAGCTCTCTTCCGCCACGCTGGACATCTGCTCAACCATGGTAATAGACCAGTCTGGCTCAAGCTCCTGCAGCCAGGTTCCCAGTGTGGCGCTCATAATGCCGCCGCCAATCAACAATACATCCGTCTCTTGCTCATGGCGGGTGTTGGTCCGAGTGCTGTTGGGACCAACCGCCTGTGAGCGTGGTACGGCCATCTTTTTATTCATCGGATTTGAGCCTTACTTTACTCGCTGTTTTTATTTAGCGCAGGTGATACGATTCTCACCCCTCACGTTACCACCGAAGCTCAAAAATTTAAATATTGTTTAAATTTTAAGTTCTGTTTTGAGATCCGTTATAAAAATGTTTAATAAATGTATACACCAAATCACTTTTTGTACTGGTGCGCTGACAGATTCCGCGCTATCATCCCTGGTTTTGTGACAGACCGCACGGAAGCAGGGCCTGACACCGCTCCCTCTTTTTTTATAAGCTGCGAACTTTTTTATGCCCCCAGTTTCTGACCCCGCCGCTTCCGGCAACCTGCGTCCCATCCTCCGCTCCCCGTCTTTACTGACGCGCGAAGTGCTGGCCGGCGTGCTCACCGCCCTGGCGCTTATCCCTGAAGTGATTTCGTTTTCAGTCATTGCCGGCGTTGACCCGCAGGTAAGCCTGATTGCTTCGGTGGTGCTCTGCCTGGCGATGTCAGTCTTCGGCGGACGCCCGGCGATGGTCACCGCCGCCGCGGGCTCGGTGGCGCTGGTGATTGGCCCGATGGTGCATCAGCACGGCGTGGGGTACATTTTACCGGCTGTCATTCTGGCGGGTATTATTCAAATTTTGTTTGGTCTGTGCGGCATGGCGCGCCTGATGCGCTTTATTCCCCCGGCGGTGATGACCGGCTTCGTCAACGCCCTTGGGATCCTGATTTTCTTTGCTCAGGTGCCGCATTTCTGGAGTCGACAACCGCTAATCGTTGGCCTGTTCGTCCTGACGCTGCTTATCGTCCTGTGGGCGCCGCGCGTTATTAAGGCTATCCCGGCGCCGCTGATCGCCATCGTCGCGCTCACCCTCTATACCGCGACCACCGGCCAGCAGCTGCCGACCGTCAGCGATGAAGGGTCAATGAGCGGCGGCCTGCCGGGGTTCACCGCCCTGACCGTTCCCCTGAACCTGACCACCCTGCAGATAATCTGGCCGTGCGCCCTCAGCATCGCCTTTGTCGGCCTGATGGAGTCCTTGCTGACGGCTAAGCTGGTGGATGATCTCACTCATACCCCGTCGAACAAATCGCGGGAAAGCGCCGGGCTGGGTATCGCCAATATCCTTGCCGGCTGCTATGGCGGCATCGCCGGCTGCGCGATGATCGGCCAGACTATCGTGAACGTGGAAATGGGCCGGGCACGCAGCCGCCTCTCAACGGTAATCGCCGGCCTGGTGCTGCTCCTGCTGGTGACAGCGCTCAGCCAGGTGATGGCGAAGATCCCGATGGCGGTTCTGGCCGGGGTGATGGTGATCGTGGCGGTGAAAACCTTTAGCTGGCACAGCATTCGCCCGGGTGAGCTGGCGCGTAATCCGTGGCCGGAAACGCTGGTGATGCTGGTGACCGTCGCCGCGACGGTGGGAACCAGCAATCTGGCGATCGGTGTGCTGGCGGGGATTGTCGCGATGGCGATCATCCCCCGCCGCCTGCGGGCAAAAGCGCAGGCTACATTAGAAACAGCGTCGCCAGACCCAGAAAAATAAAGAAGCCGCCGGTGTCGGTAATGGCGGTGATCATTACGCTGGAGCCGACCGCCGGGTCACGCCCCAGCTTCACCATGACCATCGGAATTATCACGCCCATCATCGCCGCCATCAGCAGGTTGAGCATCATGGCCAGCGTCATCACCCCGCCGAGCTGCGGATCGTCATACAGCCACCAGGTGATGGCTCCCATAATCCCGCCCCACACCAGACCGTTAATCAGGGCGACCCCCATTTCACGCAGGATCAGGAAGGTAAAGCTGCCGGGCTGGATCTGCTGCAGCGCCATCGCCCGGACGATCATGGTGATCGTCTGGTTGCCGGTGTTGCCGCCAATCCCGGCGACGATCGGCATCAGCGAGGCCAGCGCCACCAGCTGTGAAATGGTGTGTTCGAAGCCGTCGATGACCCGGGAAGCAATAAACGCCGTACACAGATTGACCGCCAGCCACGCCCAGCGGGTTTTCACCGCTTTGCTGACCGGGGCGAAGACATCCTCTTCATCGCTCAGGCCGCCCATCCGCCGCAGATCGTTATCGGTTTCTTCATAAACCACATCGACGATCTCATCGATGGTCAGGCGCCCGATCAGCTTGCCGTCGGCATCAATGACGGCGGCGCTGAGCAAGTCGTCGCGTTCGAAGGTGCGCGCCACCTTCTCCGCCTCTTCGTGCGGCTGAAAGGTGACCGGGTCGCCCTCCATCACCTCCCCCACCCGCTTCTGCGCATCATTGAGCAGAATGGTCTGCAGCTCCAGCTCGCCGAGCAGCAGCTTGTTACGGGTGGTAACGAACAGCTTATCGGTGTTTTCCGGCATTTTTCCGAGACGCCGCAGATAGCGCTGCACCGCCGCCAGGGTGGCCTCCGGTCGCACCGTAATGACCTCAAACTCCATGATCGACCCGACGCTGTTGTCGGCGTAGCGCATAATCTGGCGAATACGGGCGCGCTTCTCGGCCGGCAGGGTCGCCAGCAGCCGTCCGGTCAGGTTGCGCGGAAGATGCTGCAGCAGGTAAACCTGTTCATCGATATCCAGCGGCTGCATGGCCTGCAGCAGCTCGGGGTCGCTCATCTTGTCGATCAGGTCGCCCCAGACGTTCTCTGAGGCCTCCAGCAGCACTTCGCCGCGTTTATCGTCGGGCACCAGGCACCATAGCGCGGTGCGGGCGTCATAGGGAAGCGCTTCCAGCGCATCGGCGAGATCCGGCGGCGGCAGATGCGAGACCAGCATTTCCACTTCGGCCAGGTCATCGGCCAGCGTCCCTTCATCATAGCGCTCAGCCAGCGTCAGTTTGCCCAGCAGCGCGGAAGTCACCGCTTTATCGGTGCTCAAGAGCCAAATCAGACGGGCGCGCTCTTCGTCACGCAAGCGGGCGCTTTTTTTATGCAAAACGGACATCGATCGGGCAATCCTTTTGAGAATGGTGAGCCGGCCTGCGGGCCGGAAGCCTTAAGCATAGCGCGAGGAGGGGGAAATAATAACCGTCAGCGATGTAGACGCTGAAAATTTCAGCGGCGCCCGGGCTTTTCCGGGCGCGCGTTGTGAATCAGGCCGTACGGGCCACCGCATCGCGGGAAGCCTGTTCCCGCTCTTCGCCGGTAAGTTCGGCGAGCTGGCCAGCGCGCATCTCCAGCAGACGATCGGCGTGCTGGAAGTAGTGATCGTCATGGCTGATGGCGAACACGGTTTTGCCCATCTGCTGCATCAGCGGCAGCAGGACCTGGTAGAACTCGCGGCGGAAATGCGGATCCTGATCCGCCGCCCATTCATCCAGCAGAATGATGTCCCGGGACTCGGCCAGCGCCAGCAGAAGCGCCACGCGCTTCTTCTGCCCTTTCGACAGCCGCAGGTCGGCGATTTTTCCGTTCTCCAGCTGCAGCTTGTGGGCCATTTGCAGACGCTCCAGCCATGTCGCCACCAGCGCCGGATCGGCCTCCTCGCCCTGCGGCCCGAGCAGGCGGTCAAACAGCCAGACGTCGGTAAACACTGCGGAAAACAGTTTGCGGTACTCCTCTGGCCTCTCCGCCGCCAGCGGCTGGCCGTCGACGAGGATCTGACCGGATATTGGCTGGTACAGGCCGGTCAGGAGCATCGCCAGCGTTGACTTGCCGCTGCCGTTGCCGCCTATCAGAAACACCAGCTCGCCGCGCTTCAGCGTCAGATTAAGCGGCCCTACCGCAAAGCGCTGGTCCGGATAATGGAAGGTGACATCGCGCAGCTCCAGCGTCTGCCAGTCAGGATGCGCCTGCGGCCGGGGAAAGTCGGCCCGGTACGGGGCGAGGGAGAACTGACGCAGCTTGTTAAACGCCACCTGGGCGCTGAGCAGCGTGGGCAGCGCGCCGACGGCGGAGAGCAGCGGCGTGCGCAGAAACAGCAGCGTCAGGGAATAGGTCGCCGCCACGGCGGTATCGGCCCAGCCGAGGCTGTTGGCCATCCAGAATACCAGCCCGATGGCGCCAAGCATCATAATATTCGACCAGTTGACCGCGCTGAGGTGGAAGGTATCGGCGCGAACGATATGGTGCCGGTACTCCCGGGCGTCCGGGAGGTAGAGCTGGTTAAACACATACTCCGCGCGCTCACGGTTGAGGGTCAGCTCTTTACGCCCCTCCAGCACCGTCTGATAGTCGTGATACAGTTTATCTTCCGTTTCGCGCAGGCTGGCCATATGTTTGTACACCCGCGAGACCAGCACAAAGCCGCCCCAGATGGTGAGCGCCATCCACAGCGCCGTCACCAGCATCATTTTTCCTGACAGCCAGGCGAGGTAGGCCGCGGAGCCGAAGGTGAGAATGATCCCCTGCACCAGCTCCGGCAGGCGCACAAAGGCGATGGTGATATTGCGGATATCGCTGGTCAGCCCGGCAAGCAGCGACGCGCTGCCGATCTTCTCTACTTGTTCAATCTGGGTATCGAGGATGCGTTTAACAAACTCACCGCGCAGACGATAGACAAAATGGTGGCCGAGGGTGGTTAGCGCCAGCTGCGAACCCAGGGTCACCGCCATCAGCAGCCCCAGCAGACCAAGAAACTCCGGCAGGACCCGCAGCGAGGTATCGACAGAGGTAATCAGACGCAGGTTAATGAAAGCGATTAAGCCGATACCCAGCGCAGCGCTGAGCAGGCTGAGAGCAATAACGCCCAGAAACGGCCAGCGGTACTGGCGCCAGACGAGAGAGAGAAGTTCCATAACAGGCTATCCGCAAAAGCAAAACAGCCAGCAGTTTAAACGGCTCGCCGATGACATCAAGAATAATTCTTATTTTAATACTGGCGACCGCCCGCCTGTCGGAAGGTGAGATTGTAACGACAGTCGCCCGTTTCCGGATGATGCCCCGCTTTCAGCGGCTGAATGCCATGATAAAACAGGCGCGACTCGCCGCCCCAGACCACCACATCGCCATGCTCCAGCAGCAGCCGCTGCAGCGGGTCGCTGCGTTGCAAGCCGCCAAACTGAAAGATAGCCGGCAAGCCCAGCGAGACCGAGACAATCGGCGCCCGCAGATCCTGTTCATCTTTATCCTGATGCAACGACAGTTTTGCGCCAGGACAATAGCGGTTAATCAAACAGGCATCGGGGGAAAACTCCGGATAGCCGCCGGCGGCGGCCGCCGCCAGCGCCAGTTCATGAAATACGGCAGGCATCGGCGGCCAGGTTTGATCGGTTACCGGGTCGACCGGGGCGTACAAATAGCCGTGGCGATCGGTAGTCCAGCCCAGCGCGCCGCAGTTGGTCATGGCGACCGACATGGTGTACCCGCCCGGCGTGACCATCTGGCGAAACGGCGACTGACTGGCGACGTCGGCTATCGCCTGCAGCAGCGCCGGGGCGCGTTCGCGGGCAAATCGCCGCAGCACCACCGCGCCGGGGGCCAGCGGCTCCTGCCACGGTGGGGTATCGCTAAACAGATCGAGCATTACTCCTCCTCATGTTGGGCCTCGCGCGCCAGCAGCTGCGCTTTTCGCGCCGTTCCCCAGCGATAACCGGACAGGGCGCCATCTTCACGCACCACCCGGTGGCAGGGAACAATCACCGCCAGCGAATTCGCCGCGCAGGCGCCGGCCACGGCTCTTACCGCCCGCGGCTGGCCAATATGCTCTGCCACCTGGCGGTAGCTGCGGGTCTCGCCCACCGGGATCTGCCGCAGCGCCTGCCAGACCTGCAGCTGAAACGCGGTGCCCTGCAGATCCAGCGGCAGCGATACCGGCCGCCGGCTGTCGTCGAGGTGGGCGAAAATCTCGGCCATCTGCTGACAAAAATCGGGGTCGCCTTCACGCAGCTCGGCATTGGGAAAGCGCCGGCGCAGGTCGTCGAGCAATGCCGCATCGTTATCACCCGGCAGCACCGCGCAGACGCCGCGCTCGCTCTGCGCCACCAGGCAACGACCCAGCGCGCAGTCGCCCGTGGTCCAGGTTACCACGGTGGCGGCGCCGCCGCGGCGAAACTGGCTGGCTGTCATCCCTAACGCTGCGTCGGCCTGGCGATAATAGCTGCTGCTGTCGGGAAAACCAGCCGCCAGCGCGGCGCGGGTCACCGGTATCCCCTGCTCCAGCGCTTCCCGCAGGCGCTGCGCCCGCCACGCTTGTTGCCAGGCTTTAGGGGTCATGCCGGTGACGGATTTAAAAAAACGGTGGAAATGAAACGGGCTCATCGCCAGCTGGCCTGCCAGCGCCTCGAGGGTCAGGGGCGCGTCCTGCTCCAGCAGCCGACAGGCCTGCGCCACTTTGTCGACCCTTTGCTGCTGCGGGTAGTCTTTATCCGGTTGGCAGCGTTTGCAGGGGCGGAATCCCGCCGCCACGGCGGCGGCGACGTCGGCAAAAAAGCGTACGTTTTCTCGCCGCGCGCGCCGCGAGCGGCAGGAGGGACGACAGCAGATGCCGGTGGTCAGTACCGCAAAGACGAACTGACCATCGGCCCGGGTATCACGTTCGCAGACCGCCTGCCAGCGGCGATCATCGGTATCGGCAACTATCGGTTTCATGACGGGTCTCCAGCTGTAAGTGTACCCTCAGTCTGTGGTAAAGCCCGCAGTAAAAAACCCGCAATCTTGCTTTTTAATTTTTCTCGCCGACAAGGAAAGTGCGGAACTGCGGCGACATCCAGGTTTTAAAACCCTCTCCTTCTTTAACGATCATGTAGACCGCCAGCCCCTCCTCGCGCACCACCTGCTGCGCTTTTTCCGGCCCCAGCACCATCAGTCCGGTATCCCAGCCGTCCGCCTCCAGCGCCGTTGGCGCAATGACGGTCACGGAGACCAGCTTATGGGTTATCGGCTGCCCGGTCTGCGGATCGATAACGTGCGAGATGCGTTTGCCATCGAGTTCATAGTAGTTGCGATAGCTGCCGGAGGTGCTGATGCCGTGACCATTGATGTCGACAATCGCCTGAACGGCGTTTTCGCGGTCGGTCGGTTTCTGGATCGCTACCCGCCAGGGCTTGCCTTCGCCGTTCATCCCGCGGCTGACCAGCGCTCCGCCCACCGACACCAGATAGCGGGAGATCCCCTCCTGCTCCATCAACCGCGCGAGGTGGTCGGCGGCATAGCCTTCTCCCACAGTGGAGAGGTCGACAAACAGATCGGGAATATCTTTTTGCAGGAACTGCCTGCCGCTCTGATTAATAACCTGCAGATGCTGCAGGCCGGTGCGCGCCTTCGCCGCGGCTATCGCCTCGGCATCCGGGGTGGTGACCGGCTGTTTATCCGGGCCAAAGCCCCACAGGTTGACCAGCGGCCCCACGGTAATATCCATCGCGCCGTGCGTTTTGGCGCCAATCCGCAGCGACAGGGTGACGATATCCGCCATCGCTTCGCTCACCGGCCAGGGTTCGGTAGTGGCGGCATGATTGAAGCGCATCAGCGCGGAGTCGTTTTTCCAGGTCGACAGCAGGCGATCGTCGGCGTCCAGCTGGGCCTGAACCTTGGCGCGCAACGCCTGGGCCTTTGCCTCATCCACGCCAATGACGCTGACCCGCCAGAAGGTGCCCATCGTTTTGCCATCCAGCACGGTGGCCGTCGCGGCGGGGGTCGCAGGAGTGGTAGCTGAATCGCAGCCAGAGAGCAGAACGCAGGCGCCCAGCAGCGCGGCGCGAAAGAAAGTCATATCCATTAATCGAGGCTCCTCTTACCAGGGCGACAAGAGTATACCAGCGAGGTTAAACCGGACATAAAAAAAGGCGCCGGAGGCGCCTTTTTGTTATGCAGCTTGCAACTTAGAACTGGTAAACCAGGCCCAGTGCAACCACGTCGTCGGTAGAGATACCGGCGTTGTGGGTGAAGCTGTTGTCGTCCAGCAGGTTGATTTTGTAGTCAACATAGGTGGACATGTTTTTGTTGAAGTAGTAGGTCGCGCCAACGTCAACATATTTCAGGATGTCCTGGTCGCCGTAGCCTTCCAGATCCTTACCTTTAGACTGCAGGTAAGCCACGGACGGACGCAGACCGAAGTCGAACTGGTACTGAGCAACCACTTCGAAGTTCTGCGCTTTGTTAGCAAAGCCCAGAGAACCAGCGCGGGTCGCGTTGTAGGTCTGGGTGTACTGAGTGGCCAGGTAGATGTTGTTCGCGTCGTATTTCAGACCGCCGGTGTAGGTTTCAGCGTTGTCGCCACGACCCAGTGCCAGCTTGCTGTTCTGGTCGCCAAGACGTTTGGAGTTAGAGTATGCGAAACCAGCGCTGATGCCATCATAGATGTCATAGGTCAGAGAGGTACCGTAACCGTCGCCATTCTGTTTCAAGGCGGTACGACCGTTGTTGGTAGGAGACAGAGCGCCTTCGCCGCTGACGCTGCCGTTTTTACCCTGATACTGCAGAGCAAAGTTCAGGCCGTCAACCAGACCGAAGAAATCAGAGTTACGGTAGGTTGCAACGCCGTTAGCACGGGACTGCAGGAAGTTGTCAGAACCGTAGGTGTCGCCGCCGAATTCCGGCAGAACGTCGGTCCAGGACGTTACGTCGTATACTACGCCGTAGTTACGACCGTAGTCGAAAGAGCCCGCGTCGCCAAATTTCAGGCCTGCGAATGCCAGACGAGTCCATGCCTGATCGCTGGAGCTTTCAGTGTTGTTCGCCTGAACGTTGTATTCCCACTGGCCGTAACCGGTCAGCTGGTCGTTGATCTGGGTTTCGCCTTTCACGCCTACACGCATGTAGGTCTGGTCGCCGTCGACGCTCTTGTCGTCAGAGAAGTAGTGCAGACCGTCAATTTTACCGTACAGGTCTAATTTGTTGCCGTCTTTGTTATAAATTTCAGCCGCATTTGCTGCGCCTGCTACCAGCAGAGCCGGTACCAGGAGGGACAGTACTTTAACTTTCATGTTATTAACCCTCTGTTTGTTATATGCCTTTTATTATGCCACTGCTTACTGATTACCCTTCTAATCAGTCGGCTATTTCATTGTGCTGCAAAATGCAGAATAATCCAACAAGAATATGATACTAAAACTTCTAAGATGTTTCAAAGTTCCCACAAGATGTTTCAATTTGTAAATTCAGCGGAACTTTTTTCACCGCAAAATGGTCAGGGAAATACGCACTAATCATCAAAAAAAATATTTAACCTTTTATAATCAAAGAGATAGACAACAACATATCTATAGCACTGAATGGTAAAACAAAATGATCATTGGTGGCTAAAATAAGAGTCGCTATCATCATTAACTTTATTTATTACCGTCATTCAGTTCTGAATGTCTGTTTACCCCTATTTCAACCGGATGCCTCGCATCCGGTTTTTTTTACCCTTCTTTACACAACTTTAATTTATCTGTGCTACGGCTAATGATTCCCTAACGACTATTAATCAATCAATTAGGCCATCAGTGGTGCATATTCTGCCAATGTCTTGTTATTTCGTGCGATTCTTCCCTTTTGTTTCCGTCAATATCGTCGCCGGTTAACCTTCCCGGCGCGGTTTCGTTTACGCTTCGTTTCTAAGATAATTCCTGGGCGGCATCGCACCGCTGGCGCCAATCTGTAGTATGGATTTACGCCATTAGCCTTTATACTGCCAGCAGCATCTGCTTTGTTGCCAGTTACTCTGGCGCTACATCCTGTTTACAAACAATGATGAGTCGTTCAGCCACAAGATGACCCCGAAAAAATTCTCCCTGATCCCCGGCAACATCAGCCGCTTCTTCATTTTGATGGTTATTGTCCTGCTGGCGACAATGGGGGTGATGATCCAAAGCGCCGTCAATGCCTGGCTGAAGGAGAAAAGCTATCAGGTGGTTGATGTCTCCCACGCTCTGCACCAGCGCATTGACGCCTGGCGCTATGCCACCTGGCAGATCTACGACAATATCGCCGCCACCTCAGTCAACACCGCAAGCGGCGGTCTGCAGGAGACGCGTTTAAAACAGGACGTTTACTACCTGGAGAAACCCCGGCGTAAAACCGAAGCCCTGATCTTTGGCTCCCATGACAGCTCCACCCTCGAAATGACGCAGAAAATGTCCGATTATCTCGATATTTTGTGGGGCGCGGAGACCATTCCGTGGTCGATGTACTATCTCAACGGCCTGGACAATAGTCTGATCCTGGTCTCCACCCTGCCGTTGAAGGACCTCTCTTCGAGCTTCAAAGAGTCAACGATCAGCAGCGTCGTGGAGTCACGGCGCGCGGAAATGCTGCTGCAGGCTAATACCCTTGATGAGCGCGAGACGTTCTCGCCGTTGCGCCATCTCGCCTGGCAGAACGCGCACTATTTTACGTTACGCACCACCTTCAACCAGCCCGGACACCTTGCCACGGTGGTCGCCTTCGATCTGCCGATTAACGATCTGATCCCGCCCGGCATGACCATCGACAGCTTCCGTATCGAGCCTGACCCGTCGCAAAATCTCGCCACCACGCCGGATAAAGAGAGCGCCGATCATATCGGGATCACCTTTAACGGCATGCAGATTGACATCGCCACCGACATCAGCACCACCGGTATGCAGTTGCTGTGGACGGTACCAATGAGCACCATGCTGCTGGAGTCCATGCAGAACATTCTTCTGCCGCTGCTGCTCAACATTGGTCTGCTGGCGCTGGCGCTGTTTGGTTTTACCACCTTTCGCCACTATAAAGGACGCAGCCATTCGTCTGGCGCCGGGCTCCCCTCCGCCGCCAACAGCGAACTGCGTCTGCTGCGCGCCATTAACGAAGAGATTGTTTCTCTGCTGCCGCTGGGGCTGCTCGTTCACGATCAGGAAGCCAACCGAACGGTTATCAGCAATCCAATTGCCGACCATCTGCTTCCGCACCTGAATCTGCAGAACATCACTAATATGGCGGACCAGCATCAGGGGGTAATTCAGGCCACCGTCAATAATGAGCAGTATGAAATCCGCCAGTATCGCAGCCAGGTAGCGCCGCGCACCCAGATCCTGATCATCCGTGATCAGGACCGCGAAGTGCTGGTCAATAAAAAGCTCAAGCAGGCCCAGCGCTTGTATGAGAAAAACCAGCAGGGACGGGCCGCCTTTATGCAGCACATCGGCAGCGCCCTGAAGCAGCCCGCGCTGACGCTGGCGGCAGAGGCGGCGGCGCTCAGTAGTACAGAGAATCGGACGCTGGCCCAGCATGCCGATGAGCTGGTCAAACTCATCGATGACATTCAGCTCGCCAATCTGCTGGAAAGCGATGCCTGGAAAACCAACCAGACGTTGTTCTCGGTGCAGGAGCTTATTGACGACGTCGTGCCGGAAGTGCTGCCGGCGATGAAACGCAAGGGTCTGCAGCTGCTCATCAACAATGCGCTCCCGGCCGGCGAGCAGCGCTATGGCGACCGTGAAGCTCTGCGGCGCACGCTGGTGCTGTTAATCCAGTATTCAGTGACCACCACGCCTATCGGCAAGATCACCCTCGACGTCTGTCAGGATGAGTCGGCCAGCGATCGCCTGACCTTCCGCATTCTGGATACCGGCAACGGCGTCTCGGCAAACGAGATCGACAATATGCACTTCCCGTATCTCAACGAGACCCAGAGCGACCTGTACGGCAAAGCAAACGCCCTTACCTTCTGGCTATGCGACCGCATGACGCGCAAGCTGGGCGGGCAATTGACCATTAAAGCCCGGGAGTCGCTGGGGACGCGCTATACCCTGCATCTGAAAATGCCGGCCAGCGAAGAGGCGCCAGAGGCGGGAGAGCATTTGCTGGATGACGTTATCATCCTGCTGGATGTGACTTCCAGCGAAGTGCGGCGGATTGTCACTCGCCAGCTGGAGAGCTGGGGAGCGTCCTGCATCACACCGGACGATCGGGCGACCAGTCAAGCCTTTGATCTTTATTTAACGGATAATCCGTCTAATCTTACTGCTTCAGGCTTGCTTTTAAGCGATGATGAGGTCGGGATACGCAAGATCGGCCCGGGCCAACTGCGGGTCAACTTTAATATTAGCACGGCGATGCAGGAGGCTATCCTGCAGCTTATTGAGCAGCAGCTGGCGGAGGAGGCGGTTCAGCCCGTCACCTCAGGAAACGAGAGTAACGCCGAACTCCATGCCAGCGGCTATTACGCACTGTTTGCCGATACGGTACCGGATGATGTTCAGAGATTGTATACTGAAATCGAAGCGGGCGATTTTGCTGCTCTGGCGCAAACCGCCCACCGCCTCAAAGGGGCATTTGCTATGCTTAATCTGATACCCGGCAAGCAGTTATGTGAAACGCTTGAGCATCTGATTCGCGAAAAGGATGCGCAAGGCATAGAAAAATATATCAGCGACATTGACGCTTACGTCAAGAGCTTGCTGTAGAAGGTAGCCTTATACATGAACACTATGAACGTAATTATTGCCGATGACCATCCGATCGTACTGTTCGGTATTCGTAAGTCACTTGAGCAAATTGAGTGGGTGAACGTCGTTGGCGAGTTTGAAGACTCCACGGCCCTTATCAACAATCTTCCGAAGCTGGACGCCCATGTGCTGATCACCGATCTGTCCATGCCCGGTGACAAATACGGCGACGGGATCACGCTGATTAAATACATCAAGCGCCACTTCCCGGATCTGTCGATCATTGTTCTGACCATGAACAACAATCCGGCGATCCTCAGCGCGGTGCTGGATCTGGATATCGAAGGGATCGTCCTCAAGCAGGGGGCGCCGACCGACCTGCCAAAAGCGCTGGCCGCGCTGCAGAAAGGGAAGAAATTCACCCCGGAAAGCGTCTCTCGCCTGCTGGAAAAAATCAGCGCCAGCGGCTATGGCGATAAACGCCTGTCGCCGAAAGAGAGCGAAGTACTGCGCCTGTTCGCCGAAGGTTTCCTGGTAACCGAGATCGCCAAAAAGCTTAATCGCAGCATTAAAACCATCAGCAGCCAGAAGAAATCGGCGATGATGAAGCTGGGCGTCGAAAACGACATCGCCTTGCTGAACTACCTCTCTTCCGTCTCGCTGAGCGCGACGGACAAAGAGTAATCTCTTCGCCCTCTCCGTCTCGCCCCGGCGAGACGGAGCTCCCCATTATTCCCGCCCTTTACGCACCCGCGCCGCATATACCGTCAGCGTTTGCTTCAGTACGTCGAGGGTGACCGGCTTGGACAGACAACTGTCCATCCCCGATTCCAGACAGCGCTGCTTCTCTTCCGCCAGGGCATTGGCCGTTACGCCAATCACCGGCAGCGTCAGGCCAAGCTGACGAATGCGCTGCGTCAGGCGATAACCATCCATATTAGGCATGTTGACGTCGCTGAGCACGATATCGATGTGCTGCTTGCTGAGGACGTTGAGCGCGTCGATCCCGTCGTTCGCGGTCACGCACTGGTAGCCGAGCGAACCCAGCTGATCCGCCAGCAGGCGGCGGTTGATCGGGTGATCGTCGACCACGAGGATCATCATGTCGTCGTTATTGCCGGCCTGCGCCTCCGGGGCCATCAGCGCCGGGCTATTTTCCGCACTGGCGAGCGCAACATGGAAAATACGCCCCAGCAGCGGCAGCAGTTCGTGGGGAGTCGTCACGCTGTGCAGCCATTCGCCGGCGGACCGCTCCTGCGGAATACCGATATGACGGCGACAGAAGATGACCATGGCCCTTCCCTGCCATCCGCTCAGCGCCTCATCGTCAGTGAGTAAGACATCCTCGGCGTCCGGCGTTTCGCCGGCATGGCGGCGGACCGTCAGGCCGTGGTAGCTGAGCAGCGAGGTGACGAACATCGCCAGCGAAGTGTTATGAATCGCCAGCCAGCAGGTCTTGCCAGCGAAACCGTCTCTGCTCACCGGTGAGGTATTCTGCACGCCATACAGAGGAATACGGATGGTAAAGCGGCTACCCATCCCCGGCTCGGTTTCGACAGCAATATCGCCATCCATCATGCTGATCAGTTTTTCACAGATCGCCAGGCCAAGGCCGGTGCCCTGAAAATTGCGCTGCACGCCGGTCCCCACCTGGAAGAAAGGATCGAAGAGGCGCAATACCTCTTTCGCCGGGATCCCCTCTCCGGTGTCGCGAACGCTAATCTGCAGATAATCCCCCGCGCACTGGACGTGCAGGACAATACAGCCGGTATCGGTGAACTTTATCGCATTGCTGAGCAGATTTGAGATCACCTGCTGCAGGCGCATCGGGTCGCCGGACATTTGTTCCGGAACGTCCGGCTCGATAAAGCAGTACAGGCCCAGCTGCTTGCGCACCACCAACGGCAGATAGTTAGCGGAGATATGGTTCATGACTTCGCGCGGAGAGAACTCCCGCGGCTCGATCTTCAACTGCTCGGACTCGATTTTCGAGAAATCAAGAATATCGCTGATGATTTTCAGCAGCAGGCTGGAGGAGTTGTTCATCGCCGTCACAAGGCGATCGACGCCTTTCGGCAACGCTTTGGTCTGCAGCAGATCGAGGTTACCGATGATGCCATACAGCGGGGTACGCAGCTCATGGCTAACGGTCGCCAGGAACATCGATTTCGACTGGCTGGCCTGCTCCGCCGCCTGGGCCATCTCCTGCAGCGACTCCTCCATTTTCACGCGGGCGGAAACGTCCACCAGCACGCAAATGGCGACGTTTTCATTGCGATAGCGTGAATGAACAAAGCTAATCTGCAGGTTGGTATGGTTGCTGGTCAGCACGTCGACAAAATTGACCTGCTGGCCGCAGATGATCTGCGTCAGCCGCTGGCGGTCCTCGTGGGTCAGCATGTTCAGGTAGTTGTGCGCCAGTTCATTACTGAGAATATTGGTCCCGTCGGCAGTGCGCAGAATACAGATCCCTACCGGGGCAGAAGCCACAATTTTGCGGTTGAACTGCTCGTGCTCTTCCAGGCGCTGGGCGTCATTCTCCGCGGGGATAAAAATGCGCCGCTCATACATCCGCGCCAGCGCGAACAGCATCGCGCCGCTGAGGATATTAAGAACGATAGCATTGATGATCAGCATACGGATCCGCTCCAGCACCTGATCTACCGAGACGGAATAGACGATGCTCAGGGAGGACGGCGAGAGGCTTTTTTTCAGCACCAGCTCGCGGAAACCTGAACTGTAGCCAAACCACATCCGCTCCTGCATCCACTTCGCTTCGCTCTGGATTTTACCTTCCGCACCGGCCAGCGAAATCAGCGGCTGCCCGTTATCGTCAAAGATCGTCACGCTCATCGGCAAACTGCCCGGCGTAAAGAAGCTTTCCATGCGGATGGTCTGCTCCACGCCCAGCATCGCCTGCAGGCGATTGGCCATATAGACTGGCGTCAGGGCGTAAAAATAGCCCACCCCGGGGCGAACGCCCTGGCTTATCCAGAACAGGTTGTTGCCGCGCTCGTTTTGCGGCGCGTTGCGATATTGCTCTATGCGCTGATGCAGGACTTTCAGCGCCTGATCGCGCTCAATCGGCACGTCCCGCAGGCCAAAGTTGGCCATGCAGAGGTTATCGCTGCCGATGAGAAAGATGCGGTTAAGGTCGTAGGCGGCAGTAAAATTATCCCGCCAGTAGCGCATAAACCATGCCAGCGACTGCAGCGAATTACGCCAGGTGGCGCTCATCGCGCTGCAGTCGGAATCGGGGTACAGGGGTTCAAAGTTGGGCACCGCCATATCGCCGTTTTGCCCTTGCGCTACCGCGTCCCCTGCCGACAAGCGATTACCGGCGACATACTTCAGCTCTTTCATTACATCCGCGGTACGCTGGATATAGCGCTGGGCCTGATCGGCGTTGAGATTAAGCTCCTGATGGATTTCGGCTTCCCGCTCGTGCAGCGCGTTGACGATATAAAACACAGAGACAAACGCAATAAGCAGCCACAGCAATACCGCCAGCGCTCTGAACAGATAACGTGAAACCTTCAGGGTTGTATGAAAAGAGGCAAGATATTTCAATGTGGCGATGCTCGGCCGTCAGGGACTCAACAGAATGCGGTTAAGGTAGCGGTAAACCGGCTTTGCCGCAATGTTAATGCAAAAAGGGCCGGGAAAATACCCGGCCCTTCCAGAACATTTACCTCGGACGATTATTCTTCGTCTTCGGCGATGTCGTCATCGGTATCCGCTTCCGGGGCGATATCGTCATCGCCTTCCGCCGCGCTACCGTCGATGGCATCCAGCTCTTCATCATCCACCGGCTCAGCCACGCGCTGCAGACCTACCACGTTTTCATCTTCCGCGGTGCGGATGAGGATCACGCCCTGGGTGTTACGGCCCACGATGCTCACTTCAGAAACGCGGGTACGCACCAGCGTCCCGGCGTCGGTGATCATCATGATCTGATCGCAGTCATCCACCTGCACGGCGCCGACCACGGAACCGTTACGCTCGGTGACTTTGATCGAAATAACGCCCTGGGTGGCACGCGACTTGGTCGGATACTCCGCCGCCGCGGTACGTTTACCGTAACCGTTTTGCGTCACCGTCAGGATCGCGCCTTCGCCGCGTGGAATAATCAGCGAGACGACGCTGTCGTTTTCCGCAAGCTTAATACCGCGTACGCCGGTGGCGGTACGGCCCATGGCGCGAACGGCGTCTTCCTTGAAGCGTACAACCTTACCGGCCGCGGAGAACAGCATCACTTCATCCTGACCAGAGGTCAGATCGACGCCGATCAGCTCATCGCCTTCGTTCAGGTTGACCGCGATGATACCGGCGGAACGCGGACGGCTGAACTCGGTCAGCGCGGTTTTCTTCACGGTACCGCTGGCGGTCGCCATAAAGACGTTGACGCCCTCTTCGTACTCGCGGACCGGCAGGATGGCGGTGATGCGCTCATCGGCTTCCAGCGGCAGCAGGTTGACGATCGGCCGACCGCGCGCGCCGCGGCTGGCTTCCGGCAGCTGATAGACCTTCATCCAGTACAAACGGCCGCGGCTTGAGAAGCAGAGGATGGTGTCATGGGTGTTGGCCACCAGCAGGCGGTCGATAAAGTCTTCTTCTTTAATGCGCGCTGCCGATTTGCCTTTACCGCCACGACGCTGTGCTTCGTAGTCGGTCAGCGGCTGATACTTCACATACCCCTGATGCGACAGGGTGACCACCACATCTTCCTGGTTGATCAGATCTTCGATGTTAATATCAGCGCTGTTGGCGGTGATTTCGGTACGACGTTCGTCGCCGAACTGATCGCGGATCAGCTCCAGCTCTTCGCGAATCACTTCCATCAGACGGTCGGCGCTGCCGAGAATGTGCAGCAGCTCCGCGATCTGCTCCAGCAGCTCTTTATATTCGTCGAGCAGTTTTTCATGCTCAAGGCCGGTCAGTTTCTGCAGACGCAGATCCAGAATCGCCTGAGCCTGCTGCTCGGTCAGATAGTATTTACCGTCGCGCACGCCGAACTCTGGCTCCAGCCATTCCGGACGCGCGGCGTCATCCCCGGCGCGCTCCAGCATCGCCGCGACGTTACCGAGATCCCACGCCTGGGCAACCAGCGCCGTTTTCGCTTCTGCCGGGGTCGGCGCGCGACGGATCAGTTCGATAATCGGGTCGATGTTGGCCAGCGCAACGGCCAGCGCTTCGAGGATATGCGCCCGGTCGCGCGCTTTGCGCAGTTCGAAAATCGTACGACGGGTCACCACTTCACGGCGGTGGCGTACAAACGCGGCGATGATGTCCTTCAGGTTCATGATCTTCGGCTGACCATGGTGCAGAGCTACCATGTTGATGCCGAAGGAGACCTGCAGCTGGGTCTGGGAATAGAGGTTGTTAAGCACCACTTCCCCTACCGCATCGCGCTTCACTTCAATCACGATGCGCATCCCGTCTTTATCAGACTCGTCACGCAGCGCGCTGATGCCTTCCACGCGTTTTTCTTTGACCAGCTCGGCGATTTTCTCGATCAGGCGCGCTTTGTTCACCTGATACGGAATTTCGTGCACGATGATGGTTTCGCGGCCGGATTTCGCGTCCACTTCCACTTCCGCGCGCGCGCGAATGTACACTTTACCGCGACCGGTGCGGTAGGCCTCTTCGATGCCGCGACGGCCATTGATAATGGCGGCGGTCGGGAAATCAGGGCCAGGAATATGCGCCATCAGCCCTTCAATGCTGATGTCTTCATCGTCAACATACGCCAGACAGCCGTTAATCACTTCCGTCAGGTTATGCGGCGGTATGTTGGTGGCCATCCCTACGGCGATCCCGGAGGCGCCGTTCACCAGCAGGTTAGGAATTTTGGTCGGCATGACGTCCGGAATACGCTCCGTACCGTCATAGTTGTCGACGAAATCGACCGTCTCTTTTTCAAGATCGGCCATCAGCTCATGAGCGATTTTCGCCAGACGAATTTCGGTATAACGCATCGCCGCGGCGGAGTCGCCGTCGATGGAACCAAAGTTACCCTGGCCGTCCACCAGCATGTAACGCAGCGAGAACGGCTGCGCCATACGCACGATGGTGTCGTATACCGCGGAGTCGCCGTGCGGGTGGTATTTACCGATTACGTCACCAACGACACGGGCTGATTTTTTATAGGCTTTGTTCCAGTCATTGCCCAATACGTTCATGGCGTAAAGTACGCGACGGTGTACCGGCTTCAGGCCATCTCGGACATCCGGCAGCGCACGGCCAACAATGACCGACATCGCATAATCCAGATAAGAGTTCTTAAGCTCTTCCTCAATGTTGACCGGTGTAATTTCTCTCGCAAGGTCGCTCATCTAACCGCTATCCCTCTACTGTATCCCGGATTCAAAGGTCGCAAATTATAACACAGCCGCGCTAATAGAGGTAAAGCAATACGGTTTATTCATGGCGCGCTGCTGATATACTCGCAGGTCTGAACAGAAAAGGAGTAAAAGCGCCCATGAATGCCGAAAAAACGTCGGTAGCCCCTAACGTCGATCATGCTGAAATCGCCAAATTCGAAGCCGTCGCCTCGCGCTGGTGGGATCTGGAGGGCGAGTTCAAACCGCTCCACCGCATCAACCCGCTGCGGCTGGGCTATCTTGCCGAACGCTCCGGCGGCCTGTTCGGTAAAAAAGTCCTCGATGTCGGCTGCGGCGGCGGCATCCTCGCCGAGAGCATGGCGCGCGAAGGCGCGACGGTCACCGGGCTGGACATGGGGGCCGAACCGCTGCAGGTCGCCAGGCTGCACGCCCTGGAGAGCGGTATTCAGGTAGACTATGTTCAGGAAACAGTTGAGGAACATGCCGCGAAGCACCCGCAGCAGTATGACGTCGTGACCTGCATGGAGATGCTGGAGCACGTCCCCGACCCGCAGTCGGTGGTGCACGCCTGCGCGCGGTTAGTGAAGCCCGGCGGCCAGGTCTTCTTCTCCACCATCAACCGCAACGGCAAGGCCTGGCTGATGGCGGTAGTCGGGGCGGAATATGTCATGAAGATGGTGCCCAAAGGCACTCATGATGTGAAGAAGTTTATCAAACCGGCCGAACTGCTGGGCTGGGTAGATCAGACTACTCTGAAAGAGCAGCATATCATCGGTCTGCATTACAATCCGCTGACCAATACCTTCAAGTTAGCGCCAGGGGTTGATGTTAACTATATGTTGCACACCACCGCCAAACAGGACTGAGGTCAGCACCTCCGCTTATGATGATTGCGCGGCATCAAGCCGCGTGATTATTTCTTCCGATGAAGAAATCAGCACTCGATCAAATTTTCATTTTTTTTTCTGTTTTATTGACTTCTTCTCCAGGCCTTATGCGACGTGGACTTGCGGATTATTACCCTTCCGCAACCTCAATTTAACGTCAAAATCAACCCTTGTACTCAAAAGATTCCTTACTAAAATACTCACCATATAGCGTTTCTTTTATCGACAACCCCCTACATATAGTATTTATCCACAGAGTTAGTCACAACGGCCTTCTGTGGATAAACGGGGGATATTATCTTTCACGGACAGGTAAAATCCACATGAATCAGAGTCTGCTGGTGACAAAGCGCGACGGGACCACCGAGCGCATCAATCTCGACAAAATCCATCGCGTACTGGATTGGGCGGCAGAAGGACTGAATAACGTTTCGATTTCCCAGGTAGAGCTGCGCTCCCATATCCAGTTCTATGACGGCATCAAAACCGCGGACATCCACGAAACCATTATTAAAGCCGCTGCGGATCTGATCTCCCGCGACGCACCGGATTACCAGTACCTCGCCGCGCGTCTGGCGATTTTCCATTTGCGTAAAAAAGCCTTCGGTCAGTTTGAGCCGCCGGCGCTCTACGATCACGTGGTGAAGATGGTCGAGAAAGGTAAATACGATCATCATCTGCTGGAAGACTACACGGAAGAAGAGTTCCAGCAGATGGACGGTTTCCTCGACCACTGGCGCGACATGAACTTCTCCTACGCAGCCGTTAAACAGCTGGAAGGCAAGTATCTGGTACAAAACCGCGTCACCGGAGAAATTTATGAGAGCGCGCAGTTCCTCTATATTCTGGTCGCCGCTTGCCTGTTCTCGAACTATCCGCGCGAAACGCGTCTGGACTATATCAAGCGTTTCTACGACGCGGTGTCCACCTTTAAAATCTCGCTGCCGACGCCGATCATGTCCGGCGTGCGTACCCCAACCCGTCAGTTCAGCTCCTGCGTGCTGATCGAGTGCGGCGACAGCCTGGATTCCATCAACGCCACCTCCAGCGCGATTGTGAAATACGTTTCCCAGCGCGCCGGCATCGGCATCAACGCCGGGCGCATTCGCGCGCTGGGCAGCCCGATCCGCGGCGGCGAAGCCTTCCACACCGGCTGCATTCCGTTCTACAAGCATTTCCAGACCGCGGTGAAATCCTGCTCGCAGGGCGGCGTGCGCGGCGGCGCGGCAACCCTCTTCTACCCAATGTGGCATCTGGAAGTGGAAAGCCTGCTGGTGCTGAAAAACAACCGTGGTACCGACGCCAACCGCGTTCGTCACATGGACTACGGGGTACAGATCAACAAGCTGATGTACACCCGTCTGCTGAAGGGCGGCGATATTACCCTGTTCAGCCCTTCCGACGTCCCGGGCCTGTATGACGCCTTCTTCGCCGATCAGGACGAGTTTGAGCGCCTGTACACCCAGTACGAGCAGGACGACAGCATTCGTAAGCAGCGTATTAAAGCCGTTGAGCTGTTCTCGCTGATGATGCAGGAGCGCGCCTCTACCGGCCGCATCTATATCCAGAACGTCGACCACTGTAACACCCACAGCCCGTTCGATCCGGTAGTCGCCCCGGTGCGTCAGTCTAACCTGTGCCTGGAGATCGCCCTGCCGACCAAACCGCTGGAAGATGTCAACGACGAAAACGGCGAAATCGCGCTGTGCACCCTGTCGGCCTTCAACCTCGGGGCTATCGACAGCCTCGACGAGCTGGAAGAGCTGGCGGTGCTGGCGGTGCGTGCTCTGGATGCGCTGCTCGACTATCAGGATTACCCCATCCCGGCGGCTAAACGCGGTGCGATGGGGCGTCGTACGCTGGGTATCGGCGTGATCAACTTCGCTTACTATCTGGCGAAGCATGGCAAACGCTACTCCGACGGCAGCGCCAACAACCTGACGCACAAAACGTTCGAAGCGATTCAGTACTATCTGCTGAAGGCCTCTAACGAGCTGGCTATCGAGCAAGGCGCCTGCCCGTGGTTCAACGAAACAACCTATGCGCAGGGCATCCTGCCGATCGATACCTATAAGAAAGATCTGGACGGCATCGTCAGCGAACCCCTGCACTACGACTGGGAAGCATTGCGCGAATCCATTAAAACCCACGGCCTGCGCAACTCCACGCTCTCCGCGCTGATGCCGTCCGAGACCTCGTCGCAGATCTCCAACGCCACCAACGGCATTGAGCCGCCGCGCGGCCACGTGAGTATCAAAGCGTCCAAGGACGGTATCCTGCGCCAGGTGGTGCCGGATTACGAAAACCTGCAGAACGCCTACGAGCTGCTGTGGGAGATGCCGAACAACGACGGTTATCTGCAGCTGGTGGGTATCATGCAGAAGTTTATCGACCAGTCGATCTCTGCCAACACTAACTACGATCCGACGCGCTTCCCGTCCGGAAAAGTGCCGATGCAGCAGTTGCTCAAAGACCTGCTCAACGCCTATAAATTCGGCGTCAAAACGCTGTACTATCACAACACCCGTGATGGCGCTGAAGACGCCCAGGATGACCTGGCCCCGTCCATCCAGGACGACGGCTGCGAAAGCGGCGCTTGTAAGATCTAAGGTATTTTTGCCGGGTAACGCTACGCTTACCCGGCCTACGTTTGTGTAGGCCCGGCCAACCCATTCCCGCCGGGCAATACAGTTCAACAGGACTCACTTCAATGGCATACACCACTTTTTCACAGACGAAAAACGATCAGCTGCTGGAACCTATGTTTTTTGGCCAGCCGGTTAACGTGGCCCGCTACGATCAGCAAAAATACGACATCTTTGAAAAGCTGATTGAAAAGCAGCTCTCCTTCTTCTGGCGCCCGGAAGAGGTTGACGTTTCCCGCGATCGCATCGACTACCAGGCGCTGCCGGAACATGAAAAACATATTTTCATCAGCAACCTGAAGTACCAGACGCTGCTCGACTCCATCCAGGGCCGTAGCCCGAATGTGGCGTTGCTGCCGCTGATCTCCATCCCGGAGCTGGAGACCTGGGTAGAAACCTGGGCCTTCTCCGAGACCATTCACTCGCGTTCGTACACTCACATCATCCGCAACATCGTCAACGACCCGGCGACCGTGTTCGACGACATCGTCACCAACGAGCAGATCCAGAAACGTGCGGAAGGCATCTCTCACTATTACGATTCGCTGATCGAGATGACCAGCTACTGGCATCTGCTGGGCGAAGGCACCCACACCGTCAACGGCAAAACCGTGACCGTGAATCTGCGCGAGCTGAAAAAGAAACTCTATCTGTGCCTGATGAGCGTTAATGCCCTGGAAGCGATCCGCTTCTACGTCAGCTTCGCCTGCTCCTTCGCCTTTGCCGAACGCAAACTGATGGAAGGCAACGCCAAAATTATCCGCCTGATCGCCCGCGATGAAGCGCTGCACCTGACCGGCACCCAGCATATGCTGAACCTGCTGCGCTCCGGCAGCGACGATCCGGAAATGGCGGAAATCGCCGAAGAGTGCAAGCAGGAGTGCTATGACCTGTTCGTGCTGGCGGCGCAGCAGGAGAAAGAGTGGGCGGACTACCTGTTCCGCGACGGCTCGATGATCGGCCTGAATAAAGATATTCTCTGCCAGTACGTCGAGTACATCACCAATATCCGCATGCAGGCGGTGGGCCTCGATCTGCCGTTCCAGACCCGCTCCAACCCGATCCCATGGATCAACACCTGGCTCGTCTCCGACAACGTTCAGGTGGCGCCGCAGGAAGTGGAAGTCAGTTCTTATCTCGTCGGCCAGATCGATTCTGAAGTCGATGCCGACGATCTGAGCAACTTCCAGCTGTAATGAAGCGGATCTTCCTGAAAATCTCTGACACTCGCCTTGAGTGTCAGGATGAACACCCTTCCCTGCTGGCGGCGCTGGAGTCGCATAATATCGACGTCGAAGACGGCCTCAAAATCGCTGAGACGTTCCCGGAAGGCCGGGGCAGCCCGCATGGATGCGGGCTGAGGGCCGTGTTTTGCATGGACGCTACCTCGGCCCGACCCGAAGCCTGCAGGGATAAGTCGAAGGGACTGCGCAGCGGCGATTTTGCTGGCCGGAGCCCGGGGGTACAGGGGGAGGCGGCGACTGGCCTCCCCCTGTGCGCTCCCTGCGCTATGAAAGGCATAACGCAGAAGAAATATCGGGAGCGCAATCTTCCAGGAAATAACATAGAACAAACGTTATTCCCGGGTCGAAATCGTTGCACGCCGAGAACAGTGTCAACAAAACCGCAGTTCGTACGCCGGGTAAGGCGTAGCCGCCACCCGGCTTTTTAGTGTTTCGCGTCCAGGAACTGCACCGCTTTATCCGGGAAATCGGTAAATAAGCCGTCGACGCCCGCCTGGTTATACAGCACGTCATAGAGCTGATTAACGTTAGTCGCGTACTCCGGCAACTGATCCGCGCGCACGGTGTACGGATGCACCTGCAGATGGCTGGCATGCGCCTCTTTCACCATCGCCGTCAGCTTCACCGCCCCCGGCTTCGAGCCTTCCGCTACCAGCATATGGTAATCCGGGCCGATACCGTCCGCGTACTGCGCAATCTGCGCCATCGCCCCTGGCTTGAACATCCAGTCATAGCTGTAGTTCACCCACTTACCATCGGCCTGTTTCTGCTGGGTTTCATTCCAGTCGGTATAGGCGATGAGCTGCACCAGATTGAGATCCATCCCCATCTTCGGCTCCAGCTCATTTTTAATGCGTTTGAGCTCGTTGGCGTCAAAGCACTGCAGATAAACCTTATCCTGCTTGCTGGTATAGCCATATTCCTTCAGCACCTTCAATGTGCTGGCGGCAATATCTTTGCCTTCCTGGTGGTGGAACCACGGCGCTTTGATTTCCGGGTAGATACCGATGTTTTTGCCGGTGGAATGATTCAGCCCCTGGACAAACTCAATCTCCTCTTCAAAGGTATGAATACGAAAATCGGATTTGCCCATCGGGAATCGCCCGGGATAGGTTTGCACGTTCTTACCATTTTTCGGCTCAAAACCTTCGGTAAACTTCAGCGATTTAATCTCGGCCAGGGTAAAGTCGATGGCGTAGAAACGGCCATCTTGACGCGCTCGCTGCGGGAAACGCTGCGCAACGTCAGTCACCCGATCGAGATAGTGGTCGTGTAACACCACCAGCCGGTCGTCTTTGGTCATCACCAGGTCTTGCTCAAGGTAATCCGCCCCCTGAGCGTAAGCCATCGCTTTCGCCGGCAGGGTATGTTCCGGCAGATACCCGCTGGCGCCGCGGTGGGCGATGACCATTTTATCAGCCGCTGTCGCACTGAAGCACAGCGCCGAACTGGACAGAATCATTCCGCTCATCAGCGCGGTGAGTTTCATTTTCATCGCCGCTCCTTAGGCTTGTTTCAGCTGTTGGTGATGGCGACGTTCACCGAGCATCACGATAACCAGCAGGATAACCGCCAGCACGCTGCCGCCGATCATCACCATAAAGCCGCCGTCCCAGCCGAAGAAATCGACGGTGTAGCCGACGATAGCGCTCGCGGCCACGGAACCGCCAAGATAGCCGAACAGGCCGGTGAAGCCCGCGGCGGTCCCGGCGGCTTTTTTCGGCGCCAGCTCGAGGGCATGCAGACCAATCAGCATCACCGGGCCGTAGATCAGGAAGCCAATGATGATCATACAGGCCATATCGACGCCCGGATTACCCGGCGGGTTCAGCCAGTAAACGACAGTGGCGATGGTCACCAGGGTCATAAAGAACACGCCGGTGGCGCCGCGGTTGCCTTTAAACACTTTGTCCGACATCCAACCGCACAGCAGCGTGCCCGGGATCCCCGCGTACTCGTACAGGAAATAGGCCCAGGAGGATTTATCCAGCGCGAAGTGTTTAACTTCTTTCAGGTAGGTCGGCGACCAGTCGAGAATGCCGTAGCGCAGCAGATAAACGAAGACGTTAGCGATAGCGATGTACCACAGCAGCTTGTTCGGCAGAATGTACTGCATAAAGATCTGCTTCGCCGTCAGCTCTTCTTCGTGCTTTTCGCTGTAATCGTCCGGGTAGTCGTTTTTATATTCTTCAATCGGCGGCAGACCGCAGGACTGCGGGGTGTCGCGCATCATTGCGAAGGCGAAAATCGCCAGCAGAATGGCGCCGAATGCCGGCATATACAGCGCCGCGTGCCAGTCGTTAAACCACGCCATCCCTAACAGGAACAGCAGCGGCGGAATGCCGCCGCCGACGTTATGCGCGCAGTTCCACACCGAGACAATCCCGCCGCGCTCTTTCTGCGACCACCAGTGCACCATGGTCCGGCCGCACGGCGGCCAGCCCATCCCCTGGAACCAGCCGCAGAGGAACAGCAGCACGAACATTATCATGATGCTGGACGTCGCCCACGGCACGAAGCCCATCACCAGCATCACCAGCGCGGCGAGGATCAAGCCAGCCGGCAGGAAAATGCGCGGATTCGAGCGGTCAGAGACCGATCCCATGATGAATTTCGAAAATCCATAGGCGATGGAGATACCGGAAAGGGCGAAGCCGAGGTCGCCACGAGAGAACCCCTGCTCGATAAGATAAGGCATCGCCAGGGCAAAGTTCTTACGAACCAAATAGTAGGCGGCATAACCAAAAAAGATGCCAATAAAAATCTGCCAGCGTAATCGGCGATATAGCGGGTCAATCTCCGCTGCAGGCAAACGCGCTTTATGCGCGGCGGGTTTAAAAATACTTAACATATCAGCCTCCGTGGCCCTTGCTGTTTTCTACTGACGTCACGACAAAATCCCAGATTAATCACCAACTTCAAATATGGTCGCGATGGTAGGCAATACGTAGAGTTGATACTGTGAAACATCGCACAATTTGTTACAGAAATATGACAAAACGTTCCAATGTGAGCACGAAATCACATAACACGCTCAAATAACGCGCGAATATGCTCGAAATCAAACAATAACCTTACTAATTGTGGCTAAATGGCGTTAAACGAAAGCAGAGGAGCTGAAGATGACGGGACGTCTTGATAGCGAGGTCATTATCATCGGCGGCGGAGCAACCGGCGCCGGTATCGCCCGCGACTGCGCCCGGCGCGGATTACGAACGCTGCTCATTGAGCGCCATGATATCGCCACCGGGGCGACCGGCCGGAATCATGGACTGCTGCACAGCGGCGCCCGCTACGCGGTGACCGACAACGAATCCGCCCGCGAATGCATCAGTGAGAACCGCATCCTGCGCCGCATCGCCCGCCACTGTATTGAACCGACCAATGGGCTGTTTATCACCCTGCCTGAAGATGACCTGGCATGGCAGCAAACCTTTATCGACGCCTGTCAGCAGGCTGGCATAGAGGCCACGCCGCTCTCGCCGCAGGAAGCGCTGCGCCGGGAGCCCGCCGTCAACCCGACGCTGCTGGGCGCGGTGCAGGTCCCGGACGGTACCATCGACCCGTTTCGCCTCACCGCGGCCAATATGCTCGACGCCCGCGAACACGGCGCGCAGATCCTTACCGGCTGCGAAGTAACAGGCCTGCTGCGCCGGGGCGATCGCGTCTGCGGCGTCCAGGTATACGACCGCCAACTTCACCAGGCCCGCACTCTGTACGCCGGGATGGTGGTTAACGCCGCCGGGATCTGGGGGCAGCGTATTGCGGAATATGCCGACCTGCGCATCACCATGTTCCCGGCGAAGGGATCGCTGCTGATCCTCGATCATCGGATTAACAACCTGGTGATCAACCGCTGCCGTAAGCCGGCCGACGCCGATATTCTGGTGCCCGGCGATACCATCTCGCTGATCGGCACTACCTCAATGCATATTCCTTATGACGAAATTGACGACAACCGGGTAACAGCGGCGGAGGTCGATACCCTGCTGCGCGAAGGGGAAAAGCTGGCGCCGGTCATGGGCCGCACCCGGATCCTCCGCGCCTACTCCGGCGTCCGCCCGCTGGTGGCCAGCGATAACGATCCCAGCGGGCGCAGCGTCAGCCGCGGCATCGTCCTGCTCGACCATGCCCAGCGTGACGGTATGGAAGGCTTCATTACCATCACCGGCGGCAAGCTGATGACCTATCGCCTGATGGCCGAGTGGGCCACCGACGCCGTCTGTCGTAAGCTGGGAAACACCACCCCCTGTACCACGGCCGAAGCCCCGCTCCCCGGTTCACAGGAGCCAACGGAAAGTACCCTGCAAAAGATTATCTCCCTCCCCACCCCGCTGCGCGGCTCGGCCGTCTACCGTCACGGCGATCGCACCCCGTCCTGGCTTGGCGACAGCCGCCAGCACCGTAGCCTGGTCTGCGAATGTGAAGCCGTCACTGCCGGTGAAGTGAAATACGCGGTGGAAAACCTGGCGGTCAACACCCTGCTCGACCTGCGCCGCCGCACCCGGATTGGCATGGGGACCTGTCAGGGGGAACTCTGCGCCTGCCGCGCTGCCGGCCTGCTACAGCGCTTTAACGTCACCACGCCCGCGCAGTCGTTAACCCAGCTCTCGGAATTTCTCAATGAACGCTGGAAGGGCGTGCAGCCCATCGCCTGGGGCGATGCGCTGCGCGAAAGCGAATTCACCCGCTGGGTCTACCTCGGCCTGTGCGGATTGCCACAGGAGCACCGGGATGAAGTTTGATTGCGCGATTATCGGCGGCGGGCTCGCCGGCCTGCTGTGCGGGCTGGCCCTGAATCAGCACGGCCTGCGCAGCGTCATCATCAGCCGCGGGCAGAGCGCGCTGCATTTTTCCTCCGCATCGTTAGACCTGCTCTCGGCGCTGCCCAACGGCGATCACGTCACTGACGTCGTACAAGGTCTGCAGCAACTCGCTGAACAGCTTCCTGAACACCCTTATTCCCGGCTCGGCACCGAGGCGGTACTCGAATACGCTACGCAGGCCGAAGCCCTGCTGGCCGCCTGCGGCGCGGTGATGCAGGGCGATGCGCGCCGGCCGCACCGGCGGGTAACGCCGCTGGGGACGTTGCGCCCGGCATGGCTGTCGCCCCTTGAGGTGCCTGTCGCGCCCCTGCCGTCGCAGGGCGCCTGTCTGGTGGGGATCAGCGGCTTTGCTGATTTTCAGCCGCATCTCGCCGCCGCCGCGCTCGGTCAACACGGAGTTACCGCCGCGGCGGTGGAAATCGAGTTACCGCTGCTGGATGTGCTGCGTGACAACCCGACCGAGTTTCGCGCCGCCAATATCGCCCGCGTCCTGGATGATGAGAATATGTGGCCGGCCCTGCATGCAGCGCTGCTACCGCTGGCGCAGCAGTATGACCTGCTGATCATGCCCGCCTGTTTTGGCCTCGCCGACGATCGCCTGTACCACTGGCTGCAGGCGCGTCTACCCTGCCCGCTGCGTCTGCTGCCGACGCTGCCGCCTTCGGTTCCCGGGATGCGTTTGCATTCTCAGCTGCAACGCCAGTTCATTCGCGAGGGCGGCGCCTGGCTCGCAGGCGATGAGGTGGTGAAAATCAGCCATCGACAGAACGCCGTCGAGGCGGTCTGGACGCGAAATCACGGCGATATTGCGCTGCGTCCGCGCTTTACCGTGCTGGCCAGCGGCAGCTTTTTCAGCAACGGTCTTGTCGCCACTCGCGATAGCGTGCGCGAGCCGATCCTCGGCCTCGACCTTCACCAGACTCTGCCACGGGAAAGCTGGTACCAGCGCGATTTCTTCGCCTCACAACCGTGGCAGCGCTTCGGCGTGAAAACCGATGCCCTGCTGCGCCCCCTGCTGGGCGGGCAGCCGTTCCATAATCTGTTCGCCATCGGCTCATTGCTCGGCGGGTTCGATGCCATTCAGCTCGGCTGTGGCGGCGGCGTCTGCGCCGTTACCGCGCTGCACGCCGCCAGACAGATCCACGCCCTTGCCGGAGGCCGGCCATGAACGATACCCGTTTTGAAAGCTGCATTAAGTGCACGGTCTGTACCACCACCTGCCCGGTAAGTCGGGTCAATCCGCGCTATCCCGGCCCGAAACAAGCGGGGCCGGACGGCGAACGCCTGCGTCTGAAGGATGGCGCGCTGTACGACGAGGCGCTGAAGTACTGCATTAACTGCAAGCGCTGCGAGGTCGCCTGCCCGTCGGATGTGAAAATTGGCGATATCATTCAACGCGCCCGGGCACAGTACGGCCAGCAAAAGCCGACCCTGCGCGACGCCATCCTCAGCCATACCGACCTGATGGGTACCCTTTCCACCCCCTTTGCCCCCCTGGTCAACGCCGCCACCGGCTTAAAACCGGTGCGCCGTCTGCTCGACGCGACGCTCAACATCGATCACCGGCGTACGCTGCCGAAATATGGTTTCGGCACCTTCCGCCGCGCTTACCGCCAGCTCGCCGCCCGTCAGAAGCAATACAGCGAACAGGTGGCTTTCTTTCACGGCTGCTACGTCAACTATAACCATCCGCAGCTAGGTAAAGATCTCATTCGCGTCGTCAACGCGCTGGGTACCGGGGTGCAGTTGTTATCAAAAGAAAAATGCTGCGGCGTACCGCTGATCGCCAACGGTTTTTTCGACAAGGCGCGTAAGCAGGCGCAGAGCAACGTCGCCGCGATGCGGGAAAACACGCTACCGATCATTGCCACCTCCTCGACCTGCGCCTTTACGCTACGTGATGAATACCCCCATCTCCTCGATGTCGATAACAGCGATCTTCGCGATCGGGTCGAGCTTGCCACCCGCTGGATCTGGAAACAGCTGGCTGCCGGCAGGACGCTACCGCTGCGCCCGCTGCCGCTGAAGGTGGTCTATCACACCCCGTGTCATATGGAAAAGATGGGCTGGTCGCTGTATACCCTCGAGCTGCTGCGGCTGATCCCCGGCCTGCAGCTGGAGGTGCTGGATTCACAGTGCTGCGGCATCGCAGGCACTTACGGGTTTAAAACTGAGAATTACGCGGTATCCCAGGCTATCGGCGCCCCGCTGTTCCGTCAGATTGAGGAGAGCGGGGCCGACCTCGTCGTCACCGACTGCGAGACCTGCAAATGGCAGATTGAGATGTCCACCAGCAAACGCTGCGAGCATCCGCTGACGGTGCTGGCGCAGGCGCTCGTCTGAGCCCAGCGCCAGCCTCCGCCGTCAATAGCTCGTTTTCTCTTGCGGCTGGGCGCTGGCAGATTTAAACATCGCCAGCCGGCGGTCCAGCGCCTGGGTATACAGCATGGTATCCACCCCGACGGCGACAAAGTTGGCCCCCCAGGCAAGACATTTTTCCGCCATCGCCGGGTCGACCGCCAGAAATCCGGCCGCTTTCCCCGCCGCGCGAATGCGCCGGATGCTCTGCTCGATCACCCGCTGCACGTCAGGGTGACCGGCATCGTCCGGGTAGCCCAGCGAGGCGGAGAGATCCGCCGGACCGATGAACACCCCGTCAATGCCGTCCACCTCGAGAATAGCGTCCAGGTTCTCCAGCGCGGTTCGGCTCTCGACCTGAATCAGCAGACAGAGTTCGTCATTCGCCTCCGCCATATAATTCTCCACCCTTCCCCAGCGCGCCGCTCTCGCCACGCCGGCGCCAACGCCGCGGCTCCCGATGGGGGGATAACGGGTCGCTGAGACCACCTCCCGAGCCTGCTCGGCGGTATCGACCATCGGCACCAGCAAGGTTCTGGCGCCAATATCCAGCACCTGTTTTATCAGGCTGCGGTTGCCCTCGACCGGGCGAATGACCGGCTGGCTGGCATAGGGGGCAATCGCCTGCAGCTGATGATAAAGGTCCTGAATGGTGTTCGGGGCATGCTCGCCGTCGATCAGCAGCCAGTCGTATCCCGACGTCGCAGCGATCTCCGCCATGTAGGATGAGGTGGAGCTCAGCCACAGGCCGATTTGCGTCTCACCGCGTAATAATCCCCGTTTGAAGGGGTTAGATAACAGTGCGTTCATAGCGATTCCTTTATTCAATGCTGTACGCTGCCGCGCTGGGGTACCGCGCGGGTAAGGCTCAATGAAAAGATAATGACCACCCCGACAATGGCGACGCCGGCCAGGGTTAACAGTCCGGCGGCGCTGCTGGCGAACAACGTTTCGGCCTGCACGCGCACGATCGGCGCCAGAAAACCACCGATGGCGCCAAACAGGTTAACAAAGCCAATCCCTGCGGCCAGCGCCGTGCCGGACAGCAGCTGCGTCGGCATCGTCCAGAAGACCGGCTGCACGGCGATCACCCCGACCGCCGCCACGCACAGCGCGATGATAGCCAGCACCGGCGCCACCAGTCCGGACACCGCAATCCCGACCGCCGCCGCCAGCAGCGTCAGGGCGGCAATATTGCGTCGCTCGCCGGTGCGATCGGAGTAGCGAGGAATAAGCCAGGTGCCAAACAGCGCCGCCACCCACGGGATGGCCGTCACCACCGAGGCAACGAAGCCGACTTTGGTGCCCAGCAGCGCAGCAACCTGGGTGGGCAGGAAGAAAATCAGACCATAGACCGCCACCTGAATGGTCAGATAAATCAGCGCCAGCTGCCAGACCCGCCCGTTACGCAGCGCATCGGACAGGCGCGAGGCAATCTTTTTCTCCTCCTCGCGCGCCAGCTCGCTTATCAGCGCCTGTTTCTCCGCTGCGCTCAGGAAGCGGGCATGCTGCGGCGAATCGTCCAGCCAGAAGAAGGTGAACGCTCCCGCGGCGACGGCGAGCAGGCCTTCAATGACAAACATCCAGAACCAGCCGGGATGGCCCATAAATCCATGCATCTCCAGCAGCGCACCGGATAAAGGCGATCCCAGCGTCAGGGCCAGCGGCGCGCCCATATAAAACAGCCCCATAATGCTGGCGCGGTTTTGCTGGGGAAACCACTGTGAAGTGAGGTAGATCATTCCGGGAAAGAAGCCCGCCTCCGCCGCGCCCAGCAGGGTACGTACCAGCAGGAATTTCGCTTCCGTATCCGCCCACGCCATCGCCGCCGACAGCACGCCCCACAGCAGCGTGGTGCAGCCGATCCATCGCCTGGCGCCAAATTTGCGCATCAGCAGATTGGCCGGCACCCCGAGGAAGGCATAGACCACAAAGAAGATACCGGCTCCCAGCGCGTAGGCATCATTGCTGAGTCCGGTATCCAGCTGGTAGGTCTCTTTGGCGAAACCGATATTAGAACGGTCAAGAAACGCCAGCACGTAAAGCGCCAGCATAAAGGGGATTAAGCGGGCGCGGTTTTTCTTCACCACGCTCTCCAGCAGAGTGTTGCTCATCATAATATCCTCAGGCGCGGGCCGCCGGGCGGCCCGACGCAATCAGTGTTGATAAGGACGCTTCAGGTTGCAGTCGCGATTGAGCTCGACGCCAAAGCCGGGTTTGTCCAGGACCGATTTATGAATGCGCCCACTCTCCGGCACCGGCTCGCCGAGCAGGATCGGGTCGAACTGCGGGCGCAGCGTGGCGCAGTCCGGACTGGTCATCAGAAACTCACTGAACGGCGTGTTGGTGAAGGTGATCACCGCATGATGTGAGTAAACCGACGAGCCGTGGGGCACTACCAGCTGCCCGCGCGCTTTGGCGATGGCCGCGATCTCCACCAGAGTGGTTAAGCCGCCGCACCAGCCGACGTCGGGCTGCATAATATCGATGCCGGTTTCCGACAGGGTGCGGAAGGACTGCAGCGTGCCGTGGTGCTCGCCGCTGGTCACCATCATCCCGGCAGGCGCCTGGCGCTTCAGCTCGCGATAGCCTTCATACTGCTGCGGCGGCAGGCACTCTTCGATCCACTTGAGGTTATAAGGGGCGCAGGCATGGGCAAGTTTGGTGGCATAGTTAACGTCCTGGCTCATCCAGCAGTCCAGCATTAACCAGAAATCCGGGCCGCATTTTTCGCGCATATCCGCCACCATGGCGACGTCTTTGCGGATCCCGGCGTCGCCATCGTGCGGCCCCCAGTGGGTAGGCATTTTGCCGCCGATAAAGCCCATCTCCTGCGCCAGGTCCGGACGTGCGCCGGTGGCATAGAACTGGATTTCGTCGCGAACCGCCCCACCCAACAGTTTGTAGACCGGCAGGCCAACCACTTTCCCGAACAGGTCCCACAGCGCCAGGTCGACACAGGAGATGGTATTCATCACCAGGCCGCCGGATCCCGCGTAGTAAAGGGTGGCGTTAAGCATCTGGTCATGGATCAGTTTGATATCGCTGACGCATTTGCCTTCGATAAAGCGGTTGAGATGTTTTTCGACGATAAAGCAGCCCATCTCCCCGGCCGTCGACACCGCAAAGCCGGTCTGTCCGTTGTCGGCTTCCACTTCCACAATCAGCGTCCCCAGCACGTTGATGCCAAACGACTGCCGGGACTGCTCATACTGTTTATATTTGCTCATCGGGGTGGCGATATGATCGTCAATCCAGTGGTTAGCCCCCTGGTCATGGTAATCGCCGCCGCCGGCGCCCTGCTCTGCTGTGGCGCCGCCGATGAACCAGGCGCGGACGTGTTTAATTTTCGGTAGGGTCATGATGTTCTCCTTATGATGAGGCGAGTTGTTCGAAGGGGCTTTTCCACCCCAGCAGACGTGAAATATCTTTCGCGCAGGCAATCGCCTTACCAGCCAGGTAATCGCGATTGTCTTCATTGATTTGCAGACGGGTACCCACCACCGAGATGGCGGCGGTCAGGTCGTTATTGGCGTTAAATACCGGGGCAGCCACGCAGCGCACATCCGGATAGTCCTCGCCATTATCAAAGCTCCAGCCCCGGGCGCGGATCCGCCCCAGCTCTTCCCGCAGCTGTTGAGCATCGGTGATGGTCGTTGGCGTGGCCCGCTCCCACTGCAGGTCTTCGATAATCGACGCCTGAACGCTGGCGGGCTGCCAGGCCAGCAAACATTTGCCGATCCCGGAGCGGTAAAGCGACAGGCTCTTACCCTCATGCGAGCGCACGCTGATGGTGGCGGGAGACTCAATTTTCAGAATGTAGTAGGCGTTACCCTGATCGATAATGCCCAGATGACAAAGCAGGCCGCACTCATCCATCAGCCGGGTGAGGCGCGGCCGCGCCAGCTCGCGCAGGTCCATTTTGCTCAGCGCCTGCCCGGCCAGCTCCACCAGCTTGGTCCACAGGCAGTAGTTATCCTGATTATCCATACTGATGAAGCGCTGCTTTTTCAGCTCGCCCAGCAGCAGATACACCGTGCTTTTCGGGATCCCCAGCTCCGCTATTATCGTCGCCGCGCTGCAGGGGCCGATGCGGCCAATTAAATTGAGGATCTCAATCGCGCGGGTCAGCGCCGGGACTTTCGTTGATTCCAACATACTGGACTCCAATCCTGAATACTGGAATCAGTGTTGCGATTGTCCGGGCGGTAAAGTGTGAGCGACATCGCGGGGCAATCGTTTTCCCGTATACTGGACCGTTCGCAGCAGAAAATTGCGACTTAACGCACAGAATTTTTTCAGAAGAGTACAACAGGTTGGACGACCGGCGCCCCGAGGATACGGTGCGCCGGGGGGAATGACTTACAGCGAGAGGGAATCCACCACGTTAATCCAGCCATGTTCGCTGGCCAGTGGTTGACCATTCAGCCAGCGACGCAGCATGTTTAACGCCATCATAGCGCAGACTTCCTGGCGTACCGCCAGGCTGTGGCGGGTGGCGCTAAACTTCACCCGCAGTGCGAAGGTGCCGTCCGGGGTGGCCAGGGCCACGTTAAGATGATCGTTTTCCTGACCGCTCACCGCCAGGGCCAGGCCGGCAAAATGGTTTATGCGCCGCTCGGCCGCCCAGCGGGCCGCCTGCGCCAGCGTCTCCTCCTGCGCCGGAACGACTTCGCTAGCCAGCAGCGGCGCGCCGGCGCGGGACAGCTGGAGCGCCAGCAGGCCGCTGGTAAACTGCTCGCTGAGCGTCAGGCTCAGCTGCCGCTCCTGCAGACAGCGGGCGATCTGCGCGGGTAACCCTTCCGTGCCTTCGAAAATCAGGCTGTCGCCAGCCACCTTACGCACCTCCGGCCACAGGGCCAGCATGGCGTCGCGCTGGTTGGCCGGTCCGGTTAGCTTGAGTTCAATGATCGGCATCGACGAGCGGTAACCCATCACCACGCCCGGAGGCAGCGTCAGCGGATTAAGACTTTGCGCCAGCTCGCTCTCCGAGCGGCCAAAGGTGGTCATACGCAGGCATACCGGCGGGTCCGGCAGCGTAAAGCGCTGGCGCAGGCGCGGTAAAATTTCCTGCTCGACCATCACCTTAAATTCAGAGGGGACCCCGGGAGTGAAAAACATCAGGCAGCGGTTGAGCTGGATGGCAAAGCCACAGGCCGTACCGACCGGGTTGTTGATCATCTCGGCGCTGGCCGGGATTTCCGCCTGCTTACGGTTGCTTTCCGCCATCGGCCTGCCGCGCTCGGCAAAAAAGCGGGTCATGGTTTCCAGCCACTCCGGATGCAAAATAAGCCCCTCGCCTTTCGCAGTGGCGGCGGCCAGCGCGCTCAGGTCGTCGCTGGTTGGGCCGAGGCCGCCGTTGACGATCAGCACATCCGCCTGTTCGCTGCGTTCGCGCAGAATCGCCACCAGCGCATCGAGATCGTCGCCAACGGTATTGCGGCGCGTTAACGGTAAACCCTGATTAAAAAAGAAATCCGCCAGCCATGCCGCATTGGTATCAATGATTTGACCATGCAACACTTCATCGCCGGTGGACAGCATTTCCACATTCAACATCGCTCACTCCTTGCCTGCCAGGTGAGAAATACTATAACGCAAAGCGGGATGCTGACGAGGAGGAAAATCTGGCGCAGCAAGAAGATGCCGCGCCGGAAGAGATTAGAAGCTGGCGCTGGCGCCGATGTATGGGCCGTCGGCGATGGTGTTATCGCGGTTGCCATCTTTGCCCGCCAGGTTCAGGTAACGGTAGCCGGCCTGGATGCTAAGCGGACGCATAATGGTCCAGCTGGCGCCGACGTTGGCTTCCTGGTAGCTATCAATGCCGCTGGAGAGCGAATCCGGAGAGTAGTAATAATCGCCGTACAGGCGGAAGCTGTCGCCGATTTTCCACTGCAGGCCGCCGCCGACCGCGGCCGCATAACCTTCATCGCCCTGTTTCGGATTGGTGTAAATACCTTTACCACCCACGGTCGCGAGGAACGGCCCCAGTGGAATATTTAGTCCCAGGCCTAAACCCGCGGCGTCGCCGTCGTTATCGCTGTGCAGCCAGTTACCCGAAACGGCCAGGCCGGTGGATTCGGTGCCGAAGCCGACGCCAAGGTTGGTGTAATGCTCGCCGGCTTCACCGGTAACGCTAATCGCATGGGCCGCCGAAGAAACCATCATCACGCCCGCCAGCGCCATAAAAATGCTTTTTTTCATTATTTACTCTATCCAGAAAATTAAAATCAAAGAAGTCCCGAAAAAACCTGAAAATTCTACTGCGCACCCATCAGGAATCAATGACCTGGCGAAATGAATTTTCACAAGAGTGTAACCAGTTGCGTATTTTTACGGCATCAAGCGTTGCCAGAACCACGAACAGCCTATTCAACGCCAGTAATATTCATGTTTATTATGATTAACGCTGACACATTGACGAAAACAGAGAGCTGGCGCCGCACGATCGGCGCGGCGCGGGTGGATAAGGGAATAATTAATGCTGCAGCCGGGCCAGACATTCCGGGGCGAGGCCGGTCAGTTTCGCCACCAGCGACAGGTCGAGTCCGTTAGCAAGCATCGCCCGGGCGATACGCTCCGCGGTCTGCTGCTCACCTTGCTCGATACCTTTTTCGATACCTTGTTCGATACCTTGCTGTAGACCTTGTTCAAGACCTTGCTTTAATCCTTGCTGATGGCCGCGTTGTTCCAGAAACTGGGCAATATTCATTAGCGTCTCCTTATGCGGCCGCCGGGGGACGTTTTGCGCAAGATGGCGCAAAAAAGCAACCGGATCGGCGGCGTTTCCTGCCTGTAATAAATAGTGCAACAGCGTCTTAAGCTGCCTGCGGCTAGTGTATCCCAGCGCCAGGAGCCTGACCAGCTGCTCATGCAGGTCCATCAAATCCCGCTGGCGAATATGCTTCTGCAGCAGCTCCAGCATCGCCACGCGCCGGTGGCGCATGATTTCATCGTCCGGGGTGCTAGTGATATCAATTAAGGGAAAATCTTCACCATAGACCCGCCGCGCGATGTCTGGATCGGCAAAGCCTGCCAGCCAGCACATCGGGTAAGGCCAGGGAGAAACGCGACCATGATAAAACAGCAGCGGGATCACCAGCGGCAGCTGCGTATGCCCTTTATCCAGATGACGCTGCATCGCGGCTATCGCATAGCGCATCAGGCGAAATGCCATATGGCGGTCCGCCGAGCTTTGGTGCTCTATCAACAGATAGATATAGCCCTCCCCCGCCTGCGTTTGCAGCGAGTAAAGGATATCGGAATGACTCGCCCGCAGTTCGTCGTCGATAAAGCTCCCGGACTCCAGCCGCAGCGTGTTCAGATTACATAACGCGCGCAGCGGTGCGGGAAGGTGAATGTCCAGAAAATCCCTGGCCGTCGCCCGATGCGACAGCAGGTGTTTAAATACAGCATCGTGGGGGGAATTCGTCGCCCTTTCCATGGCGGTGCTCCATACAATCATTTTCGCTTAACGTAGCACTCAACAAGACCTGAACTGTATTTCGCTTGCAGTTTACCGAGGCGGCTCGCAAACTATTTCACCAGCATACCGCCCCATCCCTCTGCAGGAGAAAACCCATGCGCCAAAGGACGATTGTTTGCCCGCTGATCGAGAATGAAGGCCATTATCTGCTTTGCAAAATGGCCGCCGACCGCGGGGTTTTTCCCGGGCAATGGGCCTTATCCGGCGGCGGCGTGGAGCCAGGGGAACGTATTGAAGAGGCGCTGCGGCGGGAAATACGCGAAGAGCTCGGCGAAAAACTCATCCTTACCCATATCGCGCCATGGTGCTTTCGCGACGATACCCGCGTCAAAACCTACCCCGACGGGCATCAGGAAACGATCTACATGATCTATCTCATCTTCGACTGCGTGAGCGCCAATCGCGATGTGACGATCAACGAGGAGTTTGACGATTACGCCTGGGTCAAAGCCGAAGATCTCAAAAACTACGATCTTAATGCCGCCACCCGCGTTACTCTCAGCCTGAAAGGGCTACTTTAGTCCAGCATACCGCGTTCAACCCATCCGGCGTTATGCCGCGGGATAATGCGGGTGGCTACGATACGGTCGCATGCGTCTGCTGCCTGACCCACTCGCACAGCGCCCGGCGCGAAATCTTAATCCCGCCGTTTTTTAACGTTTCCGGCAACCGCAGCCAACGCACCGGCTGCTGAAAACGCGCTAACCGCTCAGCGCTCCATGCCGCCAGCGCGCTCAACTCGCAGCCGTCATCGCATTCCACCACCGCTACCGGGCGCTGGCCATATTCAGCATCATCCAGCGGCACGATAAACACCTGCTGTACCTGTGGATGGGCGAGTATCACACGCTCGACCTCTTCCGGTTGAATACCTTCTCCACCGCTAAAAAAGAGGTTATCCATTCGCCCAACAATCGTCAGCCGACCGTTATGCAATGCTCCGCGATCGCGCGTCGCAAACCAGCCTTCATTGTTGGTTAATGACAACAATTGACCATCCCGCCAGTAGCCTGCGGCCATACTCGACGCCCGCAGCCAGATCTCGCCGGCGACTATTTTCACCTCTCGCCCCGGCAGCGCTTCGCCAACATCCGCAGCGCCGTCGGCCTCTTTGGCACACACGGTGGAGGCGAATTCGGTGAGGCCATAGCCGCAGAAGCTGCGTATGCCCTGCTTTCGCGCCCGTTCAGTCAATTCGACCGGGATCGACGCGCCGCCGAGCAGCACCGCCTTGAGGGAAACCGCAGCATCATCATTCAGCAGGCGCCATAGCTGAGTCGGCACCAGCGAAGCATGGGTACAGCCGTGCAGCATCTGCGCCAGCGGCTGTTTGTCACGTACCGTGAGTCGCGCGCCGGCCAGCAGCCAGCGCCAGACGATCCCCTGACCGGAGACATGGAACAACGGCAGCGACAGCAGCCAGTCATCTCCTGCGGCAAACGGCATCAGCGCCAGCACGCCAGCCGCGCTGGCCAGATGGGAGTTGGCGCTATGTACCGCCGCTTTCGGCAGGCCGGTTGAACCGGAGGTCAACGTCATCGACACCAACCGATCGCCATGCCAGCAAGCAGCATGCTCGCCCTCGACCAACTGCAGGGTTAACATCGGTAAATTCCCCGGCAACACATCGCCATTCAGCACCAGCTGATGCTGCATGGTTAACGCGGGTAACAACGCCTGCAGCAACACCGCTGGCAGCTGCGGATTCAGCGGCAGCACCCGCGCCCCGCACTGTAGCAGCGCCAGCCATGCCAGCAGAGTTTCCGGCTGGTTATAGGCCCGGAGCGCCACGCCCTGCCCTTCCATTACGCCCTGCGCGGCAAAACCAGACGCCAGCGCGTCAACCCGCGCGCATAGCTCCCGCCAGGTCAGCGGCTGGTTATTCAGACGTAAGGCGAGGGCCTCTCCGCGCCGCTGACGCCAGTGCCGCCAGGGCCAGTCGTTAAAGGTCACAGCAGCGGCTCCAGCGCATCAATGTTGAGCACCGGCAGCGTACTTTCGGGCCACGGCCGTACCAGCTGGGCGCCCATCAGCGCCAGCGTATCGAGTCCGGGGATGGTCTGCGGCGTCAGCCAGGCGGCAACCCGCGCCAGCTGGGTTAACCCGAGGCTGGACTCGATCGACGAGCTGATCACTACGCTCAACCCCAGCGCATGCGCCGCGGCGACCTGTTGCTGCACCTTCTGCAAACTGCCGGTTAGCGTCGGTTTGATCACCACCGCACGCACCCCCGGCTCGGCGACAAAGCGGAAATCCGCCTCGCGCAAGCTTTCATCCCAGGCGATAGCGATCCCTGTCTCGCGGCTAAAGGCCCGAGAATCCTCCCGCGTTTTGCAAGGTTCTTCAAGAAAAGCAATGCGCTGGCGGTACGCCGGATTAACGTATTTGGCGAACTGTTGCGCTTTGAGCGGCGTCCAGGCGCGGTTGGCATCGAGCCGCAGCTGCAGGTCGGGGATCGCCTCCAGCAGCAGATTCACCACCATGCCGTCGCGGACCGCCTCCCAGAGGCCAACTTTGACCTTAGCGACCTTCTCGCCGGGCATCGCCGCCAGTCTGGCGAATAGCTCATCCGGATCGCCGGAGCAGAGCGGCGCCGCGCGATAATCCGCGGCCTGCGGTAGTCCGCCGCCAAGCTCCGCCTGCGCGCAGCTGATGCCAAACGCGACGGAGGGCTGCGTGGGAAGCGGCGGCTCGGCGCCGTCGCGCCAGGCCTGTGCCCACGCTAACAGCGCCATTTGCGCCTCTTCCAGCGTCTCGACACTGAATCCCGGCAGGGGAGAAATTTCGCCCCAGCCTTCGCGTTCACCCTCCTGCAGGCGGATGAACAGCCCGTCGCGGGTTTTTAACCGCCGCTCGCGCAGCACCACGCCCGCGTCCATCGGTATCTGCCAGCGGTAAACCTGCGAAACGCGCATTATGGATTCCGTTTAAATTTGCTGAAGTCCGGCTGACGTTTCTGGTTGAAGGCGTTGCGTCCTTCCTGCCCCTCTTCCGTCATATAGAACAGCATGGTGGCGTTGCCCGCCAGCTCCTGCAGACCAGCCTGGCCGTCGCAGTCGGCGTTCAGCGCCGCTTTCAGGCAGCGCAAGGCCATCGGGCTGTTCTGCAGCATTTCACGACACCAGCGCACGGTCTCTTTTTCCAGATCCGCCAGCGGTACCACGGTATTCACCAGCCCCATGTCCAGCGCCTGCTGAGCGTCATACTGGCGGCACAGGAACCAGATTTCGCGCGCTTTTTTCTGCCCGACGATCCGCGCCATATAGGAGGCGCCCCAGCCGCCGTCGAAAGAGCCGACTTTTGGCCCGGTCTGGCCGAAGATGGCGTTTTCCGCCGCGATAGTCAGATCGCACATCATATGCAGCACGTGACCGCCGCCGATAGAGTAGCCGGCCACCATCGCGACCACCGGTTTCGGGCAGGTGCGGATCTGACGCTGGAAGTCGAGCACGTTAAGATGATGAACGCCGGAGTCGTCCTGATAGCCGCCGTAGTCGCCGCGGACTTTCTGGTCGCCGCCGGCGCAGAAGGCTTTCTCACCTTCACCAGTCAGCACGATGACGCCGATATTGTCGTCATACCGGGCATCCGCCAGCGCCTGGATCATCTCTTTGACGGTCAGCGGGCGGAAGGCGTTGCGCACCTGCGGACGATTAATGGTGATTTTGGCAATCCCGTCAGTCGATTTGTGATAGCGAATATCGGTATAGCCTTCGGAGCAATCGTGCCATTCAACGGGGGCGTAGAGCATTGCTTCATCAAGAGAGATCATAGAATGTCCTTCAGTTAACTTGCCAGAATCTGCGCCAGACAGGCAATCACCGCCGCCGGGTTGTCCCGGTGCGCGTTGTGTCCGGCATGGTGAATAAGATGGAGATCCGCCAGGAGCGTCTGCGCGATGGCGCGAAACTTCGCGTCGCGCTCGCCGCACAGGTAGTGAAAAGGAAAATCGCGCGCCTGCAGAGACGCGCGCAGATCGGCCTGCGCGGCAAGGGAGGTTGCCTGCAGCATCGCCGCCAGCGTCGCGCCGTTGTTCCGGCTGCGTAAGGCGACCAATGACTCACGCTGCGCGGCATTCAGCGAAGCGAAGACCGGCTGCTGATACCAGTCGGCAAAGACCTGCTCAAGCGGCTCGCGGCGAAAACGTTCCGCCCAGGCGCTGTCATTGCTGCGCCGCGCCTGCCGCGCCTCTACATCCTGCAGGCCCGGATGGCCGCCTTCAACGATCAGCCCGCGCATGCCTGCGCGCGGCTGGCTGGCGAAGTTCATTGCCACCCGGCCGCCCAGCGAGTAGCCGATCAGCCAATACTTATGTATGTTGTAACTATTAAGCGTAGACTGCAGCAAGGTATTGACCCCGGCAAAGTCCTGCACCGCGATACCCGCGGAGCCGCCGTGCCCCGGCAGATCGAGGTACAGCCGCGGCCAGGCGGGAAAGGCGTCGCCCACTTTCCGCCACTCGTTGCGGTCGCCGGAAAAACCGTGCAGAAACACCAGCCAGGGATAGCCCGGCTGGCCGTTGTCGACAGCAGCGCTGAGGATCACAGGCGACTTACCTGCGCCAGCAGCTGCTGGAGGGTCTGCGCGCCGTCGGTCTCATTGACCGCCAGCTCAATCACCGTCGCCCCTGCCCTGCGCCAGGCGCCGGCCAGCGCCTCATCCAGCGACGGCCAGTCATCAGGGCGATGATAGGCCAGGCCGAACATCGCCGCCGCGTGGCTGAAATCCACGTCCTGCGGCATTAAATAGAACTGACGGCGTTCGTCCTGCGGCGTCGGCAGCATAGAAAAAATCTGCCCGCCGTTGTTATTCACCACGATCAGCACCAGCGGCGCCGACGCCTGGCGCAGCAGGGCCAGCGAGTTGAGATCGTAGAGCGCGGAGAGATCGCCAACGATGGCCAGCGTCGGTCGGGCGCTGGCGCGCTGCACGCCGGCCGCAGTGGCGATCAGGCCATCGATGCCGCTGGCGCCGCGGTTGCTGTAGACCGGATACCCGGCCGGTAGCTGCGCCAGGGCGTCGATCAGGCGCACCACCAGGCTGTTGCCAACAAACAATTGGCCCTGCTCCGGCAGATAGCCCCGAATACGCTGCGCCAGCTGCGCTTCGCCAAAAGGCTCGTTGCTGGCGACTGCAGCCTGCCACGCCTGCCCGGCAAGCTGTGGGATCACCGTCGCCCACGGCTGGCGTTTCTCCGCCGGATGTAATTCGAGCCAGCGCTCAACGCTTGAGAGCAGACGGCGACCGCGGTGCTGCGCCGGGTCGAGGCGACCGGGCAGATTATCCACCAGCCAGTATTCATCCGGCTCGCAGGTCGCCTGCCACTGGAGCACGCGTTTGCCGGTCAGGCTGCTGCCGAGTTGCACGACGATCTGCGCCTGCGCCAGCTCGCTGACCGCTTTGCCGTTGCCCAGCCACAGGTCGGCGCACGGCAGCGGCTGCCCGGTCTGCGACAGGACATCGCCGATCAGCGGCCAGCCGAGGATCTGCGCCCACTCAGCGACCTTTTTCCCTTCCGCGGCGCTCATTCTGCCCGCCACGACGACGCCGCGTTTTTGTCGCCAGAAGAACCAGTCACGCTGCTTCTCGCTCTCTAACTGCAGCGCCTGGCGCAGCCAGGGTTTGTCGCTCTGCCACCAGTTGCCGAGCTGCTGCTGCCACTCCACGCCGGTCTCATCCATATCACCATACAGCGGTTCAGCGAACGGACAGTTAATATGCACCCCGCCGGCGTGCAGCGCCCCCAGCGCCTGGTCGATGGTTGAGACCAGCCAGCGGGCAGGAATATCCTGCGAGGGACGCGGCAAAGAAATCGTCTGCGCAGGATGGGAGGCAAACATCCCCGGCTGGCGGATAGCCTGGTTCGCGCCGCAGTCGATCAGCTCCGGCGGACGGTCGGCGGTTAACAGGATCAGCTTTTCACCGGTGAGCCCTGCCTCAATCAGCGCCGGATAGAGGTTTGCGGTGGCGGTCCCGGAGGTGACTATCACCGCCACCGGCTGCCGGCTGGCCTTCGCCAGTCCGAGCGCCAGGTGGCCGAGGCCGCGTTCGTCGAAATGGGTATGATGGATAAAGGCGCGGTTTTCCGCCGCCGCCAGGGTTAAGGGTGTCGAGCGCGAGCCCGGCGCGATGCAGATATGCTGCACGCCATGGCGCGTTAAAGCTTCCAGGATCACCGCCGCCCAGCGTCGGTTAAATGCGCTTACTGACATGAAATTGTCCGGTATCAAATATTGATGCTAAGTATAGATAAGGCAAAGTGACGTCGTTTTGATATGCATCGTCATTCAAGCTTTATGGACACAGCAGCGAGCGCAGCCCGGCCGCTTTGTTGTCAATCTCCTGCCACTCCTGCTGTGCATCAGAGCCGCTGACGATCCCCGCCCCGGCATACAGCCGCAGGGTGTCGTGGTCCACTTTCGCCGAACGCAGCGCCACGCAAAACTCGCTTTGCGCCAGTGACAGATACCCGGCGGACCCGGCGTACCATTCGCGGGAAAACGGTTCATGACGCTGAATGAACGCCAGCGCCGCCCGGCGCGGCAGGCCGGCCACCGCGGCGGTGGGCTGCAGCTGCAGCAGACAGCGGCTGTCGTCAGGCGCCGCCAGCTCGGTCCAGATGCAGCGTCGGAGATGCTGCACCTTACGCAGCCTCACCACCTGCGGCGGCAGGACGTCCAGCGTCGAGGCCTCACTCTGCAGGCGCTGGCAGATATCCTCTACCACCAGCATGTTTTCCCGCTGGTTTTTGTCGTCTTTCATCAACCAGTCGGCCAGTTGCTGCGCCTTCGCGTCTTCCTGATGGTTCGCGACGGTCCCCGCCAGCGCTTCGGTGCGCAGCAGCGCGCCGCGCCGGCGCCACAGCCGTTCCGGCGTGGAGCCGAAAAATGCCTGCCGGGCATTGAACGCCATCAGGAAATGAAAACAGTTAAGATTGCTGCGCCGGCTAGCCGCCATGATGCTCACGGCGTCCAGCGGGGCGGCAAACTGCAGGTCAGTTGCCCGCGCCAGCACTACTTTATCCATTTCACCGGCGCTGATCGCCTTAGCCGCCCGCGCAATCATTACCTGCCATTGAGGATAGTCGGATGAGTGGCGCTCGCTCAGCAACGGCGGTATGGCGCCGGGAGTCGCCTGAGTGGTTGTCAGGCTGGCGAGAAACGCGCGGGCCGTCGCGGCATCCTCACGCAGGGAGATATCACTATGCAGCACCAGCCGCAGCACGGCCCTGCCGCCGCACCGGCGCCACTCCAGACGCGGCAGCGCCAGGCTGCCCTGCTGCGGTTCAAACGCATTCAGGCCGCAGATACGCAGATCCTGCCGGCCGGACTGGCGTAAAAAGCGGTTCGCCGCGTCGAGCGAGGTAAAGGTTTTTACCGCCCCCAGCGTCGCCAGTTCCTCATCGCCATTGCGCTGCTGCCAGTAAAACTGCGGCCATTGCGCCTGCTGGCCGCACCATAGTAGCGGATCGAAGGCATCATTCAGCGGAAAGGCAACATCGATAATTCGCGTGCCGGGCGAGTCTGGAAATGACTCGCCCAGGCCGTCTTGCAAACGGGCCAGCGCAGTGGAAACAGACAGCACGCAAACCTCCACGGTAGTAAAACCCCACATTATAAGGGGTTCGACGGCGGAATAGCAGTACCCATGATGAGGGAGCGGGTTTTATCTTACCCGCTCGCCGGGCCAGAGCTGCGTGTGGACGAGGGTGCAGAGGAGTCAGACAGCGCGCTTTTCTCGCGCCATGCCAATGTGGGGGATGCCATCCTCATCATAGACCTCGGTCACCGGCGTAAAACCAAAGTGGGCGTAAAAGGATTGCAGGTGCGCCTGCGCCCCGAGGTAAATCGCCTTTTGCGGCCAGTGCTGCTGACAGCTGGCCAGCGCCTGCTCCATCAGCTGATAGCCGAGCCTCTCACCGCGGGCGGCCGTGCTGACGATAACTCGGCCAATCACCACCGGCGCAAACTCCTCTTCGCTTTTGAGGATCCGCGCGTAGGCCACCAGTTCGCCATCGCGCCAGCCGAGCAGATGGCGATTTTCACCAACCAAATCATCGCCGTCGACATCCTGATAGACGCACTGCTGCTCTACGACAAAGACTTCACTGCGCAATTTCAGCAGCGCATACAGCTGGGGAACGGTGAGTTCACTATGATGGAGATCCTGCCAGGTCATCATCTGCTGCTCCTTATTGATATACTGATACTTTGCGACTCGCCCTGAGGACACTGGACGATGGAATTAACTTTTTTGGGGACATCCGCCGGGGTGCCGACCCGCACGCGTAATATGACGTCGATAATACTGAATTTGCAACAGCCGACCCGCGCCGAAATGTGGTTGTTTGACTGCGGCGAAGGGACCCAGCATCAGTTTCTTCACACGCCCTACCATCCCGGCAAACTGAATAAGATTTTTATTACCCATCTGCACGGCGACCACCTGTTCGGCCTACCCGGCCTGCTGTGCAGCCGCTCGATGCAGGGAAACTCCCTGCCCCTCACCCTCTACGGGCCAAAAGGACTCAAAGAGTTTGTTGAGACCGCGCTGCGCCTGAGCGGTTCGTGGACCGACTATCCGCTCACCATCATCGAAGTCGGCCCTGGTCTGGTGTTCGACGAAGAGGGCTATCGGGTCACCGCGTATCCGCTCAGCCATCCGGTGGAGTGCTATGGGTATCGCATTGCGCAGCATGACAAGCCCGGCACCCTCGACGCCGCCCAGCTGATTGCCGATGGCGTACCTCCCGGGCCGCTGTTCCATCAACTCAAGCGCGGACAGCGCGTCGAGCTGGCAGATGGCCGGGTCATCGACGGCAGCCGCTATCTGGGACCTGCGACCCCGGGTAAAACGCTGGCCATCTTCGGCGATACCGCCCCCTGCCCGCAGGCGCTGGAGATGGCTCGCGGGGCGGATGTGATGGTCCACGAAACCACCCTTGAGCAGGCGATGGCGGAGAAAGCCAATAGCCGCGGCCACTCTTCCAGTCAGCAGACCGCGGCGCTTGCCAAAGAAGCGGGGGTCGGTACGCTGATCGCCACCCACTTTAGCTCGCGCTACGATGCCGAAGGCTGTCTGCGTATGCTGGCGGAATGCCAGGAGATTTTCCCTAACACGCTGCTGGCGGAAGACTTTATGGTCTACAAGATGGCGTAAAATCCGGGCATAAAAAAACCGCCATCCCGGCGGTTTTTTATTGAGTCAATCAACTTACATCAGCGGCGTCGCCAGCTGCACGATGCTAATCAGCGGCTGCGGCCAGATACCGAGCACCAGCACCAGCAGCGCGGAGATCAGCACCACGATACCGCCGGCGCTGTACTGCCAGTTTGACGGCGCATCGCGATTCAGTTGCTCCGGCGCGCTCAGGTACAGGCTCACTGCCACGCGCAGGTAGTAGTAGAGACCGATCGCCGAGCCGACAACCACCGCGGCAACCAGCCACCACAGATGCGCATGCACACCGACGGCCAGCACGTAGAACTTACCGATAAAGCCGAGGGTCATCGGGATGCCGGCCAGGGAGAGCATCATCACCGTCATCACAGCCGACAGGATCGGACGGTGCCAGAACAGACCGCGGTAGGAGAACAGCGAGTCAGCATCCGGGCCGCGGTACGGGCTGGACATCAGGCTGACCACGCCGAACGCGCCGAGGCTGCTGAACAGATAACCGGCCAGGTAAACGCCCACGGCTTCCATCGACATTTCACCGCTCTGCAGGGCGATTAACGCCACCAGCAGATAGCCGAGATGGGAGATGGAAGAGTAACCGAGCAGGCGCTTAATGTTGGTCTGGCTCAGCGCCATCAGGTTACCGAAGATGATAGAGGCGAAGGCGATCAGGCCCAGCACCACGCGTACCGCTTCGCTGTTGCCCACCGGCATGTACAGGAACAGACGCATCACTACGCCGAAGATAGCGATCTTGCTGGCGGTCGCCAGGAAGGTGGAGACCGGCGCAGGCGCCCCCTGGTAAACGTCCGGCGTCCACAGGTGGAACGGCACCAGCGACAGTTTAAAGCCAAGACCGACGATCATCAGACCAAGACCCGCCAGCAGAAGCGGCTCGTGCAGCATGTTGTCCGCCAGGCTTTTGCCCAGCGCGAGGAAGGACAGGTTGCCGGAGTTCGCATACACCAGCGCCATACCGAACAGCAGGAAGGACGAAGCTGCCGCGGAGAGGATGGTGTATTTGATGCTCGCTTCCAGCGAACGCTTCTGGCGGAAGGCGTAACCAACCAGGCCGAACAGCGGCAGCGAAATCAGCTCAATACCGAGGAACAGCGCCGCCAGATGATTCGCACCGGCCAGCAGAATGCCGCCCAGGGCGGCGATCAGCACCAGCAGGTAGAACTCTTCTTTGTTGTCCTTGTAACCCTCAAGCCACGGGTAGGCGAAAGTACAGGTCGCGAGGCTCGCCAGCAGCACCAGACCGGTGTAAAGCATGGCGTAGCCGTCAACGCGGATCAGCGGCGTGACGTCCATCGCCCCGTTCTGGCCGACGAACCAGAGCGAGACCAGCGCGGCGTTAAGTCCAAGAACCGACAGCGTGGCATTGAGAAAATGATTGCGTCGCCACGCAATGGAGAGCATCACAACCACCACCGTCAAGCCGACGATCAGCAGCGGTAGCAGTGCGATCAGTTGTTGTGGAGTTATTGTCATGGCGAATTACGGCCTTGTAGTAGAAACAGAATTAACAAACCACTGCTGAATGTTGCTCATCGCAGCATGCGAGGTGTCGAGGATCGGCTGCGGGAAGAAGCCCAACAGCACCAGCAGCACCACCAGCAGCAGGATGATAGACAGTTCACGCAGGGACATCCCCGGCAACTCTTTCGCCGCCACTTCGCTCTTCGCTTTACCGAAGTAAGCGCGATGTAACATCGACAGCGAGTAAACGGACGCGAATACCAGACCAAAGGTGGAGATGACGGTGATCGTCGGCACCACTTTATAGCTGCCGAACAGGATCATAAATTCGCCGACGAAGTTACCGGTGCCCGGCATCCCCAGGGTGGCGACAGCGAAGAACATCGACATCGCCGGCAGCCATTTAATTTTGCTCCACAAGCCGCCCATCTGGCGCATATCGCGGGTGTGCAGACGTTCGTACAGCTGGCCGCAGAGAATAAACAGACCCGCCGCGGACAGACCGTGAGCAATCATCTGGATCACCGCTCCCTGATAGGCCAGCTGGCTGCCGGTGTAGATAGCAATCAGCACGAAGCCCATGTGGGACACGGAGGTGTAGGCGATCAGGCGTTTAATATCGGTCTGGGCGAAGGCCATCCACGCGCCGTAGAAGATACCAATCACGCCCAGCCACATGGCGATGGGCGCAAACTCGGCGGAGGCATTCGGGAACAGCGGCAGCGCAAAGCGCAGCAGACCGTAGGCGGCGGTTTTCAGCAGGATCCCCGCGAGGTCGACAGAGCCGGCGGTCGGCGCCTGGGAGTGAGCGTCCGGCAGCCAGCCGTGCAGCGGCACCACCGGCATTTTCACCGCGAAGGCGATGAAGAAGCCGAGCATCAGCAGGTATTCCACGCCGTGAGACATTGGGGTTTTCAGCAGATCTTCATAGTTGAAGGTCCACACGCCGGTGGCGTTGAAGTGGACGAAGGCCAGCGCCAGAATGGCAATCAGCATCACCAGGCCGCTCGCCTGGGTATAGATGAAGAACTTGGTCGCCGCTGTGATGCGCGTTTTACCGTCCGAGGCTTTGTGGCCCCACAGCGCGATCAGGAAGTACATCGGCACCAACATCATTTCCCAGAAGAAGAAGAACAGGAACATGTCGATGGCGAGGAACACGCCGATAACGCCGCCCAGGATCCACATCAGGTTGAGGTGGAAGAAGCCCTGGTATTTTTCGATTTCACGCCACGAACAGAGCACCGCCAGCACGCCGAGGAGACCGGTCAGCACCACCATCAGCAGCGACAGGCCGTCGATCGCCAGATGGATGCTAATGCCGAAGCGTGGGATCCACGGCAGCACGAATTCCGACTGCCATTGCGGAATACCCGCGGATTGCGTCAGAGAATAGCCGCCCTGCATCCACAGCTGCAGGCCAAGCACCAGCGTCAGTCCCATGGTAATCAGCGCGATCCAGCGCGGCACTTTCACGCCAAAGCGTTCGGTCTGCCAGCACAGGAAGCCGCCGATAAAGGGAATTAATATTAGCCAGGGTAGTAACATGGCGATTTTTATTCCTTGTTAAAGTCCCGTTCAGGACCGATTTTCAACGAATTCGACTACATTCACGTTTGAGTGCGGTTTGTTGTGTCGGGTGGCGCTTCGCTTACCCGACCTACGGTCTCGTAGGCCCGGTAAGCGAAGCGCCACCGGGCAAAACCGCGCGATCAAATCAACGCAATACCATCAGCAGCGCCAGCACCACCACCGCGCCGATGCTCATTGAAGCCACATACCAGCGCAGATAACCGTTCTCGCTCACCAGCAGGCCTTTGCCTGCGAAGCGGGAAAGGATCGCCGGGATATTCATCAACGAGTTCAGCGGATCGCGTTTCAGCAGCCAGGCAATACCGAGGAATGGTTTTACGAACACCTTGTCGTATAACCAGTCGAAGCCCCAGGCATGGAACCACCAGGTACCGAAGAAGCGGCCAGGCGCACTGTTGGCGATGGAGGTCACCAGCGTGCGTTTGCCCAGCCACAGCCATGCAGCGATCAGAATCCCGGCAATGGCGATGATCCCGGAGGCAATCTCCAGCGTCATCACGCTACCGTGGGCGAGCTCAGTGGTCTGCGGCAGTACGCCTTCCAGCGGCGGCACAATCAGCGCGCCAACGAAGGTGGATAGTACCAGCAGCACAATCAGCGGCAGATGATGGGTAATCCCCTTCCCTGCGTGCGCGTGAATTTGCTCTTTACCGTGGAATACGATGAAAATCATCCGGAAGGTGTACAGCGAGGTCATAAAGGCGCCGACCAGGCCTGCCGCCATCAGATTGATATGGCCATTGGCCATCGCGCCTGCCAGAATCTCATCCTTACTGAAGAAGCCTGCGGTGATAAGCGGCAGTGCGGACAGCGCCGCGCCCCCCACCAGGAAGCAGACGTATACCAGCGGAATCGATTTGCGCAGGCCGCCCATCTTGAAGATGTTCTGTTCGTGATGGCAGGCCAGAATGACCGAACCAGACGACAGGAACAGCAGCGCTTTAAAGAACGCGTGAGTCATCAGGTGGAAAATCGCCGCGTCCCATGCCTGCACGCCCAGCGCGAGGAACATGTAGCCAATCTGGCTCATGGTAGAGTAGGCGAGAACGCGTTTGATATCGGTCTGCACCAGCGCGGCGAAGCCCGCCAACACCAGGGTGACCGCCCCGACGATACCGACCAGATGCAGCACTTCCGGCGTCATCAGGAACAGGCCGTGGGTACGGGCGATCAGATAGACGCCCGCGGTGACCATGGTCGCGGCGTGGATCAGCGCAGAGACCGGCGTCGGACCCGCCATCGCATCGGCAAGCCACGTTTGCAGCGGCAGCTGGGCGGATTTACCGACCGCGCCGCCAAGCAGCATCAGCGTCGCCCACTGCAGCGTGGTGCTGCCGTTAGCGAAGTGCTGCGGCGCCAGCTCCACCATTTCGCGGAAGTTCAGGGTGCCCAGTTCGTTATAAAGAATGAACAGCGCGAAGGCGAGGAACACGTCGCCGACGCGGGTCACCACAAACGCTTTCATCGCTGCGGCGCCGTTCTTCGGATCGGTGTAGTAGAAACCGATCAGCAGGTAAGAACAGAGGCCCACGCCTTCCCAACCGAGGTACATCAGCAGCAGGTTATCGGCCAGTACCAGAACCACCATGCTGGCGATAAACAGGTTGGTATAGGCGAAGAAGCGGGAATATCCCTCTTCACCGCGCATGTACCAGGAGGCGAACATGTGGATCAGGAAGCCGACGCCGGTAACTACGGAGAGCATGGTCAGCGACAGGCCGTCCAACACCAGGTTGAAGCCGATGTTGAAATCACCGACCGACATCCAGGTCCACAGCGGCACGCTGACCGCCTGTTTGCCGTTAGCGAAAAAGTCGACGCCAACGTACGCGGTGACCAGCGCCGCCAGGCCTACCGAGCCCATGCCAACGGCGGCGGAAAGATTTTCCGACCAGCGCCCGCGGGAGAAGGCCAGCAGCACAAAGCCAATCAATGGCAAAAGAATGGTTAAGGCAAGCATGTTCATCCACGCAACTCACTTACTGAATCGATGTTCAGGTTCTGGCGGCGACGATGGAGCTGCAGCAGCAGCGCCAGGCCGATACTCGCTTCCGCAGCCGCGAGGCTGATGGCGAGGATATACATTATCTGACCATCTGCCTGACCCCAGTAGCTACCCGCCACCACAAAGGCCAGCGCGGCGGCGTTAATCATGATTTCCAGGCTAATCAACATAAACAGCAGATTGCGGCGGATCACCAGCCCCGTCAGACCAAGCACAAACAGGATGGCCGCGAGGATCAGTCCATGTGTTAAGGGGATCATGCGTGTTCCTCCGTTTTTCGTTTGTCGCTGTCGTTCAGACGGTTGCTCAGCACCTCGCCGGCGCGCTCTTCGCGGCCAATGTGGAAGGCAACCACCAGGCCCGCCAGCAGCAGCATGGAGGCCAGCTCCACCGCCAGGACGTACGGCCCAAACAGCGCAATGCCCACTTCTTTGGCGTTAATCGCCGCACCGTCGATACCCTGGTCGTTAATGCCCAGGATGGCGTAAACGATAACCACCAGCAGCACCGCGGAGAGGATGGCCGGGCCAATCCAGATCCCCGGCTGCAGCCACTTGCGCTCCTGTTCGATCTCGGTGCCGCCCAGGTTGAGCATCATCACCACGAAGACGAACAGCACCATAATGGCCCCGGCGTAGACGATGATTTCCAGCGCTCCGGCGAAGTACGCGCCCAGCGAGAAGAACACCCCGGCAATCGCCAGCAGCGAAATAATCAGGTACAGCAGCGCATGCACCGGATTGGTGTGGGTGACGACCCGCAAGGTTGCGAGGATGGCTATCAGGCCACAGATATAAAAAGCGAATTCCATTGCCCCTCTCCTTACGGTAACAGGCTCTTGACGTCGATTGGCTTAGCTTCATTTTCCGCTTCGCCCTTATCTTTGCCGTCGATTGCCATACCCGCCATCCGGTAGAAGTTATATTCCGGGTATTTGCCCGGACCGGAAATCAGCAGATCCTCTTTTTCGTACACCAGATCCTGACGCTTGTATTCACCCAGCTCGAAGTCCGGGGTCAACTGGATCGCCGTGGTCGGGCACGCTTCTTCGCACAGGCCGCAGAAGATGCAGCGTGAGAAGTTGATGCGGAAGAACTCCGGATACCAGCGGCCGTCTACCGTCTCTGCTTTCTGCAGCGAGATACAGCCCACCGGGCAGGCTACCGCACACAGGTTACAGGCGACGCAGCGCTCTGCACCGTCCGGATCGCGGGTCAGCACGATGCGGCCGCGATAGCGCGGCGGCAGGTAGACCGGCTCTTCCGGATACATCCGGGTTTCACGTTTGGCGAAGGCATGCAGGCCAATCATCCAGATACTACGGACCTGGGTGCCGAACCCCACCAATAATTCTTTTAAGGTCATGTTCAATTCACCCCTTATTGCGCCTGCCAGAGAATGACAGCCGCCGTTACCAACAAGTTGACCAGCGTTAACGGCAGGCATACCTTCCAGCCAAAGGACATTACCTGGTCATAGCGCGGACGCGGTAATGATGCGCGGATCAAAATGAACATCATCATGAAGAACGCGGTTTTCAGCGCGAACCAGATGAAAGGAGGTAACCACGGGCCATTCCAGCCGCCGAAGAACAGCGTGACGATCAGCGCTGAAACGGTGACGATACCGATGTATTCCCCGACGAAGAACAGACCGAATTTCATGCCGGAATATTCAATGTGGTAACCATCGGCCAGTTCCTGCTCCGCTTCCGGCTGGTCGAACGGGTGACGGTGACACACCGCCACGCCGGCGATGGCGAAAGTCACGAAGCCGAAGAACTGCGGGATAACGTTCCACAGATGCGCCTGGTTGTTGACGATATCGGTCATATTGAATGACCCCGCCTGCGCCACCACGCCCATCAGGGAGAGACCGAGAAACACTTCGTAGCTCAGGGTCTGCGCGGAAGCACGCATCGCCCCCAGCAGCGAGTATTTGTTATTGCTCGACCAACCGGCAAACAGCACCGCGTAGACCGCCAGGCCTGCCATCATCAGGAAGAAGAGGATGCCGATGTTCAGGTCGGCCACCACCCACGTCGGGCTAACCGGCACGATAGCGAAGGCCAGCAGCAGCGAGGTAAAGGCGATAACCGGCGCCAGAGTAAAGATCACGCGATCGGAGAAGCGCGGGATCCAGTCCTCTTTAAAGAACATCTTGATCATGTCGGCGACCAGCTGCAGCGAACCGCCCCAGCCGACGCGGTTAGGTCCGTAGCGGTTCTGGAACAAGCCGAGCAGACGACGCTCGCCGAAGCTCATGAACGCGCCGCAGGTGACAACCACCAGCAGAATGACCACGGCCTTCAGGATGCTTAACAGAATGTCGATAAGATCCGGCGTTAACCAGCTCATGCTTTCGCCTCCTGCAGTGAATCAATACGCGATCCGGTCAGCACCGGCGCAATGCCCGGCATGCCCATCGGTAAGCCAACCTGTCCCGCGGTCAGGCCTTCAGAGATAACCAGCGGCAGACGCAGGGTCTGGCCTTCCACGCTAAAGGAGAGCATTGCGCCTGGGTTGACGCCAAGCTTCGCGGCATCCGCCGGGTTCAGCTTGATGTACGGCTCAGGCATCCGGCTCTGGAACACCGGCGCGCGCTGAGACAGCTCATCGCTGCCGAACAGATGGTAGTACGGCGCAATTCGCCATTTGCCCTCTTCCGCCTGGAAGCTGGCCGGCACCGCCGTGAAGTACTCCAGTCCGCTGGCGGACGCTTCAAACAGACGAACGCCCGGATCGCCGTGGCGCAGTTTCCCGCCCACTTCATCCTGGAACTTGTTCCATGCCTGCGGGGAGTTCCAGCCCGGCGCCCAGGCGAACGGGATCTGCGAACGCGGGGCGGACGGCTGGTTGTTCCCTTCCATGGAGAAGGCGAACATCGTGTCTTTATCCTGCGGCTGACGCGGCTCGTGCACGCTGATGTTAGCGCGCATCGCCGTGCGGCCGCTGTAGCGGTGCGGTTCACGCGCCAGCTTCTGGCCGCGGATGCGGAAGGTCGCATCCGGCGCGGCGTCTTTAATGCCCGCCAGCTGCGGCAGCGCCGCAATCGCCGCATCAATGACGTGGTCCAGCTGAGTCCAGTCAACCTGACGGTTGTTGACGGTGCTGTGCAGCGAATGCAGCCAGCGCCAGCTTTCCAGCATTACGGTTTTCGCGTCGTAGTAAGCCGGATCGTAAACCTGGAAGAAACGTTGGGCGCGGCCTTCGTTGTTCACCACGGTACCGTCGCTTTCCGCAAAGCTTGCCGCGGAGAGCACCAGGTGCGCTTTGTCCATAATCGCGGTGCGCTGATGATCCACCACCATCACCAGCGGCGCTTTCGCCAGCGCAGCGTCAACGCGCGCGGCGGAAGCATGACGGTGAAGGTCGTTTTCCAGCACGATAACCGCGTCTGCGGCGCCGCTTTCCAGTTCGTCCAGCGCCTCTTCAAGCGAGCCGCCGCCGATCATGCCCAGTCCGACGCTGTTAACCGCCCGGGCGACCATGGTCACCCCGACATCGGCGCCGCGGCCTTTCAGAGCTTTCGCCACGTTAGCGGCGGCCTGGAGGATCTCCATGCTGCCGGCGTTGGTCCCGGAGATGATCAGCGGTTTTTTCGCCCCGGCCAGCGCCTGAACGATAACGTCGACTTTACCCTGCAGGTCCTGGCTCAGGCCGTCAACCGCCGGCGCTCTGTCGTCCAGCGCATGGGCAATAGCAAAGCCGAGACGCGCCTGATCTTCTACCGGCGCGCGGTAGGTCCACGCCGCGATGTCATCCAGGCGGGTGTCATCGACGTTGGTGACGAATAGCGGGTGCTTGGCGCGCTGGCCGATGTTGAGGATCGCGGCGATCTGCCAGTCGGCCACTTTCTGCGCCGCCGCCATTTCGCGTGCTTTCCCTTTCACTGCCTGGCGTACCGCCAGGGCCACGCGCGCGCCGGTCTGGGTAATGTCTTCGCCCAGCACCAGTACCGCGTCGTAGGATTCGATATCGCGCAGGCTTGGCGTGTGGATCCCGCCCTCGCGCAGCACTTTCAGCATCATCTGCAGGCGCGCTTGTTCGCCTTTGGCGATGCCGGTATAGAAGTTGTCGGCGCCCACCAGCTCGCGCAGCGCGAAGTTGCTTTCAATGCTGGCGCGCGGGGAACCGATGCCGATCACTTTCTTCGACTGGCGCAGGATATCCGCCGCCCCCTGCATCGCCTGCTCGGCGTTAAGGGTGATCAGATCGTCGCCGCGGCGCTGCACCGGCTGACGCGGACGGTCTTTCAGGTTCACGTAGCCATAGCCGAAACGACCGCGGTCGCAGAGGAAGTAGCGGTTCACGGTACCGTTATAGCGGTTTTCGATACGACGCAACTCGCCATAGCGTTCGCCCGGGCTGATGTTACAGCCGATGGAACACTGCTGGCAGATGCTCGGCGCAAACTGCATGTCCCACTTACGGTTATAGCGCTCGGAGTGGGTTTTGTCGGTGAAGACGCCGGTCGGGCAGACTTCCACCAGGTTGCCGGAGAACTCGCTCTCCAGGGTGCCATCTTCCGGGCGGCCGAAGTAGACGTTGTCGTGCGCGCCATAGACGCCCAGATCGGTGCCGTCGGCATAATCTTTGTAGTAGCGCACGCAGCGGTAGCAGGCGATGCAGCGGTTCATTTCGTGCGAAATAAACGGCCCCAGATCCTGATTGCGGTGGGTACGCTTGGTGAAACGATAGCGGCGGAAGCTATGACCGGTCATCACGGTCATATCCTGCAGGTGGCAGTTGCCGCCCTCTTCGCAGACCGGGCAGTCGTGCGGGTGGTTAGTCATCAACCACTCCACCACGCTTTCGCGGAACTGCTTCGCTTCGCTGTCGTCGATAGAAATAAAGGTGCCGTCGGATGCCGGAGTCATACAGGACATCACCAGGCGACCACGCGTGTCTTCCGCGTTCTGATATTGCTTCACCGCACACTGGCGGCAAGCACCGACGCTCCCTAGCGCCGGGTGCCAGCAAAAGTAGGGAATATCAAGACCAAGAGAGAGACAAGCCTCTAGCAGGTTGTCCGCCCCGTTGACCTCGTATTCTTTGCCGTCTACATGAATCGTAGCCATTTGCGTGCTTCCAAAAATAAAAAACCTTTAGATTACCAGCGCGTCTTAAGCAGGTTCGGCTGAATCCCGTTGATTGCATGGGTATTGCTGAACTGCTGCTTAATGCCAGCCTCGAATTCTTCGCGGAAATATTTAATCGCGCTCTGTAGCGGCTCGACCGCGCCCGGCGCGTGCGCGCAGAAGGTTTTACCCGGGCCCAGGAATCGACACAGTTGCTCAAGGGTTTCGATATCGCCAGGCTGGCCTTCGCCGCGCTCCAGGGCGCGCAGGATCTTCACGCTCCACGGCAGACCATCGCGGCACGGCGTACACCAGCCGCAGGACTCGCGGGCAAAGAACTCTTCAAGGTTGCGCACCAGCGAGACCATGTTGATCTCGTGGTCAACGGCCATCGCCAGCGAGGTGCCCAGACGGCTGCCCGCTTTACCAATGCTTTCGAATTCCATCGGCAGATCGAGGTGCGCTTCGGTGAGGAAGTCGGTCCCTGCTCCGCCCGGTTGCCAGGCTTTAAACTTCAGGCCATCGCGCATACCGCCGGCGTAATCTTCGAGGATCTCGCGGGCAGTGGTGCCGAACGGCAGCTCCCAGACGCCCGGATTCTTCACCCGGCCGGAGAAGCCCATCAGCTTGGTGCCAGCATCTTTGCTGGTGGAAATGTTCTGGTACCACTCGACGCCGTTGGCGAGGATCGCTGGCACGTTGCACAGGGTTTCTACGTTGTTGACGCAGGTCGGCTTGCCCCAGACGCCGGAGCTCGCCGGGAACGGCGGCTTGGATCGCGGGTTGGCGCGGCGGCCTTCCAGGGAGTTGATCAGAGCCGTCTCTTCGCCGCAGATATAGCGCCCTGCCCCGGTGTGCACGAACAGCTCGAAGTCAAACCCGGTGCCGAGGATGTTTTTCCCCAACAGACCCGCTTCGGTGGCTTCGGCAATCGCGCGACGCAGATGCTGGGCCGCTTCAATATATTCTCCGCGCAGGAAGATGTAGCCGCGGTACGCTTTCAGCGCAAACGCGGAGATCAGCATGCCTTCCACCAGCAGGTGCGGCAGCTGCTCCATCAGCAGGCGGTCTTTATAGGTGCCCGGCTCCATTTCATCGGCGTTACACAGCAGGTAACGGATGTTCATGGATTCGTCTTTCGGCATCAGGCTCCACTTCAGACCAGTAGAGAAGCCCGCGCCGCCGCGCCCTTTCAGGCCAGCGTCTTTTACCGCCGTGACAATCTCATCCGGGGCCATCCCGGTCAGGGCTTTACGCGCCCCTTCATAGCCATTTTTACTGCGATACTCGTCCAGCCACACCGGCTGCTTGTCGTCGCGCAGGCGCCAGGTGAGCGGATGCGTTTCCGCAGTACGAATTACGGTTTTCATTTGTACTGCTCCAGCAGGTCAGGAATTGCCTCCGGCGTCAGATGGCTGTGAGTATCCTCATCAATCATCATGGTCGGTCCCTTGTCGCAGTTACCCAGGCAGCAGGTCGGCAGCAGGGTAAAGCGGCCATCAAAGGTGGTCTGCCCCGGCTTGATATTCAGTTTCTTCTCAATGGCGGCCTGAATACCCTGATAGCCGGTGATGTGGCATACCACGCTGTCGCAGTAGCGGATCACGTGACGGCCAACCGGCTGGCGGAAAATCTGGCTGTAGAACGTCGCCACGCCTTCCACGTCGCTGGCCGGGATCCCCAGCACATCGGCGATGGCGTAGATCGCGCCATCCGGCACCCAGCCGCGCTGTTTCTGAACGATTTTCAGCGCTTCGATGGACGCCGCACGCGGGTCTTCGTAGTGGTGCTTCTCGTGCTCAATAGCCTCACGCTCTGCCGCACTCAGCTCAAAAGCCTCGGTTTGTGGTTGTTGATTCTCGTGCATAATTAGCGGTCCACGTCTGACATAACAAAATCGATACTACCCAGATAGACGATCAGGTCGGATACCAGGCTGCCGCGGATCGCCGACGGGATCTGCTGCAGGTGCGCAAAGCTCGGCGTACGCACGCGGGTGCGGTAGCTCATGGTGCTGCCGTCGCTGGTCAGGTAGTAACTGTTGATCCCTTTGGTCGCCTCAATCATCTGGAAAGATTCGTTGGCCGGCATCACCGGGCCCCACGATACCTGCAGGAAGTGGGTGATCAGGGTTTCGATATGCTGCAGCGTGCGCTCTTTCGGCGGCGGCGTGGTCAGCGGGTGATCCGCTTTGAACGGGCCTTCCGGCATGTTATCGAGGCACTGCTGAAGAATGCGCAGGCTCTGGCGCAGCTCTTCTACTTTCAGCATCACGCGGGTGTAGCAGTCAGAGACGCCACCCCCGGTCGGGACTTCGAAGTCGAAGTTTTCATAGCCAGAGTAAGGACGCCATTTACGCACGTCGAAGTCGATACCGGTGGCGCGCAGGCCTGCGCCGGTGGTGCCCCACTCCAGCGCCTCTTTGGCGGTATAGGCTGCCACGCCGACGGAACGGCCTTTCAGAATGGTGTTGCGCAGGGCGGCCTTCTCATAGGAGTCCAGCCGCTTCGGCATCCACTCGAGGAACTCACGCAGCAGGCGATCCCAGCCACGCGGCAGATCGTGCGCGACGCCGCCGATGCGGAACCACGCCGGGTGCATACGGAACCCGGTAATCGCTTCCACCAGATCGTAAATTTTCTGCCGATCGGTAAAGGCGAAGAAAACCGGCGTCATCGCGCCGACGTCCTGAATAAAGGTCGAGATATACAGCAGGTGGCTGTTGATGCGGAACAGCTCGGAGAGCATCACGCGGATCACGTTCACGCGATCCGGTACGGTGATCCCAGCCAGTTTTTCCACCGCCAGCACGTACGGCATCTCGTTGACGCAGCCGCCGAGATATTCAATACGGTCGGTATACGGGATGTAGCTGTGCCAGGACTGACGCTCGCCCATCTTCTCGGCGCCGCGGTGGTGATAACCGATATCCGGTACGCAGTCGACGATCTCTTCGCCGTCCAGCTGCAGAATAATGCGGAACGCACCATGCGCCGATGGGTGGTTCGGACCGAGGTTGAGGAACATGAAGTCCTCGTTGTCGGTGCCGCGCTTCATGCCCCACTCTTCCGGTTTAAAGGTCAGCGCCTCCATCTCCAGATCCTGTTTGGCTTTGGTCAGCTCAAACGGGTCGAACTCGGTGGCACGCGCCGGATAATCTTTACGCAGCGGGTGACCTTCCCAGGTCGGCGGCATCATGATGCGACGCAGGTTCGGGTGACCATCGAAGGTAATGCCAAACATTTCCCAGGTTTCACGCTCATACCAGTTGGCGTTGGGGAACAGTTTGGTGAAGGTCGGCAGATGCAGATCGTTTTCCGACAGCGCCACCTTGAGCATGATGTCGCGGTTGCGATCGATGGAGATCAGGTGATAGAAAACGGAAAAATCCGCGGCGGGCAGGCCATCGCGGTGCGTGCGCAGACGTTCGTCCATGCCGTGCAGGTCAAACAGCATCACGTAAGGCTTCGGCAATTTCTTCAGGAAATCACCCACCTCCAGCAGCTGTTCACGCTTCACCCATACCACCGGTACGCCGGTACGGGTTGGCTGAACGGTAAAGGCATCCGGCCCAAAGCGGTTGCGCAGTTCGCCAATCACCGGGTCATCAAGGTGATCGCGGGTTTGCCAGGCTGGTGCGGCGTCATGCGCGGTTAAATCGGTCATATTGTTCACCATTGCAAAAGGTCCGTGGTGACTGCCGGCGAGACTTCGCGCTGTTGTAGATTGATTTGCGAAGTGGTTCTCCCGCCCGCAGGCGCAAATTAAATCTCGTCCGGCGTCCGCAGATTGGTCACTGCAATACGTTCGCCGCGTTTACGCTCGCGTTCCGACTGCATATTGGCGCGATAAACGCCCTGATCGCCAACCACCCATGAGAGCGGACGACGTTCTTTACCAATGGACTCCTGCAGCAGCATCAGCGCCTGCATATAGGCCTCCGGACGCGGCGGGCAGCCCGGGATGTACACATCGACCGGAATGAATTTATCCACGCCCTGGACGACGGAATAGATGTCGTACATCCCGCCTGAGTTGGCGCAGGCGCCCATGGAGATCACCCACTTCGGCTCCAGCATCTGATCGTAGAGACGCTGAATAACCGGCGCCATTTTGGTAAAGCAGGTTCCCGCGACCACCATCAGGTCCGCCTGACGCGGAGAGGCGCGCAGAACTTCTGCCCCAAAACGCGCAACGTCATGCACCGCAGTGAATGACGTCACCATTTCCACATAACAGCAAGAAAGGCCGAAGTTGTATGGCCAAATTGAGTTCTTACGGCCCCAGTTCACCATGTCATGCAGCGCGTGTTCGAGTTTCCCCATATACACGCTTTTATTGACTTCCTGCTCCAGAGGATCGGTAACGATCTCCTGTTTCTGCAGGGGGTAACGGTCGTTCTCACCGTTAGGATCTATGCGGGTGAGCGTATAATCCATCTTATTGCCTCGCTTTTACTGCATATGACGGTTAGTGGGACTGTCTGTTTCCGGGTTAACCAGCGTGCGACGGGAACGCGCAGGCGTCCAGTCCAGTGCGCCGATGCGAACGAGATAAACCAGACCAGCCAGTAGCACTAAAATGAAAATTGCGGCTTCCACAAAGCCGACCCAGCCGCTCTCGCGGATAGAGGTCGACCATGCGTAGAGATACAGGGCTTCCACGTCGAAGATAACGAAGAACATGGCAACCAGATAAAACTTCGCAGAAAGACGTAAGCGGGCCGAACCGACGGAGTCGATCCCCGATTCAAACGGCGTGTTTTTACTACGCGCGCGCGCGCGACCGCCAAGGTACCAGCCGCCGACGAGCATGAGGCAGCACAGGCCGATAGCGATGATGAGAAATATAGCGAATGCCCAATGATGAGCGATGACTTCAGTGGATGTTGACATACGCATTGCTTAACCAAAAAAGTGTAGCGCCAAAACCCTCTGCTCTTACTGGCAGATGAACGCCACAGCGTTTCACGGGAGGAATAAAAAATAACCGTGCAAAAAAGCGTCCCTGGTCGATGTGAGAAGCCCAGATGCCGTGGCTTTTTACCCCTTTCTTTAACCTTTTGTCAACTTTAACAAAAGTTTTCATAACATTAATTTACATTGGAATCTTTTCATTAACATTAAATGCCCTTTTCTGCGAAATAACCTTGCATACTGTTCGGTTTTAGTGTTGTTGAATCGTGTCCGTTTCCGTCGTAAATCAAAAATCCCTTCTATTTTGACAGGATTTAGCCTCGATTCCTCCCCCCAAAGAGGGGTATTTTCTTGATCTGCGACACGGTTTTGTTAATTACCCCAGGAAATCGGCAACAATCCATCCGGTTTTTTAACATTAGCAGGAAGTGTTGAAAGTGCAGGGAAAAGTCGACAAGCTGAGCGCCTTGTCACGCCAATACGCTGATTTTTCTGCAAAGAAATACAAAAAAGATTCAAAACATCAATAAGAGTGCAAAAAAAAGAGCCGCCAGGGGGGAAACCAACTCCTGAGGCTCTTTTTGGGCACTTACATTCTGTTACCAGTTTTTGTGATCTTTGTTAGCAAGAATACCCTTACAAAACCAAGGTATTCCCTCCCTCTTCCGGAGTAAGTGCTGTGCCCGTTTCCCAGGGATGGATCTCCTGGCTCAGAGACTGAAAAATCGCCTGCGGCAGTTCGCTCACCGTCCGCGGATTGCAGCTGACGACGTACCGGGTGTCCGGCAACGCCGGTAACCCCTCACTGATGCCAGCCACGCGTAGATCCGGGCTCATCATTTCGACCGGGCGCGCCGTCACGCCCAGCCCGGCCTTCACCGCCGCTTTCACGCCCGATAGCGAGGAAGCTCCGTGGGCCAGATGCCAACTGACGCGAGCAGTTTCCAGCGCAGCGATAATATCCTGGCGGAATGGACTTGGCTCTTCGAGCAGGATCAGGGGGATAGATTCCCCCTTCGCCAGCACATATTCCGCTGCGCAATACCAGAGAGTAGGTGATGTTCTCAGGGTGAAAGAGGTGAAACCGGGAGGCTGATGGGTGGTCAACGCCAGATCGACCAGCCCCTCAGCCAGCATCTCCATGATGGCGGCATGGGGGTGAACTTTGATCTCCAACGTCATTCTGGGATAGAAACAGCCGATGCGGTTTAACAAAAACGGCAGGATGGTGTCAGCCGTTTCTTCTGACGCACCGATGCTCAGAGCCCCCTGCAGGCTGCCATACATCAGCGACATACAGGCTTCATCGTTAAAACGGAGAATTTTGCGGGCATAGCCCAGCAGCTGGATCCCCTGCTCGGTCAGCAGCTTATTGCGGCCGTGGCGGGCGAAAAGCTCTTTGCCCACCAGCTGTTCCAGGCGTTGCATTTGCTGACTGACCGCGGACTGAGTACGACACACTGCGGCGGCGGCGGCGGCAAAAGTGTTCAAATCAGCGACCGCTACAAAGGTACGCAGCAGATCGAGATCGAGGTTGAGTGTGGGACGTGTTGTATTAATCATCTTTCTTCACTTACAGGTGGCTAACGCTGACCTGCCTTGTTGATGCTTTACGCCAGGTTTCCGGCTATTCCCTGAGCCTCGTGCTCACCGTCTGACGGCGGATAAACAACTGGACGAACGTTATTACATGCCAAAGTACTCGTCTGGGCAAATGCGCAGAACTGCGGAGTAATATATTGTTCGTATTTCTCATTATTATTTATTACCACGACCAGCCAGGCGCCATACGTCGCCGCGGGAACCCGGTCAGTGATGCTGAGAAAATCGCTCTTCTGGCGTAACTTTCCGGCAGAAAAGGAACAATAAAATCCTGTAATAACAATATATTAAATCTCAATGCAACCGCAGTTCTTGGCGGTTAACACGGATATTAACGGTGATATTCTAACCTATCCCCCTCCTTTTTATAAGCCTTAATAAGGATTAACTGAGACAATTTTAAATTTTTTTCAACATTTTATATTAATTAACAAACCTCAGATTATTACCCGCTAAAAATAATAATAATGTGGTCGCACGCTGTTTTTTATTAAAATTATTTAACATCAAAATTACAAGCCAATCGCGCTTGTATGCAGGATAGCGTTTTTTAGCGACTTCCCCTTCTCCCTCCCCATATTACCGGGCAAACAAACGAGATAAATGATGGCAAAACCGCTACTAAATCTATATTTACGACCAAAAAATCGACATAAAAAGGCATAAGCCACAGACCAAATCCGCAATCGGTAGATAAATCAATTGCGCTTAAAATCCGGCGTTAGCAAAATCTTCTCCTGCAAAGCCTTCAAAACAGCGGGGAGGGGGAGTACATTGTTCCGTGCTGACTTCCACGGCAGGGAGTGGCGATAACAGCTAAAAGGTCAAGATTCATGTCCCCCATCGAAAAATCCAGCAAGTTAGAGAACGTCTGTTATGACATCCGCGGCCCGGTTCTGAAAGAAGCCAAACGTCTTGAAGAAGAAGGCAATAAGGTTCTGAAACTGAACATCGGCAACCCGGCGCCATTCGGCTTCGAGGCCCCTGACGAGATCCTCGTCGACGTCATCCGCAATTTGCCTACCGCCCAGGGTTACTGCGATTCGAAAGGATTGTACTCGGCGCGTAAAGCTATCATGCAGCATTACCAGGCCCGGGGTATGCGCGATGTCACGGTGGAAGACATCTATATCGGCAACGGCGTGTCCGAACTGATTGTGCAGGCGATGCAGGCGCTGTTAAACAGCGGCGATGAGATGCTGGTTCCCGCCCCGGACTACCCGCTGTGGACGGCGGCGGTGTCGCTTTCCAGCGGCAAAGCGGTGCACTATCTGTGTGACGAATCCTCTGACTGGTTCCCGGATCTGGACGACATCCGCGCAAAAATCACACCGCGCACCCGCGGGATCGTGATCATTAACCCTAACAACCCCACCGGCGCGGTCTATTCCAAAGAATTGCTGCAGGAGATCGTGGAAATCGCTCGTCAGCATAATCTGATCATTTTCGCCGATGAAATTTACGACAAGATCCTCTACGACGAAGCCCAGCATCACTCTATTGCCGCCCTGGCGCCGGACCTGCTGACGGTGACCTTTAACGGATTGTCGAAAACCTACCGCGTTGCCGGCTTCCGTCAGGGCTGGATGGTGTTGAATGGCCCGAAAAAACACGCGAAGGGCTATATCGAAGGGCTGGAGATGCTGGCTTCAATGCGTCTTTGCGCCAACGTGCCGGCCCAGCATGCTATCCAGACGGCGCTGGGCGGCTATCAGAGCATCAGCGAATTCATCATCCCCGGCGGACGCCTGTATGAACAACGCAACCGCGCCTGGGAGCTTATCAACGATATTCCGGGCGTCTCCTGCGTGAAGCCAAAAGGCGCGCTGTATATGTTCCCGAAAATCGACGCCAAACGCTTCAATATTCATGACGACCAGAAAATGGTGCTCGACTTCCTGCTGCAGGAGAAAGTCCTGCTGGTGCAGGGCACCGCCTTTAACTGGCCGTGGCCGGATCACGTACGCATCGTGACCCTGCCGCGCGAAGACGACCTGGAGATGGCTATCTCCCGCTTTGGCCGCTTCCTCTCCGGCTACCATCAGCTTTAATCGCGCCGCCGCCGGCATTTGCATCCGGCGGCGATCCCTGCGCACAATGGAACCCGATGTTGTCACTGATTAAGGGTCCCTATGAGTCAGAGTCATTTCTTTGCCCACCTCTCCCGCCTGAAACTGATTAACCGCTGGCCGCTGATGCGCAACGTGCGCACCGAAAATGTCTCCGAACACAGCCTGCAGGTGGCGATGGTCGCCCACGCGCTGGCGGCGATTAAAAACCGCAAATTTGGCGGCCAGGTCAACGCCGAGCGTATCGCCCTGCTGGCGATGTACCATGACGCCTCGGAAGTACTAACTGGCGACCTCCCTACTCCGGTGAAATATTTCAATTCGCAGATTGCCCAGGAATATAAGGCGATTGAGAAAATTGCTCAGCAAAAGCTGGTGGATATGGTCCCTGACGAGCTGCGCGATATTTTCGAGCCGCTGATTGATGAGCATCACTACAGTGAGGAAGAGCAGTCGATCGTTAAACAGGCTGACGCCCTCTGCGCTTACCTGAAGTGCCTCGAAGAGCTGTCTGCAGGCAATAACGAATTTCTGCTGGCCAAAGGTCGGCTGGAAAAGACCCTGGCATCGCGGCGCAGCGCGGAGATGGATTACTTTATGCAGGTGTTCGTCCCAAGCTTCCAGCTGTCGCTGGACGAAATTAGCCAGGATTCGCCGCTGTAAGGTTCTGGCCGGGCGGCGGTTGTGCTCTACCCGGCCAGAATATCTTAAAACGGAAACAGTACCGGGATCAGCAGGACGCAGACCACCATCACCAGTATGGTAAAGGGCACGCCTATTTTGACAAAATCGCTAAATGAGTACTTGCCCGGGCCAAGCACCAGGGTGTTAACCGGCGAGGAGACCGGGGTCATAAACGCCGCCGAAGCCGCCATCGCCACCACCATGGCAAAAGGATAGGGTGAGACGCCCATTGACTTCGCCGCCGCTAAGGCAATAGGCGCCATCAGCACCGCCGTGGCGGTGTTTGAGATAAACAGCCCAATCGCCGCGCACATCACGAACAGGCAGCCGAGCATCAGATAAGGCCCCTCGCCTCCGGCGACATCCATCAGTCCCTTCACCACCAGATCCACCCCGCCGGTTTTTTGCAGCGCCAGGGCAAACGGCATCATCCCAACAATCAAAATAATGCTCGGCCAGTGGATCGCCTTGTAGGCGCTCTCGGCATTGATGCAGCGGAATTTGCCCATCAGCAGACAGGCGATAATCGCGGCAATCGGGTTGGGAATTTCATCGGTGAGCATCAGGGCTACCATCAGCACCAGGCAGAAAATCGCATGCGGAGCCTGGCTGTGGGCCGGCGAAGCGTCATCGACCTCAACCGGCATATTGAGCACCACGAAATCCCGGCCGCGCTTCGCCAGCAAGGCAATTTGCCGCCAGTTGCCGACCACCAGCAGAATATCGCCGAGCTGCAGCGGCTCGTCGACCACCGAACCATCCATCGCTTTGCCATCGCGCTTCATGCCGACGATATTGAGACCAAACCGGGTGCGGAAGGCTATCTCACGCACCGTTTTGCCAATCATCTCTGAATCCGGGATCAGCGCCACCTCCGCCATCCCCACATCCAGCGCCTGATCGGCAAAATACTCGCCGCGCAATACCATCGGCTCAAGCATTTGCTCGCCGCAGAACTGGCGTAAATCGACATCGGAGGCGGACATATCGATTAGCAGGACGTCGCGGGCGCGAAATTCCGATACCCCGTTGACGTTGACAATTACCCGGCGGAACCGCCGCCAGCGTTCAACGCCGATCACGTTGGCGCAGTAGCGCTCACGCAGCTTTAAATCATCCAGCCGCTGACCGATCATCGGCGAACCCGGGCGGATGGCCAGCCGGCGAGCGCGGCCGGTGAGGTGATATTCGCGGATCAAATCGCGGAAGGTGCTTCTTTTTCGCCCATCGCGTGCGGAGTCGCCATTATCCGTCTTCAGCATAAAGCGCACCGCCAGCATATAGACGATGCCCAGGATCAGCACCACCAGGCCAATCGGCGTGACGCTGAAAAAGCTGAAGCCGTGCAGTCCCTCGCGCAGCAATTCACTGTTGACCACCAGGTTGGGCGGCGTCGCCACCAGGGTCATCATCCCGCTGATAAGCCCGGCGAAGCTCAGCGGCATCATCAGCCGCGATGGCGAGGTATTCATCCGCGCCGAGACGCTAAGTACCACCGGGATGAAAATGGCGACCACCCCGGTGGAGCTCATAAACGCGCCCAGACCGGCGACGGTGAGCATCAGGTAGATCAGCATTTTGGTTTCGCTGTTCCCCGCCACGCTCACCAGCCAGGCCCCCATTTTGGTGGCGACTCCGGTGCGCACCAGGCCATCGCCGATAATAAACAGGGCGGCAATCAGGATCACGTTAGGATCGCTGAATCCGGAAAAAGCTTCATTTAACGTCAGCGTTCCGCTGAGGACAAAGGCGACAATGACCATCAGGGCGATAGCATCCATGCGCACCTTGCCGGTAGCAAACAGCACAACCGCGATGGCCAGGAGGGATAAAACCCAAATCAATTCACCGTTCACAACGTTTCCTTGTCACAAGTGGGAGTCGACATAGTGGCATAAAAAAGCCCCGACGACGCGGGGCGAAATCATGGGTTTACGCTTTAAGACGCACATTTACCACGCCGTCAGTCTGGCGTTCAACCACCAGATCTTCCAGGCTGCTCAGCACGAGGTCGGCTTCATCCAGGCGAGGGGCATCGGCGGGCACGTTGACCGCGATAGTGCGACAGCCGGCCGCCAGTCCGGAGAGGAGCCCCGCCGGCGCATCTTCCACCACCGCGCACTCCCCGGCAGGCAGACCCAGCCGCTCGGCGCCCAGCAGATAGGCGTCCGGCGCCGGTTTGCCGTGTTTCACCTGCTCGGCGGTGACGAACACCTCAGGCATCGGCAGGCCCGCCGCGCGGTGACGCGCGTGGGCAACCGGAATCGAGCCGGAGGTGACAATCGCCCACGGGATCCCGGCCTCATTGAGCGTATTCAGCAGGGCTAATGCCCCCGGCAGCGCGACGATACCCTCAATATCAGTGGCTTCTATCTGCTCGAGGTAGCGAAATTCGGCCTGGATATCCTCCTCGCTGCGCCCCGGCATAAAATGGCGAATGGAGGTAATGGCCTGCTTGCCGTGAATAAAACTGAGAATTTCATCATGGTCAATGGCGAAACGATCCCCCCACTTGCACCATGAACGCTCCACCACCGGCAAGGAATCCACCAGCGTCCCGTCTAAATCGAACAGGAAACCTTTACACTGCACGGGCACCTCCCTCAGGCGCTGATAATTTGATTAATTTCATTACTGCTCAGATGATACTGGCGCGGGCAAGCGTGCCAGACGCTCAGCATCCGCTGATATTTCTCCCACATCGGGGTCTGCGAGTTAAAGCCATGGGTACCGGCGTCAAAATGGCTGTAGCGGCCTTCAACGTTGACCATAAAACGCACATAGCCGAGATAACGCGCTTCGGTGGCGGCATCAAACCCGAGGAAGATGACCCGGCGTTCATCGATACCCGCCGCGTCTTTCAGGTTGGTCCAGGAGACGTGCAGCGCGTGGTACATCTCCATGATATCAATAACGGTACGGCAGGTTTCTTCCGTCAACTGGCCAAACTCGCGGTCCAGTTCACGCATCTGTAGCCCATACCCACGCTCTATGATGGTTTGCAGACGACGGTAGCGTTCCGCATTATCCGGGTCGAGCATCGTCATCATTTTGTACTGATTGGATAAAATCAGACGCTGCGCATTGGTCATTTCCATGTTGTGACTCCTGTAGCACGGTAGGGCGTGAAATAAAGAAGGCGCATAAATCATGCGCCTTCTTTTATATGCGTTTTCCGTAGTGAATTACAAATCATCAAGGAAAGTTTTATCCAGTTGTTTGAAGGCGCGCTTAAGCGTGTCAGCCAGCGCCTGATAATCGGGCTTGCCTTCGACCGGTGCCAGCGCCTGCCCCGCCTCCTGCAGTTTGCCGCGCACTTCATAGAACCAGTTAAGAATGGAGGGCGGCAGCGGCGTCACCGAACGCTTACCCAACCACCAGAGTCCCTGCATCGGCAGGCTCAGCGCAAACAGCGCGGTAGCGACGGCGGGGCCCAGCTGGCCGCCAAGAGCAATCTGCCAGCAGAGGGTAAAAATGGCGATTGGCGGCATGATGCGGATGGCATAGCGGGTGGCACGAATAATGCGGTTTTCAATAAACACCGGCGCGAGGCGCTTGTCGAGAGGCCAGGTCTTTGCGTAATGCTGCCCGCGGTTGAACAAGCTAAAGAAGCTAACGGGGCGTTTCTCAGGGGTCGACATGGCTTTACCTCAACTTTACATATAAAACTTAAAAAATTCGTGCAAAACACCAACTATGCATGACATCGTTCAAAAGATTTTGGCAAAGGATGCCGCAATCAGGTATCCTGTGCCCGCCTGAAAGGGCGGTTAGACTCTTTGCCAGGCTAGTCAAATTATCGCATATTCTGCCATTGGCTGAAAATTATGCAAAATGGCATAAAATCAAATGTACTTCTCTCATCGTGCCCGAAAACAGAACAAGGCATGATGTTAATCATAAATGTCGAGGTCATCCTGCGCTACGCTAATGACACACTGACGTTTTTTTAGCCACGTATCATAAAAAGGTACTTCCATGTCGAGTAAGTTAGTACTGGTTCTGAACTGCGGTAGCTCCTCTCTGAAATTTGCTATCCTTGACGCCGTGAACGGCGACGAATATCTGTCCGGTTTAGCGGAATGCTTCCACCTGCCGGAAGCCCGTATCAAATGGAAAATGGACGGCAGCAAACAAGAAGCCGAGTTAGGCGCGGGCGCCGCGCACAGTGAAGCGCTGAACTTTATCGTTAACACTATTCTGGCACAAAAACCAGAACTGTCTGCTCAGCTGACCGCAATCGGCCACCGTATCGTACACGGCGGTGAAAAATACACCAGCTCCGTGGTGATCGACGAGTCCGTAATTCAGGGTATTAAAGACGCCGCGTCTTTCGCACCGCTGCACAACCCGGCACACCTGATCGGCATCGCTGAAGCGCTGAAATCCTTCCCGCACCTGAAAGACAAAAACGTGGCTGTATTCGATACGGCGTTCCATCAGACCATGCCGGAAGAATCCTATCTCTACGCCCTGCCGTACAGCCTGTACAAAGAGCACGGCGTTCGTCGTTACGGCGCGCACGGCACCAGCCACTTCTACGTGACTCAGGAAGCCGCTAAGATCCTCAACAAGCCGGTGGAAGAGCTGAACATCATCACCTGCCACCTCGGCAACGGTGGTTCTGTTTCCGCTATCCGTAACGGTAAATGCGTTGACACCTCCATGGGTCTGACCCCGCTGGAAGGCCTGGTGATGGGTACCCGCTCCGGTGACATCGATCCGGCCATCATCTTCCATCTGCACGACACCCTGGGCATGAGCGTTGACGCGATCAACAAAATGCTGACTAAAGAGTCCGGCCTGCTGGGTCTGACCGAAGTCACCAGCGACTGCCGCTACGTGGAAGACAACTATCAGGAAAAAGCCGACGCTAAACGCGCAATGGACGTTTACTGCCACCGCCTGGCGAAATACATCGGTTCCTACACCGCGCTGATGGACGGCCGTCTTGACGCCGTTATTTTCACCGGTGGTATCGGTGAAAACGCCGCGATGGTGCGTGAGCTGTCGCTGGGCAAACTGGGCGTACTGGGCTTTGAAGTTGACCATGAGCGTAACCTTGCTGCCCGCTTCGGCAAGTCTGGCTTCATCAACAAAGAAGGCACCCGTCCTGCCGTGGTTATCCCGACCAACGAAGAGCTGGTCATCGCGCAAGACGCCAGCCGTCTGACCGCATAATTCCACATCGCCAGCCCTGACCCGCAATAATTCGAGCTGCAGGAAGGCGGCGACACAGCAAAACCCCGGCCGCGTACAGCGCGTACGCCACCGGGGTGAGCAAGTAGAGCCAACGCACCTGCAACTTGAAAGATGACGGATAGCTGGCGGTGCTGTTTTGTATCCCGCCTGATACTGGCGGTAACGAAAGAGGATATACCGTGTCCCGTACTATCATGTTAATTCCTACCGGTACCAGCGTAGGTCTGACCAGCGTCAGCCTCGGTGTGATCCGCGCTATGGAACGCAAAGGCGTTCGTCTGAGCGTCTTTAAACCTATCGCCCAGCCGCGTTCCGGTGGCGATGCCCCAGACCAGACCACCACCATCGTTCGCGCCAGCTCCTCCACCACCACCGCCGCTGAACCGCTGAAGATGAGCCATGTTGAGTCTCTGCTCTCCAGCAATCAGAAAGATGTGCTGATGGAAGAGATCATTGCCAACTACCACGCGAATACTCAGGACGCGGAAGTGGTGCTGGTGGAAGGCCTGGTACCGACCCGTAAGCATCAGTTCGCCCAGGCGCTGAACTTTGAAATCGCCAAAACGCTGAACGCTGAAATCGTCTTCGTGATGTCTCAGGGCACCGACACGCCAGAACAGCTGAACGAGCGTATCGAACTGACCCGTAACAGCTTTGGCGGCGCCAAAAATACCAGCATCACCGGCGTTATCGTCAACAAACTGAATGCCCCTGTCGACGATCAGGGCCGTACCCGTCCTGACCTGTCGGAAATTTTCGACGACTCGTCGAAAGCAAAAATCGTGAAGATTGACCCGGCTCAGCTGCAGAAAGGCAGCACGCTGCCGGTGCTGGGCGCAGTGCCATGGAGCTTCGATCTGATCGCGACCCGCGCGATCGACATGGCTCACCATCTGAATGCGACCATCATCAACGAAGGCGATATCAATACCCGCCGCGTGAAATCCGTGACTTTCTGCGCGCGCAGCATCCCGCACATGCTGGAACACTTCCGCCCTGGTTCTCTGCTGGTTACCTCCGCAGACCGTCCTGACGTGCTGGTTGCGGCCTGCCTGGCGGCAATGAACGGCGTGGAAATCGGCGCCATTCTGCTGACCGGCGGCTATGAAATGGACGCGCGCATCAGCAAGCTGTGTGAACGCGCTTTCGCGACCGGCCTGCCGGTATTCATGGTCAACACCAACACCTGGCAGACCTCCCTGAGCCTGCAGAGCTTTAACCTCGAAGTACCGGTTGACGATCACGAGCGTATCGAGAAAGTTCAGGAATACGTGGCCAACTACATCAACGCCGACTGGATCGAATCGCTGACCGCGACCTCCGAGCGCAGCCGCCGTCTCTCTCCGCCAGCCTTCCGCTACCAGCTGACCGAGCTGGCGCGCAAAGCCGGCAAACGTGTCGTTCTGCCGGAAGGCGACGAACCGCGTACCGTGAAAGCGGCGGCGATTTGCGCCGAACGCGGGATCGCCACCTGCGTCCTGCTGGGTAACCCGGATGAGATCAACCGCGTAGCCGCGGCCCAGGGCGTTGAGCTTGGCGCCGGCATTGAAATCGTCGATCCGGAAGTGGTTCGCGAAAGCTATGTGGGTCGCCTGGTCGAACTGCGTAAGAACAAAGGCATGACCGAAGCGGTCGCGCGTGAGCAGCTGGAAGACAACGTGGTTCTCGGCACCCTGATGCTGGAACAGGACGAAGTCGACGGTCTGGTATCCGGCGCGGTTCACACCACTGCCAACACCATTCGTCCGCCGCTGCAGCTGATCAAAACCGCGCCGGGCAGCTCGCTGGTCTCCTCCGTGTTCTTCATGCTGCTGCCGGAACAGGTTTACGTTTACGGCGACTGCGCGATCAACCCGGACCCGACCGCCGATCAGCTGGCGGAAATCGCTATTCAGTCCGCTGAATCCGCGATTGCCTTCGGCATCGAACCGCGCGTGGCGATGCTCTCCTACTCCACCGGTACCTCCGGCGCGGGTAGCGATGTCGAGAAAGTCCGCGAAGCGACCCGTCTGGCGCAGGAAAAACGTCCTGACCTGATGATCGACGGCCCGCTGCAGTATGACGCCGCGGTGATGGCTGACGTAGCGAAGTCCAAAGCGCCGAACTCACCGGTAGCTGGCCGCGCGACCGTGTTCATCTTCCCGGATCTGAACACCGGTAACACCACGTACAAAGCGGTACAGCGCTCTGCCGACCTGATCTCCATCGGGCCGATGCTGCAGGGTATGCGCAAGCCGGTCAACGACCTGTCCCGTGGCGCGCTGGTAGACGATATCGTCTATACCATCGCACTGACCGCGATCCAATCGGCTCAGCAGCAGAAGTAATCTGCCGCTGTAGTCAAAGCAAAAGGCAGCCGAATGGCTGCCTTTTTGTCGTCAGGAGGCGAGCGACGATTGCTGCCGCGCGTTTGCGATCTTTATTCGCGCTCGCTCTCTTCCGCATCATCATACTCATTACCGGCGTTGCGGGTCATCCACAGCGCCAGCGCTTTCAGGGAGTCCGGCGTGAACTCATCGCAGCGGGCGGTGATCTCTTCCGGCGTTAACCAGCACACCTCGCTGACCTCTTCTTCCTGCAGGGCGAACGGCCCGTGGGAGACGCAGCTGAACAGACTTCCCCAGACGCGGCAGAATTTGTCTTCGTAATAAAACTGGCCGTGATCGGCAAACGGCACCCCGGCGATGCCTAACTCCTCTTCCGCCTCGCGACGGGCCGATTCCAGCAGCTGCTCATCAGCCTGCACGACGCCGCCAGCGGTGGCATCCAGCATGCCCGGATGAAAGTCTTTTGTCTCGGTGCGTCGCTGCACCAGAATTTTCCCCATTCCGTCATGAACGACGATATAGGTCGCCCGGTGGCGCAGGCACTGCGCGCGCATTTGCTCGCGGCTGGACTGTGCTATCACCTCATTGTTTTCATTAACAATATCGACCCATTCTGTGCTTGCCAAATGATTCTGTTCCGCCATCAGGAAACCTTACTTTAAATGCGCTCTCGCGGCGCGTCTTTATGATTGAGGGCTAAATTACGGGTAAATTGCAACCTCTGCAATAACCTGATTATCATTGAGTGCTAAAACCTGCAGCCGCCCCTGATCCAGCAGCCCATAGCTGGCGGAATATCCCCCTTTCGGGATACTCACTGAGCCGGGATTAAAGAGGTAAATTGCGCCGCGTTTTTCCGCGACCGGTATATGAGTATGGCCATATGCCAGGACATCGCCAGCGGCCAGCGGCGGCAGATTATCCGGACTATAGAGATGCCCGTGGGTCAGAAACAGGCGATAGCGTTCGCTAAGCACCTGCTGCCAGGGCGCGGTGATTGGAAAACGAAGCAGCATCTGATCCACTTCGCTGTCGCAGTTGCCGCGAACGGCAACAATGCGTTCCGCCACGCTGTTCAACCGCTCCGCCACCTCACCCGGCGCATACCCCTCAGGCAGCGCGTTGCGCGGACCGTGATTGAGCACATCGCCGAGTATGATCAGCCACCTGGCGCCGCTTTGCGCGAACCGTTCAAGCACGCGTTCCGTGGCGGGCAGCGAACCATGAATATCGGAGGCAAACATCAGCTTCATAGGTTCCATCTCCACTGGTTACGATGCCTCTATGATAGCGGAAGCGCGGCGGGTTATCAGCCTCAGCGTTTGGCGGAAAGCGCCACGTAACGCTGGATTGAGGCCCGCTGCCACTGGAAAGACGCATAATCAGCCAGCGCCTCCGGTACCTTATCGCCATTGAGAACCAGGCGATTGAGCATCAGCGCCAGGTCTGCGTCGGCAATAGACCATTCGCCAAATAAATTTTGCCCGCCGTGGGCCAGTAGCATGGTGGCGGTGGCAAACAGCTTTTCCGCAGATTGCCTGCCGGCCTCGCTGAGGTCCGGCATTTTCGCCCCGCCAAACACCACGGCGGTGGATCGCTCTTCACGAATTGGCATCAGATCGCTGCGCAGCCAGGCCTGGATCTGCCGGGCGCGGGCTCGTTTTTGCAGATCATGCGGGTAGATGCGCTCCCACTCCGGCGGCGCGAAACGCTCATCCAGATACTCGGTAATCGCCGAAGACTCACTTAGCGCGAAATCATCAACCTCCAGCAGCGGTACGCGACGGGTGGCGGCATAGCCTGTCCAGCCCGCCTGCAGATGTTCGCCGCGGTTCAGGTCGACGGTTTTAAGGGTAAAAGGCAGGCTTTTTTCCTGCAGAGCGACATAGACAGACATCACGTACGGTGAGAAAAAATCGGCATCGGACCACAGGGTAATGACAGGCTGGCTCATAGCTTCCTCAAGGGTGGTAGACAGGACAATAAGCCAACATAGCCTGTCTTACAGGCGATGTCACTGCTCGAGCGCGGACGACTCGTCGCCTGGCTGCCGGGTCGCTTGCGGAATTTCTCCCGGGTGGCGCAGCTTCACCTATACTCGAACAGTTTGCGACCCACGACGGCGGGAAATATTATGATCGATCTTTACTATGCACCCACCCCAAACGGCCACAAAATCACCCTGTTCCTCGAAGAGGCGGAGCTAGCCTATCGGCTAATTCGGGTCGATATCGGCAAAGGGGAACAATTTCATCCGCAGTTTCTGGCGATTTCGCCGAATAATAAAGTTCCGGCTATCGTCGACCACATGCCTGCTGACGGCGGGGCGCCATTGAGCGTTTTCGAGTCCGGCGCCATCCTGCTCTATCTGGCGGAAAAAAGCGGTAAGCTGCTGAGCGGCGAGCTGCGGGAACGCTACGTCACGCTGCAGTGGCTGTTCTGGCAGGTCGGCGGGCTGGGGCCGATGCTGGGGCAAAATCAACATTTTTCCCACTCCGCGCCGCAAACCGTGCCCTACGCTATTGAACGTTTTCAGGTGGAAACCCAACGACTGTATGGGGTGCTAAATCAGCGCCTGGGATGCAGCCCGTGGCTTGGCGGCGACCACTACAGTATCGCCGACATCGCCGCCTGGCCCTGGGTGAACTGCCATGTCCGACAGCGTATCGATCTGGCGAACTATCCGGCGGTGCACAACTGGTATGAGCGCATTAAGCAGCGGCCGGCAACGGCGGAAGCGATGTTAAAAATTCAGCTTTATTAACCCCCTGCTCGCCCGTCGCGCTTTGTTGTATGATTGCAGGACTTACACCACGGAGGAAGCCTGCAATGTCTCAACCAGACGCCATTATTCGTATTAAGAACCTGCGCCTGCGGACTTTTATTGGTATTAAAGAGGAAGAGATCGCCAACCGCCAGGACGTGGTAGTGAATGTAGCCATTCACTACCCTGCCGATAAAGCGCGCGACAGCGAGGACATCAATGATGCGCTGAACTACCGCACCATTACCAAGCGTATAATCAGCCATCTTGAGAATGGCCGTTTTTCGCTGCTGGAAAAATTAACTCAGGATGTGCTGAATATCGCATGCGAACATCACTGGGTCACATATGCTGAAGTGGAGATTGATAAACTTCATGCGCTGCGCTATGCCGACTCGGTGTCCATGACCATGAGCTGGCGTCGCTAACCATGTCAGGGAGGTGGTATGAAGATCCTGCTTACTGGTGGTACCGGCCTGATTGGCCGACATCTGATACCCAGATTGCTGGAGCTCGGGCATAGCGTCACGGTCTCCACGCGACATCCGGATACCGCCCGCGCCCGTCTCGATCCGCGCGTCACCCTGTGGCGCGATTTCGAGGGCCATCACCACCTCAATGACATTGATGCCATCATCAATCTGGCGGGTGAACCCATCGCTGATAAACGCTGGACGGCCGAGCAGAAACAACGCTTGTGCCATAGCCGCTGGGATCTCACGCAGCGGCTGGTGGGCCTGATCCACGCCAGCGACACCCCTCCCTCCGTGCTGATCAGCGGGTCTGCCATCGGCTACTATGGCGACCTCGGCGAGGTGGTGGTGACCGAAGAAGAGCCACCGCACAATGAGTTTACCCATAAGCTGTGCGCCCGCTGGGAGCAAATTGCCTGCGAAGCGCAAAGCGAGCGCACCCGCGTCTGCCTGCTGCGCACCGGCGTGGTACTGGCTCCGCGGGGCGGTATTCTCGGCAAAATGACACCCGCCTTTAAGCTCGGCCTCGGCGGGCCTATCGGCAACGGCAGACAGTACCTGGCCTGGATCCATATCGACGATATGGTTAACGGCATTCTGTGGCTGCTGGATAACGATCTGCGCGGTCCGTTCAATATGGTTTCTCCCTACCCGGTGCATAACGAGCAGTTCGCCCATGCGCTGGGTCATGCGCTCCATCGACCGGCGATTTTCCGCGTTCCCGCCGCCGCTATCCGCCTGTTGATGGGGGAATCCGCCGTCCTGGTGCTTGGCGGCCAGCGCGCGCTGCCAAAGCGTCTGGAGGCCGCCGGCTTTGCCTTCCGCTGGTACGATCTGGACGAAGCGCTAAAGGATGTGCTGAGTTAATGGCTGACACAGGGGAGCATTGGCTCCTCTGATTCCATTCTGCTGGCTCATGCTCCACGCCTGGATGGCCTCACCCTGGCGCTGCAGCATCGCCATATTCAGGACAACCAGCGCCCTTAATCGCCTGAATTCACCGCCAGCCGGCCGGTTCGCCGGTGTTCCCTGGCAAAGCAAAGTGCTAAGGTAGGCTTTTCTTTCTGCGTATTGACTGCTTTATGACGACCATCACCACACCACGCCTTTCGCTTACCCGCTTTGTTACCGATGACTGGCCCTTTTTTCTGCGCCTGCGCCAGGATCCGCAGGTGATGCGTTTTATGGGGGAGGTGTTAAGCGAGGAGGCGCTGCGCAGCGTCTTCGTCAGTCGCTGTGCCGATCCCGGGGTGTTTGTATTGCGCGATAAATTCGGCGAGGCGCTGGGCGATATTGGGCTCCGCATCAGCCCGAAAAATCCGCACGAAGCTGACGTCGGCTACGCGCTGCTGCCTCAGGCTCAGGGAAAAGGCTATGCCAGCGAAGCGCTGCGGGCGGTCTGCGAGTATGGTTTCACCACCCTGGGGGTGCAGGCCATCAATGCCTGGGTGCTGGGTGAAAACCGTGGCTCATCGCGCCTGCTGGAGAAGCAAGGCTTTGTGCGCACCCAGGTGCTGGAGAAAGCCTATCATCTGAACGGCGTCGATTACGATGACTGGATCTATCGGCTGGAGCGGGAAGCTCATCCGGCGTCCACAGACGCCGGATGAGCCGATTATTTCAGCGAACCTTTCAGAAACTGCTGCAGGCGCGGGCTTTTCGGCGCGCCAAACAGCGCATCCGGATGCCCTTCTTCTTCAATTTTACCCTGATGCAGAAAAATGACATGTGAAGAGACGTGGCGGGCAAAGCCCATTTCATGGGTCACCACCACCATGGTTTTTCCCTCTTCCGCCAGCTGCTGCATAATGCGTAACACTTCGCCCACCAGTTCCGGATCCAGCGCGGAGGTCGGCTCATCAAACAGCAGCACTTCCGGTTCCATCGCCAGCGCGCGGGCAATAGAGACACGCTGCTGCTGGCCACCGGAAAGATGCACCGGATACTTCGCCTGCTGACGTTCGTCTATCCCGACCTTGGCCAGGTATTTCACCGCCCGTTCGCGCGCTTCCTGTTTGCTTAAGCCCAGCACCTGAATCGGTGCTTCCATGACGTTCTCCAGCACCGTCATATGGCTCCACAGATTGAAATGCTGAAACACCATGGTCAATCGGGTGCGCAGCAGGCGCAACTGGTTCTTGTCGGCCACCTTCAGCTGGCCGTCTTTATCCCGTACCAGGCCAATATTTTGGCCGCTGACGACGATCGTGCCTTCGCTCGGTTTTTCAAGGAAGTTAATACAGCGCAAAAAGGTACTTTTTCCGGAACCCGATGAACCGATGATGCTGATAACGTCCCCGGCTTTCGCCTGCAGCGAGACGCCCTTCAGCACCTCGTGTTCCCCATAGCGTTTATGCAGATCGATAACGTTTAATTTATTGTCGGACATGGCGTTCTCAATGCGTCGAAGAAGGTTTGATATGCTGCAACCAGCGCTTTTCCGCTTTACGGAACAAGCTAATCAGCACATACGAGATAATTAAATAAAGCACCGCGGCGATGCCAAACGCGGTGAACGGCTGATAGGTGGCCGAGTTGATATCGCGGGCGATTTTCAGCAGATCCGGTACCGTAGCGGTAAACGCCAGCGCGGTAGAGTGCAGCATGAGGATCACTTCGTTACTGTAGGCCGGTAGCGCAATCCGCAGCGCGGAAGGCAGAATAATGCAGCGATACAGTTTGACTGACGAGAAGCCGTAGGCCCGCGCTGCTTCAATTTCTCCGGCGGGTACTGAGCGGATCGCGCCGGCGAAAATTTCAGTGGTATAGGCGCAAGTATTCAGGGTTAACGCCAGTACCGTGCAGTTTAGCCCGCTGCGGAAAAAAGCGTTCAACAGCTCCGTGCCTTTGACGATTTCCAGGGTATACATGCCGGAGTAAAAAACCAGCAGCTGCACATACAAAGGCGTGCCGCGAAATATGTAAGTGAACAGCCAGATGGGGAACTGGATAAACTTATTGCTCGAGACGCGGCCGATGGCCAGAAACACCGCCAGGATGCCCCCCATTACCACTGAAGAGATCAGCAACCATAAGGTAATCGCCACGCCGGTAAAGCGATAGCCGTCGGTCCACAGTAGTGATTTCCAGTACTCCTGAATAATTTCAATCACAGGTCAGCCCTCTTCACGCCAACGGTATAGCGGCGTTCGAGCAGCAGCAGTACGCCATTAGAAACGGTGGTAAACACCAGATAAATCAGGCCGCAGACGATGGCGAAGTAGAACGGCTGCCAGGTGCTTTTCCCGGCCAGCTGCGTGGCTTTGACCACATCCTCCAGCCCCAGCAACGAGACCAGCGCCGTCGCCTTGAGGATAACCTGCCAGTTGTTGCCTATCCCCGGCAGCGCGTAGCGCATCATCGCCGGGAAGAGAATACGCCGGAACGTCTGCCCGCCGCTAAAGCCAAAGGCGGTAGCCGCTTCGATATGCCCCTTCGGCACCGCCAGGTAGGCGCCGCGGAAGGTTTCCGTAAAATAGGCGCCATAGATAAAGCCAAGGGTAATAATCCCGGCGATCATCGGATCGATATCAAACTGGGCCATACCCAGCGCGTCGGTAACGCTGTTTAGTGCAATCTGCAGGCCGTAGAAAATCAGCAGCATCAGCACCAGATCGGGCACGCCGCGGATAAGAGTGGTATAGCCTTCAAATACCAGCGCCAGTGGACGGTTGCTCGATAACTTTGCGCCAGCGCCCGCCAGCCCAATCAGGACGGCGAGAACGACCGAGCTGAGCGCAAGCTCCAGGGTAACGAGCGCACCCTGCAAAATAACCTGTGAAAACCCATACAGCATGCTGCCTACCCTGTCTGTCATTCACCATTGCGCGCGAAACGCACGCAATGGCGAGGCGTGAGAATTATTCGCCGTATACGTTAAAATCGAAATATTTTTTCGCCAGCTTGTCGTAGGTGCCGTCCTTACGCATCTCTGCAAACGCCTTGTTCAGCGCTTCACGCAGTTCGTTGTCTTCCTTACGCAGCCCCATACCGGTGCCAACACCAAACAGTTTCTCGTCTTTGATTGACGGGCCACCAAACTGGTAATCTTTACCAATAGGCTGTTTCAGGAACCCTTCGCTGGCCGCGACCTCATCCTGGAACGCGGCGTCGATCCGGCCGGCGGTCAGGTCGGAATAGATATTGTCCTGCCCCTGATAGGAGACAATTTCGATACCTTTCGGCGCCCAGTGCTCATTGCCATAGGTTTCCTGAGTCGTCCCCTGCAGCACGCCCACGCGCTTACCCTTGAGGGTGGCGAGATCCGGCGTTACCGGGCTGCCCTTTTTCACCACCAGACGCGAATCTGCCGCATACAGCTTGTCAGTGAAGGCAATTTCCTGCTGGCGCTTTTCAGTAATCGACAGCGAAGACATAATCGCGTCGATTTTCTTCGCTTTTAAGGAGGGGATCAGCGCATCCAGCGGGTTTTCAACAAAGGTACATTGCGTATTAATACGCTTACACAGCTCTTTTGCCAGATCGATATCAAAACCGACCAATTCTCCCTGCGCATTCTTCGATTCGAAGGGAGCATAAGTCGGATCGGTACCGATACGAATTTTTTGCGGGATGGCGGCAAAGACCGTGGAAACGCTGGAAAGGGCCAGCGCTAAAGAGAGAGACAACGCCAGTTTTTTCATAACTATCCTCGACAGACTGTCATTCTAACGGGTTTATTAGAACTATTTACGCCAGTTATCGTGCCATTATTCGCCCCTCAAGGGCAAAGATTTATGCACCAGAAAGGCCGATTTTTTGCATCAGAAACGCTTAACTATGCATTTTTTAGCCAAAAAACTGGCTGCTTTTGCACTGAAATGATCCACAGCGCGTTTAGATGCACCCTTTTGGGGCATGGATACGAACCTGGCGGCAGGCCCACCCCATTGTGCGGGCCTGCAGCAGTCTTAGTCGCCGTACACGTTAAAATCGAAGTATTTCTTCGCCATTTTGTCGTAGGTGCCGTCTTTACGCATCTCGCCCAGCGCTTTATCAAACGCGGCTTTCAGCTCGGCGTCGTCCTTACGCAGGCCGATACCGGTGCCGTCGCCAAAGTACTTTTTGTCTTTAACGGACGGGCCGGCGAAGGCGAAATCTTTCCCGGCAGGCTGTTTCAGGAAGCCTTCGCTGGCGGCGACTTCATCCTGCAGCGCCGCATCCAGACGGCCAGCTGCGAGGTCTGAATAGATCAGATCCTGGTTCTGGTAAGCCACCACGTCAACGCCCTGGCTGCGCCAGCGGTCGTTAGCATAGGCTTCCTGAGTAGAACCCTGCAGCACGCCGACGTGCTTGCCTTTCAGCGCCTCCAGCGTCGGCTGGATCGGCGACCCTTTGGCGGCGATCAGACGCGAGTCAGCGGCATATAGCTTGTCAGAGAAGGCGATCTCTTGCTGGCGCTTCTCGGTAATAGAGAGGGAAGAGATGATGGCGTCGATTTTCTTCGCTTTGAGGGAGGGGATCAGGGAGTCAAAATCACTGCCGACCCAGATACATTTCACCTTAATTCGGGAGCACAACTCATTGCCTAAATCGATATCAAAACCAACAAAGTCCCCTTTCGCGTCTTTCGACGAAAATGGCGCATAGGTCGCGTCAGTGCCAATGCGAATGCTCTGCGGCAGAGCAGCAAACACGCTGGCCGTGCTGCTCATTCCCACGAGTAAAGAGAGAGCCAGAATCGTCTTCTTCATACAGTACCCTTAAGTGTCGTGTCGTGATGTGGTGCGTTGCTTGTTATGGTGATTGCCGATCAATCCTGCAGTTTTTGTGCCATCTTCCCGGTGCGTGCCGGGAACAGGGTTAAATTTGTTAAAATAAAGTTGCAGGATTGTCTTAAAAGGGAAGATACCAGCATTACTGGCGAAACCGCAGCGCCTGAGCGCAAAAAGACGAAATAAATGTCGAGGATTTGATCGCGGCAACAAATTTGCACCACCGCAGCGCAAGCGTACATTTCATGCACCACTATAGTGCGACACTAGGCCCCCTGCCAGCGGGTAAACAAGTCGTGCTCCAGACTAATATCAAATTGATCGAGTACCCGATTGACGGTCTGGTTGATGACATCGTCCAGGCTTTGTGGCCGGTGGTAAAAAGCTGGTACAGGCGGCATTATCACCGCCCCCAGCTCTGCGGCCTGAACCAGCAGACGCAGATGGCCCAAATGGAACGGCGTTTCCCGCACGCAGAGCACCAGCGGACGACGCTCTTTCAGCACGACATCCGCCGCCCGGGTCAGCAGGCCATCCGTATAGCTATGGACAATGCCCGAGAGCGTCTTCATTGAGCAGGGTAAAATCACCATCCCGGCGGTTTTAAACGAACCGGAAGAGATACTGGCGGCGATATCGCGGGCGTCATGCACCACATCGGCTAGCGCCTGCACCTCACGTACGGAGTAGTCGGTCTCCATGGCCAACGTCTGGCGCGCCGCCTGGCTGAGGATGAGATGAGTTTCAATATCCGGCACATCTCTTAGCACCTGCAGCATCCGCACGCCGTAAATGGCGCCGCTGGCGCCGGAAATGCCAATAATCAGTCGTTTCACGTTCTGTTACCCCTTGCGCGTGTGCCGCAGACTTTGCCGGATTATAGCCTCTGGCGCAACTATTGACGCACAGTTGAGGGGCGAAAAAAAGCCCGCCGTCCTTTAGGTACGGCAGGCCCGCGACGCGTGAACGGCTTAACCCTCGTTGTGCATCTCGAGGTTTTCGACTTCGTTCTGCAGCTGGACCGCTTTGGCATCATCGTTACGCAGGGAGTCAAGATAGTCGAGGTACTGCTGGTCGACATCCCGGGTCACATATACGCCGTTGAACACCGAGCATTCAAACTGCTGAATATCCGGGTTCTCCGCGCGCACCGCGTCGATCAGATCGTTGAGATCCTGGAAAATCAGGCCGTCGGCGCCAATGATCTGGCGGATCTCATCCACTTCGCGGCCATGGGCGATCAGTTCGTTGGCGGTCGGCATATCGATACCGTACACGTTCGGGAAACGAATTTCCGGCGCAGCGGAGGCGAGATACACTTTTTTCGCCCCTGCTTCACGCGCCATCTCAATGATCTGCTCCGAGGTGGTGCCGCGTACAATGGAATCATCGACCAGCAGCACGTTCTTATCGCGGAATTCCGCACGGTTGGCGTTGAGCTTACGGCGAACAGATTTACGACGCAGCTGCTGACCGGGCATGATAAACGTCCGGCCGACGTAGCGGTTCTTCACGAAGCCCTGACGATAAGGTTTGTCGAGAATGCGGGCGATTTCCAGCGCGATGTCGCAGGAGGTCTCCGGGATCGGAATAACGACGTCAATATCCAGATCTTCCCACTCGCGGGCAATCTTTTCGCCCAGCTTAGTCCCCATGTTGACGCGGGCGCTGTAGACGGAAATTTTGTCAATAAACGAGTCCGGACGGGCAAAATAGACGTACTCGAACAGGCACGGGTTGCTGACCGGATTATCGGCACACTGACGGGTATAGAGCTGGCCCTTCTCGGTAATATAGACCGCTTCGCCCGGCGCCACATCGCGCAGGAATTCAAAACCAAGCGTATCAAGGGCCACGCTCTCCGAGGCCACCATATACTCGGTGCGACCGTCGCCAACGTCACGTTTACCCAGCACCAGCGGACGAATGCCGTTAGGGTCGCGGAAGGCCACCATGCCATGCCCGATGATCATCGCCACGCACGCGTACGCGCCGCGGATCAGGCGGTTGGTCGCCGCAATCGCCGCGAAGATGTTGTCCGCTTCCAGCGGGTAGTGACGGAAGTTATCCAGCTCACTGGCGAAAATATTGAGGAGGATTTCGGAATCAGAGGTGGTATTGATATGGCGGCGTTTTTCTTCAAACAGCTTTTTACGCAGCTCGTGCGCATTGGTCAGGTTGCCGTTATGCGCCAATGTGATGCCATACGGCGAGTTAACGTAAAACGGCTGCGCCTCGGAGGCGCTGGAGCTGCCCGCCGTAGGATAACGCACGTGGCCAATACCCATATTGCCCTGCATACGCTGCATGTGGCGGGCCTCGAATACGTCGCTTACCAGCCCGTTAGCCTTACGCAACCGGAAGCAGTTGTTGGCATCAATGGTGATGATGCCAGCGGCATCCTGTCCACGGTGCTGGAGCACCGTTAGCGCATCATAAATCGACTGGTTAACCGGCATAACACCGGCGATACCGACAATACCGCACATACGTCTTTTCCTCGTTCAGCAACGACCCAAAGTCTATACTTTAGGCAAGAAACTTGACGAGCTTTGCAGGTATTCAAAAAACCATCTGATGACGGGGGTAAAATAGGGAATAAACTGCGACTGATGCCAGTCATCGCTCTTCGCCATCCCGGTAAAGGTGTCCAGGAAGAACAGGATAGCGGCGATGATCAGCACCCCACGTAGCGCGCCGAAGCAGATCCCCAATACCCTGTCGGTTCCTGACAAACCGGTCTTCTCCACCAGCTGGCCTATCACATAGTTCACGATAGCGCCAACGATGAGCGTCACGATAAACAGCGCCGCAATAGCAATCCCATTTCGAACCCGTTCATCCTCAAAGCCCGTAAACCAGACAGACAGGTCAGCGTAGTAATGGCTGGCGACATAAAACGCGCAACCCCACGTGACTAACGATAAAGCTTCGCGAACAAAGCCGCGGATCAGGCTGACCAGGCAAGAAAGACCCAGCACCGCCATAATGGCGTAATCAATCCAGACCATATACGTCCCACGATTTACGCCCTGTCGTCCAGTTCGGGGCGCATTCTAACAGAAAAAGAAAACGTTTGCGTAGGGATTTCCATGCCCTACAGAAATAAAAATGGCGCTGAAAAAACATTCAACGCCAGACTGCCTTTCGCCTCTTCAGGGCGGCTGAGACAGGGTTTGCGGGGCGTTTCTCCCCGCCACGTTCTCTCCGCATGGCGGAAAAAACAATCAGTTCGGGGTGAAGCCCATCACCACCCCGCTAAGCCCGGAGATCTGCTGCAGATCGCCCAGCTGGCCTTTCAGCTTGTCTTTTGACGCATCCGGGCCGACGAGGATGCGGGTAATTTTACCCTGTACCGGCGTCGAAGGCGACGTATAGACTTTGAAACCCGAGGCCCGCAGTTTACCGACAATCTCATTCACCTTATCGGCGTTCTTCAACGCGCCCAGCTGAACCACATAGGCTTTGCCGGTCGGCGCCGGCAGGGCCGCCTGCTGCTGCGATGGCTGTTGCTGCTGTGGCTTAGCCGGCGGCGGCGTTGGCGTCGCGGCCTGCTGTTGCGGCTGCGGTTTCGGCTGCGGCTTGGGCTGCGGTTTCGCGGCCACCACCGGCTCCTGAACGTCATCGAAGCTGTTGCTGTTCACCGGAATACGCGATGGATCTAACGATGGCGCGGCGGCATCGCCCGCCCGCACCTCTTCCGCCGCCCCTTCCGGCGGTTGCGAAGGCAACGCCTGGGTTGCCGCCGGCAACATATCCGGTTCATCGCGATCGCCTGGTTTCGGTACCAGCGGGATCGCGGCAAACTCATCCTGGTAATGCTTTTTCTGCCCGTCCAGCAGCCCTGGCAGGATAATCACCCCCAGCGCCACCAGCACGATTGTCCCGACTAAACGGTTCTGAAACTTACTCGCCACCGATTCTCCCCGCGTCTATCTCTTCCATAACCTGCGCTACGGTGTGAAACGAACCACACACCAGCACGGTATCTTCCACTTTAGCGTCAGCCATGGCCGCACGCCACGCCTGCGCCACGCTGCTATAGACTGTACCGCAGCGCAAATGTTCCACCAGCTGCTCTGCCGTCGCGCCGCGCGGGCCTTCCAGCGGCGCGCAGTACCAGGCATCGACTTCCGGAGCCAGATTGGCCAACGTGCCGGCGATGTCCTTATCATGCAGCATACCAATAACCGCCAGCACGCGTCCCGTTTTCGCTAACGTTTTGAGACGCCCGGCGAGATAGGCCGCCGCGTGCGGGTTGTGCGCCACATCGAGGATCACTCGCGGGGCATCGCTGATTATCTGAAAGCGTCCCGGGAGCATCGCATCGCGGATCCCTGCGCGCAGGATAGCGTCATCCACGGCAAGCCCGCTGGCGCGCAGCGCCGCCACGGCCGTCGCCGCATTCGGCAACGGCACCTGAGGCAGAGGCAGGTGGCTTAACGCCCCTGCCGTATCGCGGAAGGACCACGTTTCGCCTTCCACCTCATAGCGCCAGTCGACGCCGCGGCGCTGGAGCAGCGCGCCCTTCTCGCTAGCCACTTCCGCGATGGTGAGCGGCATATCCGGCTCCCCCACCACCGCCGGTTTACCGGCGCGAAAGATGCCCGCTTTTTCCCGGCCGATACTTTCGCGATCCGGGCCCAGCCAGTCGGTATGATCGAGGGCGATGCTGGTGACCACCGCGACGTCGGCATCAACGATGTTGGTGGCGTCGAGACGCCCGCCGAGCCCGACCTCAAGGATCACCACATCCAGCTGCGCCTGCTTAAACAGCCACAGCGCCGAGAGCGTGCCGTATTCAAAATAGGTCAGCGAGATGTTACCCCGCGCCGCTTCGATTTCAGCAAACGAAGCCGTATGCGCCGCCTCCGGCAGTTCAGCCCCCTGAATGCGCACGCGTTCGGTGTAGCGCACCAGATGCGGAGAGCTGTAGACCCCCACTTTATAACCGGCCGCCATCAGGATAGTTTCCAGCGTGCGGCAGGTGGTGCCTTTGCCATTGGTGCCCGCGACGGTAAAAACGAACGGCGCCGGTTTTACGATATCCATCTGCCCGGCGACCTCGCTGACGCGCGCCAGCCCAAGGTCGATGGTTTTACTGTGCAGATGTTCCAGATAAGAAAGCCACGTAGCCAGGGGCGACGTGGCCTGAGGAATAGGATCTTTTTCCATGATGCCCGTAAGAATTGACGGTTAACGCGTATGAATAAAAAAGGGCAGCGCCGCCAGGCCCTGCCCTCTGCTTTATCAGGCCTCAGGTTCCTGATCCGGTGCCGGCGGCACCACCACGCCTTCATGAGGCGCTTCCGAAACGGCAACCGGCGCCGGCAGGTTCATCAGCTTCGCCAGAATGCTGGCCAGCTTGAGACGCATTTCCGGACGGCGAACGATCATATCGATCGCCCCTTTTTCAATCAGAAACTCACTGCGCTGGAATCCCGGCGGCAGCTTCTCGCGTACGGTCTGCTCGATAACGCGAGGACCGGCAAAGCCGATCAGCGCTTTCGGCTCGGCAATGTTCAGATCGCCCAGCATCGCAAAGCTCGCCGATACGCCGCCCATGGTCGGGTCGGTCAGCACGGAGATGTACGGCAGTCCGCGCTCCTGCATTTTCGCCAGCGCCGCGGAGGTTTTCGCCATCTGCATCAGCGACATCAGCGCTTCCTGCATACGGGCGCCACCGGAGGCGGAGAAGCAGATCAGCGGGCAGTTATCTTCCAGCGCCTGCTCCACCGCGCGTACAAAGCGTGCGCCGACGACGGAACCCATCGAGCCCCCCATAAAGGAGAACTCAAAGGCGGCGGCAACCACCGGCATCGCGTAGAGCGTACCTTTCATTACCACCAGCGCGTCTTTCTCGCCCGTCTCTTTCTGAGCGGACGCCAGGCGGTCTTTGTATTTTTTTGAATCGCGGAACTTCAGCACATCTTTTGGCTCAAGTTCGCTACCCAGTTCTACCAGAGAACCTTCATCCAACAGGCTATGCAGGCGATTACGCGCCGACATGCGCATATGGTGATCGCACTTAGGACAAACCTCCAGGTTGCGCTCCAGCTCGGCGCGGTAGAGTACCTGACCGCAGCTGTCGCACTTGGTCCATACACCCTCAGGAATGCTCGCCTTGCGGGTGGGAGTGATGTTGCTTTTAATTCGTTCAATCCAGCTCATTGATAACCTTTCTGCCTGAACCTGGTCGATGCCAGTTTTGTCGTAAGGGGCGCATAATGCCATTTTTGCCTCTTACAGACCATGAATGTTGCACATTAAATCATATCATCCCAGAACATGGGATAAAAAAGTGGTCAAACCGCTGCGCGCGACGATCATGCTCGGTCACGCGCAGCGCAGGCTAAACTACTTCGCCTGCTTCGCCGCCGCCCGCTTGTGGCGAATAATCTCAATCACGCCCGGCAGGACCGAGAGGACGATGATCGCCACGATCAGCAGCTTCAGGTTCTCCTGCACCACCGGCAAATCGCCAAACAGATAGCCGGCATAGGTGAACAGCAGCACCCACAGCAGCGCCCCAACCACGTTATAGGCTGCAAAATGACGATAGGACATATGCCCCATTCCCGCCACAAACGGCGCGAAGGTTCGGACTATCGGCACAAAGCGCGCCAGGATAATGGTTTTCCCGCCGTGACGTTCGTAAAAGCTGTGGGTTTTATCCAGATAGCTGCGACGGAATATCTTTGAGTTCGGATTGCTGAACAGCTTTTCGCCGAACAGCCGGCCAATGGTGTAGTTGACCGCATCGCCGACGATGGCCGCGATGACCATCAGCAGTACCATCAGGTGGACATTGAGATCGTTGGTTGGCAAGGCCGAGAGCGCGCCCGCGACGAACAGCAGGGAATCGCCCGGCAGGAATGGCGTCACCACCAGCCCGGTTTCGCAGAACAGAATCAAAAACAGAATGGCATAAACCCAGACGCCATACTGGGCAACCAGTTCGGCAAGGTGCACATCAATATGCAGGATGAAATCAATTAAAAAGTGAATCAAGTCCATGTTTGTCTTTACCCTTAATGACCCTATTAGTCCGCCAGAAACAGCGGGCCCATTGGCAGCACCGGTAAATCATAGTGGGCCGGGTAATCCACCGACACCAGATACAACCCTTCCGCTTTTGCCGTTGCCGCAGCGAGCGTCCTGTCTTTTGCTGCCAGCAGTTCTGCCATCCAGCTCTCCGGCTGGTTTCCGGCCCCGACCTCCATCAGGCTGCCTACAATATTCCTGACCATATGATGTACAAAGGCATTCGCTTTGATATCCACCACCACATACGCGCCGTAGCGGGTAACGTTAATATGCATCACGTTGCGCCACGGGGTACGCGACTGGCACTGTACCGCGCGAAACGAGGTAAAGTCATTCTCTCCCAGCAGACACTGCGCGGCGCGCTGCATACGCTCGGCGTCGAGCGGCTGGTGAAAATGCGTCACGCCATGACTTAATACCGCCGGACGCAGGCGATGATTATAGATGACGTAGCGATAGCGGCGCGCCGTGGCGCTGAACCGGGCGTGAAAATCCGCCGGTACATGTTTGACCCAACGCACCGCGATGTCACCAGGTAAATTCGCATTTACCCCCAGCGTCCAGGCGGCATCTTTCCGCTGCGCCCGGGTTTCGAAATGCACCACCTGGCCGGTGCCATGGACGCCGGCGTCGGTGCGGCCGGCGCAAAAGACGGTAATCGGTTCGTTCGCCACCTGCGAGAGCGCCTTTTCCAGCTTCTCCTGCACGCTGCGCACTTCGTTTTGCCGCTGCCAGCCGTAATATTTGCTGCCGTCGTACTCGATGCCCAGCGCGATTTTACAGATCGGCTGTTGCTCCATCTCAGACATCAGTACAGGTACTCCTCAATCAGCTTCTCGGCGATCTTCACCGCCATCAGCGCGCCGCCGAAGCGCACGTTATCCGCTACCGACCAGAACTGGATCTGCTCCGGCATACCGTAATCGTTATGCACGCAGCCGATGGAGAGGCGGGCATTGCCTGAGGCATCACCAACCTGAGTCGGGAATTCGCCCTCTTCAGAAAGTTCGATATCCTCGCCGCGGGTAAAAGCGTCGCGCGCCTCCTCCGCCGCCAGCGGGCGCATCGCTTCGAAGCTCACCATCTGCGCATGGCCGTAGAAGACCGGCGACTGAACGACGCTGGCGGAGATCATCAGCCCGTCATCCTGAAGAATTTTGCGCGCTTCATCGACGATCCGGCGCTCTTCGCGCACGCTACCTTCACGATCCGGCAGCAGCGGCAGCATGTTGAACGCCAGCTGGCGACCAAAGAAATCGTCTTCATCGATAGGGATGCCGTTCAGCAGCTTAGCGCTCTGCCCCGCCAGCGCATCCACCGCTTTTTTCCCCTGCCCCGAGGCGGAGAGCAGGTTAGTGACGCTAATGCGCGACAACCCGCCCTGATCGATCAGCGGTTTGAGCGCCGTCAACAGCTGACTGGTCAGGCTATTAGGCACCGCAATCAGGTTGCGGTTGCGATAATCGCCTAATACGAACGGGTTCACGTCCGGCACCACCAGCGGTACGTCCGGCTCCAGCGCAAACAGGCCGCTGAGATCGATAACCAGACACCCGGCGTTGGTCGCTTCTTCGACATACGCTGCACTGGCTTCGACGCCGGCGGCGAAGAAAGCCAGCTGGGCCTGGGTCCAGTCAAATTCGGCGGCGTCTTTGACGATCACCGACTTGCCACCAAAACGCAGATGTTCGCCCGCGCTGTCGTTGCGCGCCAGAGCAAAAATCTCTCCTACCGGGAACTGGCGTTCAGCAAGAGTTTCGAGCAGGGCTTCGCCTACGGCGCCCGTTGCGCCCAGTACGGCAATATTCCAGCCTTCAGACATGGTGGTTAACTCCAGAAATAAAGCGGCCCCGCCGGAGTATCCGGCAGGGGCATTAAGAAGACATTAACGAACAGGATGATGCACGGCGTTAAAACCGAGCTGGCGCAACAGCGTCGCCGCCTGCTCATCGCTGCACTGCACATACAGCGAAGACCATTCGCGACGTTCCTGATAATTTTTACGCAGCTTGTCGAATTCACCGGCGACGCCGGCCACCTTCCGCAGCGGCGCATCATCGCGGCGCACATCATACACCAAGTGGACCAGTCTTTTCAGCGTCGGCTGATCGAGCGGTCCATGCAGGGTAATGCGGCCAAATTCCGGCGCCGGCAGCAGAGTGTCCAGCGCTACCTGCTGCGGATGGCCGATAAAGGCGCTGTAGGCTTCAAAAACCTGCGTCGTCCCGCGCGCTTTCCCTTCGAGGGTGTAGCCGGCGATATGCGCGGTACCGATATCCACTCGCTTGAGAAGCTCAACGTTTAGATCCGGCTCCGGCTCCCAGACGTCCAATACCACACTCAGCGGCTGACCAGCTTCCAGCCGCTTTAGCAGTGCGGCGTTATCGACCACTGGCCCGCGGCAGGCGTTGATCAAAATCGTTCCAGGCTTCAGGCGGCTTATCAGCGCCTCATCCGCCAGATGAAGGGTTTTATATTGCCCTTCTTTATACAGCGGCGTATGGAAGGTGATGACATCGGCTTCCTGGACCAGCGCCTCGAGGGAGCGGAAGTCACCTTCGTCGCCGCGATCGGCGCGCGGTGGGTCGCAGAGCAGAGTTTTGATCCCCAACGCTTCCAGGCGCTTTTGCAGTCGCCCGCCAACGTTACCGACGCCGACGATCCCGACGGTGCGGTCGCGCAGTGCAAAGCCGTCGCGTTCAGCCAGCATCAGCAGCGATGAAAAGACGTACTCTACCACCGCAATGGCGTTACAGCCGGGCGCCGCAGAGAAACCAATCCCCGCCTGCTGCAGCCACGTCTGATCGACGTGATCGGTGCCGGCGGTAGCGGTGCCGACGAACTTAATGGCCTTGCCGGCGAGCAATGCTTCATTGACCCGGGTGACCGAGCGCACCATTAGGGCATCCGCATCGGTCAGGGCATCGGCCGGGACCGGACGGCCTGGGATCGCCTGCACGTCGCCTAAACGGCTAAAAAGCTCACGGGCATAGGGCATATTTTCATCAACGAGGATTTTCACAGTTCAGTACCTGTCTGAGAACGAGAGTTAACTGGGGAAGTGTGCCATAATCTGGCCGCCAGGCATACTCATCACCTGGTTCCAGCACCGCGATATCGAAAGGATGAATCATGACGCACCCCCTTGCTGATATGCCAGACCGTCCTCCAGGGCGAGGCCCATCAGGCACTGCCGCCACCGGCGAACCTTCGCTTTCCATGCAGCAACGCACCGTTCTGGAGCGACTGATCACGCGCCTGGTGGCGCTGACCTCGCAGCAGAACGCGGAAGTGTGGGCCTGCGTCAAACATGACCTCGGACTGAAAGGCGACTCGCCCCTGCTGGCCTGCCATTTCAGCGCCGCGGAGGCCAGTCTCAACCAGCGCTTAGCCGCCGCTCAGGATAATCATCATCATCGCCAGACCTTAGCGCAGCTCAGCGATCTGCTCGGTCAGGGCAATAACCGCCAGGCGGTGAGCGATTATATTCGTCAGCATTATGGGCAAACGGCGCTGCATGCCCTTAGCCAGACGCAGCTGGAGACCATTCTGCATCTGCTGCAGCATGGCCAGCTGTCGATCCCGCAGCCGCAGCAGCGCCCGCCGACCCTGCGCCCGCTGTTGCCAGCCGAGCATAATACGCTCAATCAGCTGGTGACTAAGCTGGCGGCCGCCACCGGCGAACCAAGCAAGCTGATTTGGCAATCCATGCTGGAGCTTTGCGGCGTCAAGTCCGGGGAGCTGATCCCGGCGACGCACTTCCTGCCGCTTTCGTACTGGCTGCAGGCGCGGCAAACGCTGAGTGCGCAAAGCGCGCCGACGCTCACCTCGCTGCAGGGAGCGCTCAAGCAGCCGCTGGAGGCCGCGGAGTGGCAGACAATTGTCGACTTTGCCAGTCGCAGCTGGCAGGTCACGCCGCGGACCACGCTGAGCCCGGCGCAGATCCTGGCGCTGCTGAACAAGGTGTTTGTGCTGCGGGTGGCCCGCGCCCAGGAGACGCTGGCCATCCCGCAGGAGGAGCCTGTCGCCAGGCGGACGTGGAGCGCTAAGCCGTGGCAGCTGGCGCTGGGCGCGGTTGTCCTGCTCCTTGTGCTGTGGCTCCTGCTGTAGCCCAGCAGCCACCGGCGGCGTTTGCGGCTCCCCTTCATGCCAAACGCCGCGGTGTTTCCTACAGCGATTTCAGACCGGACAATAACCTAGCGGCGAAATGAGATAAGGGTGACGAGGATCCCCAGCGCCGCGCAGAGGGCGCCGGCAAGGAACACCGACGAGTAGCCCAGCGAGGTCGCCAGCAGGCCGGTCAGCGGCCCGGTCAGGCCATAGGAGATGTCCTGAAAGGCCGCATAGCCGCCGAGCGCGGTGCCGCGCACCTGCGCCGGGACGCGCTTCACTACTTCCACGCCAAGTGAGGGGAAAATAAGCGAACAGCCGCACCCGGTCAGCGCCGCACCGGCCAGCGCCAGCCAGGCATTCGGCGCCAGTCCCAGCAGCGTCAGACCAACCGCCTCTATCAGCAGCGAGACCATCGCCACCTTAACGCCGCCAAACCGATCCGGCATCCAGCCGAACAGCACTCGCATCAGCACAAAGGCGCCACCAAACGCCGTCAGGGTAAAGCCGGCCATTGGCCAGCTATGGCTGGCGAAATAGAGGGAGACGAAGGTGCCGATCACCGCAAAGCCGACACCCTGCAGGCCCAGGCCAATACCCGGCCGCCAGATCATGCCGATGACGCTCCAGAGTGAAGGCCGCTCGCCTCCGTGGGCCGCCACTTTGCGCACGGTACCGTTAATAAGCCAGGCGACGAGCGGTAGTCCCATGGTGACACAGGCCAGCACCGCCACGCCAAAATGGCTATAGATCAATAATCCCAGCGGGGCGCCCACCGCCAGCGAGCCGTACATCGCCATGCCGTTCCATGACATCACTTTGCCGGAACGGGCCGGTCCCACCAGGCCCATCCCCCAGCTCAGGTTTCCGGTCAGCAGCTGGCTTTCGCCAAACCCGAGGATCAAGCGGCCCAGCAGCAGCAGGCCGAGCCTGGCGAGCACCGGCAGCGGCAGCAGCGCAGCGGCCAGCCATGCCGCGCCCGCCAGGGCGCAGGCCAGCATCCCCTGCAGGACGGAACGTTTAGCGCCGTACTGGTCTGCCAGACGTCCGGCGTACCCCCGGGTCAGAACGGTGGCGAGGAACTGGATCCCTACCGCCACGCCAACCACGGTGTTGCCAAATCCCAGCTCCTGATGGACAAAGAGCGGGATCACCGGCAGCGGCAAACCAACGGTCATATAGGTCAAAAAGACGGCAAACGTAATACGGAAAAGCGAAAAATTCGCCGAAGAATTGGATGTTGTTTCAGTAACTGCGGACATGCATTACTCCAGATTCGCAGAGTAAGGCGAGCAAAGCGACACGCCCCCTCCACCTGATTATCAGGGTTAAGGCGCGTTGGTTGACGTTAAACGCTTACGCATTAGTGGAGAGACTAATGGATCCGCGAGCAGTGTGCCTGCGGGCTCTTCCCCTGTCAAGATGACAAAAAAGGGGAGCCGGTGGCTCCCCTTTGCGCATCACATGCTGATTAGGCGTTGTATTTACGCATCACCAGCGTGGCGTTGGTGCCGCCGAAGCCGAAGCTGTTGGACATTACGGTGGTCAGCTTAGCGTCCGTCGGTTTGGTGACGATGTTCAGGCCGGCAGCCTGCTCGTCGAGCTCTTCAACGTTGATGCTCGGCGCGATAAAGCCGTGCTCCAGCATCAGCAGGGAGTAGATGGCTTCCTGTACGCCCGCCGCGCCCAGCGAGTGGCCGGTCATCGCTTTAGTTGCCGAAATAGCCGGGCTGTTGTCGCCGAATACTTCGCGGATGGCGCCCAGCTCTTTCACGTCGCCGACCGGAGTGGAGGTACCGTGGGAGTTCAGATAGTCGATCGGCGTATCAACGCCATGCATCGCCATCTGCATGCAGCGCACTGCGCCTTCACCAGACGGGGCGACCATGTCTGCGCCATCGGAGGTCGCGCCATAGCCGACGATTTCGGCATAGATGTGCGCGCCACGCGCCAGGGCGTGTTCCAGCTCTTCCACCACGACCATACCGCCGCCGCCGGCGATAACGAAGCCGTCACGGTTAGCATCATAGGTACGGGACGCTTTTTCCGGGGTGTCATTGTATTTAGTGGACAGCGCGCCCATGGCATCGAATTCGCAGGCCATTTCCCAGCACAGCTCTTCGCCGCCGCCGGCAAAGACGATGTCCTGTTTGCCCAGCTGGATCTGCTCTACCGCGTTACCAATACAGTGGGCGGAAGTGGCGCAGGCCGAGCTGATGGAGTAGTTAACGCCGTGAATTTTGAACGGCGTAGCGAGGCAGGCGGAAACGCCGGAAGCCATCGCTTTGGTGACCACATACGGGCCCACGGCTTTCAGACCACGCGGGCTACGCATGGCATCGGCGCCGAAGACCTGGAATTTCGGGGAACCGCCGCCGGAGCCTGCGATCAGGCCGACACGCGGGTTATTCTGATATGCTTCAGGCGCCAGACCTGCGTCGGCAACAGCCTGTTCCATGGACAGGTAAGCATAGATGGAGGCGTCGCTCATAAAGCGCACTACTTTGCGGTCAATGAGGCCAGTGGTATCCAGTTTGACGTTGCCCCATACGTGGCTGCGCATCCCTGAATCTTTAAGCTCCTGAGAGAAAGTGATCCCTGAACGTCCTTCACGCAGAGATGCCAGGACTTCCTGCTGGTTATTACCGATGCTGGAAACGATGCCCAAGCCAGTAATCACTGCACGTTTCATTAAATACCTCTGTAAGTCGCACTATTTTAAGTTTCGTGTCGCACAATAGCGTACACTTGTACGCCGAACAAGTCCGATCAGACATTTTGTGTATAAATTTGCGCCCTCAGGCACACATCGTTAAGATCGTGCTACGCCTTGTGATTCGAGTAACTTACGTGAAACAAAACGCCATACAACCCGCCAACCTGGAATTCAACGCTGAGGGTACACCTGTTTCCCGAGATTTCGACGATGTTTACTTTTCCAATGACAACGGTCTGGAAGAGACTCGCTACGTTTTTCTCGGCGGAAATCGCCTGCCGGAGCGCTTCCCCAGCCACCCTCGCCCGCTGATGATCGTCGCGGAGAGCGGCTTCGGCACCGGGCTCAATTTCCTCACCCTCTGGCAGGCGTTTGACGTTTTTGTTCGTGATAACCCGGACGTTACCTTGCAAAGGTTACATTTCATCAGTTTTGAAAAATATCCGCTGAAGGCTGAGGATCTCCGCCTGGCGCACCAGCGCTGGCCAGAGCTGGCTCCGTGGGCGCAGCAGCTGCAGGCGCAATGGCCGTCGGCCTTCGGCGGGTGCCATCGTCTGCTGCTCGACGGCGGGCGGGTGACGCTCGATCTGTGGTTTGGCGATATCAATGAGCTGACCAGGGAGCTGGATGATTCGCTGAACCAGCAGGTGGACGCCTGGTTTCTTGACGGCTTTGCCCCGGCGAAAAATCCCGACATGTGGACTCAGGATCTGTTCAGCGCCATGGCGCGCCTGGCGCGACCCGGCGGGACGCTGGCCACCTTTACCTCCGCCGGTTTTGTCCGCCGTGGCCTGCAGGAGGCCGGCTTTACCATGCGTAAAAGCAAAGGCTTCGGCCGCAAGCGGGAGATGCTGACCGGCGAGATGGCGCAAACGCTGAGCTTTCCTGCGCGCGCCCCCTGGTTCGCTCGCAGTAGCAGCGATGCCCGCGAGGCGGCCATCATCGGCGGCGGGATCGCCAGCGCCCTGCTCTCCCTGGCGCTGCTGCGCCGCGGCTGGCAGGTGACCCTTTACTGCGCCGATGAGGCTCCAGCGCAGGGCGCCTCCGGCAATCGCCAGGGCGCGCTGTATCCGCTGTTAAGTCAGCACGATCCGGCGCTGGCACGCTTTTTTCCGGCCGCCTTTACCTTCGCCCGCCGAATGTATGACGCGCTGCCGGTGATGTTCGATCACCAATGGTGCGGTGTTACCCAGCTCGGCTGGGATGAGAAAAGCGCGCATAAAATCGCCCAGATGCTGGCGCTGAATTTACCCCCGGACATCGCCTGCGCGGTGACGGCGGAACAGGTTGCCGGGCTGACCGGCGTCGATACCGGCTGCGGCGGCATCACCTATCCGGCCGGCGGCTGGCTGTGCCCGCAGCAGCTCACCGCCGAGCTGCTGGCGCTGGCGGCCACGCGCGGACTGCACGTGCACTATGGTTATCCCGTCGAAACGCTCAGCGCGGAGGGCGATGGCTGGCTGCTCAATCAGCAGCGCTATCATCAGGCGGTGGTTCTGGCGAACGGCCACCGCATCACTGGTTTTGGGCAAACCGCCCAACTGCCGGTCTACCCGGTTGGCGGCCAGGTCAGCCATATTCCCACCACCCCGCGGCTTGCCGCCCTGCGCCAGGTGCTGTGCTACGACGGCTACCTGACGCCACAGAATCCGCAAAATCAGCAGCACTGCATTGGCGCCAGCTACCACCGCGGGAAAACCGACACCACCTTCAGCGAAGAAGATCAGCAGCACAACCGGCAACGGCTGATCGACTGCTTCCCGGGCGCGGAGTGGCCGCAGGACGTGGATATCAGCGCCAACGACGCTCGCTGCGGCGTGCGCTGCGCCACCCGCGATCATCTACCGATGGTCGGCAACGTGCCGGACTACGCGGCAACATTGACGCAATACGCCAGCCTCCACGAACAACCGGATATCGCCGATAGCGCGCCGGTCTGTCGTAACCTGTTTATGCTTGGCGCGCTCGGGTCGCGCGGACTTTGCACCGCGCCGTTAAGCGCTGAGCTGCTGGCGGCGCAAATGAGCGCGGAACCGCTGCCGCTGGATAGCGACACCCTGGCGGCGCTGAATCCGAATCGGCTGTGGGTGAGAAAACTGCTGAAGGGAAAAGCGGTGAAATAAAACCATGAGGGCAGGCAATTTCCCGGGTACGGCTGACGCCTGACCCGGGCTACAACATGGCTCAGGCCTGATTTTTCGCCTGTTGATACAGGTTATGCCACATCCCCTGCACCAGAATTTGGTCCGGCGGCGACAGTTCGCCAGCGCTGATGGCTTTCTCCAGGCTCTGGCTAACTCTGCTGTGTACCGCGTCAGCAGAATGCTCGCCCTCACCTTCCAGCTCAGCCACCGCCAGCGTCAGGTGGCCGCGCAGATAACCGCCGGCAAACAGTTCATCATCACTGGCGTGGTCTACCATGTTGTCAATCAGCGCCAGAATGCGTGATTCAAACTCCGCGATCATCATCTTACCTCTTGTCATGTAATGTGCGGCCTTAGTGCAGGTCTTCCGGCCACGGAAAGTGTTTCGCCGTCAATGGCGGCGTTTGATAATAGTGTTGTAACGCGCGAATAAAGCGCGCCGGACGTTCGGGGATCCCTTGTTCAAGTAAAGTCATCACCCGAGCATGCACCCGGCGCTGGAAGGCGATGCGATCGGGCTCAACGTCCCCTTCCAGATTGTCACAGCTGACGTTAAACGGAAATCCCGCCGCCACGCAGAACAGCCACTCAAAGGCCTGCGGTTTCACCTCGACATCCTCAAACTGGCTTTGGGTCATCGCATCGCGGCCGTCCGGGCAGTACCAGTAGCCAAAATCTACTTGTTCGCGACGCGCCTTGCCGGCGACACACCAGTGAGAGATCTCGTGCAGGGCGCTGGCAAAAAATCCGTGCGCAAACACGATACGGTGATAGGGCGTTTCATCGTCAGCCGGAAGGTAGATCGGCTCATCGTCGCCTTTAATCAGGCGGGTATTAAATTCTTCGGCAAAGCAGCTGTCGAAAAGGTCTATCAGCTGCTGATAATGGTGTTGCTGTTGCATTAATGAATTCCCAACCACTGCAAAATCTCAGCCCCGTGGCTGTCATAAAGAAGTTTCGCGCTCATCACCGCCGAGACGATAACGATCATCGGCCGGATCAGCGACTGCCCTTTACTCAGCACCAGCCGGGACCCGGCGCGGGCGCCAATAAACTGTCCGGCCATCATCACAAAGCCGGTGGCCCAGATAACCTTTCCACCGATGATAAACAGCAGCAGGCCGCCGACGTTTGAGGTGGCGTTCAGCAGCTTGGCATGGGCCGTCGACTTGGCAAGGTTAAACCCGGCCAGAGTGACAAAAGCCAGGGCGTAAAACGAACCGGCGCCGGGGCCGAAAAAGCCATCGTAAAACCCTACGCTACCGCCGGCGACCAGCGCAAACGGCAGACCGTAAAGCCGACGCTGCCGGTCGGCTTCGCCCAGTTTCGGCATCAGCAGGAAATAAAGGCCGATGCCAATCACCAGCAACGGCAGGATCTGCTTCAGAATATCGGATTGCACGTGCTGCACCAGCAGCGCTCCGGCGGTTGAGCCGATAAAGGTCATCAGAATATTCAGCTTCTGATCGGCCAGATTAACCACCTTGCGGCGGACAAAATAGAGGGTCGCCGATAGCGACCCGCCGCAGGCCTGCAGCTTATTGGTCGCCAGCGCCTGGGCTGGCGGCATGCCGGCCGCCATCAGCGCAGGGACAGTCAATAAGCCCCCGCCTCCCGCCAGTGAGTCAATAAAACCGGCCAGGATGGCGACAAAGAAGAGTACCACCAGCACCAGCGGCGATACGGCAAACAACTCGATAAAACTATCCATTACAGCACATGCTCATCCAGTAGCGCCTGGCAGGAAGGCGGCAGCGGCGGCGGCGTCTTCTTCACAGGGGGGGTAGACCCGGGTTTAGGTGGTTCGAACCAGCTCTGCAGCTCCGCTCCGCAGCCATCGCCGGGCGGCGGCGGCGCCTGATCCTCGCACTCCAGACTTCCCGCCGGGCAACGCAGTCGGACGTGCATATGAGCGCGATGCTGGAACCAGGGACGGACTTTACGCAACCACTGGCGGTCGCTGCCCGCGTCCAGGCACAGCTGCTGTTTAATCGCCGGGTTGACGAAGATGCGGGTAACTTCGCTATCTTCCGCCGCCAGCTTGATTAGCTGGCTGATTTGCGGGCTCCATAGCGACGGCACCACATGCTTGCCATCGCTGGCGACCAGGTCCAGCGCCTGCGGCTTCAACAGCTGGGACGATGTCCAGCGCGTTTGCGGCAGCTGGAGGAAGATATCGACATCGAGGCCCGTCTGGTGGCTGGCGTGCCCGCCGTTAAAGCGCCCGCCCGCCGGCATCCCCATGTCGCCAATCAGCACGGTTCCCATACCTTTATTGTGCACCTGATTACTCAGGCGCTGAATAAACTGAACCAGATCCGGATGACCGAAGTAGCGACGCTGATCGGTACGCATTACCTGATAGCCGGGGGCACTCAGGGGGAGCGCCTCGGCGCCAACGATACAGCCATTGGAAAACGCGCCGATTGACTGGGCGCTGCCGCCGATCGGTTGGGTTATTTTCTGCCATGGCGTGGCGGCCAGGCTACCGGCGCTAGCCAACAGCGCAAGCAGTGCGATAACGGTATTTTTCATGGTTACCAGCGTGGAATTGTCGTCGTCACGTCGCCATTCTGCGCGCGCTGACGCATAAAGTGATCCATCAGAACGATCGCCAGCATCGCCTCAGCGATCGGTACGGCGCGGATGCCGACGCACGGATCGTGACGCCCTTTGGTGATCATCTCCACTTCTTCGCCAAAGCGGTTAATCGTATGACCGGGAACGGTAATACTGGAGGTAGGCTTCAGCGCGATGTTGGCAACGATCTGCTGGCCGCTGCTGATACCGCCAAGAATGCCGCCGGCGTGGTTGCTCTGGAACCCGGCTTTGGTGATTTCATCGCGGTTTTCGCTGCCGCGCAGCTTCACCACCTCGAAGCCGTCGCCAATTTCCACCCCTTTCACGGCGTTGATGCTCATCAGCGCGTGGGCGATATCGGCATCCAGGCGGTCGAAGACCGGCTCGCCGAGGCCTGGCGGTACGCCGTCAGCCACCACCGTCACTTTCGCGCCAATGGAGTCGCCCTCTTTTTTCAGGCCGCGCATCAGTTCATCCAGGGCGTCGATTTTATCCGGGTCCGGACAGAAGAAGGGGTTCTGCTCAACCTGATCCCAGTCTTTGATGGCCAGCGGAATATCGCCCATCTGCGTCAGGCAGCCGCGAATGACGATGCCAAACTTCGCGGCAAGGTATTTTTTGGCAATCGCCCCGGCCGCTACGCGCATCGCGGTTTCGCGCGCAGAAGAACGACCGCCGCCACGATAGTCGCGCAGACCATACTTTTGCTCGTAGGTGTAATCGGCGTGGCCCGGACGGAACAGATCTTTGATCGCGCCGTAATCCTGCGAACGCTGATCGGTGTTCTCAATCAGCAGACCGATACTGGTCCCGGTGGTAACGCCTTCGAAGACGCCGGAGAGGATTTTGACCTGATCCGGCTCGCGACGCTGCGTGGTGTAACGCGAGGTACCCGGGCGACGACGATCGAGGTCGTGCTGCAGGTCGGCTTCGGTCAGCGGGATGCCCGGCGGCACGCCGTCAACGATGCAGCCCAGTGCCAGACCGTGCGATTCGCCGAAGGTAGTGACGCGAAAGAGTTGTCCAATTGTATTTCCTGCCATCACGGCTCCAATCTTTTTCGTTATGTTGGCGTGTTGTTTTTTTAGTCTTTATAAATACCGAAGTGCGCACGGGCGTCAATCAGCTGCTGTTTGGTCAGCATAAAGACCCCGTCGCCGCCGTTATCAAACTCAAGCCAGGTAAACGGCACATCCGGATACTGCTCCATCAGATGTACCATGCTGTTACCGACTTCACAAATCAGAATCCCGTCGTCGCTGAGATAATCCGGCGCGTTGCCGAGGATACGGCGCGTTAGCTTCAGGCCGTCGCTTCCGGAGGCCAGCCCCAGCACCGGCTCATGCTCATACTCTTCCGGCAGATCGGCCATGTCCTCTTCATCGACATACGGCGGATTGGTGACGATCAGATCGTACTGCAGCTTCGGCAGATCGCGGAACAGATCGGAACGGATCGGCGTAACGTGATGGATCAGGCCATGGGACTCAACGTTGTGCTCGGCGACGGCCAGCGCGTCCGGGGAGATATCTACCGCATCGACTTCCGCCTCCGGGAAGGCATAGGCGCAGGCGATGGCGATGCAGCCGCTACCGGTGCACATATCAAGGATGTGCTGCGGCTTATGGTTAATCAGTCCGGCAAACTGGTTATTGATCAGTTCGCCAATCGGGGAGCGCGGCACCAGCACCCGCTCATCAACGTAAAACTCATGGCCGCAGAACCACGCTTTGTTGGTCAGATAGGCGACGGGAATACGCTCGTTCACGCGGCGAATCACCCGCTCTACAATGCGGTGTTTCTCGCTGGAGGTCAGGCGCGCAGTGCGCATGTCTTCCGGGATATCCAGCGGCAGATACAGTGAAGGCAGCACCAGCTGTACCGCCTCGTCCCACGGGTTATCAGTCCCGTGACCGTACCAGATATTAGCAGCGCTGAAACGGCTTACCGCCCAGCGCAGCATGTCCTGAATGGTATGCAGCTCATTGACTGCCTCATCAACAAAAATTTTATCCACGACATCCTCCAGGGCACACTCTGCTATAAATTCGGCGGCTAGTGTGCCATGAAGACGGCGATAAATCAGCATTCTTGCGATAAGGGGCGGGGGAAAAAACAGGTTTTCCTTGCCCGAAGGGATATTGAGTCGGGTAAACTAGCGCAAAGTATGAATGAGAGCGGACAATGAAAAAGAAGACATCGCTTAGCGAGGAGGATCAGGCGCTGTTCCGTCAGCTGATGACCGGCACGCGGAAGATCAAACAGGACACTATTGTTCACCGCCCGCAGCGCAAGAAAATTACCGAGGTTGCTCCTAAGCGTTTGCTGCAGGAACAGGTCGATAACAGCCACTATTTTTCCGATGAGTTTCAACCGCTACTGAATACCGAAGGCTCGACGAAATATGTCCGCCCCGACGTCAGCCATTTCGAGCTGAAAAAGCTGCGCCGTGGAGATTATTCGCCGGAGCTGTTCCTCGATCTGCATGGGCTTACCCAGCAGCAGGCCAAACAGGAACTGGGCGCGCTAATTGCCGCCTGCCGCCGCGAGCATGTTTTTTGCGCCTGCGTGATGCACGGACATGGGAAACACATCCTCAAACAGCAAACCCCGCTGTGGCTGGCGCAACATCCGCATATTATGGCGTTTCACCAGGCACCAAAAGAGTACGGCGGTGACGCCGCACTGCTGATATTGATTGAGGTCGAGGAGTGGCAACCGCCGGAGCTGCCGTAACGGCGGGCTCCGGGGGGCCGTCAGATGGCGTTGGCCATCTTGAGGTTGCAGGGGCTTTTCTGCCAGAGGAACTCACCTTTGCCGTCGGCATCCAGCGTCACGCACGCGATCGCCGAGGTGGTGAACATCGGGGGCGTTTCCCCCGGACACAGCTCTGAGACCAGATACCCCACCAGCGGCAGGTGGGAGACAACCAGCGCCGTCGCCACGCCTTCATTCGCCAGCGCCTGCAGATAGGCGCTCACCATTCCCACATCACCGCACGGCGTGAGCTCCGGCATCACGTCGACATGTTTCGGCAGGTTCATGCACTCCCCAACAATATCCAGCGTCTGTTCTGCACGCAGATAGGGACTGACAAGAACGCGCTCAATATCCACTTTTTGACCTTTCAGCCAGGTTGCCATCTGACGAGACTCATCACAACCGCATACGGTTAATGGACGAACCGAGTCACTGGCTGCATCGAGGGCAGCGTCGCCGTGACGCATAATAAAAACTTGCATATTGCACCGCTTTTGTTAACCAGAAGCACCGTAGTTTGGCCTGCGAAGACAATACGCAGGTGACCCGGTGGCCGGGCATTGTGCCTGATCCATTCCACGAATGAAACGCTGTTTTTTACCTCAATGGCGTAAGTATAGTCAATCATTGTTTACAAAACAGCCAATCAACAGCGTCGTCCGCAGCCGGATTTACCTTCTTTGACCACAACTTAGGTCAGCCGTTCATCCGCTGGCCAAAAGGTGGTCCCCTGTTCGGCCATGCGTAATAAAGTGTCACAGGGTGTAAAACGTGGGCCGAACTGGGCGGCCAGGCGCTGCAGGATCGCGGCAACTTCACCCGCGCCGATAGTATCCATATACCGGAACGGGCCGCCAAGAAATGGCGGAAACCCTATACCAAAGACGGCGCCGATATCGCCATCGCGCGCGCTCCGGATAATCTGCTCATCAAAGCAGCGCGCCGCTTCGTTAAGCATCATCATCACACAGCGCTCCGCCACCTGCTGCGCGGAGAGCCGCGACTGCGGGCGGCCGATGCCGAGCAGCGGATAGACTGCCGGGTCGGGCCGTTTTTTGCTTTTACGCCCTTTTGTCTCATAAAGATAGAAACCACGATTATTTTTTCTGCCTTTGCGATCGTCCTTCAAAATCGCGTCAATGATGTTTGCAGGCGGGCTAAAACGTTCTCCAAACGCGCCCTCCAGCACGGGGATAATTTTGGTGCCGGTATCGATACCCACCTCATCCAGCAGTTGAATCGGCCCCACCGGGAAACCGAATTTAACCAACGCGTTATCAATGACTTCAATCGGTTCGCCTTCCACCAGCAGGCGCATCGCTTCATTGATATACGGCGCGAGGATACGGTTCACATAGAACCCCGCTTTATCTGCGACAACAATCGGCGTTTTCCCCTGCCGTTTAGCCAGCTGCACCACGGTGGCGATAGTCTGCGGGTCGGTTCCCTTGTGCGGGATCACCTCAACCAGCGGCATTTTTTCCACCGGACTGAAAAAATGCAGGCCGATTACCTGCCCCGGGCGGCTGGCGTGAGCGGCAATATCGCCGATTGGCAACGATGAGGTATTCGACGCAAAGATGGTCTGCGGCCCGCCGTATTGTTCCACTTCGCTGACCATCCGCTGTTTGAGAGCCAGGTCTTCAAATACCGCCTCGATCACCACATCGCGATGAGCAAAGCCCTGATAGTCGGTAGTGCCGGAGATCAGCGCCATCTGACGATCGCGCTCCACTGGGCGCAGTCGACGCTGACGAACCTGTTTATTCAGCAGATCCCAGCTGTACTTTAAGGCGTGGTTGATGCCACGCGGCTGGATATCTTTAATCCGCACCGGCAGCCCACCCTTACAGGCGGTCACATAGGCGATCCCCCCGCCCATCAAGCCACCGCCCAGTACTGCAACGCTTCTCAGCGGGCCGGGGCCCGCCTCGGCGCCAGGGTCTTTTTTCAGATCGGTACTGGCAAAGAAGATCGATCGCAGCGCCTGCGACTGCGGGCTCATTGCCAGTTCGCCAAATGCGCGCGCCTCTTCAGCGTATCCGCTGCTGCAGCCATGGGCCAGACCATTCTCGACGACCTGCAAGATTCGCTTCACCGCCGGGTAATTTCCCTGCGTTTTGCGCTGCGTTTGTTTACCGACAAACTGGAATAACAGATGGCGCCCCAGGGGCCCTGCCAGTACGCGTTCACGAACAGGCACCTCCCGGCTGGTCGGTCGTCCCTTCAGCGCCAACTCCACCGCCGCCTGCAGTAAAATCGCCTGCGGCACCACCTCGTCCACCAGACCGGCCTTCAGCGCCTGCCGCGGCCGCAGCTGCTTGCCGGTGAGCATCATATCCAGCGCGGTGCTGACCCCGATCAGCCGCGGTAAACGCTGCGTCCCGCCGGAACCCGGCAGCAGGCCAAGCTGTACCTCCGGCAAGCCGAGTCGGGTTTTTTCGTCATCGCTACAGATACGGCCATGACAGGCCAGCGCCAGCTCCAGACCGCCGCCAAGGCAGGCGCCGTGGATAGCGGCAATCACCGGGATCGACAGGCCATGGATCTCAGCCATAATCTGCTGTCCCTGGCGCGCCAGCGCTTCCGCCTCCTGCGCGCTGCGGCAGCGGGCAATCATGTTGATATCAGCGCCGGCGATAAAGTTATCCGCTTTGGCGGAGATAAATACTACGCCGCGCACTGACTTATCGTCACGTAACTGGCGTATCAATCCCCGTACCTGACTGCCAAATTCGGCTTTCAGGGTATTCATTTTTTCACCCGGGGCATCAATGGTGATCACCGCGATTTTGTCCGCACGGACCTCAAGCTTAAAAGCGGAAACAGTATCCATTATTCAGCCTCCACGATCATCGCCGCACCCAGACCACCTGCCGCGCAGGCCGTCACCAAACCAAATCCCCCGCCCCGTCGCCGCAGCTCATGCAGCGTCTGGGTGATCATCCGCGCGCCGGTGGCGGCGAAGGGGTGACCGTAGGCGATAGAGCCGCCGAGGACGTTAAACTTGCTTTCATCTACCTCACCGGTGGCCTGCGAGCGGCCCAGCACCTCGCGGGCAAAGCGGTCGCTTGCCAGACACTGGAGATTGGCCAGCGTCTGCGCGGCGAAAGCTTCGTGCATATCGATAAGCGTGAGATTCGCCAGCGTCAGGCCAGCGCGCTCCAGCGCCAGCGGCGTGGACCACGCGGGCCCCAGCAGCATATCCTGCCAGACGTCGATGGCGGTAAAGGCGTAGCTGCGCAGATAGCCCAGCGGCCTCAGCCCCAGCTCTTTAGCCCGCGACTCGGTCATCAGGATCACCGCTGCCGCGCCGTCCGTCAGCGGCGTACTGTTGGCGGCGGTGACGGTGCCATGTTTGCGGTCAAAGGCCGGGCGTAACTTCTGATAATCTGCGAGCGTTGAATTTTTACGAATATTGTTGTCCTGCTCGAGCGGTTCGCGGAAAGGGGGAGCATAGGCGGTCATCACCTCTGCGGACAGTTTACCCTCTTCCCAGGCTTTCGCTGCCAGCTGGTGCGAACGATGCGCCAGGGCATCCTGTTGCTCGCGGGAGATCCCCCAGCTTTTCGCCATCTGCTCGGCGGTATCGCCCATCCGCAATCCGGTTGAATATTCAGCCACCGCCGGGGGGACCGGCAGCAGGTCGCGTGGCCGCAGACGGGAAAACAGCTTCAGCTTTTGGCTCAGCGTGCGTGCCTTATTGGCATCCACTAGCGTGCGGGCCAGCGTTTTACTGACCCCAATGGGCAGGACAGAGGAGGAGTCGGCGCCGCCGGCAATACCGGCGCGGATGGTGCCGGCCATCAGGCTTTCAGCGACGTTCGCCACGGCCTGGAAACTGGTGGCGCAGGCGCGGCTGACGCTATAGGCGTCGGTATGTACGCTCATGCCGGTACCCAGCACAATTTCCCGGGCGATGTTCGGCGCTTCCGGCATCTGCACCACCTGGCCAAAGACCAGTTGCTCGATGACTTCGGCAGGAATGTCGCTGCGCGCCAACATCTCGCCAACTACCATTTTTCCTAAATCAATGGCCGGAACGCCATGAAAAGCCGTAGCCTGACGAGCAAATGGCGTGCGTAGCCCCGTGACAATGGCAATGCGATCGCCCTGACGGGTGATAAGCGGTAATGCCTGACTCATAACACTCCCCTGTTAACCAAGACAACCAAGTGGTCTGACCTGATAACATTCTTAACTAATTTTTTACATTAAGCCAATCGGAGAAGCGCAAAATTGCGAGCCAAAACACAGTGAAAAGAAAAGGAAACGCCCCTTATCAGGGGCGTCGAGGGGGAAGGATTAACGTAAGCCCAGCTGGAAGATCAGGGATTCTGCTTCGCAGCTGAAAACAAAATCGATATCCAGCTGCACACCGCCGTCAACGTCAGTGAAGGTTGGGTTAATTTGGCACGGCTCAGATTCGACATTGCGGGCTTTTTCGCTTAACGCGGCGAGCGTTTGCTCGGCTTCAGCGCGGTTGGCGAATACGCGGCTGTAGGAGGCGGTGCAGTCGGTGTTGTCAACAATCGTGCCAACATCCATACAGCAGCAAACCGGGGTTTCATCAGCGCTACATTTACTCATCGTAGATTTCCTCTGGAGATGCACCTTCGGTGCCAGAAAAATTATGTGCCTATTTTACGCCCTGTCCCCGGTGAGCCTCCAGCCGAGAATCGCTCTGCCGGCGTTAAGTGACAGAAATCACACTTAAAAATGATCTAAAACAAAAATCCCCTTCTGTCCCCCTTGCTCTCTCCGAGATTTTTGCCAGCTGGATCGCGTTTCTGTTATCACAATTGAAAAACTTCATAAACATACTTGCAACAAATCATCTGGTCAGACCTATACTCAGCGCACTGGTCTGATTTCTTGGTTGTACCGCAGACCCTACACTCCCGCGCTTCTGTTACGGCATGTAACATAGTTTAAAAAAAAATAACTCAATGAGGTTATGGGCATGAGCCAGAAAACCCGCTTTACCCAATCTGCCCTTGCAGTGGCTGTCGCACTTGTTTCCACCCAGGCCTGGTCAGCAGGCTTCCAGCTCAACGAATTCTCTGCATCGGGGCTGGGTCGTGCCTATTCCGGTGAAGGGGCGATCGCTGACGATGCTGGTAATGCCAGTCGTAACCCGGCATTAATTATGATGTTTGACCGCCCGACCATGTCGGCGGGCGCCGTGTTTGTCGACCCGGGCGTTAATGTTTCGGGCACCTCTCCCACCGGCAAGAGCCTGAAAGCAGACAATATCGCCCCGACGGCGTGGGTGCCCAACTTCCACTTTGTCGCGCCGATTAACGACCAATTTGGTTGGGGGGCGTCTATCACCTCTAACTATGGTCTGGCAACAGAGTATAACGATGATTATGCGGCCGGCAGCATGGGCGGTAAAACCGACCTGACCACCGCGAACTTCAACCTGAGCGGCGCCTACCGCCTCGACAGCAACTGGAGCTTCGGCTTAGGCTTTGACGCGGTCTACGCCAAGGCGAAGATCGAGCGCTATGCAGGCGATCTGGGGCAGATTGTCGCAGGCTCTGGCGCGCTGCCGCCGGCGCTGGCGGGCCAGGTAGCGAAGATCCCGGCCGACACGCAGATCGCCCATCTTAATGGCAACGCGTGGGGCTTCGGCTGGAACGCCGGGATCCTCTATGAGCTGGATAAGAATAACCGCTACGGTTTAACCTACCGTTCTGAGGTCAAGATCGACTTCGACGGTAACTACCGCAGCAGCCTGCCGGCGGCCTATAACCAGATCCTCGGCAACTTCGGCCTGCCGGCGGGCACCAGCGGCCAGACGACAAATGGTTCGCTAACCCTTAACCTGCCGGAAATGTGGGAGCTGTCCGGCTATAACCGCGTGGCGCCGCAGTGGGCGGTCCACTATAGCCTGACCTACACCAGCTGGAGTCAGTTCCAGGAGCTGAAAGCCACCGGCAGCAACGGCCAGACGCTGTTCTATAAAGAGGAAGGCTTCAAGGACGCCTATCGTCTTGCGCTGGGGACCACCTATTATTATGACGATAACTGGACCTTCCGTACCGGTATCGCCTTCGATGACAGCCCGGTGCCGGCTAATAACCGCTCTATCTCTATTCCGGACCAGGATCGCCTGTGGCTGAGCGCGGGTACCACCTACGCGTTCAATAAAGATGCCTCGGTTGACGTCGGCGTTTCATACATGCACGGGCAGCATGTTGAAATTAAGGAAGGTCCGTATACCTTCCGTTCCGAAGGAACCGCCTGGCTGTACGGCGCTAACTTCAACTACCGCTTCTGATAAGCAGCGCGCCACAAAAAAGGGTGAACATAATGTTCACCCTTTTTTTATCATTCGCCGATCACTGTGAATCGATATCCTTCAGCTCATCCTGAATAGCCTGAGCATTCGGGTTGTCCGCCGGGGTCAGCTTACCGCCGTTGGCGATAAAGTCATGACGCTGGAAGTAGGCTTCACGCATCAGAATGTAAGGGTCGGAAGACTGGCGCAGCAGGCCGTCGGAATCCAGCAGCTGAGCACGTGTCTCAATCCCTTCCACCGCCCATTTACCGATCGACATCGGCCAGGTCAGCCAGGAGAGCACCGGATACAAGCCATCGGCCATATCGCCGCCTTCGTCGCGCAGGGTAAAGCTTCCATAGAACGGCAACTGAACATACGGGCCATAGCCAACGCCATAATGCCCAAGCGTACTGCCGAAACGATGTGGCTCAACCCGCTGTAGCTGCGGATTCGCCATCCCGGCCACATCGATAAGCCCACCCATACCGAGAATGGTGTTCAGGAAGAAGCGGGTAAAATGCACCATACCTTTATAGGGGTCGCCCTGCAGGAAGTAGTTCACCATCACTGCCGGCTCTTCCAGGTTACTGGTAAAATTGCTTAACCCGTTGCGCGCCGGCTGTGGGACGTAGTCGCGCCATGCCACCGCGACGGGGCGAAGCACGTAAGGATCAACCACGTTAAAGTTGAAGTTAAACATCGTGCGGTTAAACCCTTCTAACGGGTCTGAGCGCCCCTGCGGCCGATCGCCAGAGCTGGAACTGGCACATCCCACCAGCAATGTGGCGCCAAGCGCAAGCGCCGACAGGCGATAATTCATAGATGTCTCCCTGGTTTTTATGGCTATCGCGAGTTGCCATCCATGACGGAAAGACAACGCTTCCGCCCGTAAAGATGTGAGCGATTGTAACAGCACGTTGAACGATGTCTATATCACCCAAGTTGTTGATTTGATCTTAGCCTGGGAATAACGAAATCGCGGGGCTCCTATTCTACCGGAGCGACAAAAATCTGACGTTACCATTTTTGCGATTTCAGAGTATGCCCAGCCAGACGGCAGGGAAAGCCGCTACGCTATAACTATACAGATTGATAGCGAGGGCCACGAAATGGATGAACTAGACAATAACAAATTAAAGGCAGAGGATGACGAAAGAGAAGTGGAAAGTGAGGAAAATCAGCGTGGTGAAGAGATCGAAGTAAATGAAGATCGCCTTCCCTCGCGGGCGATGGCGATCCATGAACATATTCGCCAGGAAGGGGAAAAAGAGATGGAGCGCGATGCGCTGGCCCTGCTATGGTCAGCGATTGCGGCCGGCCTGTCGATGGGGGCCTCCCTGCTGGCGAAGGGAATTTTTCACGTCAAACTGGAGGGGATCCCGGGCGGTTTTTTGCTGGAAAACCTCGGCTACACCTTCGGCTTTATTATCGTAATTATGGCCCGCCAGCAGCTGTTCACTGAAAATACGGTCACCGCCGTTCTGCCAGTGATGCATAATCCCACCCTCGGTAACGTCGGTTTGCTGATGCGGCTATGGTCGGTGGTGCTGGCGGGCAATCTCATCGGTACCGCGGTGGCCGCATGGGCCTTCAATTATATGCCTATTTTTGATGAGCCAACCCGTCAGGCCTTTGTCAGCATTGCCGAAGACGTAATGAAAAACAGTCCGACAGAGATGTTCGCCAATGCGATTATTTCCGGCTGGCTGGTCGCCACCATGGTCTGGATGTTTCCTGTCGCCGGCGCCGCCAAAATCGTGGTGATTATTCTCATGACCTGGCTTATCGCCCTGGCGGATACCACCCATATTGTGGTGGGCTCGGTCGAGATCCTTTATCTGGTGTTTAATGGAAATCTGCCCTGGAGCGACTTTATCTGGCCGTTCGCCCTGCCGACCCTGGCGGGAAATATCTGTGGCGGGACCTTCATCTTCGCACTGCTGAGCCATGCGCAGATCCGTAACGATATGAGCAGCAAGCGAAAAGCGGAAGCCCACGCCCAGGCGGCGGAGAAAGGGAAAAAGGCCGACCGGGCATAAAAAAAACGCCCTGAGTGGCGAGGGTTTAAGCAGTCAGACGGTATGGCTCTTACTCAGGCGGGCAAAAAACGCTATACTCGTGCCGCCTTGTCCCCTTAGTTAAATGGATATAACGAGCCCCTCCTAAGGGCTAGTTGCAGGTTCGATTCCTGCAGGGGACACCATATAAAAGTTGCCCGCCATTCACCACGATGACCTAAACGCCAGCCAGAACGTATTCTTCTCGTAATCATAATTAGCCAACGATTTCAGTATGGTTAGTCCTGCCAGAAAGGAACGTGTCTTTGTCAATCACGCACACAATAAACCGACAGCAACGCGCATTTCTGCGTACAATACCTTCTGACTTTTTCAGTCACTAGCCGCGACCTTTTACAACCTTCTCTGGACGATACAGGAGCCAGGCGTTGATATGAAACAGATCACCCTCAGCGATATGCAGCAGCAGAGCGAAGCGGCAGCCAGTGCTCCGCGCCTGCGTGCCCATCGCAATTTTCATCCTGAACTAAGCGACCCGATACAGCGTCTGGCCATCGCCATGGAACCCGGCACCTATATCCGCCCCCACCGGCACAGGCATACTTTCGAACTTTTGCTGCCGCTGAAAGGCCGTTTTGTGGTGCTGAATTTTGATGACCACGGCGTGGTCACCAACCGGGTGGTGCTGGGTGAAACCTGTACGGCGCTGGAAATGGAGGCTGGCACCTGGCATACGGTGCTCTCGCTCGACGCAGGCGGCATGGTATTTGAAGTCAAACAAGGCGCTTATCAACCGCTTGCCGAAATGGACACTATGGCCTGGGCGCCTGCTGAAGGCCAGCCAGGCACTGCCGAAATGATGGCCTGGTATGCCATCGCGCAACCGGGTGACCGCTTCCTGTCTATGCCGCAATAACTACAGGTAGGTTCGACAGGCGCCGCAGGCGTCTGTTTGATACTTCCTGCCGACCACAAAGTTTGCCAAATTGACCGTCCCTTTTTTCGTGCTCCGCTCATACTCACCTTAAATATTGCTGCTAAACAGGAATAAACGCTTATATTCAGCAAACTATTTTTCTCTACGAATAAGAGATGATAAGATAACGGGAAAGAGTAAATATGCGGCAGCAAAACAATAAAAACAGCCAATTTATCGATATATTATTCTCAATGTGAATGGATTTTGTTAATCAGGTAAAGGAAGTCAGCAGAAAAAAATAAATCATTGTCATTGATGCTTTTGCTCACCATGGCGATTTATTTTTTCATCGACATACAATTCTTATGAATATTACAGAACGGAATATCTGGAAGCTAAATAATTTACCGCCAATGGAGTATTGCTCTCTGGCGCGGGCGCAAAAATTATTAAACTGCGAACTGGAAGACATTCTTCACTGGCATGATATAGGCGCAATCAATCTATGTCTTAAGCTTAACCCAACGCCGGGAATATTAAAAATCGCCGTCCTCTCCCATCAGGAAAAAGAGGTAACCAGCGCGTTTAATCCATTTACCTCAGTCGAGGCAGGAGAAACAGTCTGGTCGCATCACTCCCATATCCGCAGCATTCTGCGGCTTGAAGGCGATATTCCGACGATGGAAACCCTGCGCGGAAATACGGTAACCCAGTTCAACGTAAAGGTATTTGCTTCAGGGCTCTGGCATCCACACTGTCGGAACCTAATGGCGCTGCTGGAGGCGCCAGATGATATTCTTTACGAAAACCGCCTCAGCATGATGCTGCCGGATAAACCATTTGTTTATTGTCATTTCATTCCAAAGGAAGACGAACGCCCCTCGATATCATTGAACCGCATCTATATCACCAGCCAGGCCATTGAGAAAATATACGCCCACAGTATTAGCGCCCGGCCTATGGACGTGACGAAAAATCCGCTACTGGATCAAACCCGTTACATCCAGCAGGAATTAACCGTCCTGCCGCAAAGTGAGGTATTGCTGGAATTTATCCATTATCTTGTTCAGTCCCATACTGTATTTAATGAGAAGTTGCAGAATATGGCTGAGCCAGACAAGACTCAGCTCTTTCATCACGTGCTGGAAAGGCTTAAGGAAGAAGGCATGCTTATAGAGAATGCCCAGCCCGATGAAGGCGATATCGGCAGCGAAGCCAGCCGTGAGTCGCAGTTCGCCGGCGAGTAACGTAGTCCTTCAGGCAAGGGACTGGCGGTTTTCCTGCTCAATCGTTATCGCGTTCTCTCGGGCCAGGGTGATGAATTCGCGCGCTGCGGCGCTCTGCCAGGCGCCCTGCCGCTGCAATAAACAGGCCGTGCGCTGCAGCAGCGCAGGTCTTAGCTCAATCGCCACCACATCATCAAACTGTCCGGCGATCGCCGCCGGCAGCAGCGTTGCTAACGTTGTGCTTCGAATAACCGACAGAACGGCCCCGATGGAGTTGGCCTCCATCCGCACGTCTGGTTCGAGCCGATGAAGGCGGCAATAACGATCAATCTGCTCGCGGGTAGCAAACTCGCTGCTCAGTAAAATTAGCGGCTGGGCGTCGAGAGCCTGCAGTTGCAAGTCGCGCTCTCCTGCCAGCGGATGCGCACGGCTCACCACCAGCGCAAGCGTTTCCGTCAGCAGCGGCTGAACCACAATTTCCTGTGACCGGCTGTCGTCAAAGGCAATCCCCACATCCAGTTCATCCTCCAGCAGCATCGCCTCCATCCGCTCCTGGTTCATCTCCTGGATAAGCACTTTTACTCCAGGATAGCGTCGGTAGTACGCCTCCATCAGCGGGCCCAGCATATAGGTAGTGAAAGTTGGCGTCATAGCAATGCGGAGTTTACCGTGCTGGAGATCTTCTGCGTCATGCAAGGCGCGCCGACCTTCCTCAAGCTCGCGTAACGCGCGACGCGCATACTCCAGCCAGATCTCACCGGCATCGGTCAGGCGAATACGTCGGCCAGAGCGGTCGAAAAGCTGAACCTCCAGCATCGCTTCCAGCTGGCGTATCTGCTGTGACAGCGCAGGCTGGGAGACATGCAGCGCCGCGGCGGCGCGGGAAAAGCCACAATGTTCAGCCACAGCGATAAAGTAGGAAAGTTGGCGCAGAAGCATCGGCCCACCTATAAGAAATTCCAATAGGCATTATCATAAATAAGTCTTTTAACTTATGAAACAAGAGACGTACCCTCTTCGCACGACCCTCAACATATTTCACCTTTAACATCGTTTTATGCAGGAGTGACTATGTCCGCTCACGATCGTTATCTTCAGCGCGCATTAGTGCTGGCAAAACAAAACATTGCTGACGGTGGGCGCCCCTTCGGCGCCGTGCTGGTGCGGAATGATGAGATTGTCGCTGAAAGCGTCAATACCTTTCATCTGAGCGGTGACCCAACGGCGCATGCCGAACTGAACGCCGTTCGCGATCTTGCCGCCAGACTGGGAAGCGCGGTGTTGCGTGAATGCGTCATCTATGCCAGCGGACAACCTTGCCCTATGTGCCTGAGCGCGCTCTATTTAACCGGCGTGCGGGAAGTGTTTTTCGCCAATAGCAATCAGGACGGGGAGCCTTTTCAGCTCTCGACCGCCGCGATTTATCAGCAGCTGCAGCAGCCGCTGGCCCAGCAAACGCTGCCGATCCATCATCGCCCGCAGCCGGAGGGAACTGAACTTTATCAGCGCTGGGCGGAACGGCAGTCATGACACCAGCGCTGCGACAGAACCTGACGCTGGCAGTCCTGGTACTGACTGGGATCAATATGCGGCCGCTGCTTACCTCCATTGGTCCTTTGCTGCCGGACATCCGCGCAGCCAGCGGCATGAGCTATACCCTGGCCGCACTCCTGACCGCGCTGCCGGTGATCGCGATGGGGGTGCTGGCGCTGGCCGCTGGCTGGGTCGATCGCTATATCGGTCAAAAGCGCAGTATTGCGCTGAGCCTGCTGATTATCGCGGTAGGCGCCCTGCTGCGGGAAATCGCCCCGAATAGTGGCTTACTGCTCACCAGCGCTCTGGCCGGAGGAATTGGCATCGGCATTATTCAGGCCGCCATCCCGGCGGTAATTAAGCACCTCTTTCCCCGACGGACGCCGCTGGTGATGGGACTATGGTCAGCGGCGCTGATGGGCGGCGGCGGGTTAGGCGCCGCGTTCACCCCATGGCTGGCGTCACATAGCGCGGCCTGGCATGATGCGCTAGCCTGGTGGGCGCTCCCTGCGCTCCTGGCTCTGCTCAGCTGGCTGGCGATTTGTCGGCATTTGCCTCGCGCACCGCATCAGACCAGCGCTTCCCCCCGGGTCGCGATTATTGGCCAGCGCCGCGCCTGGACGCTGGGACTCTATTTCGGACTGATCAATGCCGGTTACGCCAGCCTGATCGCCTGGCTGCCTCCTTACTACATCCAGCTAGGCGACAGCGCCCAGTACAGCGGTTCGCTGCTGGCGCTGCTGACCGTCGGGCAAACCGCCGGCGCGCTGCTGCTCCCGGCGCTGGCTCGCCAGGAGGATCGGCGCCAGCTTCTTCTGCTAGCGCTGGCGCTACAGCTGATTGGCTTCTGCGGCTTTATCTGGCTGCCAGAGCATTTCTCTGCGCTCTGGGCCATTGCCTGCGGCGTGGGATTGGGCGGCGCGTTTCCTCTGTGCCTGGTGCTGGCGCTGGATCACGCCGGACAACCGGCGGTGGCCGGCAGGCTGGTAGCCTTTATGCAGGGGATCGGATTTATCATCGCCGGTCTGTCGCCCTGGCTTTCAGGCCTGCTGCGTAGCCTGAGCGGGAACTACACGCTTGACTGGTCCTGGCATGCGATCTGCGTCCTGCTACTCATGGCGCTGACGCTGCGCTTTATCCCGGCACACTACCCGGCCGAGTGGCGACAGCGCGCCTCAGACCTGCCCTGAACCGACGGCGGCGCGTGGCAAAGATAATGCCGCGCGCTCTCGTTGGCCTTCTCCGCCCGCCCCATCGCTAAAACCCGTTTCCTTCGCGTCGCTGGCGCTAAATTTATTACCCTGTGAAATTAATGTGTCGCCGAATCACGACACTCGTAAGTAACTAAAAATTAATAAAAAAATGCCTCTTGTTTCCCTGATTTTTTAGGCGTACATTAGCGCCATCTGGAGCACTAAACGCACAGAATTACGGGCTGCTGCAGGGTGAAGTTACACTGGCGACAGCCCTTGAAAAACAGAACAATTAATTCATTTGAACGTCGCACAAGCGCGTGGAGTGATGAGTCGTGAAATACTTCTTTATGGGCCTCTCTTTTATGGTCATCGTTTGGGCCGGTACTTTTGCCCTGATGATCTAGACTGCAGCGGTGTCAAAAAAAATGGGAGCCTTCATGCTCCCGTTTTTATTTTGCCGTGCTGCCCGCAGCGCTAGCTCGCGGAGGCCAGCAGACCATCCGCGCGGAACATCGCCTTGATACCGCGGATCGCCTGGCGCGTACGGTCCCGGTTCTCGATCAGGGCGAAGCGGACGTGGGTATCACCATAGTCGCCAAAGCCAATCCCCGGCGAGACGCAAACCTTCGCTTCATTAAGCAGCTTTTTCGCAAACTCCAGCGACCCCATGGCGGCGTAAGGTTCCGGTATTTTCGCCCACACGTACATAGACGCTTTCGGACACTCCACCATCCAGCCGGCCTCATGAAGCCCTTTGACCAGCACATCGCGACGGCGCTTATACTGTTCGGCAATATCGCGCACGCACTGCTGATCGCCCTCCAGCGCAGCTATCGCCGCCACCTGCAGCGGAGTAAAAGTCCCGTAGTCATGATAGCTTTTGATACGAGCGAGGGCATTCACCAAAGTCTTATTACCCACCATAAAGCCAATGCGCCAGCCGGCCATGTTATAGCTTTTCGACAGGGTAAAGAACTCGACGGCGACATCCCGCGCGCCGGGCACCTGCATGATGGAGGGCGCTTTCCAGCCGTCATACACGATATCGGCATAGGCCAGATCGTGGACGACCAGAATGTCATACTGCTTCGCCAGAGCGACAACCTTTTCAAAGAAATCCAGTTCGACGCACTGCGCGGTCGGATTTGAGGGAAAGCCAAGGATCATCATCTTCGGCTTCGGATAGCTCTCGCGGATGGCGCGTTCCAGCTCGTTAAAGAAATCCACCCCTTCCACCAGCGGCACTGAGCGCACCTGCGCCCCGGCAATCACCGCGCCATAGATATGAATCGGATAGCTGGGGTTCGGCACCAGTACGGTGTCGCCATGATCCAGCGTCGCCAGCATCAGGTGCGCCAGCCCCTCTTTCGAACCAATGGTGACGATCGCTTCCGATTCCGGATCGATATCGACGTTATAGCGTTCTTCATACCAGCGTGAAATGGCGCGACGCAGGCGCGGTATCCCCCGCGAGGTAGAGTAACCATGGGTGTCAGGCCGTTGAGCAACGGTGCAGAGTTTTTCCACGATATGCGGCGGCGTCGCGCCATCGGGATTACCCATACTGAAATCGATAATATCTTCGCCGCGCCGACGCGCAGCCATTTTCAGTTCAGCAGTAATGTTAAAAACGTACGGAGGGAGACGATCGATACGCGTAAAACGGCGTTCAGGACTGGATTCAGCCATAGGTTCCTCTAATTAACGTTAGCGCCCGGACCGTCCGAGCGACGCTGCCGCTGTTGCGGCTCGTTTAGAAAATAACCTGAAAAAATTCATGTTGTCGAGAGGCCCGTTAAAAAATATTCCCTGGCATATAAAACGGGTATCGACTGCGCTAAATGCGGCAGTTCATTGGCGGAATAATCCCGGGTTGTATAAAGGTGGTAACACACTGATATCTTTCTTAACACAGAATATTATCGTTAATGGCGAAGACCGCCGCTATCGCGATGCTTTTTAATTAATCCCCTTTAAAAAGTGCGACTTTTCCGCTTTATGGTTCCACGGCTGGTCTTCTGCCGTCAGGTTTTTTATCATGTCCCTTTCTGGCCACTGACGCGGCGCACCCATGCACGAAATCTTTACTATGATGCTGGCGGTCTATGATCGTGCGGCCCTGATGCTTATTTGCCTCTTTTTCCTTATTCGCCTGCGCCTGTTCCGCGAACTGTTGCATAAGTCGGCCCATACTCCGAAAGAGCTGCTGGCGGTGACAGCCATTTTCTCGCTGTTCGCGCTATTTAGTACCTGGTCCGGCGTCCCGGTTGAGGGGTCCCTGGTGAACGTCCGCATTATCGCCGTGATGTCCGGTGGGATCCTGTTTGGTCCCTGGGTGGGCGCGATTGTCGGGGCGATTGCCGGCGTGCACCGCTATTTGATTGATATCGACGGCGTGACCGCGGTGCCCTGCTTTATCACCAGCATTGTCGCCGGCCTGCTGTCGGGGTTGATTAATCGTAAAGTGGCCCGCGAACAACGGTGGAAAATCGGCATTCTGGCGGGGATGATGTGTGAAACTCTGACCATGATCCTGGTGGTGGTCTGGGCGCCTTCCCTGAGTCTCGGCGTAGATATTGTTTCGAAAATTGGTATCCCGATGATCCTCGGCAGCGTCTGCATCGGCTTTATCGTGCTGCTGGTGCAGAGCGTTGAAGGGGAAAAGGAGGCCAGCGCGGCGCGGCAGGCGAAACTGGCGCTCGATATCGCCAACAAAACCCTGCCGCTGTTTCGACACGTTAACAGCGATTCTCTGCGCCAGGTTTGCGAGATTATCCGCCGCGACATTACCGCCGACGCGGTGGCGATCACCAATACCGAGCACGTGCTGGCCTACGTGGGCGTCGGTGAAGCCAACTATCAACGCCACGACGATATGATTAGCCCCACCACCCGGCAGGCGATTCGTTATGGGAAAATCATCATAAAAAACAATGACGAAGCCCACCGCACCCCGGAGATCCACTCCTTGATGGTGATCCCGCTGTGGGAAAAAGGGGTGGTGACCGGCACGCTAAAAATCTATTACTGCCACGCCCATCGCATCACTTCGACGCTGCAGGAGATGGCGATTGGCCTGTCGCAAATAATCTCCACCCAGCTGGAAGTCTCCCGCGCCGAACAGCTGCGGGAGATGGCCAACAAAGCGGAGCTGCGCGCCCTGCAAAGCAAAATTAACCCGCATTTTTTATTTAATGCGCTGAACGCGATCTCCTCCTCGATTCGCCTTAATCCGGACACCGCGCGCCAGCTCATTTTTAATCTGTCGCGCTACCTGCGCTATAACATCGAATTAAAAGACGATGAGCAGATTGATATCAAACGAGAGCTGTATCAGATCAAAGATTATATCGCTATTGAACAGGCGCGATTCGGCGACAAGCTGACGGTCATCTACGATATTGACGACGACGTCAGCTGCGTGATCCCGAGCCTGCTTATCCAGCCGCTGGTGGAAAATGCCATTGTTCACGGTATTCAACCCTGTAAAGGCAAAGGCGTGGTGACGATCGGCATTAACGAGTGCGGCAATCGGGTACGCATCAGCGTTCGCGATACGGGCAACGGTATCGATCCCGCCGTGGTCGCCCGCGTGGAAGCCGATGAGATGCCGGGTAACAAAATCGGCCTGCTCAATGTGCATCATCGGGTGAAACTTCTCTACGGCGAGGGTTTGCATATCCGCAATCTGACGCCGGGAACCGAAATTGCCTTTTATGTCCCCAATAACTCTACGCCGCAGGCGCTGACGGAGTCGCTGTTGTCATGAGCGGAGAAAAGATGAAAGTTATCATTGTGGAGGATGAGTTTCTGGCCCAGCAGGAGCTCTCCTGGCTTATTAACACCCATAGCCAGATGGAGATCGTCGGCAGCTTTGACGACGGCCTGGACGTGCTGAAATTTCTCCAGCACAACAAGGTCGACGCCATCTTTCTCGATATCAATATTCCGTCGCTCGACGGGGTTCTGCTGGCGCAAAACATCAGCCAGTTTGCCCATAAACCTTTTATCGTCTTTATCACCGCGTGGAAAGAACATGCGGTGGAAGCCTTTGAGCTGGAAGCCTTTGACTACATCCTGAAACCTTACCAGGAGTCGCGCATCATCAATATGCTGCAAAAGCTGACCACCGCCTGGCAGCAGCAAAATAACGCTGCTTCAGGATTAGCCAGCGCGGCGCCACGGGAAAACGACACCATCAATCTGATCAAAGATGAGCGGATCATCGTCACCAGTATTCATGATATTTATTATGCCGAGGCGCATGAAAAGATGACATTCGTCTATACCCGCCGGGAGTCATTCGTCATGCCGATGAACATTACTGAATTCTGCAGCAAACTGCCCACCGCGCATTTCTTCCGCTGCCACCGCTCGTATTGCGTAAATCTCAGCAAAATTCGGGAAATTGAGCCGTGGTTCAACAACACCTATGTGCTGCGCCTGCGTGACCTGGAGTTTCAGGTTCCGGTCAGTCGCAGTAAAGTGAAAGAGTTTCGCCAGCTGATGAATCTGTAGAGAGCGGAAAGCGCCGCCATCCGGGCTACGACGGTAGCCCGGGAGAAGAATGCTTAAAGCACCTGGCCCAGCGTCTGACGCAGATGCGCGCCGGAGCCCAGCAGGCCTGGGTTATCATGCACAATCAGGTAAACCGGGATATCCTGAACATAAGCTTTAAAACGGCCTTTGTCTTCAAAACCGCCGCGGAAACCAGAGGCTTTAAAGAACTCCAGGAAGCGCGGCACGATGCCGCCGGCGATATACACCCCGCCAAACGTCCCGAGGGTCAGCGCCAGGTTACCGCCGAAGCGTCCCATAATGACGCAGAACAGCGACAGCGCCCGACGACAGTCGGTGCAGCTGTCCGCCAGCGCTCGCTCGGTCACCTCACGCGGCTGCAGGTTCTCCGGCAGTCGGCCGTCCGATTTGACAATCGCGCGATACAGGTTGACCAGCCCGGGACCTGAGAGCACGCGTTCTGCGGAAACATGCCCCAGCTCGGCGCGTAGCTCTTCCAGAATGATCCCTTCTTCTTCGCTGTTCGGGGCAAAATCAACATGACCGCCTTCGCCCGGCAGGCTGACCCAACGCTTATCAACGTGGACCAGATGCGCCACGCCGAGCCCGGTCCCGGCGCCATAAACGGCGATCGGTTTGCCCGCTACCGGCGCACTGCCGCCAAACTGAATAAGGTGCTCAGCTTTCAGCATCGGAATGGCCATTGAAACAGCGGTAAAATCGTTAATTATCTCCAGATGGGCAAAGCCGAGGTTGCGCTTCATTTCGGCGATAGAGAAAGCCCAGGTATGGTTGGTCATCGCCACCCAGTCGCCGGTAATCGGGCATGCGATGGCGATACAACCTTCGTTGACCGTTACCTGGTGCTCCTCGAGGTAGACGCGCACCACTGCCTCCAGACTGGGGTAATCGAGCCCGGAATAGGTCTTTGCGCGAGAGATCTCTCCACTCGCCAGATCACATAGCGCCAGGCGGGCGTTGGTCCCCCCGACATCTCCTACTAAAGCAAATTTTGTCATTCCGTTACGGCTCCGCTAAAGTCAAAATAAATCTTTTGGCACACTGTAAATTCATGGCGGCTTAACAACAACGTCCAACGCGCAGACGCCCCTTGTTTAGCGACACAGGTCACATTTAGTTTGTAATCTATGCAAGGTAGCCTGTAAAGGACGCGCCGGATATCAGATGTCACCTTAACTTTATCGTTTCAGCACCATTTGCATCGACGGTCTCCGCTGACGAAGGCAAAGTAGTGCTCCAGCACTTTTACAAGGACATTTCCATGCTCCATCCTCGCGCCAGAACAATGCTGATCCTGTCGGTGCCGGCCATCCTGATAGGTATCGCCTGCAGCCTGATCCTGATCGTGGCGATGAAGGTTGCCGCGCTGCTGCAGCGCGTGCTGTGGAGCAATCTGCCCGCGCAGTTGGGGGTGAGCGCCGACAGCCCGCTGTGGATCATCGCCATGCTGACGGCGACAGGGATCGCGGTGGGTCTGGTCATTCGTTACAGCCCCGGGCACGCCGGGCCGGATCCAGCGACCGAGTCGTTAATCGGCGCTCCCATTGCCACCGGCGCGCTGCCCGGACTCCTGGCCGCACTGATCCTCGGCCTCGCCGGCGGCGTCAGCCTCGGCCCGGAGCATCCGATTATGGTGGTGAATATCGCGCTGGCTGTCGCCGTCGGCTCCCGACTGTTTCCGCGCGTCAGCTCGCTGGACTGGACCATCCTCGCGGCCTCAGGCACCATCGGCGCCCTCTTCGGTACCCCGGTTGCCGCCGCGCTGATTTTTTCGCAAACCCTCAATAGCAGCAACGATACGCCACTGTGGGATCGCCTCTTTGCTCCCCTCCTCGCCGCCGCCGCCGGCGCGTTGACGACGGGTCTGTTTTTCCATCCCCATTTTTCGCTGCCGATCCCGCACTATGGTCAGATGCGCTTCGTTGATATTCTCAGCGGCATTATCGTCGCCCTGATCGCTATCGCCGTCGGCATGGTGGCCGTCTGGTGTCTGCCGCGACTGCATGCCCTGATGCATCGGTTGAAAAATCCAATCCTGACCCTCGGCATCGGCGGACTGCTGCTGGGGATCGTGGGGACGATAGGCGGGCCCTTAACGCTATTTAAAGGGCTGGATGAGATGCAGCAGCTGGCCTTCAGCCAGACGCTAACCGCCGCGGATTTTCTGCTTATCGCGCTGGTCAAACTGGCGGCCCTGGTTCTTGCCTCAGCCAGCGGCTTTCGCGGCGGGCGAATTTTCCCGGCGGTGTTCGTCGGGGTAGCGCTGGGGCTGATGCTGCATGCTCATGTTGACGCGGTGCCGGCGGCAATCACCGTTTCCTGCGCGATCCTCGGCATGGTGCTGGTCGTCACTCGCGACGGCTGGTTGAGCCTGTTTATGGCCGCCGTGGTGGTCCCGGATACGACTTTGCTGCCGCTGTTGTGTATGGTGATGCTCCCGGCCTGGCTGCTGCTGGCCGGGAGACCGTTGATGATTGCCAAACGGCATACCGATTAAACGCGGCTGTTTCGCTCCTCAAGGGCCTGCGTCACCGCGCGCAGGAAATCGGGGATATCCATTTTCGGCAGCATCACTTCTACCAGGGTGAGGGTATCGGAGGTGATGCTCTCCGTCATCGCCTCCCGCAGTTCAGACGTCTGAGTGACCCGCCGGCAGCGCGAAGTAACGTCAGGGGCGAAGGCTTCCGGCAGCCGCTGCCAGTCCCACAGAGCGATGTCATTGTAGCGCTGCTCTGGACCATGAATCGCCCGTTCCACGGTATACCCTTCGTTATTCAGCAGCAGAATAAGCGGCTTTTGCTTATCACGCAGCATGGAGCCCATCTCCTGAATGGTCAGTTGGGCCGCGCCATCGCCGACAATTAGCACCACCCGCCGCTCCGCCGCCGCGGTTTGTGCGCCATAGGCGGCCGGGAGAGTAAAACCAATCGAGCCCCACAGCGGCTGGACGATCAGCGATGCTTCAGAGGGCAGCTTCAGCGCCGCAATGCCAAAGGCGGCCGTCCCCTGATCGGCGAGAATAATATCCCCCGGACGCAGGGCGCCCTGCACCGTCGCCCAGAAATTTTTCTGGGTCAACTCGCCTTCAGCGCCCTCCTCAGCCTCCGGCGCCACGACCTGAGGCGTAGCCCACTCCGCCGCCAGCGGGGCGGAAAGCGTCATCAGCGCGGCCAAAGCCTTATCCATCGGCACCCCGCTGAACCAGTGATCGCCCACCCTGACGGCGAAGGGCTGGATCTCAATAGTCTTTTCCCGCGCCAGATGTTGGGTAAATCCTGCGGTGATGGTGTCGGTGAAGCGCGTGCCAATGCAGATGATGGTGTCGGCGTTTTCAATCGCCTCCCGGGTCTGCGGCGCGCTGGCAATCCCGCTGTAGGTGCCGACAAACCCGCTCTGCTGCTCATCGAACAATCCCTTGCCCATGAGCATCGTCGCATGGGCGACAGGCGTTTTCGCCACCCACTCCCGGAGCGTCTTCTGCAGGCCATAACGTTGCGCCAGGAAGTCCGCCAGCAGGGAAATGCGTCGGCTGCCCCGCAGCAGGCGGCTGGCATGTTCGCAGAACCCGGCAAGCTGGTTTTCATCCGCCGGAGCGGGCTCCACCAGCAAGCGCTGGGCTGGGGCAATCGCTGCCGCTCTGGCGACATCGGCTGGCAGCATCAAATAGCCGGGGCGATGATGCGTCAACATATCGCGCAGCACACGGTCGATTTCATGGCAGGCGTTGCCGGCGGTCAGCAGCGCCTGGCTACAGGTGATCTGCTCGCTCATGCGGGCGAAATGGCGAAAATCGCCATCGCCGAGGGTATGGTGCAGCAGTTCGCCGCGCTGCTGGGCGCCGGTAGAGGGCGCACCGACAATATGCAATACCGGAATATGTTCCGCATAACTACCCGCAATGCCGTTCAGCGCGCTCAATTCGCCGACGCCGTAAGTGGTCAGCAGCGCACCGGCCCCTTTGATGCGCGCATAGCCGTCAGCGGCATATGCCGCATTCAGCTCGTTGGCGCAGCCGACCCACCCCAAGGCGCTGTGCGCGATGACGCGATCGAGAAACTGTAAGTTGTAATCTCCCGGCACGCCGAACAAGCGATCAATACCGCAGTCGACAAGGCGATCCAGCAGATAATCCCCAATAGTGTAGGTCGGTTGCATATCCATTATCCTCATTTTGGTGCAGGTGTAATTTGAGTATTGAATAAGCGATCCGCCTGTCCAGATGGGAGCTGATAATGGCAGTGTAAAGCAATAATTACGCAGAAAAAGCAGTGTACTCCACGCAGAACATTGTTTAGTGTAAACGTATACACATCCTGTTTTGTCGGCGGAGGAAGAATGGTTTACCAGGCAAGCACCACGCGATATCAAACGATGGAGTACCGTCGCTGCGGCCGCAGCGGTCTGCAGCTACCGGCTATTTCCCTTGGCCTGTGGCATAACTTTGGCGATGAAACGCGAGTGGAAACCAGCCGGCAGATGCTCCTGCACGCTTTTGACCTCGGTATAACCCATTTCGATTTGGCCAACAACTATGGGCCGCCGCCGGGCTCGGCGGAAAGCAACTTTGGCCGCATCCTGAAAGAGTCGCTCCTGCCTTATCGCGATGAGTTAATCATCTCCACTAAAGCAGGTTACACGATGTGGGACGGCCCTTACGGCGACTGGGGATCGCGAAAATATCTGGTAGCCAGTCTTAACCAGAGCCTTAAACGCATGGGGCTGGAATACGTCGATATTTTTTACCATCACCGGCCTGATCCACAGACGCCGCTGATGGAAACGATGCGTGCGCTCGATCATCTGGTTCATCAGGGTAAAGCGCTATATGTCGGGATCTCCAACTATCCTCTGGCCCAGGCGCGGGAGGCGGTGAAGATCCTTAACGACCTCGGCACCCCCTGCATCATTCACCAGCCTCGCTACTCGATGTTCGAACGCGGCGTGGAAGAAGGACTGCTGGATTTTCTGCAGACGGAAGGGATTGGAAGCATAGCGTTTTCACCGCTGGCCGGCGGGCAACTTACCGACCGCTATCTCAACGGCATTCCGGCCGACTCGCGCGCCGCCAGCAGCAGTCGTTTTCTGCAGCCGGAACAACTGACTCCTGCCCGATTAGAAAAAATTCGTCAGCTTAACAGGCAGGCGGAAGCGCGTGGGCAGAAGCTGTCGCAGATGGCGCTGGCCTGGGTGTTGCGCGAAGAGAAAGTCACCTCGGTGCTGATCGGCGCCAGCAAAACCGCGCAACTGGATGATGCCGTCGGCATGCTGCAGAATCGCCATTTCACCACCGAGGAGTGCGCGGCCATCGACGCCATCCTTGCGCTGTAAAGCAAATGTTACTTTAGCAAAAAGTGCTCTTTCCTGCGCTTTCGGAGTTCGTCCGATGCGGCGGGTCTTTACCGACCCGTAATATCAGGTTAACAGGCCGCTTACGGCCCCGATCGTGAAGGAGAAGAGTATGTTCAGGTCACTGATTCTGGCAGCAGTACTGCTGGCCGCAGGGCCACTGGTCGCTAACGCTGGTGAAATCACCCTGCTGCCGTCGGTAAAATTACAAATAGGCGATCGTGACAATTACGGTAACTACTGGGACGGTGGCAGCTGGCGCGACCGTGATTACTGGCGTCGTCACTATGAATGGCGTGATAACCGTTGGCATCGTCATGACAACGGCTGGCACAAAGGCTGGTACAAAGGCAGAGATAAAGCCTGGGAGCGCGGCTATCGTGCTGGCTGGAACGACCGCGATGACCACCGCGGCGGCTGGGGACGCGGCCCGGGTGGGCGCGGTCACGGTCATGGACATGGCCATCACTAACAAACGAAAAGGGGAGCCCATCGGCTCCCCTTTACTTTATTCAGCATCAGGAATCAATTAATCCACCCCGAGCAGCGACCCCACTATTAACCAGCCGTTCAGGCTCACCACAATAGCGACTATCGCCCAGCCGATGCCTCTCACCCAACGGGTATTCACCAGGTCCCCCATCAGCTTCGCATTGCTGGTAAATATCAGCAGCGGCACCAGGGCAAGCGCAATGCCAAAGCTGAGCAACACCTGACTCATTACCAGGATGCGCGTAGGATCCAGCCCCAGCAGAATGACGACAAACGACGGCAGCATGGTGATCGCCCGGCGAAACCACAGCGGAATATGAAAGCGGATAAACCCCTGCATAACGACCTGACCTGCCAGAGTGCCCACCACGGTCGACGATAAACCGGCGGCAATCAGGCTGAGGCCAAAGATGGTCGCCGCCGCGTGGCTCAGCAGCGGCTCCAGCGTCATGTAGGCCTGATCGAGATCGGCGACGCCGGTATGGCCATTAAAGTGGAATGCCGCCGCAGCGGTCGCCATCATCGCCAGATTGACGAACCCGGCAATGGTCATGGCGATCGCCACATCCCAGCGGGTCGCGTTATAGCGTTCTTTTCGCGTTCCGCCATGCAGATGCTGGGTAAGCGAGGAATGTAAGTAAATGACGTGCGGCATGATTGTCGCACCCAGTACCCCGGCGGCTAAGAATACCGCCTCCCCGTTGGGCAGCGTGGGGATCACCAGCCCTTTCGTCAGAGGAGCCAGCGCGGGCTGGGAAAAGATCAACTCCACGACATAGGCCACGGCGACAAACAGCAACAATCCACCGATCACCTTCTCCAGTGGTTTTTGCCCGCGCCGCTGCAGCATCAGGATCAGAAAAGTCGCCACCCCGGTCAGCACCGCCCCCTGCAGAAGCGACACACCGAGCACCAGCTTAAAGCCAATTGCGGCGCCGATAAATTCAGCCAGATCGGTGGCCATAGCGATAATTTCCGCCTGTACCCAGTAAAACCAGACAACAGGACGCGGGTAATGGTCGCGGATCTGCTCGGCCAGGTTTTTGCCGGTGGCAATGCCCAGTTTGGCAGAAAGCACCTGGATCAGCATCGCCATCAGGTTAGCCCACACCACGACCCACAGCAGCTGGTAGCCAAAGCTGGCGCCGGCCTGAATGTTAGTGGCGAAATTACCCGGATCGATATAGCCAATGGCAGCGACGAAAGCCGGGCCCATTAAGGCGAGCTTCACCTTGCGCGCGGCGCGACTACTGCTATTCTCAACGCGACTGCTAGTCATCTTCTGCCTCTGGAAATATAGCCTTTGCTATGTTTCATGCTATCAAAATGCGAATGATTATCAAGTTCATTTAGAATGGAGATAATGATTGCTGTGATAGAAGGGATCAATAGCTGGCCGGAAATGGAATACGGGCGTCAGAAAACGAGATCCAGCCCGCTATTAAGAGTAGTACAAGAATGCAACTTTTAAAACCTTTACGTAACATAACAAAAGTGGATGTTGGATCACTATTTTTGCCATTGGTCACAGTTCCTTGCAATAGTGTGCAATTGATCTCGTTTTCTTTAAAGCCGTTGCATAGAATGTGCACGGAAATTTAACCTGCCTCATATTTGGAGCAACTATGGACCGCGTCTTGCATTTTGTCCTCGCGATCGTTGTGGTGGCTATACTGGCCCTGTTGGTCAGCCATGACCGCCAAAAGATCCGTATTCGTTATGTTGTTCAACTGCTTATCATTGAAGTCCTGCTGGCCTGGTTCTTCCTCAACTCCGATATTGGTCTGGGTTTTGTGAAAGGATTTTCCGAGATGTTTGAAAAACTCCTCGGGTTTGCCAACGAAGGGACAAACTTCGTGTTCGGCGGCATGAACGATAAAGGCCTGGCCTTCTTCTTCCTCAAGGTTTTGTGCCCTATCGTCTTCATTTCGGCTTTGATCGGCATTTTGCAGCATATTCGTATCCTGCCGATTGTCATTCGCGCGATCGGTACCGTCCTGTCGAAAGTTAACGGCATGGGCAAGCTGGAGTCCTTCAACGCCGTGAGCTCGTTGATCCTCGGCCAGTCGGAAAACTTTATCGCGTATAAAGATATTCTCGGCAAAATGTCGCGCAACCGCATGTACACCATGGCGGCGACGGCGATGTCCACCGTGTCCATGTCCATCGTAGGCGCTTACATGACCATGCTGCAGCCAAAGTATGTCGTTGCGGCGCTGGTGCTCAACATGTTCAGCACCTTTATCGTTCTGTCATTAATTAACCCTTACCGCGTGGAAGAGAGCGAAGAAAATCTGCAGATGTCGAATCTGCACGAAGGTCAGAGCTTCTTCGAGATGCTGGGCGAGTATATTCTGGCAGGTTTTAAAGTCGCGATTATCGTGGCGGCGATGTTGATCGGCTTCATCGCGCTGATCTCGGCGCTGAATGCCCTGTTCGCCACCGTGACCGGTTGGTTCGGCTATAGCATTTCCTTCCAGGGTATCCTCGGCTATATCTTCTACCCGGTCGCCTGGGTGATGGGTGTGCCGGCAAGCGAAGCGCTGCAGGTGGGCAGTATTATGGCTACCAAACTGGTCTCCAATGAATTCGTCGCCATGATGGATCTGCAGAAAATTGCCTCGACGCTCTCCCCGCGCGCGGAAGGCATTATCTCTATCTTCCTGGTCTCCTTCGCCAACTTCTCATCTATCGGTATTATTGCCGGGGCGATCAAAGGTCTGAACGAAGAACAGGGCAACGTAGTTTCTCGCTTCGGTCTGAAGCTGGTGTACGGCTCCACGCTGGTTAGCGTGTTGTCCGCCTCGATTGCGGCGCTGGTTCTGTAACAGACGTCAGTCATCTGAGCCGGGCAATGCCCGGCTTTTTTTTTGCCCGTCATTCACCCAGCGGCTGTGGTTTACCGATCAGATAACCCTGCAGATAATTCACGCCCAGCTCCAGCAAGCGCGCTTTTTGCGGTTCGCTTTCGACATATTCCGCCACCACGCTCATCTGTTTCGCCCGCGCCATCTCGACAATCGATTTCACCATGATGGCGTCCAGCGGGTCCGTGAGGATGTCGCGGACGAAGCAGCCGTCAATCTTAATGATATCGGCCTGTAGATGTTTCAGACGTTCATAGTTCGCATAGCCGGTGCCAAAGTCATCAATAGCGATGGCGCAGCCAAACGCGCGCAACGCTTCAAGATTTTGCCGACTGGTGTCCGCATTAGAGAAGGCCTGCTCTTCGGTCACCTCAATAGTTATAAGTTCTGGCGAGACGCTATAGCGTTGAAACAGCGCGATAATCTGCCCTGCGCTGTTCTTTTGCATCAGAGTTGCAGGCAGCAGGTTGACCGAGAATCGCTGGCCGGGATGCTTATGGAGCATACTGAACAAGGTCTCCAGCACCAGCATGTCAAAACGTTGGCTGAGGTTAAACTGCACAATCAGCGGAATGAATCGGTCGGGCATAATGACGCTATCGCCACAGCGCATGCGCGTGAGGATCTCATGATAACCCTCCCCCTCCGGATTCTGAATCGGTTGCGCATAGAGCATCAGCGCGCGATCTTTGAGCACTTGCTTGACGCGCATAAGGAGGCGCACCTGCTCGGTAGTTTGATCCACCACCAGATCCTGCTCCTCGTCCAGCGCCAGCACCCGACGTTCACTGCCCGCCTGTTCGGAAAGCCAGCTTAGCTGGCCCAGCATCTGGTAAAGTCCCTCACCCTGACCGTCATCGCGGCCCCAGGCCGCGCCAAACTCCAAATCCAGCGGCTGATTGTGCCAGCTGAACTTTTTGTGGTTGAGGACCGCGACCATATGGTTCAAGCGGGACGACGGCTCCGGTCCATCAAGCACGAGGATCAGTTCGCTGCCCGGTACCTGGAAGACTTTATCCGCCGCTCCCAGCAGCGGTTGCAGCGCCCGAATAATCTGCCGTTTACAGTCCACCCCCATCATCAGACCATAATGCCGACTGAGAAAGTCGAGATTATCAATACGCAGGCTGCAGATAGCCTGCTGAGGACAGCTCTGTAAATGGCTCTCCAGCGCGCGCAGGTTAGGCAAGCCGGTCAGCGGATCCTCTTCCGCCTGGCTACGCCAGCGGCGTTTGTTGCGGTCGCTGCGGGCATAGATGTCGGCCATATAAAACAAACAGATAGTAAAGGAGATCAGAACCGACAGCACAAAGGAGAGTGAATACTCGCTTTGCACCCCCTGGAGAAAGTTTTTGTTATATACCACCAGCAAAAAGGCCGAGACAGACCATGAAATACGCAATAGCGCATGGCCTATTCGACTGATACCGATAAAGTAAACAATAAAAATAACCGGAACTAAATAACCGGCAATAAATTCAGACTGATACGGCGCACACAATAGCGTTAATATCACCGCCAACGCGATAAACCAATATAGGGTAAAGGAGCGATATTGCGGTGCCAGCCACGGTAAACATTCCTGCTGCCAGAAACGTCGGGCGTAGCGCGGACTGATAATCATCCGCATTGGATAATAAAGAAACGTCGTAAAAATTAATGCCGCACTGATTAAACTTTGGATATCTATTACAGTATAAATCAACGGCATACTACCAAAGTAACTGGTAATAGCTAATGGAAACGCAAAATATTGTCCGGCGAGATACATGGTGATTTTCAGGAGCACCGGCGCGAAGAAGCCGCCCCAGAAGATCCGCGCCCCCATATGTTTTGCCGTTGGACCGCAGCGCCAGCGCTTCCCCACCAACAGTCGCAGAATAGCGCAGGAGACAAACACGGCGAACAGTTGACAAAAAAGTAAGATAAACGCCTGCGGCAGCGTTAATTTAATGAGAAAACTATTGGTGATGGCAAACGCGAGAATTAATGGCGCAATTGCATAGCGGCCAAAGATAAAAATAACAGAAAACATCACGCTGATTGGCAGCCAGGCAATATAAATAAGGTTGCCGTCAATTATCGTTTGCGGTGAAATAAAACGGGCCAGCGGAATAGCGACTAAACAAATGATAAAGGCCAATAGAGTTTTTTTGATATTAATGTTAATTTTATCAAGCATTATTGTTAATTAAAACTCCAGAAACCTCATCACGTTTAATGGGGGAAATGTTATGTTGCTTATTTAGGGCAGGCAAGGCGAATTATCAGGAAAAAGTCTGAAATTACTTTCGATTTTAATTGCTGGAGATTAACTGACGTAACCAGAAAGTGCTTTACATGAAACCCGCTAAAAACAAAAACCCCCGCCGAAGCGAGGGTTCTGAATTTTGGTGGAGCTAAGCGGGATCGAACCGCTGACCTCTTGCATGCCATGCAAGCGCTCTCCCAGCTGAGCTATAGCCCCACAGGACTTCTTTACGAACCAAATCCGCTGGGTGCAGAATTTGGTGGAGCTAAGCGGGATCGAACCGCTGACCTCTTGCATGCCATGCAAGCGCTCTCCCAGCTGAGCTATAGCCCCGTAACGTAAAGCGTGTCGTGTTGACGGGCGGCATAATATGAATTCCTCGCTCAGGTGTCAACGGCAAAATTATCCTTCCCGATTCAATCGCTGAAAAAGCAGGCAACTTGCTGACATTGCGAGCCTTATCGCAGTCAGAAGTTAAACAGGTCACCTTTTCACGTAAAAGGATGCTATAACATGGGCAGCTAATTCCCATACATTTACTCAGGAAATAGTATGCTCAAGGAACGAATGACACCTGAAGAAATTGCCCATCTAACAGGCTACAGTCGGCAAACTATCAATAAGTGGGTGCGGAAAGAAGGCTGGCAAACCTCTCCGCGACCTGGCGTCCAGGGCGGCAAAGCGCGCCTGGTCCATGTCAATGAGCAAGTCAGGGAGTTTATCCGCAGCGCCCAGCGCGTGGCGGAGACGCCCGGCATCTATTCTCCCCATGATAGCGATCTGGAATCGCTGCTGCTGACCCTCAGTAAAGAACTCACCCCCAGCGAGCAGAAGCAGCTTATGTCTTTGTTGCTGCGCGAGGGGATCACCGGGTTACTGCTTCGGTTAGGGATCCGCGATCGGTAAACCATGATGAAACTGAAAGATAAAATGACGCCCGCAGAGCTTGCCGACTGCCTGGGGCTGGCCAGACAAACGATCAATCGCTGGGTTCGCGAGAAACAATGGCGCACCGAAGCAATACCCGGCGTTAAAGGGGGGCGAGCGCGACTGGTGGTTATCGACCAACCGGTACGCGAGTTTCTGACCAACATCCCTGCCAGACGCCATCTGCTTACCGACAATCATCTCGCGGAATCGCCAGGTGCATACCTGGTCAATGAGGCAGACGCGATCTGGCGGCAAATCACGGAAACCCTACAGCTGATGACTCCGGCAGAACAGCTGCAGCTCCGCGATCTGCTGGCCCGGGAAGGGATTAGCGGTTTTCTTGCCCGCCTCGGCATCGCCAGTCCGGAATAACAGACAAAAAAAACGGCAGGGTAACCTGCCGTTGTTTCAGCTGCGTCGCCGTCAGGACGCCTGGCCTTCGCGTTCAGCGATAAAAGCCAGCGCTTTATTGATACGATCTACGCTACGGGATTTACCGATAGCATGGACAGTAACGTCTAGCGCAGGAGATTGCCCTGCCCCGGTAACCGCCACGCGCAGCGGCATACCGACTTTACCCATCCCCACCTCCAGCTCATCAGCAGTTGCCTGAATCGCGTGATGGACGTTTTCCGCCGTCCAGTCGCTAATCGCCGCCAGCTTATCGCGAACCACTTCCAGCGGCTGACGCGCCACTGGACGCAGATGTTTTTTCGCGGCGTCGGCATCGAATTCAGCGAACTCTTCATAGAAGTAGCGGCAGCTCTGGGCCATCTCTTTCAGCGTCTTGCAACGCTCGCCCAGCAGTTTCACCAGCTCAGCCAGCTGCGGGCCGTTGCGAGTGTCGATATTTTCCTGCTCGATATGCCACTGCAGATGCGTTGCCACATACTCCGCCGGCAGGGTATTGATATAGTGATGGTTTAACCACAGCAGTTTATCGGTGTTAAAGGCACTGGCGGATTTGCTCACCGCGCCCAGTGAGAAGAACTCAATCATCTCTTCGCGAGTGAAAATCTCCTGATCGCCATGAGACCAGCCCAGGCGCACCAGATAGTTGAGTAGCGCTTCCGGCAGGTAGCCGTCGTCGCGATACTGCATCACGCTCACTGCGCCGTGGCGCTTGGAAAGTTTTTTACCGTCATCGCCGTTGATCATCGACACGTGCGCATAAACCGGCACCGGCGCATTCAGCGCTTTGAGGATGTTGATCTGGCGCGGCGTGTTGTTGATATGATCTTCGCCGCGGATCACGTGAGTGATCGCCATATCCCAGTCATCTACCACCACGCAGAAGTTATAGGTCGGGGAACCATCGGTACGGCGAATGATCAGATCGTCCAGTTCCTGGTTGCTGAACTCGATAGGTCCGCGGATCTGATCGTCAAAAATAACCGAACCTTCCTGCGGGTTGGCGAAACGCACGACGCACGGCTCATCGTCAGCATGGTGCTCGTGGCTATGGCGGCAGCGGCCATCGTAACGCGGCTTCTCACCCTTCGCCATCTGCTCTTCGCGCAGCGCTTCCAGACGTTCTTTCGAGCAATAGCATTTGTAAGCGGTACCGGCTTCCAGCATCTCATCGATTACGTTGTTATAACGATCGAAACGTTTGGTCTGGAAATAGGGGCCTTCGTCCCATTGCAGATTCAGCCAGTTCATGCCATCCATGATGGCTTCAATTGCTTCCGGGGTGGAGCGTTCGAGATCGGTGTCTTCAATACGCAGCACAAACTCACCGCCGTGGTTACGGGCAAAAAGCCAGGAATAGAGAGCAGTACGCGCACCGCCAACGTGCAGATAGCCGGTTGGGCTTGGCGCGAAGCGAGTTTTGATTTTCATGAATTGGCCTTACGTTTAATAAAGATGCCGATAGCCGGCAATGTCCGGTGGAAATTATGGGTCAATATTCTAACACCGTGGGCTGATTCCTCAATGTTGTTCCCATCGGAACGTCACGGTTTGCCATTTTTGTTTATAAATCATGCTATGGCGCCGGTTTCGCGATCGCTTTGTTTAATTTTACGACGAACGAACGAATTCTTTAGAAAAGGCGTTGACTCATTTTCAACTCTCCCTATAATGCGACTCCACACAGCGGGGGTGATTAGCTCAGCTGGGAGAGCACCTCCCTTACAAGGAGGGGGT